>PVMK01123589.1_pt1 | contig 15654 bp, 21 predicted proteins | sample 1853481 | NCBI WGS metagenome assembly PVMK01 (sample SAMN08533507, study PRJNA380276) | Marine sediment metagenome, whole genome shotgun sequencing project.
GATCATCTGCTCTTGGGACGTGATGTGGGAGCTTCTTCTGAAGCCAGATGGGACTCTTCCGGTCGGAAGAGCATGCCAAGAACTGGGTCGACTACGATCCAACGTCGAGCGATGCGACCATGCCATTGACACATTGGGCACAGGCTCTCACTACACCATCATGCCGGACCCGTCTTGAGACTGACACCTTGACACGACAGATGGCGTACGGCGGTGAGCTTCTCGGAGTGCTCGCCGACTTCGGGCGAACCGGCACACGGTGGAACGGCTAACGCTGTCCCGTTAAGCATCGGCAGACGGCATATTGGCAACAGTGGCAGCTGACCGACCACCCTGAAATCGCAGGCATTTCTCTCGCATCACACGAGACACGTAGGTGACGACGTGGGCGGCCGGCTACTCCCCGGCGTTGCCGTTGCGGGCCGTGGGCTTGGATATACCGCATACTCGGTGTGGAGAGATGACCCGGCATTTGACCTTGTCTGGTACTCGGATGGCGGTTCACAGTGGTTTGACGTGACAAATGCAGCGTCGGTGAGCTACGCCACCGAGTTGGAGCAGTTGGGCACTTCGCTCACCGAGCGACGAGATAATCCACTGCTCGGTGACGACCATCTCCCGGGTCCGGTGTTGGTCGAGGACTCGCCGAGCAACTCTGCTTGGTTTCGAACGGCTCCCGGAAGCTCTTCGTTCTCTCGCGGCATCGTGGTTCCCGGCGACCCATTCACCTACTCCGATGATGGGGGAACGACGTGGCGAGATACCGGTTCCGAAGACCGCGGCGGACCACCCGTTCCCTTCTACATCAATGGAATCGCGGGTCAGGCACTGCACTCCATGGACTGCGATGGGCCTTGGGAAGGGGTCCCTGCCCCCTGACGTCGGCGCATTACGGCCGTGACTGGGATGGCTCCAGGACCACAACGGCGGTCTCACCGGACCTGAGTGCTGCGTAGCCGTCCAGGTTCTTGTCCAGCTCGCGCCAGCGGGCCCACAGTCGCGACCGTTCCTCTCCCTCCGCGGCCCGACCTCTGATCGTCCGTGGACCGTCGGCAAGATCGACTGTGGCATCGGGATGTGCCTGGAGGTTGAGCCACCACGCAGGTTCGGCGTCAGCCCAGCCATTCATCGCCATGGTGACCAGGTTCGGACCGTCCTCGAAGTAGCCGAGGATCACGGTGCGCTCCTGGCCCGTGCGACGCCCACCGTCGTGAGGCGCATCATTCCCCACCGGTCGGCCTTTGCTCGCCTCAATCCAATTCGACCTCTGGTGCCCCGGTACAGTCCGCGATGAGTGGACCACGCGAGACGCACGAACCACCGTCGGTGGTACTCGCGCTCGTCGATCGTCTTCATCCTTCATCCTTGGCTCCTTGGCTATCGGGCACGTTCCTGGGACTCAGGAACTCGATGGAGAACCCAATCGGCCAGCAAGTCCAGATACCCGTCGACGAAACCCCCCGTCGTGGCATCCTGAATCCGATGGTCACCCCCTGGAAACACCACGACCGTGGCATCTGGGTTTCCAGCTCGTCCGAGGGCATCGCCAGACTCCTGCGCACTCCGCCACGCCGGCAAAAGCACATCTCGTCCGCCATAGATCGCCATGAACGGAGTGCGAATCCCTTCCAACGCCAACAGCGGTTCGTACCCTTCCCTGACGAAACTGAGCACACCCTGCCAGTCCTCAGCATCGGTGACCGTCATGTAGCCGTACCACGGCTGGTCCCGTGCTGATTTGAGCGACTGGGCTTCGACATCCTCATAGGATGACCCGATCAACGCTGCCCTGTGGGGGTCCTCCAAGAATTCAAGAGCAAGCTCGATCTCGCTCTCCGAGCTTCCCTCGGCACGCATGGCGTGCTCGCAACCGAACAGGTTTTGTTCCGCTACGTTGATCGACGGACCCGAATTGGCGACCGCAAAAGGCAGATCGGCGATAGTGCTCGCAAGCATCTGCACCAACCATCCTCCCTGACTCTGGCCCCATATCCCGACACACCCGTCCCTCACTATGGGATGAGCCTGGACCGCTTCAAGGGCCGCCACAACCTGATCGGCACGAGCCTCGAGGGCGTACTCCCTCCAGTCGCCTGTCGACTCGCCGCACCCGGGTTTGTCGAACGAAAACGTTCCGATCCCTCTCGCGAGGAAAGCGTCCTGGATTGGCGTAAAGTACCCGTCGCTGGTGCGGTCCGCAGGGCCCGATCCCTGGAGCATGACGACGACCGGGTGGCTCTCCGCACGATCGGGCACGCGCAGAGTTCCTGCGAGATCGAGTTCGTTCCAGGCGAAGTGAAGCGGGTCCTCAGGCATTGCTCGAGACTCTATCGCCGGAAGGTCGTTCCGGTGGCATCCAATGCCTGAATCTGTTGGGATAGGAATTCACGGTCAACATCTGAAGCCGCGAGACGCTCAGCGCGCTCGAAAGCCTCGATCGCTTGGTCCGAGAGTCCGAGGCGGCGCAATGCTGTTCCGCGGGCGGCGTGCATCAGATGATAGTTCTCGAGACTCGGCGCAATCGCGTCAAGCGCACTGAGCGCAACATCGGGATCCGAGACTTCGCCAAGAGCGATGGCCCGGTTGAGAGCGACCACCGGCGTAGGCATGATCGAGAACAGGTGATCGTAGAGCGCGATGATCTGGTTCCAGTCCGTCGATTCGAATGAGTCAGCGTCGCAATGCACTGCCTGGATCGCGGCCTGAAGCTGGTACGGGCCAGGCTCTCCGCGCCGAACACACGCGTGCACGATGGCGTGCCCCTCGTCGATCATCCCACGGTCCCACATGGTCCGATCCTGATCCGCGAGGAGCACGAGGGAACCCTGGGCGGTACGGGCAGCTGCGCGCGACTCACTGAGCAACATCAGCGCGAGAAGTCCAGCCACTTCGGGCTCGTCGGGCATCAGCTCGACCAGAGACCGACCGAGTCGAATCGCGTCTGTTTGCAACGCTGCCCGCTCCGGATCGTTGATCCCTGTATTGTAGATGAGATACACGACGGAGAGAACAGAACGAAGTCGTTCCGGCAGCTCGGCGGCCGGTGGGATTCGGTAGGGGATCCTCGCTGCTGTGATCTTGTACTTCGCCCTGACAAGTCGCTTCGCCATTGCTGGCTCGCTCACAAGAAATGACCTCGCCACCTCATCGACACTCAAGCCACCCAGTAACCGCAGGGTGAGGGCCACCTGGTGATCCGGTCGCAATGCGGGATGGCAACAGGTGAAGATCAACCGGAGCTGGTCGTCGCGCACAGCGTCGCCCTCTTCGACCTTCTCAGCGTCGGCGTCCTGATACGTGGTCCTGGAAATCGCCTCCTGGAGTTCCGCGCCCCGAGCGAGGCGTCGATGCGCATCAATCGCACGATTTCGGGCTGTCGTGACGATCCATCCCGCAGGATTTTGGGGAGCCCCATCGTTTGGCCACCGATCACTCGCAACAACGAACGCGTCCTGGACGGCATCCTCAGCCAACGTGATGTCACCAAGGAGTCTGACCAGTGTCGCAACAGCCTGGCCATACGCTTCGCGAAACACACGCTCGACCTCTGTCGAATCTCGATGATCAGCAACGGTGCCCGTCACTCGTCAGTCACCGCGTGAATCGAAGAAGGGGCGGACCTCGATCGGTGCGTTGATCGCGTCCACGACTTTACCTGCCCAGGCCAGTGCAGCATCAAGATCATCAGCGTTGATGACGTAGAACCCGCCGATGTGCTCCTTGGACTCAACGTATGGCCCGTCGGTCGTCACGAACTCGCCGTCGACGCTTCGGACCACAGTCGCTGCGTCGGGACCGTGCAGGCCTCCTGTGAATACAAACGCTCCGCCTTCTCTCATGTCGGTTTCGAGGGCATTGATACGCCCCATAAACGCCTCCGCCTCTTCCGGCGTCGTTGGTCCGTGGCCCTCGCCTCCTCCGGTGTGCATGGACAGAAGGTATTGGCTCATGATCGCTCCTCGTATTGGTGCGGGATGTTTCCCACGCTCACCCTACTTACGAATGGGATTCGCAGCTGAGGACACCAATTCAGAAATTCTCCAGGACGACCCACACGTCCGTGACACGATGGAGCGAGAAAGGAACTTATGCCTGTCGTACTAGGACTGGTTCTGATACTTGCTGTAGGCGTGGCTATCGGCCTCCTCGTTTCCCGCCGCTCGCACGACGCTGATGACTACTACGAGCGAGATCACGAAGGTCCTCCGGTTATCCGCTCGACGTATCCCAGCGGCCTCGATTGACTCGGAGACGTTGATCTCAGTAGCAGAGGACTCTGTCCGCCGCGAACGTGAGCTCCACGAGCTCTGCCGGCGTTGAGACTCGCGCCCTTCCCTGCAAGGTCGTCCTCCGTCACTCCTCGACTCCCGGATGAGCTGCGTGAGATGAATATCGGAACGCCGGCATCAACCAGTGCAGGAAACGAGTCGCTCAGTGCTCCGGTGCCAACACCAATCGTATGTTCGATGACTGCGTCCTTCACCAGATAGGCCGCATCCCCGGCAAGGAACACCGTGACGTCGTGGCCTGCCTCGACAGCGGACCTTGCCACGAGCAGCCCGAGGGCAGCTCTGGTGGGCGCTTCAGGCCCGTGGGTGATGTGTACAAGCAATGAGCCCATGACGGTCTCCTTCAATTAGCTGTCGATGAGGTCGGGTAGTGCCGGTTTCGAACGATGCTCAAAGATCAGGGACGTTTCGATATGGGCCACCTCAGGAAGCGTTGTGAACCCAGTGACAGCCACTCGCCTCAGATGCTCAGGGTCCTTCACGACCACATGACACAAGAAGTCGTTCGCGCCTGACAGGTGGTAGACCCCTATGGTCTCAGGCATTGCTTCGGCGTGCTTCCAGAACCTCTGGACGTCGTCCTCTGCGTGACGTCTCAGCCTGACGACAACCAACGCCTGGAGACCGATCCCCATCACCTCTGGTTCGACATCTGCGTGGAAGCCTCGGAAGACGCCATCATCTCTGAGGCGCTGCACGCGTTCAGAACAGGTCGATGGCGCGATGCCTACAGCCGCCGCCAGCTCCTTGTTGGAGCGCCGCGCATCCTCCGACAGAAGCTGCACAAGGCGACGATCTGTTCGGTCAAGTTCCCGATTCGGATACATCACTCGAATTCTCTCCGGATAGCTATGCATGACACCGACTGTTGCCCGATAATTCTAACAGACACCGCAGGACGTTCGAAATCAGATCGTCCTCCACACGCCTGACCTGGAGGGAACATGTCCGATCAGTACCGCACCGAGATCGCGGGGCACGAACTCTCGCCTGAGAGCCTCATGATGGGCTATGGCTACAAGCCCGAGTGGTCCGAGGGTGCGCTCAAGAGTCCGATCTTCGAGACGTCGACCTTCACCTTCACCTCCGCGGCCGAAGGCAAGCGGTTCTTCGAGCTGGCATACGGCCTCGATGACCCCGATGAGGGGGAATCAATGGGTCTCATCTACTCGAGGATCAACAATCCCGATCTCGAAATTCTCGAGCGGCGCCTCACCTTGTGGGATGGGGCAGAACGAGGTCTGGTGTTCGCGTCAGGCATGGCAGCGATAACCACAACCATTCTCACGTTCGTCAACCCAGGTTCCGTGCTCGTGCACACAGCGCCCCTGTACGGGGGAACGGACCACTTCGTGCATCACGTGCTCTCACGCTTCGAGGTCGAGTCGGTTGAGTGGCACGATGGAATGACACCGGATGACGTAGCCACCGAAGTGGGGAATAGGCCATTGGCTGGCGTGCTGCTCGAGACACCGGCCAATCCAACCAACTGTCTGTTCTCCATCTCGGCGGCGGGAGACCTTGCCGATCGCTACCGCACACGAGACAACTCTGCTCCGGTCATGGTGGACAACACATTCCTCGGGCCGCTGTTCCAGCATCCGCTCAAACACGGTGCGGACATCGTCCTGTATTCGGCAACCAAATACATCGGCGGCCACTCCGATCTCATCGCTGGGGCCGCACTTGGATCTGATAACTACATGGCCCAGGTGGCAGAAACACGCACGATTCTCGGAACGATGGCAACTCCGCACACTGGGTGGCTCATGATGCGAAGCCTCGAAACTCTCGCGCTGAGAATGACCCGGCAGATGGAGAACGCTCAGAAGGTCGCCACGTACCTCTCGACCCATCCAAAGATCGACAAGATCGCCTACCTCGGTCTCCTTGAACCAGGTGACGACGGCTACGACGTGTACACAGCTCAGTGTGACGGTCCGGGAGCAATGATCTCGATCTGGATCGATGGAGGCGAAACAGAGGCATTTCGATTCCTCGACTCGCTCCAGCTCGCGCACCTGGCGGTAAGCCTCGGATCCACGGAGACACTCGTGCAGCATCCGGCATCCATGACCCACGCGGGAGTAGATCCCGAGGACAAGATCCGCTTCGATGTCACCGACGCTTTGATTCGAATCTCGATCGGCGTAGAGAATCCCGACGACATCATCGCCGACCTCGCAAACGCCCTCGACAAGACCTAGAAGGAGCCAACCATGACGAGAAGTTGGGCGGAACCCTGGAAGATCAAAATGGTCGAACCGATCACGATGACAACACGCGACCACAGGGAGAATGCGATCGTGGACGCGGGGTACAACACGTTTCTCCTGCGGAGCGAGGACGTCTACATCGACCTTCTCACCGACTCAGGGACCACGGCAATGTCCGATCGACAATGGTCCGCAATGCTCCTCGGAGACGAGTCCTATGCGGGAGCGACCTCGTTCTACAAGCTCGTTGACGCAGTCCATGATGTGTACGGGTACGAGGAGCTGATCCCCACACATCAGGGGAGGGGAGCGGAGCACATCCTCAGCCAGCTCCTGATCAAGCCAGGCGACACGGTGCCAGGAAACATGTACTTCACCACAACGCGATACCACCAGGAGGCCGCAGGGGGAAGATTCGTCGATGTGATCGTTGACGAGGCCCACGATCCCAAATCGATGTTCCCATTCAAGGGGAACATCGACATGGACAAGCTCAGGGCTGTCGTCGAGGACGTCGGCTCGGATCGTGTCCCGTACGTTTCGTTCGAAACGAACGTCAACATGGCCGGAGGACAACCGGCATCCATGGCCAACATCAAAGAGGTCTATGCGTACTGCCGCGAGAATGACATTCTCGTCATGCTCGACGCGACGAGGTCACTGGAGAACGCTTACTTCATCCAGCAGCGTGAGGAAGGTTATGCGGACCGTTCCATTGCGGAGATCGTGCGCGAGATCGCCGATCACTCCGATGGTGCAACCGTGTCGTCGAAAAAGGACAACCTCGTCAACATCGGAGGGTTTCTCGCTGTACGCGACCCCGACCTCGCGATGAGGGCGAGAGCCATGCTTGTGGCATTCGAGGGTCTCCATACCTACGGCGGCATGGCTGGTCGCGACATGGAAGCCCTTGCGGAGGGCATCCGTGAAATGGTCGCGACTGACGACCACGTGAGAGCCAGGGTTGGCCAGGTCGAGTACCTTGGGCACCGCCTCATCGATGCTGGCGTGCCGATAATCCAACCGATCGGGGGACACGGCGTCTTCCTCGACGCTCGACGAATACTCGATCACCTGGATCAGGATGAATTCCCGGCACAAGCGCTCACAGCTGCCATCTACGTCGACTCGGGTGTACGAGGTATGGAGAGGGGGAACGTGTCAGCTGGTCGAGATCCCCGAACCGGAGAGAATCGACGTCCAAACCTGGAGCTTGTGAGACTGACGATCCCCAGAAGGGTCTACACACAATCGCACATGGATGTGGTGTCCGAATCGGTCATCGCGGTCTATGAGAATCGTAGGTCCGTGCAAGGACTGAATTTCTCCTACGAGCCCGAGTCGCTGCGGTTCTTCCAGGCGCGGTTCACCACGGTCTGATCATCGGCGGCGCTATCGTCCAAGGACCAGGACCCGGTCGCTCCGGTATTCCCGAACAAGGGGCAGTGACAGATGAAACTGACGTCAGCAATGCTCTGCGATGCCGCACAGGTCCAGTCAGGAAAACTCTTCATTCTCGGCGGAGGTTTCGACACGATCTCGGTGCGAGAGTTTCCCGCCGCGCATGGCTCGCTCAGCCTTGCAATGGTCGCCGAAGTTGGTCCGGAGGACCGCCAGAGAGACCTGGAGCTGCAGATCTCACTCGTCGACGAGGATGGTCATCCTGTCGGTGTTGAGGCCAAGGGCATGCTTCGAGTAGGCGCGCCGCCGAATCTGCCACCTGGGTCCCCAAGCGTCGTCCCGATCGTGAGTCCGTTCAACGGCATCACGTTCCCCGAGGCCAAGGGCTATGCGTTCGTCGTCAGCCTCGAGGGAGACGAACTCGCCCGCGTGCGCTTCAGAGTTATTCAGAGCAAATAGTGGCGGACGCATTCAACGTTCCGAACGTGATCTCGTTCATCCGCCTTGCCCTGATTCCGCTCTTCCTATGGCTCGTGTTCGGGCCACACGAGTACGGGTGGGCTGGCGTCCTGCTCGGAGTGATCGGGGCAACAGACTGGATCGATGGCTACATTGCCCGCCGATACGACCAGGTCACCGAACTCGGTAAATTCCTCGACCCCCTTGCAGACCGCGTTGCGGTAGTTGTCGCTGTCATTGCAGGTTTAATCGTCGGCGTGCTGCCGGCATGGTTTGCAATCGCTCTCATCGTGCGCGAGCTTGTGATCGGGGTAGGAGCCCTCTACGGCTGGTTGAATGGCGTGACGAAGCTCGACGTGCGCTTCCTCGGCAAAGCGGCGACCCTTGCCCTATACGTATCAGTGGCAGCGTTCTACATTGGGGTCGGGTTCGACGTTGAATGGATTGTGTGGCTGGCCTACCTATTCGGCATACCCGGGTTGATCATGTACTACTGGGTAGCCGTCCAGTATCTCGGCGACATGCAAAAGGCCATCACCGAAGCCAGGTAGGCTTGTGGGGAAATCGCCCAGGAGGAACCAGTGCAGTATCCCGAGGAACTCAAATACGCGGCCAGCCACGAGTGGGCGAACCTTGAAGACAACAACCTCGTGCGCATGGGAATCTCAGATTTCGCGCAGGATGCTCTCGGCGATGTTGTGTACGTGGATGTTCCCGAGGTGGGCGCCGTTGTTGTTGCCGGGGAACCCTGTTCAGAGGTTGAGTCGACGAAGTCGGTTTCCGATGTCAACGCTCCCGTCTCGGGGACCATCGTCGCGGTCAACGAAGCATTGGACACGAACCCTGAACTCGTGAACGCCGACCCTTACGGGGAGGGGTGGTTTGCTGTAATAGAAGCATCTGACACCTCTCAACTCGACGCGCTCCTCACAGCAGCTGGCTACGAGGCATCCGTCTCCTAGCTGATTACCCGGGGACGTTCAACCGGAGCTTGAGGGTTTTCCTGTAACATGGTCACATGCAAGACTCAGAAAACGACGTGCCTGAGCACGTCGACATTGAACATGAACCCACGATCTCGTGGGAACCTGGGTCTGCCGCGGACTCGGGCGAGGACTCATCCGGAAAGCTCGCTGGGGCATTCGCGTGGGCTCTCACCGTCGAAGGCGGCCCGCAGTCCGGGCTGACGTATGTTCTGGGACGCGGAAATACCGTTGCAGGACGCGGAGCCGAAGCAGCGATCTTTCTGCCCGACGTGACGGTGTCGCGTGAGCACGTACGGTTCTCCGTGGATTCGTCAGGACTCTCCATGTCCGACCTGGCTTCAACGAACGGCACCTATGTCAATGGTGAGCGACTCACCGCTGGGATGCTCAAGGAGGGAGACCAGCTGATGGTGGGGAAATTCCACCTCAGGATCTCGCGCGGCCATGGCTGAGTTGCGGGCCGTCGGCCCGCCACCGCGCCGAACCCACACCATCGGCGAGGTCATAAATCTTCTACGGCCCGAGTTTCCCGATATCTCTGTGTCAAAGGTCCGTTTTCTCGAGTCACGGGGCTTGATTCAGCCGGGGCGATCATCCTCTGGATATCGCGTGTTTACGGATGATGACGTCCAGCGAATCCAGTACGTCATCACAGAGCAGCGGGACCACTACTTACCGTTGAAGGTGATCAAATCTAAACTGTCCGCCTGGGACAAGGGTAAGGAATCGCCCGTTGTCCCTGACAGTGGACCGCCCCCAGAGGCCTATTTCGCATCGTCAGGCGTCTCTCTTTCAACGAGGGAGATCCTGCGCTCGTCGGGGCTGAGTGAGGATCATCTCGATGCAATCGAACGAGAGGGCATCATCGATCCCGTCGAACTCCCGGATGGCACCCCTGTATACACCGACAGTGATCTCCAGATCGCACGGGCAGCACATCGGCTGCTCAACCGCGGCCTCGAACCCCGGCATCTCAGGGGTATCCGTCTCGCAGCGGACAGACAAACCGACCTTCTCGGTCAGCTGGTGGCACCTCTGTTGCGACACCGAAATCCGGACAATCAGCGAAGGTCCTCCGAGATCCTCGCGGATACGTCGGAAGCCTCTGCAATCATTCAAGAAACTCTGGTTCGCAGTAGGCTTCGCAAGCTACTCGAACACTGATGATTGCAACTGTTCTCACCTCGTTGGCGCTCGTCGCGTCTCTGCTCGGCACATCGCTGGCTTCGGCCCCGATTGCCCATTTAGACGTGCCCGACATCCCCAAGCTCACAGCAGAACGGTGGATAGCGTATGACGCAACCGCTGACGTGGTTCTCGCGTCATGGAATGCCAACGATCAAGCGCCCATGGCTTCGGTCACGAAGGTGATGACGGCAATGATCGTCATCGAGAATTCGGCGCTTGGGGATATGGTCACGGTCCCGCCGTTCGCCACTCGATCACGCGGATCAACGGCAGGTCTCGTCGCAGGCGAGCAGTGGTCGGTCGGCGATCTCCTCATCGCCATGCTCGTGCGATCGGGCAATGACGCCGCATTGACCCTCGCATATCATGTCGGCGGCGATTCCACCTCGGCTTTCATCGAGATGATGAACACCAAGGCAGCGGAACTCGGCATGACGAACACACACTTCGCCAACCCGAACGGGCTTGACGCCGAAGATCACTACTCCTCTGCACGAGATCTTCTGACACTGATCATCGCCTCCCAGCAGTACCCCGACATCCAGCGCGTCGCGCGCACTCGCCAGGTCTCGATGCCAGCGGACCCCAATGGTAAGTCTCGGCTCTTCAAGAACACGAACAAGCTCCTTGGCACCTATCCCGGTGTCACCGGACTCAAGACCGGAGACACACCGTGGGCGGACAAAGTGTTACTCGCAACGTCTGAGCGAGCTGGACGGTCGATCTACACCGTGGTGATGCACAGCGACGATCACTTCGGGGACACCAGGGAGCTGCTCGATTGGTCGTACTCGACGTATTCGATTCGCGACCGCTGGCTACGGCCCCTCTTCAGCGAAGACGGGGGCGGAGGTACCGTCGCTACGACCATCGAATTGTCGACAAGCGAGGAACGCCGACTCAGAGCACTGCCGTCTCTGGATGACGGGCGTTGGAGAACATCGGCCCTCGAGGACCTTCCGAAGGCCGAACTCATCGGACGATGGATCCGAGGAGTCATTCCGGACATCCTGTCCAACGACTGATGGTGGATCCATTTGTTGAGGTGATCCCTGACGAGACCCTGCAACGCAGGGTCTCTGAAATGGGCGCAGAGATATCCGCCGACTACCCGCAGGGCGATCTTGTCGTCGTTGGGATACTCAAGGGGTCGTTGTTCTTCTACAAGGACCTTCTGGGTCACATGCCATTCACTTGTGAAGCTGAATTCCTCGCTCTCACGAGATTCGGCAGGGAGGGACGCGTGTCAGTGGCCATGGACGTGTCGATCCCTCTCTACGGCCGTGATGTCCTGTTGGTATTGGAGATCGTCGACACGGGACTGACGCTCGCAACGATCCAGAGGCTCATGGTCGCCCATGGTGCTCGAAGTATCAGGACCGCAGCCCTCCTCGACAAGGCTCCCCGGCGCATCGTGGACGTACCGGTCGACTATCGCGGCTTCGAGGTGGGAGATGAATACCTGCTCGGCTATGGACTCGATTGGAACGGCTATTATCGCAACATCCGTTCGATCTGGGCGGTGATGGATCTTCCACGTCTCGCCGAACACCCCCGGTCCTTCGACGAGGTTGCGTACGGGTCTGTTGAGGAGGGGGAAGGTTTGTTCGCATCGGCTGGGTGAGGCAGTAATGTGGACGCATGAGCGAAACGGTGCCCATGGATCTCGTCGGCATACGAATTGAGTTGCCCACGAACTCGCCAATCCTCCTGTTGCGTGAGAGGGGTGGAGATCGTTACCTCCCGATCTGGATCGGAACCCCAGAGGCGACCGCGATCGCCATGGCTCATGATGGCATCGAGACGAAACGGCCCCTCACCCACGACCTCGTGGCCTCTTTGATGGAGGCGCTCGGCGCAACGGTTGAGAGCGTTGTCGTGACCGAAGTAAGGGGAGGAACGTTCTACGCCGACATCGCCGTGAAACTAGGCGATGAAACTCACCATATCTCGTCCAGACCGTCAGACGCTGTAGCTATCGCGGTACGGACTGACGCACCGTTGTTCGCCGACAGGGACCTACTCGATGAAGCCGGTGTGCGAATCCAGGACGAGGAGGATGAGGACGAGATCGAAAAGTTCAGGGAGTTCCTGGACCGAATAGATCCAACGGACTTCGGGGCTGGCTCGTAGTGCCTCTCCTCGAACACGATCTCCGCGGAAGACAACCGGTGGTTTGTCGCTAGTGCCCCTCCCCAGCAACCTCAAGGCCGGCCTCATATCACTCCTTGTTGTCATAATCGTCGGATCTTTAGGATTCGTGCTCATCGCCGACATGTCACTCGGCAACGCCGTGTACGTCACGTTCATAACGATCACAACCCTCGGATACGAAGAAATCGACGGACCGTACGATGTGACAACGAGGGTCTGGGTGGTCCTTGTCCTGATTTCGGGAATGGGGGCAGCGGTATATACCCTCACGGCGTTCATGGAGTACGGATTCGAGACCCTCATCGGTTCTGATTACCGGAGACGGAGGAAGATGAGCAACCAATTGGGCCGGATAACCGATCACGTCATTATCTGCGGATATGGACGCGTCGGAGCAACAGCGGCAGCTGCGCTACACAGAGACGGTGTTCCCCTCGTGATCATCGAACAAGATGCCGAAGCCGTCGAGGAAGCGATGAATGAGGGCTTTATCGTCGTAGAAGGTAACGCCACCAGGGACGAGGTCCTCGTGGAGGCAGGAATCCACTCAGCGCGCTCAGTCATCGCCTCCGTGGCGTCGTCAAGTGACAACCTTGTGATCACGCTCTCTGTCAGGGCGCTCGAACCAGAAATTCCCGTCACTGCCAGAGCAATTGACCAGCAGACTGAGCACAAACTACTTCTCGCAGGTGCGGACGCGGTGGTCACTCCTGAACTGGTCGGAGGGGAGCGGATCGCCGCGCTCGCTACACAGCCGGGGCTCGCAGAATTCATCGACACCGTTGTCAGGGACTCTGCCACCGAGTTCAGAATCAGGAGATTTGTCGTTGCACACAATTCGCCAACCGTTGGTCGAACTCTGTCAGACCTTGACCTGCGACGCGACTCGGGTGCAATGGTAATCGGCATAGCGCAGGGCGGTGAGACGATTCGGATCAACCCGGATCCCCATACGCCGTTCAAGGGCGGTGACTGCATCTTCGGTATCGGATCGGCGGAGCAACTCCAATCCCTCGAGCATCTCTTCGAGGACGCCTGACCGATTCCGCTCCGGTCGTTGACATGGCGCCCAACAACTCGTAACTTTCATACTCGTAGTTCGAACGTCGAAATTACTAGTGTGTAACCTTCTGGGTGAGGAGACGCGATGACCGATTCAAACATGGCAACGACTTCGGGCTTTCGATCGCCCCAGGTGTGCAAGGTGGTGGGTATCACCTACAGACAACTCGACTACTGGGATCGCTCCGAACTCCTCGGTCCGTCGTTACAGGTAGCGTCTGGATCCGGCACACAGCGCCTCTACACGTTCCAGGACGTTGTCACCTTGCGAGTCATCAAGAGGCTCAAGGACGCCGGCACAAGCCTGCACAAGATCCGATCGGCATTCGAGCAACTCGAGGAGCAGGTTGGCCCGGGGTGGCGCACCAGCGACATCACTCTGCTGAGCGATGGGACGACCATTTACGCGGCCACGAGCCCTGAGGAGGTCATAGATCTCCTTCAGAGAGGCCAGGGAGTCTTCGGAATTGCCATCCGGCCGGTTCACGACGAGGTCAAGGGAGAGCTCCACAAGCTCTTCCCCGACCGCGACATTGAATCGACCGAGGATGACGAGCTCGCGGGAGCGTCGGGAGTCTGACCACGGAGGACCTCTTCGGGCCGTCACCGGCTGAGCTCACCGAGTTCGCTCACAACAGCGAGCGCGAGTTCGCCAGACTCCTCGACTTCTACGGAATCGATTGGCAGTACGAACCTGATGCCTTCGCTGTGGAATGGGACGACGAAGGCGAACCAACCGGTTTCTTCAGACCCGACTTCTATCTTCCCGAAGATGACGTGTACATCGAGATCACCACAATGAGCCAGAAACTCGTGACGAAGAAGAATCGGAAGGTGCGACTCCTGAGAGAACACCACCCGCATATCAAATGCAAGGTGTTCTATCAGCGCGACTATCTCAATCTTCTGGTGAAGTACGGGCTTGAGGAACCTGACGCTGAGGTCGAGTATGCGACCCCGACACGGATACCAGGCCCACCTGAGATCATCGACCTTGGCGAACACGCCGACGCATCGTAGAGGTCGCTGGTCCAGATCGAATGCCCGGGGTTCGGAATTCCACCCGTACTGGTGCCGCGTACTAGTGCCCTGTCCACGAACGGTCGAGGTGTCGATGTCGAGCCAGGGGCGCTGGTCGCAAGGACGCAAGACGAAGGCGCAGTCTGGACTGCGTTGAGGACGAGGACGCCGCGAGCAGTGTTCCTGGACGACAGAACAGCGCAAAGGTTTGTGGACAGGGCACTAGCATCCAAAAGTCAACACCCTGGAGGACCGTTGCCCACATCGCCGCTACACGCAACTCATGAATCCGCTGGTGCTCGATTCACTGACTTCGGCGGTTGGGTGATGCCCGTCCAGTACGAGGGCGTGCTGGCCGAACATACGGCCACCCGAAATGACGCAGGTTTGTTCGACGTGTCCCATCTCGGTCGATTCGAAGCAGCAGGAGAAGGCGCGACAGAATTACTTCGATTCCAGCTCTGCAACGACATTGCACTCATCGAACCCGGTCGCGCCCAATACACGATGGCGCTGAACAACAGCGGTGGGGTCGAGGATGACATCATCGTGTGGAGACTGGAAGAGGAACGGTTCTGGGTCATGCCAAACGGAACGAACTTCGACGGGATCATCGAACGGTTCACCTCGGCAGCGCCCTCCGGCATGGAGATCTTCGACGTAAGGGAGAGAACAGCCCTGCTCGCCGTCCAGGGACCTCAGGCTCCCCAGATCATCGAATCCATTCTTGGAGTCGTACCGAAGCGATTCAGAGTCGTGTCGGGGGAGTTCGATGGCCACGAAGTGATCGCGGCGGGGACCGGCTACACAGGCGAGCGAGGGGGAGAGCTGTGCATTCCCAACGAGGGCGCCCCGGCCCTGTGGCGTGCCCTGGTGGAT
>PVMK01122085.1_pt1 | contig 15646 bp, 16 predicted proteins | sample 1853481 | NCBI WGS metagenome assembly PVMK01 (sample SAMN08533507, study PRJNA380276) | Marine sediment metagenome, whole genome shotgun sequencing project.
CACGGTTAAGCAGTTGTTATTGATATGGAGTGCTTGATTCAAGATAAATAATTTATCATGAAACCTTTTGAAACAACATCGAGTCGAGTCGTTTGGTCTTGTCCTTGGTATCGTATTCGTCAAGATGAAATTGTGACCCCGGATGGCCAGCCAGGCATTTACAACATCGTTGAACACCCCGGAGCAGTCTGGATCATTCCGGTAACCTCTGATGGGGAAATTGTGATGATTCATTCTTATAGATATACGGTGGATGATTGGTGTTATGAGATACCGGCCGGGGGGATTATAACAGGACAATCGTTAGAAGAAGCGGCGCGGACAGAGTTATTAGAAGAAATTGGGGGTACGGCCGCTACATTAGATCTGGTTGCCCGTTTTTATACGATGAACGGCATCGGCAATGAAGAAGCCCATATCTTTTTGGCTACCGGCGTAGAGCTAATTAGTCCTCCCCAACATGAATCAACAGAGCTGATGGATATACGCCCAATGCCTGTAACAGAAGCACTACGAATGGCCCAGGCGAATGAGATAAGTGACGGTCCTTCAGCTTTGGCTTTACTATTATGCGCGGAAAAATTGAGGCTCCTGGTAGTGGAGAAGTAAATCGACGTTATTGGATCTTGATAATACTGGGTCATTTGATTTTTTATGTTCTGGTCACTATACGCAATAAGATGGTCTGGTTCACTAAACGTATCCCGTCTATATTGACTCGTTTTGCCAAAGAGCAAACTAACCTTAGAATTGACCATAGTGTAACCTTATGCCCGTAGTAAGAGATAAATCCATTGAATAAGAAAAATCAAACAGAACCCCAATTACCCGACGAGCACGGTAAGTTCGGCCCTTACGGCGGGCAGTTTGTGCCTGAAACGCTCATGCCGGCAATCGAAGAGCTGATCCAGGCTTACGAAGAAGCCCGAGCTGATCCGGCCTTCGAAGAGCAATTAGCTTATCTTCTTGACACCTACGTCGGCCGCCCCTCTCCCCTGAGCCATGCCCAGCGACTGAGTCAATATTTAGGCGGCGCTCAGATCTATCTAAAAAGGGAAGATCTGAACCATAGTGGCGCTCATAAGATCAACAATGCCTTGGGCCAGGCTCTGTTGGCCCAAAGAATGGGTAAACAGCGAATCGTAGCCGAAACGGGCGCCGGACAGCATGGCGTCGGCTCGGCCACTGCCTGTGCTCTGCTTGGGCTGGAGTGCGTGGTCTACATGGGCACTGTGGATATCGTCCGGCAAAAACCGAATGTTCATCGCATGCGGCTGCTAGGGGCTGAAGTGCGGCCGGTGAGCAGCGGAAGCCGGACCCTAAAAGATGCCATCAACGAAGCCATTCGAGACTGGGTGACTAACGTTGAGACCACCCACTATCTTTTGGGCTCGGTACTTGGTCCTCACCCCTACCCCATGATCGTCCGTGATTTTCAAAGTGTCATCGGCCGGGAGGCCGGGAACAGATTCTGAGCGCTCAGGGCCGGCTACCCGATACGATCATCGCCTGCGTTGGCGGCGGCAGCAACGCCTTAGGCATCTTCCAGGCCTTCCGTGAGGATGAATCTGTAGAACTGATCGGCGTCGAAGCCGGCGGAGAAGGTATCGCCTCTGGCAAACATGCGGCCCGCTTCGCCGACCGCAATGTCGGCCGTATCGGCGTTTTGCACGGCACGAAGAGCTATGTCATGCAGACCCCGAAGGCCAGATCATGGAGACCCACAGCATTAGCGCCGGTCTGGATTATCCTAGCGTGGGCCCAGAACATGCCTGGTTGCGCGATGAAGAGCGTGCCGGCTACACCTATGCCACTGACTCCGAGGCGCTGGAAGCCTTTCAAATGCTTTCACAACTAGAGGGCATCATTCCCGCCTTGGAATCGAGTCATGCCGTGGCCGAGGCGATGAAACGGGCACCTAAAATGCGACCGGAGCAGATTATTTTGGTTAATCTGAGCGGCCGAGGGGATAAGGACCTGGATACTGCTATCCAGGCCCTTGGTATATCTTAGTTTGTTATCTAACTGAATCTATACGGCCTCAACCTGGGGTAGATCGGCCATTGCCTGCTCGATTTCCTCTTGCGGATAAGCATAGTCCTCGAGCAATCCCTGATTATAGGCATCATAGGCGCCCATATCAAAGTGGCCATGTCCAGATAGGTTGAAGAGAATCACCTTTTTCTCCCCAGTCTCCTTGCTGATCAAAGCCTCGTCGATGACTGCCCGGATGGCGTGAGCTGTTTCGGGTGCGGCGATGATGCCTTCTGCCCGAGCAAATTGCACGGCCGCATCGAAGGTAGCCAACTGATGGACGGCCGTGGCCTCGATATCCCCATGATTAACTAGAGCGCTCATGCTGGGGGCCATGCCATGATAGCGTAAGCCGCCGGCGTGGATGCTCGGGGGTACAAAAGTATGGCCCAAGGTATGCATCATCAGGACAGGCGCCATACCGCCTGTATCGCCATAATCGAAGGCATATATCCCTCTCGTTAATGAAGGACTCGAGGCTGGCTCCACTGCCAAAATGCGGGTTGATTTACCGGCGGTCAGGTTTTGGTGTACAAAGGGATAGGCCAGACCGGCGAAATTTGAACCGCCGCCAGTACATCCGATGACCACATCTGGATATTCGTCGGCCATTTCCATTTGCTCTAGTGCCTCCATACCAATGACAGTCTGATGCAAGAGAACATGGCCAAGCACTGAACCCAGACTGTATTTTTTCTTTCCATTTGATAGGACCGCCGATTCAACCGCTTCGGATATCGCGATGCCCAATGATCCGGGTGAATCGGGATCCTGTTCCAGGATCTGGCGTCCGGATTGGGTGCGATTCGACGGGCTGGCAAATACCTCGGCGCCATATGTCTCCATTAAGACTCGGCGATAGGGTTTCTGATTATAAGAGACCTTGACCATATAGATTTCCAGATCTAGATCGAAAAAGTTGCAGGCCATGGCCAGGGCTGAACCCCATTGCCCGGCGCCCGTCTCTGTGGTTAGTGCCTTGACACCCTCTTCCTTGTTGTAGAAAGCCTGGGCCACGGCCGTATTTGGCTTGTGAGAACCAACCGGGCTAACACCCTCGTACTTATAATAGATGTGCGCCGGCGTATCCAAGGCCATCTCCAGCCGTCTGGCTCGCAAAAGCGGTGTAGGCCGCCACAAACCATAAATCTCTCTCACTGGCTCTGGTATCTCAATCCAACGATCTGGGCTCATCTCTTGCATGATCAAACCCATGGGAGCTAAAACATTGATGAATTCAGGGGTTGCCGGCTCTAGTGTCTGGGGATTGATTATGGGAGCTGGAGGTACCGGCAAGTCTGCGTTGATGTTGTACCAGTTCTTGGGGATCTGGGAATCGTCAAGCAGAAATTTTGTTTGGTTCGTCATAGTATTTTTTCTCCTGTTTGTGAAGGGGTTTTAGGGGGCGCTAGGGCGCGCAAACAACGATTCATCCGTTAACGCTGGAATCTTACTCGGCTTTTGCGGTCAAATCAAATTTGATAAGTAAAACTCCTTTAAATAATGCTCTGGCCTCATCCATAGATGAATACGGCGCTGAAATCGCAAGCAACGACTCGAGCCCCCAGCTCGGCTAGATGGCGAGCATAATGCCCATTCCCGCAAGCGATATCCAGGATGGTTTCTCTTTCTTGGGGCTTCAAAAGGCGATCGGTAGCCGGACCGATCAGTTTCTTTTGAAATTGGTTGCCTTCACCAACCTGTTCGTCCCACCAGGCCGCATTGGCTTCCCATATCACCTGGCTTTCGGCCGTAAGTCTTTTATTATCTCCGCCGTATTCTTGCTTCATTTCGGATTAATTTCTTCTCCATGGCTAGGCAAAATTCGGTCATTGTTTGTACCATTCCCAATTCCCAAAATGGTCAAGCTGATTCTGCATAGACTTGATTGGATAACTTAGCTCCCTTTTCCCTAAAAATGTGCCTCTATCTTGATATCCTCTAAACTTAATCCCAGAATGAGGTTCACGTCAATGGTCTCCTCAGCAATACGTAATAAATCCGAACCTGGATTTGCCCATGATTTGGAAAAATTGTCAGGATTATTTACCGCTGAAAAGATTAGTGGCTCAAGTAGACCTCCAGCAACGAAACCAAGCTTAACTAGCTTATCAACCATTGTTCTTCGACCGTCGTGCGCTAAGCCAATAGGAAGTCGCACGCCCACAAAGATCTCATTTCTTGTCAGGGTTGCCTCTACCTCGCCAAATGTCGCTTTTTCGGATTCCAGAAATCTTGAGTAGAAGGCTGTCAAAACCGAGATGATATCCGCTCTCACATCCAGGCGATCCTTTGGCGGGGTTTGTGTAGGTTCCTTTTTGGGTAATGCAGGCGAAGCAGAAATAATCCGCTCCAAAAGGTCATCTCCCTCCTTGGGATTACCAAGAAATTCCCACCATTCCTTCTTGGCTGTTTTAGAATGAGAAATCAGTGTCTTTAGAGCATTCATCAGCTTTGGAAGATTGTTCTGATATTGGGTGCGAAGATCGACGTATTGTCTATTAAGTAGACCAATTGGGATAGAAGCCTTTTCTTCTCCGTCAATTAAGACGGGCAAAACCATTTTGTCCTGAGTATCACTGTAACTGACTTCAATTCCAACCCATTTTGAACCCTTAGCCCTTGGAGAGAGAAGTACTATCGTACAGGCAGCCAGTTCTATCTGAGCAGCAATAGTTTCTTGCCATGAAGGAGTTCCAGGTTCAATATCTTGGTCTGTCCAAACAGAAAAGCCTTCCGTTTCTAGATCTTTGACTATTCTGTCTTTAAAGGAGGTGTCTTCATGGCTATAACTGAGAAATATATCGGCCATTTAAATTCCTTCGCCTCCGGAGAAATCCATTCTCGACTTGTGGCGACTTTTCTTGAACATGTCAATTCGAACGCGCTTAAAGCCCAAAAAATCGTCAACAAACTGTAGAAATCAAGAATTCAAAAGGAGACTATACTTCAGATCATTTCTCAGCAACAAGATTCGAGTAAAGCAATCATCATGCTAGCCTTATCAGCTTCCATTAGGTATGAAATGTGGTCTATGTCCTCCCTTCAATGCCCTCGACAGCATAAAGATTATAGCGGCCTCTTTTCCCCTGCAAGGACAACAGCCCCATATATCGCAAACAGTAAGTCATCTTTTGGGCTAATTGCGGCCGTATTCCTAAGGCTTCAGCCAGCTCCCGATTGGTAAAGGGATCGGCCAAATTAGCAGGCAAGAACCCAAGAAAATCCTCCAACTTATGTAAACTCATTCGCTCCAGGACCGTTAGCAATCGCCGATCAGTCACACTCCAGCCTCGCCTACGCCAACTTCCCCGGCCGTCATCCCGCCACTCAATTTCCTCCTGGGTCAGCAAGATCTCCAGAGAGAAATTTGGATGGGTAGCCTGCCTGGGAATTCTAAGCAATTGGGCGAATACCTCCTCGAAGCGGCCGCGTTTTGGCGATTTGCGGCGGCTGATCGGCCGGTTGTCTTTAGAAACCCGGCATATCCAACGCTCGAAGGCCACCGGATAAATAACTCTGACCCTGTGGCTGGCTAGCAAACGGTCTAGCTTTACTTTCAAGGCACTAAAGTTCGAAGTTTGAATCTCCAGCAATAAGTCCGTACGAACAATATCAATCAGGTATCCATCTACTGGAACTTCAAGCTGATCGCCCGGCTTGGCCAGCCACTCCTTTAAAGCCGCGTGTAACGAGGATTCTTGCAGCGTACCAATGGCCACTGCTTCTCTCTTTGTCGGGCGATTTAGGGCTTTATTCATGGTCTAACAACCTGAATTAACCTCTCAGATAGGTTACTTGTCCTAGAAAATATAGGTCAGCTGACACTGCCAAGTTCGGGCAGCCGGGCTTAGACTATAGGCAACAAATAAGAGATTCGCCTTAGGAGGCTCAGAAGAATGAGCCAGAAAGCGAGTTTAGAAATAACTTATTGACCTAAAATCAGCCTACCCTTGAATACCTGGTTACCGAAGTTTCTTATTCACTTCAGTGTAGCCAACCATTCTTGGAGAAGCAAAACAAGAGGAAAGAAAAATGAAAAACATTGTCACTCGTACGGGTACACTTATTCAGGATCCGCCACTGGCACGATTCCTATTTAATGACACGCGTTCTTCCTGGCTCTGGCTTATTCTGCGAGTCTGGCTCGGCTACAAGTGGATTGACGCAGCGCTACACAAGATTGACAATCCAGCCTGGGTACAGACCGGAGAGGCCTTAAAGGGATTTTGGATGGGCGCAGTCGCCATTCCCGAGACAGGTCGTCCGGCAATCGCCTTCGACTGGTACCGGAACTTCATCCAATTTCTGCTGGATGCCGAAGCCTACGTCTGGTTTGGCAAACTGATTGCCTTCGGCGAGCTTATTATCGGTATCGCCTTAATAATCGGCCTTTTCACCGGCATCGCCGCCTTCTTCGGCGCATTCATGAACTGGAATTTCATCATGGCCGGCGCAGCCAGCACCAATCCGCTGCTATTGGTCGTGGCCATTAGTCTGATATTAGCCTGGAAAGTCGCTGGATACATTGGTCTTGATAGATTCTTACTACCAGTACTTGGCACTCCTTGGAACGGTACAAAAACGGAATCCTCAGAAGGCGCTGCTCCGGAGGCGCAGCCCGCACGAGCCTAACTGTTAATACTTCTAGCGGAAAAGGCGGGATGAGACTCATGAGTCTTATCCCGTCTTTTTTTGTTTTCTTGTTCCTGGGAATGAACTTGGCGTTCCCGCAAATTCTTTAACGTTGCCGCTGATATTTAATTTGCCTGCGCTCGTTTAAACAGGACACGATATAAGAGACCCTTATATAAGTACCCCGCTTATTATTTGACTTTGTTATAAACGGGTTCTATGATCTCCAAGTGCTGGAATCCTTGCGCAATTTTTTCGACCTCAATAGCGCCCTCGTTTTTTTCGTCTATGGTCAGGTATTTTTTGTTCTTGGTCTGGCGATTGCTTTTCAGTCGCGCCGTCATAGCAGGCTTCAACTAGCTACCACCTTAGGCTGGCTAGCCGCCTTTGGCTTCTTCCATGGTTTGCACGAATGGGGGCTGTTCTTTATACCCATTCAAGCCACCTATTTGAGTTTTACCGTCCTCACGATTCTACAAGTGCTGCAAATTGGCCTCCTGGCCGGCTCGTTTGTTTGTTTGTTGACCTTTGGCACCGAGTTGTTACGTGATCGCTATTCTTTTCTGGGCCCGGTTCCCTTGATAGTCGGAGCCGTCTTCGCTGTGTTGGCCGTGGTCAGGTTAATAAGTGGAGACCTTACCACCGGCGAATGGGTAATTCAATCGAATATTCTAGCCCGTTATTTCATCGGATTTCCGGCCGCCTTAGTTGCCGCTTATGGTCTGCGCTATACGGCCGAAACGCAAATCAAACCTCTTGGACTGGATAACATCTATCGCATGTTGTTGGTGGCCGGTATCGCCCTGGTGACCTACGCCATACTTGCTGGATTAGTGGTTCCAGCAGGCTCCATCCTTCCCGCTCGAGTGATAAATGACTCCTTGTTTCCGCGGCTGGTTGGCATCCCGATTCCCGTCTTTCGTTCTATTACCGGGTTGGTGATCACTATCGCCATCATTCGGGCCCTAGAGGTTTTTGACGTTGAAGTAGAACAACTCATTGAAAAGATGGAAATCGACCAGAGCCTGACGGCCGAGCGCGACCGAATCGGCCGGGAATTGCACGATGGGGCCATTCAGCAGGTATATGCCGCAGGCTTAATCGTGGAATCAGCTCGCCATAAAGTCGCTGAAGAAGATCCATTAGGCACCCAATTGGACCGGGCCATACAAGTCTTGAATCAAGCCATAGCCAGTCTGCGTTCTTACATGAGCGAGCTACGCAGTGACCCTGAGCATGTATCTCTGCTAGAAGGCCTGCGCAAGGAAGCGGCCGATTTGCGACTGAATCCATTGCTCGATATCGAACTGGAACTTGATTTGCCACAACCGGCCAATATGGAACCGATTCGAACCAACCATATTCTAGCCATTGTTCGCGAAGCGTTAGCCAATGTCGCTCGCCACGCCCAAACTCGACAGGCAGTCCTCAAGGCAAAAAAAGAGCACAACCGCCTTATTCTGTCGATTTCGGATAACGGTCGCGGATTTGCCTCGGGTCAGAAAATGGATGGCTATGGTTTGCGCAATATGCGCGATCGGGCTCGATTGCTTGAAGGCCGGCTGGATATTCAGTCTGACCCGAAGGGAGGAACGGTGGTTACCCTTATCGCCCCCTGGGAAACTGTATGAAATCGGATCTACGTGTGATCTTGGTGGACGACCATGAAGTCGTCCGCTTGGGACTTCGCACCCTCCTGGAAGAGTTATCCTGGGTTACGGTAGTGGCCGAGGCCGGTTCGGCCGAAGAAGCCTTGCTGGCCGTTGATCGACACCGGCCTGATGTCGTTGTGCTTGATATCCGCATGCCCGGTGAAAGTGGTTTGATTGCCAGCCAACAGATTACCCGTCGTTGGCCAGAAACCAAGGTCATATTTCTGACCTCTTATGCCGACGATGATTTGATCGTAAGAGCAATACAGTCCGGCGCCTCGGGTTATGTTTTAAAGCAAGTTGGTAATCGCAAACTAATCGATGCCCTGGATGCGGTTCGTCACGGAGAAGCGTTGCTCGATCCTGTCGTTACCCAACGACTCATTACCCGGGTGCGACAATCGGAAACGGAGCTACAGGCAACCGCCTTCAAGGATCTTTCAGCTAGGGAAATGGAAGTCCTGGCCCAGGTCGCTCAGGGAAAATCGAATGGCCAAATAGCTGTCGTACTGTCGATTTCGGAGAAAACAGTCCGCAATCACGTCAGTGCGATCTTGGCCAAACTCCATCTAAGCAACCGCGTTGAAGCCGCGACGTACGCGGTACGGAATGACATCGAGCGCCACATACCGGGCCAGCCTTAGTTTGCGGTTAATCTATCTGGAAGACAAATTCAAATATGGGGAGCCAATAGATTTCTGCAAAAAATCGATTGTAAGCACAATTTAAGCGGCCGGCGGCGAGTCAGTCAAACGCGCATCCTGCTGGTAAACGATCTGCCCATCGAAGAAGGTTATCCAGACTGAAGTTTCGCTTAATTCAGCGGATTGTTCCCCTTTTTCCACAATTTGAAATAGATCCCGGTCTAAAACAATGAGATCAGCCAACTTACCCGGGCGGATACTGCCGATAAGTTCTTGCCAGCCGGCCGCTTCGGCCGCGCCCAAAGTATAACCATAAATCGTCTGTTCAAGCGTCAAAGACTCCTGAGCAAGAAAGGGATCTTCGGCCATGTTGTCGGGTCGCTGACGGTAAATCGCCGCTTGAAATCCCAGGAATGGATTGGGATCGGCCACTGGGGCATCGCTACCAAGGGCCAAACGAGCGCCTCCCTTAGCCAACCGGCCAAAATTATAGACCCGGTCTACTCTATCACCCAACACTACTTTGGCCATCTCCATGTCATCCAACAGATGCAAGGGTTGGACACTGGCAGTTAATCCCAAATGACCCAAACGATGGATATCAGCCGGATCGATTATCTGGACATGCTCAATGCGATGGGCTACCTCTGAATGAGGCACAGCTGCCATCACCTCTTCAAAAATATCTAGAACAGTCCGGTTAGCCCGGTCTCCAATGGCATGCACGCTCACGGGAAATCCGGCCACACAGGCCCGGCGAATTTCGGCTGCCATCTGATCCGGAGGCGTCAAACACAATCCAGAATAATCCTCGCCATTGGCCTGGCTCTTCTCATAAGGTTGCAACATCCAGGCCGTCTGGCTGCCCATCGTTCCATCGGCAAACAACTTTATATGTCCCAATCGGAGATAATTATCGCCAAATCCACTAGCCAATCCCAAAGATACCAGATGATCTAAATCGTGGGCGGCGATATTGCAATTGAGCCGGACTTTTAGCTCGCTCGCCCGTGCCAAACGTTGGTAAGCAGCCAGGGCCCTCGGTCCTTCGTTCTGGTCTTTCATTCGCTGGTCGTGTACGGCCGTGATCCCCAATCTGTGTAGCTCTTCTGCGGCCGAAGACAATACCCCATCCAGTTCACTGGATTCCGCTTCCGGGATCAACGTACTAACCCGATTGATGGCTAGCTCCCACAAGAGGCCATTGGGCCGGCCGTTGGGTTCGCGGCCGATTAAGCCTCCCGCCGGATCGGGAGATGACGAGTCGATGCCCGCTGCCTTCAATGCCGCACTGTTAGCGACGGCCGCATGCATATCGCTTCGCCAAAAAATAGCCGGTCGGTGCGGTCCGGTTACCTGGTCTAGATCATCCCTTGTCGGCAGCTGTCGTTCTGGCCAGGAACCTTCATTCCAACCCCATCCTGAGAGCCAGCTACCGGGAACTACCAGTCCTGCCCTTTGATAGATAGCATCCAACATCGAATCAAGGCTGTCACAATTCGCCAGAGGCACCTGTTTTCTGGCCAGGGCCCAGTAGTAAAAATGGATATGCGCATCACATAAGCCGGGTAAGATCAGGCGGCCGCCAAGATCAATAATTCGGGTGGCTGGGGTGGCCAGCGCGAGTATTTCATCATTTGCACCTACAGCCAGCAAGCGCTGGCCCTCGATAGCCAGGGCTTCTGCCCAAGGCAAAGCAGGATTGACGGTGTAAATCTTGGCGTTATGCAGAATGATGTCACTGGCCATAGAGCTTACCCGTTATATAAGCAAACCGGAGCAAAAATACTCCGGTTGCTAGTAGATTATTTGCTGTTGAATTAACGAACGAAAATTGTCAATGAATACGATTAGGGTGGAGGAGCATACTCCCTTTGTTTAATTTATCAGCTTCTCGAATACTCACACCTACTATCGATTCCAGTCAGCAAAATGGCTTACTGACCTGAAACTGTCTACGTAAACCATGATTACAATACTTACTCGAGCCTGACAGAATAGGTTTAGAAAGTCACCTGCGGGTCAGTAGTTCTCTTAGTAACCAAGCACATTAACCACGTTGCGAACAGCATCGGCCGAGTGATCCAACATGGCCCGCTCACTTTCGTTGAGCTGCATCTCGATGATCTGCTCTATACCATTGCGACCCAACACCACCGGCAGTCCGATAAATAAATCTTTGTAACCATACTCACCTTGAGTGTAGACGGCACAGGGGATAACTCGCTTTTTGTCCTTCAATATCGATTCCACCATAATGGCAACACCGGCGGCCGGTGCATAATATCCACTATATCCTAACAAACCAACGATCTCGCCCCCACCCTTACGGGTACGATCGATGATGGCCTTCAACTTGTCCTCGTCGATCAGTTCAGTAATCGGGATCCCGGCTACCGAAGTGTGGCGGGGCAAAGGCACCATGGTGTCGCCGTGTCCACCCAAAACGATGCCATGGATATCTTCCACGCTAACGCCAAGCTCCATGGAAATGAAGGTCTTATAGCGAGCCGTGTCGAGGGCGCCAGCCTGGCCAATGATACGTTCCCGGGGAAAGGCAGTTACTTGCTGGACCACGTGGCACATCGCGTCTAGCGGGTTGCTGACGACAATCAAAATGCTATCAGGAGCGTATTCTTTAATATTATTTGAAACCTCTTCCATAACCTTTTGGTTGGTCTTGACCAGCTCATCGCGACTAGGAAATTTACCGGTTTTGGGGTCCTTTCGGCGCGGCACGCCAGCAGTCACCACCACCACATCAGCCCCCGCGATGATGCTTGGATTGTTGCTGCCGGTCACCCGAGCGTCGAATCCAATCGGCGGTCCGGCCTCATATAAATCAAGCGCTTTACCCTCGGCGACGTCGCCAAAAATATCAAACAGTACGCAGTCGCCCAATTCCTTATTAGCGATCCAATGGGCGGCCGTAGCACCGACGTTGCCGGCACCATAAAAGGCGATCTTATTCTGCATAACTCTAAACCTCTTTATTGCTTAAATTACTCTGCTTCGAAGCCCTGATCTAGGGCATTCATCTGTTGGGCCGCTTCGAAGACTTTATCAAGTGGATTTTCTTTGCCTATAAAATAGCGATAATCGGCCGGTATCAGGTCCAGTGTTTCGACCAGTATTTCACTCTTTTTCTTCAGGGAGTGTGGGTCAACCCCAAAGATAGAAGCCACCTCTTCCCGCTGAATATCTCGAAAATTGAGCCGGCAAATTACGTAGGCCAGGGAGGCTGCCCATTCACCAACTGATTCAAGAGCCATTTGTCTGCGGCCCAACGTCAATCGGTATTCCAGCCACATCTGGATAGCCCGTCCCTTCAGCTCTAAAGACAAATCCATCGTGTCCATTCCGGCAATGAGCTGAGTCTCAACTTCATCAAAGGCAGATGAAAAAAGGCGCTCATATCGCTCGCTTAAATCCTCATCTGTCTCCACATGCAAATAATCACCAAGAGAACGCATGGCTTCAGGATAGCTGCCATTGCGGGCATAGGCGCGGGCCTTGTTCATGTGGTATTCGGGATTCTCAGGATCTAGATTAGCGGCCTCTTGAAAGGTGCCAATGGCTTGTTCTATCTCCCAGCCGGCATAATATTGCAAGCCCACTTCGTTTAGTTCGGCCGCCTTCCGGGAAAATTCTGCCTGGGGATGTTTGACAGCCACGATCTCACTCCCTGATTTTAGTCTGCGGACGGCGCTTCGGCCAGAGGCTGTGGGTCGGCTATGATCGGCTCTTTGACCTCAGAAACGACCACCTGTTCAAAGGCAGCAATTGCTACGGCCAACATCCCTTCGTCCGGCTCTCGGGTCGTTAGTCGCTGCAAGGCCAAATTTGGCCGGGTAATAGCTCGAATCAGCCGCTTGTCCTGGTGCTGAGCCGTAAATCGAATGAATTCATAGGCCACACCGGCAACCACCGGCAACAATATTATACGAGAAATCACCCTCACTATCAGGTTAAAATCGGGTAGCAGGCTGAAGAATAATATCGAGATAACTACGACCGTTAATAAAAATGCCGTGCCACACCGCGGATGTTGCAAAGAAAAACGAGCCACTGAAGCTGGAGTTAAATCAGCCCCCGCTTCATAAGCGTTGATGGTTTTATGTTCGGCTCCATGATAGCCATATAACCGTTTGATATCAGACATCAAGCCAATGAGCGAAATATAACCTATTAGGAATAGTAAGCGAATAATTCCTTCAATAATATTGCTGACCACATGAGCCAATTCCAGGTTAAACAAGCGTTCAATTAGCCCAACCAACAAGACTGGCACAACAAAAAATAGCAATATCGAAAAGGTTAGGGAGATGGCCACGGTCACCCATTGGGTTGGACCCTCGAAAACGTTTCCCGATCCTTCCTCTTTTTCGTCTTCTAGGGCCACCTCGGCCGAAAACATCAGACTTTTGATACCAAGGCCTAAAGCATCCCACAATAAGGTGACACCTCTTGCGAAGGGGATCTTAGCCAGCCGGCCGCCATATATTCGCGGATCCAGCGGCTCGGTATGAATTACGATTTCGCCTTTTGGATTGCGCACCGCAACCGATAAGGCTTTGGAACCACGCATCATGACCCCTTCGATGACGGCCTGGCCCCCGTAGCTAAAATTTGATTTCGTAAATGATTCGGGCATGGTGCGGATTGTACAAAGTGCCTGATCAGCCGTCAAGCATCTGAATCAGTCTTTAAAGAATCACCCATCACGTTGGCTGGGCTTGATCCAATAGCAACAAGAAGTTTCGTCGCCAATTAATAGTACTCTCTTCGGCCGTGAGTGGGGCAAGACAGTGGCCGGGCACCAATCCGCGAAAGACATCGTCGTTGGCTTCAAGTAGGATTCGTGCGAGATCAGGGCTGTCTTTTATCTGCGCGGTTCTAGTAAGAATCTTCATCGGCCATCATCGTGATTTCCTTTTCTAGACTACCCAGCCATGATTGGCGGCCTTCGAAACGACGCTAAATCGGCCGTTTAGGTCTATTGACACTTCAAGGCCTCTTGATAAGATAGCTATTATTCTGAGCTAGTGAGCCAATACCTGTTTGCACAGCGGGAGTATACAATGCACAATAAATGTCAGTTGGAAGTGAAAATCACCCATTCTGGAGAAAACAGCCAGAAAGCGATTGAGGCTGTTTTGACTTGCCTGGAAGACGATCGATTTTGGGCTAGATTACAAACCTCCTTCCAGCAGGATTTTCGAGATGCCGTGCGAGAGATGACCGGCGAAAGCCACGATTATACGGTGGCCGTTGAAGAACACGATCTCCTACGCTACCTGCGCATGAAAGCCCAGCGCTATTAGAGAGCTTGAATAACTGAAAACTGAGCTCTAAGGACTGGCCAATTACTTGTCCCACTATTTGGGCCTACTCAACTCTTTAACCGCTGAAAACTGTCATTGATTACCTCAAAGGTCGAGGCTCGGGGGATATAGCGATCGGCCGGAGAACAAATGGCCAATAAATAACTCTCCACATTTCCTCGAACGAAATGCTGGCGGCATCGTATCGCCTCATCAGCCACCTCTGATTCTCTCCGCTCCAAAGACAAACGAACCACGACCTCGGCCCGGCTTTTACTATAATCATCCACAAAATTGGCGACCCCATCCAGACTCGGGTCATTAGACCATACCTCAAGGACCTCATCATAAGCCAAACCGCTAAGCAAAGCGCTCCGGCCGATGACCAGAAAGGCGAATCGATCGTCCTCAGCCGGCCGGCCGTTTTGGGCGAGATAGATGATTTCCAAATCATCTGTTAGCGATGAGAGAGGCTGAGTGGCCAATTGGTAAAGCTCGCTCTCGGCCAATCTCAGAGCCAATTCATCCGTTTGATCAGGATCCAAACCATCATATGTTTCCCAATTATTCGGCAAATAAAACAAAAAGTTTTCGCCTTGGTTTACCATTTGCCGCCAACCCTCCGCCGGCCGGGTGGCGAATCCAACCTGGACCAGCGGACGCTGGCCAAGACTGCGGGTCACCAGCAAAAAAGCGAGCAGAACCAGGGCGGCAATTCCTATATAGCCAGCTGCGGCCCTTGGCGAGATGGTTTGCCGCCAGCCATCCTTTACTTTGACCGCAGGCTCGGGCAACTCCTCCCGATCGGCCAAGGGTTGGCCACAATGGAAACAAACAACATCCGTAGCAGTCGCCGGCTGACCGCAATTTTCGCAGCGAAGATTTAAGCCACTATTCATCTAATTGTCCGGCCTGCCTTTCGATTGACTAATAATTCAAGCGCCGGCATCGATTTTTGTCTTTGGGAATATTCATTAACTTTTGCCACATTTAGTTCTGCAAGTATACCTGGATGGGATTATCCGGTCTGGTCAGATTGAGTGATTGGCCTTTCTATGAAGAGTAGGAACTTTTTCTTTGAAAGTTCCAGGCACGTGACTTGGAACGAAACTGCCGCGATATTATCCCAACTTGTCTCTATTTTCTGGGCCGTGTTATGCTCTTGAACCATGGAAGATTCCTTCAGCATCAATGATCCGATCAAGGTCAGAGATCAGTATCAGACAAAAGGTCTACTGAACATCCGAATTCAAACACATGTTCGTTATACCTGGCCTCAGGTGGACTTCGTATCCTGGGTTTTGGACCATACCCCCTGGACAGGATTGGAAACTGTCGTTGACATTGGAAGCGGGCC
>PVMK01120063.1_pt1 | contig 15645 bp, 12 predicted proteins | sample 1853481 | NCBI WGS metagenome assembly PVMK01 (sample SAMN08533507, study PRJNA380276) | Marine sediment metagenome, whole genome shotgun sequencing project.
AGGAGAGAGGGCGCCTCATGAGGATGAGACCGCGCCGGTCGCCGAATTCCGCGCGACTCAACTCCAGATGACGCCGCACCAGTCTTCCCGCTTCCAGGCTGGAGAATAGAGGCGGCGGGCGCTCTTCTCTCGCCGCTTCGATCTCGCGAAAGATCCACGGTCGCCCCAGGGCCGCCCTGCCGATCATCACCGCCGCGCACCCCGATTCCTTCAGGGCTCTTTCAACATCGGCCGCCCCCTTCAGGTCACCGCTTCCGATAACGGGAATATCCGACTCCCGGGCCACCCTGGTCACCACACTCCAGTCGGCCTGCCCCGAAAAACCCTGCCGCGCCGTGCGGCCGTGAACGACCACCGCCGCGGCACCGCTCTTGCGAGCGATAGCGGCGACCTCAACGGCGTTGATGCTCTTCTCGTCCCAGCCGGAACGTATCTTGACGGTCACCGGCTTCCTGACCGCTTCGCAGATCATTTCGACGATACGCCCCACTTTCGCGGGTTCACGCAGGAGCGCCGCCCCGCTCCCCCCCTTTACGATCTTCCGGACGGGACAACCCATGTTGACATCGATGAGAGCAGCCGGGCTTTCGGATGCAATCAGCGCGGCATCACGGAGGACCTCGGGGCGCTGCCCGAAGATCTGAACCGCCACCTCACCGCCCTCACCGCCCCGGGGAAGGATTGAGTGCGTCTTGCGATCTTCCCTGACCAGGCCTTCGGCCGATATCATCTCCGTCCAGGCGAGGCCGCTCCCGAGGGAGAGGGCGATCATCCGGAATGGCCGGGTGGTAACCCCCGCCATCGGAGCAAGAAAGACGTTGTTCGGCAGATTGAGACCGCAGAAGGAAAACATGTTTCTTTTCAGTCCCTATAGGTAGTGTGTCAGAGGCGGCCTGTAAGCCGAGTTCTGTCCCCCGGCGCGAGGCCGGGGAGGTGATCATTTCTCTAGGACGGCGATTACCCGCCGCCTCCAGCAACCGTACCCGCTCCGCCCTTCCGCAAGGAAATCCGGACGAGCCGCCCTCTTCTCCGAAGAGAAGGCAGAGCCTATTTGGTCTTGCTCCGGGTGGGGTTTACCAGGCTTCCCCGGTCGCCCGGGGAACCGGTGAGCTCTTACCTCGCCATTTCACCCTTACCGCACCGGGGCCCGAAGGCCCTTTGCCGGAACGGCGGTATCTTTTCTGTGGCACTTTCCTTCCCGTTACCGGGACTCCGGGTTACGGAGCACCGTGCCCTGTGGAGCTCGGACTTTCCTCTCGCCCTGCCTCACGGCAGGGCCAGCGACCACCCAGCCGCCTCTGACACCTGGAAATGATATTACGATTTTGCGCTCTGATCAATAGCGATGTTCGCCTGCTCGTCCGCCTCGGCGTTTTTTTCCCGCGGAATGTGCGAGATATTCACCCGCCCGACGGCTCGCATGAGGCGGATCGCTTCCTGGCAAAGCACCTGAAGGTGGGGAACACGGACACGATATCGACCGTTGATCTGGTTGACGAGAAGCTCGGAATCCGAATAGACCTGCAGCGAAGCCACTCCCAGTTCGCCGGCCCGGCGCAGGGCAAGAATCAGGGCCTTGTACTCCGCCATATTGTTCGTCGCCGTGCCGAGATAGAGGGCGTGCCTCTCGACCACGTTTCCCTCGGCGTCCTTGAAGACCACCCCGGCTCCCGCCTCCCCGGGGTTGCCCCGAGCCGCCCCGTCGACAAAGGCGATAATCTTCTGCCCCTTTCGCCCAGGGCGAGCAACCCGTGCCGCTTCTACAAGGATGCTCCGCAACCCCTCCCGTCCGAGGCCGGGAAACTTCTCCAGCACTGATTCGACATCAAGGTCCTCCGCCAGTGCTTTGAGAACAGCGTCACCCTTTTCGGTCACCGCTCCTCCGATCCCACCCGGTCTTTCCCTCTATAGTAGAGAATCCTGTTGCAATGGGAGCAGGTCTGGATCACCTTGTTCAGCATGACATCGGCGAACTTCTGGGGCGGAACGGCCACCCGGCAGCCGAGGCAGAGCTCATCGACAACTTCGGCCACCGCGTCTCCCCGAAGGGATTGCACGCGCGAATACATATGCAGGTTTTCCTGCTCAACGGAGGCAACTTTTTTCGCCCGCGCGGATTCCACTCCTTCCAGGGTGGACCGCAGTTCTTTCTCCTCCGCAAGAAGCCGGGCCTCCTCTACTTCAAAGACCTCCCGCGCTTCGGCAACGACCCCCTCGGCGACGGCTATCTTCTTCTCCTCCTCTCCCGACCACTCCATGAGTTCGAGGATCTTTTCCTCATGGGCGTCCTGCTGCGCCTTGAGCTTCTCGATTTCCCCAAGGAGCGTCTGGTACTCCTTGTTCGTCTTTACGAGACTCTGCTGATCGTTCAGCTTTTTGATTTTTTCGAGGTGCCCATCGAGTTCCCCCTCCGCCCGTCGACGCTCTTTCTTCGCCGTCGACAACTCTTCCCGAGCCCCCTCCAGGGCCTTCTCCGGCTCCTGATATTCCTCTCTGCGGGCCTCGATGGACCCCGGTATCTTCTCCAACTGGGTCCTCACCCGTACAATTTCCTTGTCAAGCACCGCCAGGTCGACCAGCAAATCAAGTTCTGTCTCCAAAGTCTCTCTCACCTCTTCTTCGCTTATGGGTTCTTTCTCACCGCGGGGCCGCGAGAACCTTGGCCGCCCCCGGTCTCCTATATGTGTGCACTGCTGCCGTGCCTGCCCTGCGGGCCAGACTTTTTCGTATCGCCTTCGCCATGAGGTCGACGGCCGGCATCTCCGAGCGGTCGTGACCCAGTTCTACAACACCCATGCCGAGATGTTCCGCCTCCAGCATCTGATGGTAGCGGAGTTCCCCGGTAATCAGTACCTGCGCCCCCAGGCGGGAAGCTTCCTGAAGGTATCCGCCCCCGCTCCCCGGCACGGCTGCCACCATCGTCACCTTCGCAGGCGGCCTTCCCGAGACCCGGGCGGCGGCTCCAAACCGCCCGGCCACCTTCCGGGCAAAGGACCGGAAGGATTGCCGCTTGATTTCTCCGGCACATCCGAGCCCTCCCCGGGACGGCGCTCTGAGCGGAATCAGGTCGTAGGCCACCTCTTCGTAGGGATGAACGGCCTTCATGGCCATGATCGCTTCCTCACAGGACTGTTCCGGGAGCACCATCTCAAGGCGGGTTTCCGGCACTTTCTCCAGTCTTCCCCTCATGCCGACAGCGGGGTTGGCGCCGGCGAGGGGACGGTACACCCCTTCTCCCCGCGTGACGAAGGCACAGCTGTCGTAGGCCCCGATCACTCCTCCGCCGGCATCGGCGATTGCCCGATGCACACGCCGGAGGTCGGACTCCGGCACGAAGACCACCAGCTTGTAGAGGTTTTTCGGAGAGGGGGCGGCAAAGAACACGGCCCCGGTGACGCCGGCGCGGCGGGCCAGTTCCCAGGCCAGGCCCTTCGGTGCCGCATCGAGATTGGTGTGGGCTGAATAGATCGACACATCTTCCGCGAGGGCCGCGGCGGCCGTCCCCCCGACGGCGGTCGTCGTATCGACACTCCTGACGGCCTCATGAAAGAGGGGGTGGTGGGTGACGAGGAGATTCGCGCCGACACGGACCGCCCGGCGGACGGCTTCCTTCGTCGGATCGAGAGCGACGAGGACCCGGCGGACGGGATCGCTGAGGCTGCCGGTCTGCAAGCCGCAATTGTCCCCGGGGAGGGCAAAATGGAGTGGATAGTTCTCTTCTATGATCCGGGCGATGTCACCGACCCGGATCATTCCCGTCCCCCGCCTGAGGCGGGGGAAATGCGGCCCCCAAAAAGAAAAAGTGCATCCGAAGATGCACTTCCACCACGCTGCCCCGCCCGCATGCGGCCGGGGCATCTTGCGCCGGTACTATCGAACGCTTCCGCCAAGAGTGCTTCGCATCAGCTGGATCTGCATTGGTGGGCCCACTAGGGCTCGAACCTAGGACCTACCGGTTATGAGGCGGTGGCTCTCCCAACTGAGCTATAGGCCCGAAAAACGCATTTTATATGTCGTTCCAGCAATCTGTCAAGCGGACAAATCTGTTTGCTGCTGACAGAGACGAATCGTTCCCGACTCTACCCCTCGACAAAACTCTTCAGCTTCTTGCTCCGGCTCGGGTGGCGGAGCTTGCGAAGCGCCTTGGCCTCAATCTGCCTGATTCGCTCCCTGGTGACCTCAAAGTGCTGTCCGACCTCCTCGAGAGTGTGATCCGAGGGAACACCGATCCCGAAGCGCATGCGCAGCACCTTTTCCTCCCGGGGCGTGAGGGTCATCATAACCCGGTCTGTCATCTCCTTGAGATTCAGCGTCGCCACCGCCTCGGCGGGGGAGGGGCTGTTCTTGTCCTCTATGAAATCACCGAGGTGACTGTCCTCTTCCTCGCCGATCGGGGTCTCCAGGGAGATCGGCTCCTTGGCGATCTTGAGAACCTTCCGCACCTTGTCGATGGACATTTCCATCCTCTTGGCAATTTCCTCCGGCATCGGCTCGCGGCCGATCTCCTGGACGAGCTGCCGCGAGGTGCGGATCAGCTTGTTGATCGTCTCGATCATGTGCACCGGGATGCGGATCGTTCGCGCCTGATCGGCGATGGCGCGGGTGACGGCCTGCCGGATCCACCAGGTCGCATAGGTCGAGAACTTGTAGCCCCGGCGATACTCGAATTTATCGACAGCTTTCATAAGGCCGATGTTCCCTTCCTGGATGAGATCGAGGAAGTGGAGCCCGCGGTTCGTATACTTCTTCGCAATCGAAACGACCAGCCGGAGGTTCGCCTCGACGAGTTCGCTCTTCGCCAGCGCCGCCCGGCGCTCTTCCCTTCGCAGGATGGCGACCTGATCGCATATCACATCCTTCTTCAGTCCACACTCTTCTTCCACCTGCCGCACCGTCCGCATCGCCTGGCGCTGCTCTTCGTCGGCGGTCAGGAGTGCCTCCTGTGTGACGTAGGTGCCCCCCCCGATGGAAATCTGCTTCCGCTTGCTGCCTCTCGCCTTCTTGACCAGCTCCTTGAAGCGGGGAAGGTCGGCATCGAATTTCGCGCAGCAGGCGCAGGAGATATCCATCGCCTTCTGAATGCGGTCCGCCGTGCTCTTCAAGGCCTGGCAAAAGTTGTCCACCTGGGTGATGTTGAGCCGGAGATTCCAGACTGCTTCGGCCAGCCGCTCGCGGGTCGTCTCGAGACTGGCCAGCGTTTTCTTCCTGGCATCGCCTTTGACTTTCCGCCCTCTGACATTGTCGGCGAGTTTCCGCTCCTTCCGGCTGAGCTTCTCGATCTCTTTCAGCTGCCAAAGGATCTTCTCCTTCTGGGCGATCTCGAAATCCTCCAGATTCTCATTCTCGTCAGGGTGTTTGACGATCACCAGGTCGCGCTGGCGGCGCTGGCCCTCCCGCAGTATCGGCAGCCATTCCAGAATATCACTGACGACGAAGGGCATCCGGCAGATCACCCCGTAGACGGCATTTCGCCCCGCCTCGATGCGCTTGGCGATCTCCACCTCTCCTTCCCGCGTGAGAAGAGGCACTGTTCCCATCTCGCGCAGGTACATCCGGACGGGGTCGTCGGTCTTGCCGATCGTCCCCGGAGAAAGATCTATCGCCTGGCCGTTACCGCCACCATTATTCTTTGCCTTCTCTGCCTGAACCTTCTCCCGGCGGAAGCGCGTCTCCTCCGAAGAATCGATCAACTCAATCTCCTCTTCCCCGAAGAGCATTACGACCTCGTCGAGATGATCGCCGGCGATCATCTCGGGCGGAAGGAGGTCGTTCACCTCATCGTAGGTGAGAAATCCTTTCTCCTTCCCGAGCACAATGAGGTGCTTGATCTGAGCGTGTGATTTTTTCCCTTTTACATTCTTCGGCATTACCGTACCTCCTGAACACCTCGCCCGCTCATTTGGCCGGCAGACGAAGACCCTGTTTAATCTTGAGAAGCTTGGTGAGCACGTCTCTCTCCCCCGCCTTCTCGGCCGCGGAGATCTTTTCCTGGAGAAGCTGGCTTTCACGGTCGATCCGCCGGCGGTGGATTCGTGCCAGGCAGTCCTTCGCCTCCTGCAGAACCACCCCTTCTTCCGGCGAGTTCGCATAATCGACGAGCCACGACGCCACCAGCCGGTTGAGGCGATCGTCGTCGAAGTGCAGACGCGCGCCGACCTCCTTCGTTATCCCCTCGTCGAGGAGGGCGAAAATTCTCGCTGCCACCGCCCGGCAGTCATCGTCTTCCAGGTCCGCAAGGGAAACCTCCTTTTTCATGCGGGCGGCAACTTCTTCACTGGCGAGCATCGCCTTCACAATTCCGACTTCCTCGGAACGACGGGTCCTGAGCGAAACGGTTGTCTTTGCCGCCGGCGGGCTTCCCTTCCGCTCCCGGGAAACCATCGCGCGCACCTCAGACGACAATACCTCCTCCTTGACACCGAGGCGGTGCGCCGCCCGGCCTATGTATTCGTCCTGCTCGACTCGGCCCCTGACTTTCGCGAGGAGGGGCACTATTGCGCGAACGGCCGCCACCTTTCCCTCGACGGTCCGCACCGGGTGCTCTTCGACCGTCCGGCGAATGAAGAAATCCATCAGGCTCTCCGCCTCGTCGAGGAGCCGGCGGAAGGCGTCCGGCCCCTTCCCCCGTATGAAGCTGTCCGGGTCCTCCCCCTCGGGAAGAAGCACCGCACGGGCGAAGAGACCCTGAGCCACAAAGAGCTCCAGGCTTCTCTTGGCCGCCCTGATGCCGGCGGCGTCACCATCGAAGACGACGGTCCACCGGTCGGCATAGCGCTGCATCAGCCTCAGGTGGCCTTCCGTCAGAGCCGTGCCCGAAGTGGCCACCACGTTGCCGATGCCTTGCTGGTGAGCAGTCAGGCAGTCGAAGTATCCTTCCACCACCACCCCGAAGCCCTCCTTCCGCAAATGTTCCCTGGCCTGGGAGAACGCGTAGAGGACCTTGCTCTTGTGATAGAGAGGGGTCTCCGATGAATTGAGGTACTTCGGCTCTCCCTCACCGATGATGCGACCGCCGAACCCGACGGGGTTCCCCTGGGCATCGGTGATGGGAAAGAGGACGCGGCCCCGGAATCTGTCGATCGCGCCGCCGCCCGAACGCGGCACCGCGAGTCCGGCCTTGATAAGCTCCTCCTCCTTGAACCTCCCCCGGCCGAGACTGCGAAGCAGGCCGTCCCAGGAGGGGAGGGCATAGCCCAGGGAAAAGGAGTCGATCGTCTTTTGATCGATCTGCCGGTCGAGGAGGTAGGCCATGGCCCCGCGTCCCTGTGCTCCCCCGAGGTTCTTCCGGTAGTAGTCGACCGCCGCTCCCATCGCTTCGCGGAGGCGCTCTTTCTCCTGCGTCTTCTCGCGCTGGGCCGGAGGAATGTTCTCCGGAATCGAGACGCCCCCCTTCTTTGCCAGGTAGCGGACGGCTTCCGGGAACGCCATATTCTGCTGTTTCATCACAAAACCAAAGATGTTGCCGCCCTCACCGCACCCGAAACAGTGAAAGATCTGCTTTTCCGGGTTTACCATGAAGGAAGGCGTTTTTTCGGCGTGGAAAGGACACAGTCCCTTGAAGTTCCTCCCGCTCTTCTTCAGAGAGAGGTACTCGGATACGACATCGTAGATGGAGTTTGCACTCCTGACATCATCAAGCAGATCTTCGGAAAAATAAGCCGGCAAATTGCTCCTCGCGTGGACACCAGCAGTAAATATAGGTCCCTCTTGAAAAATAACAACCTTTTTCACTGATTTTTCTCATTTTTTTCCCGTTCCGGGAGGTGGGGGAAGACTGGAATACTCCCCTTGCAAAGCCGATCACGAAAAGACGGCTTTCCATAACCATCTAATATTACAAGTCTTTTCGCGCATCCACGCCCAAGAGCAGCGCAGAAATGCAATTCCCCATATTTTTCAGATAATTATAAGATGCGATCGGCGATGAAAAGGATCAGAGGGTGAGCGTTACCTTCGTCATGCCGGCTCCGCCCTGTTCGAGGGGTGCCGCTCCGAAACTCTCCACCCGCGGATGGTCGGCCAGATACTCCGCCACCACCGACTGGAGCCGCCCCTCGCCCTTTCCATGAATGACGGAAACGCCGCCCAGTCCGTTGAGCAGGGCGTGCTCGAGAAAACGTTCCAGCCTGCTCAATGCGTCGCCGGCCCTGAGTCCGCGCAGGTCCACTTCGCTCGATGCGATCGCCGGCACTTCCACGGAATAGCTGTCCCGGCGCCTCTTCTTCCCAGGTTGCCGGCCCCCCCTCTCTTTCCGTATCTCCTCTATTTCCGTGAAAGGAACGGTGCACCGGCGCCCCTCCACCAGGACGATAGCGCTCTCTTTTCCCACCTCGTCCAGGGTGCCCCAGGCGCGCAGGGTCCTCACGAAGACATGACCGCCGACAAAAAGTGCCGCCGCGTCCACCGTCGGGCGGGGAGGGGAAGGCGTGTAGTCCTCCATGACTTTCCGGATCTTTTCCATCGAGGCCCTGGCCTCTGCCGCCACCGGGCGGGCACCCCCCTTTTTCAGGTGAGCAAGGGCTTCTTTGAGCTCTCTTTCCGCCTCACGCAGCGCCTTTTCCCCCTCTTTCTCCAGCCTGGCCCTCTTTTTCTCCCACTTCGCGGACATCGCCGATTCTTTCCTCTCCAGGCGCTCTCTCGTCTCCGCCAGGGATGCCCTTTCCCGGGAAACGCTCTTTCTTTCCCCTTCCAGGTCGGCCATCAGCCGGTCGAGCCTGACGTTGCCGACGGACTGGTGCTGCCGGGCCCGCTCGATCAGTGCAGCGGTCATTCCAAGACGGGAGGCAATGCGAAAGGCGTGGCTCCTCCCCGGTATCCCCGTCACCAGGCGATAGGAGGGACCAAGCGTCTCGTCGTCGAATTCCATCGAGGCGTTCGCCACGCCCGGGGCGCCGGCGGCAAAAACCTTGACGGCGTTGTGGTGGGTGGTGGCCACCGTGATCGCCCCGCTGGTGTGAATCTCTTCCAGGATGGCAATGCCGAGGGCGGCCCCCTCGGCCGGGTCCGTACCCGCTCCGAGCTCATCGAGGAGGACCAGCCCGCCCGCCCGGGAACGCTGAAGAACGGCGATGATGTTCTTCATGTGTCCGGAAAAAGTCGAAAGATTCTGCTGGATAGACTGTTCGTCGCCGATGTCGGCGAGGACCTCGGTGAAGCACGACAGCCCGCTGCCGGGAAGAGCGGGTATCTGCAGGCCGCTCTGGGCCATGAGACAGAGAAGGCCCACCGTCTTGAGAGCCACCGTCTTCCCGCCCGTATTGGGACCGGTGAGAACCAGCGTTCTCGTCTCCTCGCCGAGCGAGAAGTCGATGGGCACGATGCCCGCCCCGATCGTCTTCTCCAGGAGGGGGTGGCGGGCGCCGCGAAAATCGATCCGGCCCGCCTCGGAAAAAATAACCGGCGCGACCATGTCGAACTCCTCGCTGATGACGGCTCGCGCCCAGATCCCTTCGAGGAGGCCCATCCCGGTCATCGCCTCACCGAGATCCTCCCTCCGTTCCCTTATCTTTGCGGCGAGCCGCCGCAGGATGCGCCGCACCTCCTCTTTCTCCTCCGCGGCCAGCTCCCGCAGGGAGTTGTTCAACTCGACGGCGCTGTGCGGCTCGATGAAGAGTGTCTGACCGCTGGCGGAACGATCGTGCACCAGGCCGGGGATGATCCCCCGCGAGCCGGCCTTGACGGGGATGACGTATCTCTCCTGCCGCAGGGTGATGATCTTTTCCTGGACGGCGCCCGACTCCTCTGTCCCGCGGAACAATCTCTCGAGCGAGGAGACGACTTCCCGGCGGGTCCTCTCCAGGCTCCTCCGGAGGCGGCCAAGTTCCGGCGAGGCCCGGTCCGCCACCTCGCCGTCGGGGGTGATGCAGCGCCTGATCGTGCGGGAGAGTTCCGTGAAGCGAGGGATCGATCGGGCGATGCCGGCGATTTCGGCCAACCCTTCGGCGCCTCCGCAGACTGCCCTCCTGATCCGATCGGCAGCCTCGGCAAAGTCGGCCACCCGGTTAAGGCGGTTCGGCTCGATCCAGGAGTTTTCAACTTGCAGGCCCTCGAGCTCTTCGCTGATATCCCGCGATCCCCCCCAGTTCGGGTCGCTTTTTTCATCCCGCAGGAGGCGCATCTCCGCCGTCTCACGCTGGCGGGAGAGGACCTCCTCCCGCCGGGCGGAAGGGAGTGCCTCATCGATGGCCCTCTTTCCAAGGGAACTCGGGGCCCGAGCCCGAACCAGTTCGAGGAGGCGGTCGAACTCCAGGACCTTGAGGGTATGTGGATCCAGAGGGCGCTCCTCCTCTCAGGTGCGCCCGATCCTCTCGAAGCCGGAAGTGGCGATTATCTCCATCTGTTCCTGCCCATCGAGTCTGTCGAGGAAGAGATTTATTCCGATGGCGTCGCTTGCCATGTGCCCGGCAATCACGACATTTATATGATTCTTCTCGGCTTCCTTGATGTGTTCCTCGCTCATGTGCATCCCCACTACGGTGCCCACCTCCGTGCGGGCCAGATTCGCGAAGGCCTCTTTCGAGCCTTCCGTGCCCCCGGTCATGTCCACCATGATCTTCCCGGACCGGTTTCCGGCGGCGCCGGAGGCGATTTCGGGAGCGACTCCGAGGCGGGAGTAGTGACGATACTCGGGTATCTCCATGAGGAGGTCCATCACCTCCTTGACGGTTTCGGGATTCTTCCCGTCGAAAAGCACCTGGAGGTGGCGGGTCACCAGATTGTCGGCCGGGGTGTGAACACAGAGAAAGGGCAGGTCGAGGAGACGGGCGGCGTCGGCGGCACGGGTGTGGTTGATGGGCAGGACGCGGTTGGCCACCTGCTTTACCCTTTCACGGAGAATCCCCTCGGCCACCGTGATCGGCACACCCATGGAGTGCAGAACGTCGGCTTGCATCCACATCATCTCGTGAAATCTCGCCAGAGCCCTCCCCTCGGGGTGGTGGGTGAGCACGAGGTCGAGAGCTCGTTTTTCACGGAGACGGTCGGCGAGAACCAGCTCGCCCACTTCCATGTCCACTCCGACGAGAATGCTTTTGACCTCGACATCGGGGGAGCCGTAGACAATGCGCGTGTCGTGGTAGGGGTTCGTCAGCCGCTCGGGGTCGAAGAATTCTTTCTTCCCTCCGCCAGCTCTTCAAACTCCGCCTTGATGCCGGCAAGGACCTTCTCCAGCCGCTCCGGCCCGCGGGGATCGGCCTCACGGCCGGTTTGAATCGCCAGTTGATAGATGTCTCCGAGCTTCACCGTTCTTCTCCTCTTTCACCCGGAAGGGTCATCTTTGTCCGGTCGATACCGGCCGGAGAGCTCACGGAAGATGTCGCCCGGCACGAGATCGTGCTCGCCGAGGAGCACAAGAGTGTGGAACCAGAGGTCCGCCACTTCGTGAACGATCTCCTCACGGCTCCCCCCCCGGGACGCTTCGGCGACCTCACTCGCCTCTTCCAGCACTTTCGCGATGATTGCCTCCTTGCCGCCCTCCATCAGGCCGGCGACGTAGGACCCTTCGGGCCGCCGGTGCTTCCGGTCGAGAACGACGCGGTGAATGGCTTCGATGATCGACGGACCCTCAGGGCCGCCTTCTCGATCCTCCCGGATCGGCCTGAAAAAACAGCTGTAGCTTCCGGTGTGGCAGGCCGGTCCCGTCTGCTCCACTTGAACAAGAAGGGTGTCCCGGTCGCAGTCGGTGCGGATTTCCCGAATCTTCTGCAGGTGACCCGAAGTCTCGCCTTTTTTCCAGAACTTCTGCCGCGAGCGACTCCAGAAATGGGTGTACCCCGACTCCAGGGTCATCGCCAGAGATTCGCTGTTCATGTAGGCGACCATCAGCACCGCCCCGGTGCGGCAGTCGCAGACGACCGCCGGAATGAGGCCGGCCGCGTCGTACTTGAGTTCCGGAAGGCTGACTTCTGTCATCTCTCGCCTGTCGGCAGCAGCAACCGTCAGAGACTGCCTTTGGTCGAAAAGGCGCCTCGTATTCGCGGGTCCACTTCCACGGCGGCGGCGAAAGCCTGACCGAAGGCCTTGAAAAGGGCCTCCAGAACGTGGTGCTCGTTGCTGCCGTAGTGGAGGTTGAAGTGAACCGTCGCGGGGATGCTGTTCACCAGGGCGCGGAAAAATTGCTCGGCAAGGTCAATGTCGAACCCGCTGCTCCGGCCGGGAACCGGGTCGACGTTGTAGACAAGGTAGGGACGGGAGCAAAGATCGATATTCACCGTCGCCAGGGCTTCATCCATCGGCACGGTGGCACTGCCGTACCGGCGGATACCGGCGCGGTCACCGAGGGCTTCGTTGAGCGCCTCGCCAAGGGTGATGCCGGCATCCTCGACGGTGTGGTGAAAATCGATCTCGGTATCGCCCTGCCCCTCGACATCGAGGTTCAGAAAGCCGTGCTTCGCCATCAGGGTGAGCATGTGATCGAAAAAGGGGATGGTCGTGTCGATGCGGCCGCTTCCATCCCCTTCGAGGTCGAGGGAAACCTTGATACAGGTCTCCGACGTCTGGCGGGACCGTTCTGCCTTCCTCTTCACCTTCCACCCTCCGGCTGAACCTGTTGCTCGGAATTATCCTTGCCCGTCACTCTTTCCGGGGAGATTCTCACGGGACGTTCACTCTAGTTTTCCCTGGAGAAGAAGTCAATATTTTTCTTGACAATTTACAGGCCGCACCCTAGGATTATTCGTTCGTTGATGCAGTAAACACAACCACAACCGATCACAGAGAGAGAGCGCGCCATGTCACTGACCTATCAGCCCAAAAGGCGCAAGAGGAAAAGGACGCACGGATTCCTCGAGCGGATGAGTACACGGGGAGGCCGCAGGGTCATCAACCGCCGTCGGCAGAAGGGCAGGAAAAGGCTGGCCGTCTAGGCCATCCGCTATGGGAGATTTTTCGTTTCCAAAGCATTATCATCTCCGTCGGCCAGTCGAGTTCAGCCGCGTCTATGACGGCAGGCAGAAAAAGCACTCCCGGGGTTTTGTCGTGTTTCGACTTGCCAACAACCTGGAGCATCCCAGGCTGGGACTCTCGGTGAGCCGCAAGTTCGGCAACGCCGTTCGCCGCAACCGAATCAAACGCCATATCCGGGAGGCCTTCCGCCTCGGCTGGCGGGAATGGCGGCTCAGGGGAGTTGATCTCATCGTCATTCCCAAGAGGGGCGCCGACGGCTTTTCTTCTGGAGATGTAACTAAAGATATGACAAAGGTTTTTTTTCATTCTTCCAGAGGAAAACAGCGGTGATCCGGCGAGCCCTTCTCCTGACGATTTCAATCTACCAGCGCCTGATATCTCCGCTTCTTCCTTCCAGTTGCCGGTTTCAGCCTTCCTGTTCGCAATATGCTGCCGAGGCGATAGAGCGCTTCGGCCCCTTGCGGGGGACGGGGAAGGCGTTTGTCCGTCTCGTCAAGTGCCACCCTTTTCATCCTGGCGGATACGATCCGGTCTGTTAGCAGTCATCAAGGGAAGCCTTTGTGATGGACAAAAAATCAGTTACAGCGATCCTTCTTATCTTCCTGGTTATTGTTACCTATCAGCTCGTCATCCTTCCCCGCTACGCGCCGCCTCCCCCCGCACCGCCGGCCGAGACGGGCGAGTCGGTTTCGACCGAGTCTCCCGCCCCCCTGCCGACCCCGGCACCGGCACCGCTGAAGGAGATTTCTGAATTATCCACTTCCTCATCGGAGCTGCCCGGCCCGGCCGAGGGAGTTGAACGCGTTGAAATCGCCATAGAACGTCCTCTCTTCCGCGCCCTTCTCGATACCTATCGCGGCGGCTTCACCAGCTGGAGACTCCTGGAATATTCCTACGGCGAGAACGTGAAAGAGGCCGCGGGAGAACCGTTGGAAGTTATCCTCCCCGGTCTTGCGGTCGGGGCCCTCGGACTCACCTTCTCCGATTCTCTTTCCGAAAACTCTTTCTCTTCTCCTTTAAAGGTGGAGGAAATCGAGGACGGCCTGCTGCTCTGGGCAGCGGACCAGTACGGACTTGTAATGAAGCGGTATTATCGTTTCAGTGCTGATAGTTATGATGTTGAAATGGAAATTATTTTTGAGAACCACGGCGACTCGCCGCGGAACATCTCCTGGGAGGTCGCTCTCGGTCCCGACCTGAACCGCTTCCACAAGGGGAGCGGCCCCGACCAGCCCGAGGCGATCGCCTTCCTCGGCGATGATCTCGACAAAGTGAAGGTCAAGAAGCCCGGTCAGAGCCAGAATCTTGGGAGGGTCGACTGGGTCGGCATCGGCGATCGCTACTTCCTCTCTTCTCTCGTTTCGATTCAGGGTCCGGTTGTCGGATTTGTCCGCCGGAACGCCGAAAAGCAGCTTGAAGTCGGTCTCCGAGCCGAATCCGTCTCCCTGGCTCCGCAGCAGGTTCTTTCCTATCGGCTCCTCTCTTATCTCGGGCCCAAGGAGAGGACACGCCTGGCCGGTTACAACCTGGGACTGGAGCAGAGCATCAATTACGGCTGGTTCTCATGGCTCGCCCACCCCTTTCTTACCATCATGAATTTCTTCTTCCGTTTTTTCCACAACTGGGGCCTCGCCATTCTCGCTCTCACGTTCCTCGTGAAACTCGTCCTCTTCCCGATCACCCAGAATATGTACCGCTCGATGCGCAAGATGCAGGACCTGCAGCCGAAAGTTCAAGCCCTCAAGAAGACCTACAAGGATGATTCCCAAGGTCTCCAGAGAGAGACGATGGCCCTCTACCGCGAGTACAAGGTCAACCCCATGGCGGGCTGTCTCCCTATGTTCATCCAGCTTCCCGTCTTCTTCGCCCTCTACCGCGTCCTCTACAACGCCATTGAACTGCGCGGGGCCAGCTTCCTATACATTCCCGACCTCTCGCAAAAGGACCCCTACTACATCGCTCCCCTTCTTATGGGAGCCACCATGATCCTTCAGCAGAAGATGTCGCCGACTTCCGCGGACCCGAAGCAGGCCAAGATGATGATGTTCATGCCGGTTATTTTTACGGCGATGTTCCTTAACTTCTCATCGGGTCTGGTCCTCTATTTTCTTTTCAGCAACGTCCTGGCTATTGGAGAACAGTATCTTGTGCGGCGCTGGGCCGCCAGGAACTCGGGCCAGGCCGGGGCGGTTGTCGCGACCGTTTCGCCCGGAAAGGGCAGAAAAAAGAAGTAACTCGGCCCAGTACCGTCCCTTGGGGGTGCACCGTGGAAAGTGATACCGCTGTCAACTTGAATCCTGATGAAATCGCGGCCGCGGCCCGGTCGTGTCTGACCTGGATCCTCGCCGGCATGAAGGTCGAAGCCGAGGTTGGGTCCTCTTTACGCGATGGTCAGATAGTGCTGGATGTCGTCGATAGCGAGGACAGCAGTATCGTCATCGGTCGGAAGGGCCAGACCCTGGAAGCGCTCCAGACCATCGTCAGCCGCATTACGGCCAACCTTTTCCCCGACATGGCCAGAAGTCATCTCCGTATCCTTATCGATGTCGGCGGCTATCGTGAGCGCCGGCGGCAGAACCTCGTCGACATGGCCCTGAGGGCGGCCGAGGAAGTCCTGGAAACCGGTGAGCCCATTGACCTGAGTCCCATGAACTCCTACGAGCGCTACCTCGTGCACTCTGCCCTCAAGGATGAGCCGGGGGTTACCACTTCGAGTGAGGGCGAGGGCGCCATGAAGCAGAT
>PVMK01116750.1_pt1 | contig 15640 bp, 7 predicted proteins | sample 1853481 | NCBI WGS metagenome assembly PVMK01 (sample SAMN08533507, study PRJNA380276) | Marine sediment metagenome, whole genome shotgun sequencing project.
TTGAGTTTTTCACTGGCCAGGGCCTGTTTCAGATAAACCAGCATCACCACACCGATTTCAACGGCCACACCGGCCAGCGCTATAAAGCCCACACCAACGGCCACCGAGATGTGGTAATCCAGTAGGTAGAGCAGCCAGATCCCCCCGATCAGGGCGGTGGGGAGCGTGCCCAGGATGATCAGGACTTCCGTCATGTTTTTGAAGTTCATGAACAGCAGAAGAACGATAATGATCAGGGTGACGGGAATGACCGTGGCAAGGCGCTCCTTGGCCCGTTCCATGTACTCGTATTGCCCCGACCAGTTGATCGAATAACCGGCGGGTAAGTCCAGTTGCTCATTCACGGCCTGCTGAGCTTCGCGGACATAGGTGCCCAGGTCGACGCCCGCAATATCGATATAAATCCAGCCATTGAGCCGCGCATTTTCACTCTTGATCATGGGAGGACCGTCCTCAATCGTCAGGTTCGCCACCGCAGACAGCGGAATCTGGCCGCCCGAAGGCGTGACCACGGGAAGTTGTTTGAGCGTTTCCAGTGAGTCGCGATATCCTCTGGGATAGCGCAGGTTGACCGGATAGCGTTCCAGGCCTTCCACCGTCTCGGTGATGTTCATGCCACCGATGGCCGTTCTGACAATATCCTGTACATCGTCGATATTCAGGCCATAGCGTGACGCCTGGTCGCGCATGATATCTACGGTCACGTAGCGGCCTCCGGCCACTCGTTCGGCAAAGGCCGAGGCCGTGCCCGGAATCTTTTTCAGGATTATTTCGATATCCTTTCCGATCTGTTGAATCACACCCAGGTCCGGGCCAGCAATCTTGATTCCTACCGGCGTCTTGATGCCTGTTGCCAACATATCGATTCGGGTTTTGATCAGCCACACCCAGGCATTGGTCAGACCAGGAATTTTAACCGCCTGGTTGAGTTCCCATTTGATGTCTTCCATGTCGACACCTTCGCGCCATTCAGATTCCGGCTTGAGCTGAATCACGGTTTCTATCATGGTCAGCGGCGCCGGGTCTGTCGCAGTATCCGCCCGGCCGATTTTCCCAAATGTGGATTTCACCTCGGGAACGGTGAGAATCAGTTTGTTGGTTTGCTGCAGCAGTTCCTGGGCCTTGCCGATCGAGATTCCCGGGAAGGTCGTTGGCATATACATGATGTCGCCTTCATTCAGATCCGGCATGAATTCCGAACCCAGTTTGTTGGCCGGCCAAAATCCGATAACCACGAGGAGCATAGTCGCCACCACGACTCGCCACGGGTGTTTGGTCACCTGGGAAATCAACGGCCGGTAAGCCCAGACCAGGGCCCGGTTGATCGGATTGCGGTGCTCGGGAAGTATTTTTCCGCGGATGAAATAGCCCATCAGGACGGGTACCAGGGTGATAGACAATACAGCGGCGGCCGCCATGGCATAGGTCTTGGTGAACGCCAGCGGCGCGAACATCCGGCCCTCCTGGGCCTGCAGCGAAAACACCGGCAAAAAGCTGAAGGTGATAATCAACAGAGAGAAAAACAGCGGCGGCCCGACCTCGACGGCCGCCTCGGTGACCACCGACCAGTGGGCCTTGACATCATAGTCCGCCTGTTCCATTTTTTTGTGCACGGTCTCGATCATGACGATGGCTGCATCGACCATGGCGCCAATCGCGATGGCGATGCCCCCCAGCGACATGATGTTGGCATTCAGCCCCTGGGCATACATTACGATCAGGGCCGCCAAAATGCCCAATGGCAAGCTGATAATGATGACCAGCGACGAGCGGATATGGAAAAGGAAAACCAGGCAGACCAGCACCACCACCAGAAATTCTTCCACCAGTTTGCCCTGCAGGGTTTCGACCGCCCGGCTGATCAGGTTTGAACGGTCATAGGTTGTAACAATTTCCACTCCTTCGGGAAGGCTTTTTCTCAGTTCTTCCAGGCGTTTCTTGACCCCCTCAATGGTGGCGCGCGCATTTTCGCCAAAGCGCATGACGATAACACCGCCAACCACTTCACCTTCACCGTCCAGTTCCGCGATACCGCGCCGCAGTTGCGGCCCCAGCCGGATTTCGGCTACATCTTCCAGCCGGATCGGCGTGCCGGTCTCATTCATGCCCAGCGGAATGGCGCCGATGTCTTCGATCGACTTCAGGTAGCCTGTTGCGCGCACCATATATTCCGCTTCACCCATTTCCAGGACGGATCCACCCACTTCCTGATTGCCACGCTGAATCGCTGTCCTGATTTTGGACAGGGGCAAATTGTAGGCCCGCAGGGCATCGGGGTTGACCACCACCTGGTACTGGCGAACCATGCCGCCAATGGTTGCGACTTCAGCCACGCCCGGCACCGTTTGCAGTTCGAACTTCAGGAACCAGTCCTGAATGGATCTGAGCTGCGCCAGGTCATGTTTTCCAGTGCGATCTACCAGGGCGTATTCATACACCCAGCCCACTCCGGTGGCGTCGGGGCCCAGCGCCGGCTTCGCCGCAGGCGGTAACTGGCCCGATACCTGGTTCAGATATTCCAATACCCTGGAACGGGCCCAGTACAGGTCCGTTCCGTCTTCAAAGATCACGTAGACGAAAGAATCCCCAAAGAAGGAGTAACCACGCACCGTTGAGGCGCCCGGCACCGACAACATGGCGGTGGTCAGGGGGTAGGTCACCTGGTCTTCCACTACCTGTGGCGCCTGGCCTGGAAACGGCGTCTTGATGATGACCTGTACATCCGACAGGTCAGGCAGTGCATCGACCGGTGTTATCAGCAGGATCTTGATCCCGGCCACGGCCAGTAAAACGCTGGCCAGGATTACCAGGAAGCGGTTTGCGACCGACCAGCGAATGATCCATTCAATCATGGTCCTTACCATCCATTTCCGCTTCCCGTCCGGGTTCGGTGCGTTCAATCAAATCGTCGTTATCGGCGCTGCCCAGGGCAAGGCTGGAGATTGCGTACTCTCCGGCGTGCTCCTGTTGCAACTGGAAGCGAACTTCCTGCCCTTCGCTGATGGTGCTCAAATCAACACCGGGCAAGGCGTCAAATTCCATCGTCATGCTGGGCCAGCCCAGATCGTCGATGGGGCCATGCGAAATACGAACGCGGTTATTTCCGGCATCGACAGCTTCAATCCGGCCGCTGGCAAATACGGTCCTGGCTTTGCGCTCACTATGCAGAATCGGTTCGGAATCCAGGCGCTGAATGCTGCCCGCGAGGCTGGCTTCCGAATCCAGCAGGAACTGCGCAGAAGTCACGATTTCATCGCCTTCTTCAATCCCCGCCAGGATTTCAACGAATTCCCCGCTTTCCATGCCGGTCATGACTTCAAATACCCGGAACTTCCCATCCCCCAGCGCCACCACGACGCGATCTCTTCCCGGCGCCCGGATCAGCGCTTCGCGCGGGATGCTGAGTGCATTCGGGTGCAGCTTTCCAAAGATGGAAACACGCGCATACATGTTGGGCTTGAGCCGCTCGCCCGGATTTTCAAACAGCAGGCGTGCGCGCAGAGTACGGGTCTTGGGATCGAGAACGGGGTAGACGTAATCCACCTGGCCGGTGAAGACTTCTCCGGGCATATAGTCCAGCCTGGCCTCGGCCGCCTGTCCTGCAGCCACCCATTCGGCCTGTGATTCAAATATTTCTGCCTGTAACCAGACACTGGACAGGTCCGCCAGGCTCATGATCGTCGTATTGGGCTGAACAAACATCCCTTCGCGGATGTTCAACACCGTGATGATGCCGTCCTGTGGCGCCACCACCCGGATGCTGTCAGAGGATTTGCCTCTGCGCGCCAGCGCATCGATTCCTGAACGATTCATGCCCAGCGCCAGCAATTTTTCTGTTGACCCTGCTTTGAGTCTGCTGTCACTGCGTTTCCTGGCCTGGAGATATTCTTTCTGGGCATTGACCAGTTCAGGCGAATAGAACTCGAACAGCAAGTCACCCTTCTTCACCCGTTCCCCCTGGGCATCGACCAGCAAGCGGGTAATCCAGCCCTTTGTTCTGAGGTTGATATGGCTGATCCGTTTTTCGTCGAAGCCGACATAACCCGTCGCTGAGATGCGGCGCCACAAGGGCCGGACAGTGGCCGGAGCGGTCCGCACACCCAGGTTGTTTTCCACGGCAGGGCTGATGGTGACCGCGTCACTGGAAAGTTCGTCACCAGCATACACCGGCACCAGGTCCATACCCATCGGTGACTTGCCCGGCTCGTCGCGTTTGTAGTTGGGGTCCATTGGCGCAACCCAGTAAAGAATTTCTTTTGCGCTGTCACTGGCGTCACCGCCGGCGGAACCTGCCGGTGCAAGGTTGCTGACCCGCGGACCGATGTAAATCCCAACGGCCAGAGCAATAATGATCAGAACCACGGTTATGATTTTATTGTTCATTTCAGTTCTCCTTGCAGATACAGCAGGCGTGCCTGTGTTTTGAGTATTTCAGCCTGCAGACGGGCCTGGCCCAGGCGTAACTCGAACTCGGTAATCTGTGCGCGCAGAAGTGTTGTGAGGTCGCCAACGGATGACTGGTAAGCCTCGAAGGAAGCCAACGAACTGGCTTCAGCCTCTGGCACCAGGATGGTATTGAACAGTGAAAAACGTTTCTGCTGACGGCGCAGGGTTGAGGCGTGCAGGTCGATTTCACGCAACATCCGCCGGAATATATCGTCCCGCGTGTACATCGCAGCTGAAGATTGCGCGATACTGGCGGCAGTTACCCGGTCCTGGCGGTTTTTGTGGAACAGGGGCAAATCCATCACCACCATTGCCGAAAGCAAGTCGGTGCGCGAAGTTCCATCCGGATTGGTGCCACCGCGACCACCGTAAGTCACATCAACTGAAAATTCGGGTTTGTATTTTTGCTGAGACAGTTCCACACCGGTCTCAGAAGCCGCAATAGTCTTGTTCAGGGCGAGAATCCGGGGATGTTTTATCAGATTTTCCTGGAGCACGGCATCGCTCGATGGAGTTTTAATTGAGGGCCAATCAGGTGCCAGATCCCGATAGGCCACCTCACCAACCCAGGTTGCCAGTCGGGCCCGGGCGCGTTCTTCCTCCTGCAGTATTCGCTGGGCACGCTCTTCAACTTTCGCCACTTCTACCGATGCCTGGAACACATCTTCCTGGTTGACTTTTCCGGTGGCGTAGTAGTCCTGGGTCACATCCGCCAGTTCGGAAAAAACACGGATCGCATCGGCGTTGATTGCCAGCAAATGCTGCTGTTTTATGGTTTCCAGGTACTGTTCCCTGACATCCAGCAGGATCCTCAGCTTCTGATCGACAACGGTTTCATCAAGGCCTTCCGAACGCTGCCTGATCTGCCGGGAACTCAAGGCCCGTGTATGTCCCCGCGGAAATTTCTGGATCATCCCGACCTGCACCTGGGTCATGGCTTCCTGGCCGAGGTTGAAGGTGTCTGTTGGCAGAGATATCAACCCCAATTTAAGCAAGGGGTCGGGCAATTGCTCAGCGGCGACCGACAGTTCTTCCAGGGCCAGTCGATTGGATTCGACTGACTGGACACCGGGATCCGATGCCAGCGCCAATTCTTCAATCAGCTCCAGGCTTAATGCAGACGCTGCGATATTTGAACTAACGACAATACTGCCAAGGACCAACTTCCATAACATGACAATCTCCAATAACCTGCCAACGCCATCAGGCGTTTTAAACGAATATAACCGTGGTGAGTCTGGGCCAGACGGACCAGCCCCGGGTTCTGATTAATTCAGGAGATCGGAGGACGGAAAGGTGGTGAGGAATGGCTGGGTAAAACGACGCCTGATGACAGGCCGGGAGAATAGTAATTGACCCAGTCAGGTTTGACTTTAAGACTATCAGGCAGTGCAGGCACGTTTGCGCTGCAAGAGCCGCAGTGCATGTTGCCGCCGCAACCCTGTGGCGTTTCTGAATCACCAGGGTCGCAACAATCGTGGCCTGTATCGTCAGATTGCTGGGTGTGATGGGTAGTTTCCTGACTCATGTCCATGTCACAGAATCCAGCCTGCAAGGGCTGGGTGCTGATCATCAGGACGAGCATTAGAATCAGGAATTTCATTTCAATATAATTAAAGTCAAACCGCTTATATGCCAAACTTGGATGGAAAATACCCCAGGAAGTTCATTTTTGCAATACGTATGATCACCTATGCGGTACTGACACACAGACTCTGAAGGCCAATAATCACATGAAATCCGAGCTGGAAACCAGTTATTTCAAGGGCGCGAATTCACCTGAATTACTCAACCTGACCATCGGTGACATGTTTGACCGCGTGGCCGATCGTTTTCCCGATCGGGAGGCCCTGGTGTCCCGGCACCAGGGTATTCGCTGGTCCTACGGAGAGTATCGGGCTGAAATCGAACAACTCTCTGCGGGGCTGCTTGCCCTTGGCATTCAAGCGGGTGACCGGGTTGGAATCTGGGCGCCGAATTGCTACGAATGGTGCCTGACCCAGTTTGCAACGGCGAAGATCGGCGCCATCCTGGTCTGCATCAACCCGGCTTACCGGGTTTTCGAACTGGAATATGCCCTGAACAAGTCCGGCTGCAAGGTGATTGTCGCGGCCGAGCAGTTCAAGAGCAGCCGTTACCTGGAAATGCTGCAGCGGCTCGCGCCGGAACTCGATAGCTGTGCGCCGGGCCGGCTCAAATCCCGCACCCTGCCGCAATTGGAGACCGTGATCCGGATGGGAACGGAATTCACGCAAGGCATGTACAACTTCGGCGCTGTCTGCCGGATGGGTGGCGCGGCGGAAGCGACTCGCATGCAGGAGATCCAGTGGAGTCTGAGCGCTCAGGATGTGATCAATATCCAGTTCACCAGTGGCACCACCGGGAATCCCAAGGGCGCCTCGCTGACCCACTACAACATCCTGAACAACGCCAACCAGGTTGCCGCCGGCATGAAGCTTACCGAGCAGGACCGCCTTTGCATCCCGGTACCCATGTATCACTGTTTCGGAATGGTGCTGGGCAAGCTTGCCTGCGTTACGCGCGGGGCGGCAGCAATCTTCCCGGCGGACGCCTTCGAACCCCGTGCCGTGCTGGAGACGGTGGAAGAAGAACACTGCACAGCGTTGCACGGCGTGCCGACCATGTTCATTGCGGAACTGGAGCATCCAGAGTTTGACCACTTTGACCTTGCAACACTGCGAACGGGCATCATGGCGGGTGCGCCTTGCCCGGTGGAGGTGATGAAGAACGTCATTTCCCGCATGCACATGTCCGAGGTGCTGATCGCATACGGCCAGACCGAATGCAGCCCGGTCAATCACATGACCCTGGCTGACGACCCGCTTGAGAAGCGGGTTGAAACGGTCGGCCGGGCAGGTCCGCATCTGGAGGTCAAGATTCTCGATGAGGAAGGCCATGTCGTTCTTGTGGGTGAAAAAGGTGATATATGCACCCGCGGTTACGCGGTGATGGCGGGCTACTGGAACGATCCGGAGCGTACAGCGGAAACGGTGGATGCCGAAGGCTGGCTGCATTCCGGAGACCTCGGTGTGATGGATGAGGAGGGTTACGTGCAGGTCGTGGGGCGGCTCAAAGACATGATCATCCGTGGTGGCGAAAATATTTATCCCCGGGAAATTGAGGAATTTTTGTTCACCCACCCAAAAATCCAGGAGGCCATGGTGGTTGGCATCCCCGACGAAAAATACGGCGAGGAAGTTTGTGTCTGGATCAAGCTCAGGGAAGGAGAGGTTCTTTCAGAAAAAGATATCAGGGCATTTTGCAAGGATCACATCGCCTATTTCAAAGTGCCCCGTTATATCCGCCTGGTGGATGACTTTCCGATGACGGTCACGGGCAAGGTTCAGAAATTCAAGATGCGTGAGCAGATGGAAAAGGAACTTGGTAAACTGCGCTGATGCTGCGATTGCGACACCCCATTTCACTACTGGTCATTTCCCTGCTCGTCATGCTCGGTGTATTGCGTTCCTACTCTGCGCCTGCTCCGGTAGAGGCTGACGCGCCGGATGTCGTCTTCTCAGCAATCCGGGCTGAGGCTATCCTGCGCGATCTGTTGCCGGAAAACCTGCCTCACGTCTCCGGGTCGCCCTACAATACGGTGGTGCGCAACCGCGTGGTTTCCCACCTGGAATCGTCGGGCTACGAGCCTCAATTCCAAACGCTTTTTCATTGCAACCCGATGTTTGGTAGTTGCAGTCCGGTGGAAAACATCATTGCCATCAAGCCGGGTTCTGAGGGTAAACACGCAGTGCTGGTGACGGCTCATTACGACAGCGGTTGGGCCGGGCCGGGCGCTGCTGATGATGGCGCCGGAGTATCAGCAATACTGGAAATCGCGCGCATGGCCGCGGATTTCCCACCGTTTAAAAATGACATTATCTTCCTGATCTCAGATTCGGAAGAAAACGGCCTGATCGGGGCGGATGCGTTTGCGGAACACCATCCCCTGTTCGAGAAAGTGAAGGTGGTCATCAATCTCGAGGCCAGGGGCGTTGCTGGCCCCAGTGCCCTGTTCGAGACCGGCGATGGAAACCGCAGAATTATCCGAATGTTTGCCCAGAATGTAGACCGGCCGACCGGAAATTCGCTGGTTTACGAAATTTACAAAAAGATGCCGAACGACACCGATTACACGGTTTACAAGCGTAAGGGTGTGATGGGGGTCAATTTTGCCTTTGCCCAGGGAGTTCCGGTTTATCATTCGGCGATTGATGATCCTGATCACCTGGATCTGGGCAGCCTGCAGCACCATGGCGATAACACCTGGGGCATGCTGAAACCACTGGGTGAACGTGATCTCGACACGATCACGTCGCGTGAAGATGCGGGCTACATGGACGTTTTCGCCAAGCGAATGGTGCATTACCCGGTGAGCATCACCGGTGGACTGGCGCTGTTTATGGGTGTGTGGGTCATGCTGGCCATCGGCCTGGCGTTTCGCAAGGAGTTTCGTTTCCGCCAGTTGCGCTGGGGCCTGCTGGCCATTCCCTGGCTCCTCATTACTATCGTCGTGGGCGGCTATCTTCTTTCCTGGCCCCTGGGCCACTGGCCGGACTTGCACCCCTTGGAACATCCGTATCCATGGGCGGGCCGCACGGCCCTGTTCCTGATGCTGGGCCTGACCGGGTATTCCACCCTGAAGCTATTTTCCGGTCGGGTGTCAGCCTGCGCCTGGATGATCATCGGCTGGGCTCTCATTTTTGTTTTGGGGATGGTGCTGACGAGCAAGTTACCTACCGCCGTACATATCGCACTGTTACCCCTGGCGGCGTTCGGGCTCGCTTCGGTGGTCGACCTGTTTCGAAAGAAATCGCCGGCCCCGTTGCTGTTTGCATCTCTTTTTGGTTTTGCCACGGCCGCACTAATCTCCTTTTACCACTTCTTCATGCTGGACGTGGTAATGAACTTTGACCAAAGCCATATCAAAGTCATTTCGTTCTGGATGATGGCCCTGGCTGTGATGCCCATGCTGCTTGCTTTCGTGAAAGAACGGAAGCTGACCTGGCAGCCGGCAAAATGGCTGTTGGTGGCCATCCTGGCGGCTTGCCTGGTGCACCTGTTCCTGCCGGGGTTCACGGCCGAGCGCCCGCGCGACATGGCGTTGATGTACAGTGAAGTTAACGGCGAAGATACGGGTTATGTTGTGTTGGAGAGCCTGTATAAAACTCATGACCGGAAATTTGCCAGGGGCCACGATTTTGTAATGACGGAACTCAATTCAGGGCGTCTCGGTACGGTGGAACGGCCTGCGCGGGAAGTGTCTCCGCTGGGTCTGCCCGGTATCTGGCTCACCGAGCAACCGGGCCAGCAGGAAAAAAGTGGCTGGCGCCGTGAATTCGAGGCCCACCTGCCTGACGGGAGCAGGTTCCTGCGACTGACTATTCCAAAGGAGATCGGTCTCACGAAAGCCTGGGTCAATGGTGAACTGGCTCTGGACAATTCGATCGAGACCAAGCACAAAAGCACGGTTGATACTCTGCAGCTGATTTATCCCGGTGGTGGTCCGGTAAAATTTGAATTTCTTTCCGATTCACCAGAAGCGTTCACCCTGGCGGCGGTGACCTGGCACGACCTTCCAAGTGTTTTGATTGCGCCGTTCATGGGTAACTGGCCGGACGAGGCGCAGCCCTTCGCGTATGGGCCGCGGGCGGAAAACATTCAGGAGTTTGAACTCAGCGCGGTCGAAGCCGTTACGTCAAGCCAGTGAGCGTTCTGAATTCCTGGTAAACCTGGTCGAGATAGACAGTCAGTTTCTGCAGGTCGGGAATAGCTGTCCGGCTGCCTACGAGTCCAAAAAACATTGTTCCGGCATAGCTGCAAACCGTCATGCTCAGTGACACAGCGGGCGGAAGCGTATTGATGGGATAAACCTCAACAACCTCCGCGCCCCTGAAGTACATTTTCTCCTGAGGACCGGGAACATTGGATATCACCAGGTTGATGGCCGGGGGCAGCAGTTGGTCCATCTTCAGAATCTCTTCGCCCAGGGGCAGTAATGCGACTGCGAGTGAATACAGTTGAATGGCCGGCCTGGAAACACTGCAGTAGATTTCGCGGGTTGCCTGGGAGGATTGACGGATTTGCTTCAAGGTGGTCAGGGGGTTGTCGTGGTCAGCGGCCAGTTTCACTTGCAGCAGGGAAATCTGGTTGCCTTCATCTTCTTCGTCCGACCTGAGGTTGACCGGCATGTAGACCACTAGCGGTTCATCAGGTTCTTCGCCTTTTTCCTTCAGATAACGATTGACGGACAAGTCACAAAGGGCCATGACCAGGTCGTTAATGCTGGCGCCTTGCGACCTGGCCATGGCCCGGATTTCTTCCAGCGGATGGTTGGAAATACTGAAGTTTCTGGCGGCGCCGGTCGGGACATTAAAGCGTGTCCTGGGGGCAGAGAGGGGAAGCACGGCATTCCTGTTTTTTTCGAACACATTTTTCCGGATGAGTTTTGCGCTCAGTGCGGACAGGTTCATGGTGGTGTTCACGCTGCCTCTCAGCGTTTTTACCCCATCCACAAGCAACTGCACAAGATTACTGTCATCACGCCTGGCCTCCGGTGATTCATCCCGCTGCCAGATGGGACGGGAAAACATATCTGTGACGGATAGTGAGCCTGACTCGCTGAACCAGCGAACAAATGTCATGCCATCGACGATCGCATGGTGAATCTTTGTATAGAAGGCGAAGCGGCGGTTCGCCAGGCCCTCTATCAGGTGGAACTCCCACAGCGGACGCTCCCGGTCCAACAGGTTGCCATGCAGTCGCGAGATCATTTCTACCAGTTGCTCGTTGCTGCCCGGACTCGGCAATACGGTATGCCGGACGTGGTAGTCAATATCGAGATACTCATCGGGCACCAACGCTGGTGAGAGCAGGCTGTCGTCTTTCAGGCGCTGGTTGAATGGAAAACCGGGTGACGCCTGTTTCAATTCGTCCAGCAGTCTTCTCAGCCAGGCAGTACCTTTGCCCCTGGGTAGACTAAGGATTTGCACACCGCCAACGTGCTTGGGACCGTGATGTGACTCGGTCAGCAGGAAGCCGGAATCCATTGTTGAGAGTTTATGCATAATGGGGTCTATGTATTAGATACTACACTGGTATGCTGTCAACTGGCGCTCGAAGCCTGGTTGATTTAAGTCTTTTCTGGAGTGTTGAGGATGGGAATTTACAACGTCACACCGGTTACTGTTCCGGACTATCGCCGCCTGGCTGAAAAGCGGCTGCCGCGTTTTCTTTTCGACTATGTCGATGGCGGGGCTGGCGAGGAAAAGTCCATGGGCGCCAATGTGGATGACTTTCTGAAAATCAAACTCAGGCAACGGGTCATGTGTGATGTCGATAATGTCGACACGAGCACGACTCTGTTCGGGCAGTCAGCCAGCATGCCGCTGGTGCTGGCGCCGGTAGGCCTGGCTGGCATGATGCGCCGGCGCGGGGAGGTGCAGGGGGTACGAGCGGCAACGCGCGCCGGAATTCCCTTTACTACCTCAACGGTCGGCATTTGTTCAGTTGAGGAAGTCCAGGCTGCCGCCGGAAAAGCCGCCTGGTTTCAGCTTTACATGCTACGTGACAGGGAGTTGGTCACGGCGCTTCTTGAACGCGCCCATCAAGCCGGGTACAGCACATTGGTTTTCACGGTGGATCTCCCGGTGGCGGGGATGCGGCACCGTGACTCCAGAAATGGGATGATCGGTGGGGGGGTGGCTGGTGGCCTGTCCAAAGCGTGGCAAATTTTAACCCGACCGCGATGGGTTCTGGACGTCGGAATCAAGGGCAAGCCACATGACTTTGGAAACTTGCGTGATGCGGTGGGCGGATCAAAAAATCTCGATGAATTCAAGGCTTTTATTGCCGACCAGTTTGATCCGCGTGTGACCTGGAAGGATATTTCCTGGCTGCGAACGCAATGGCAAGGACCCATTTTGATCAAGGGCGTGATGACAAGCGAGGACGCGCTGGCGGCGGCTGATGTCGGAGCCGATGGCGTGATTGTCTCCAATCACGGGGGACGGCAGCTGGAAAGTGTTGCATCGAGCATATCCAAGCTGCCGGAAGTGGTCGCGGCGGTAGGTGACCGCGTGGAAGTGCACATGGACGGCGGTGTGCGCAGCGGGACAGATGTCGTGAAAGCGGTGGCGCTGGGCGCAAAGAGCGTGATGATCGGCCGTCCCTGGATCTGGGCCATGGCCGCCCGGGGTGAACAGGGTCTGGTTGATCTCCTCGGGGTCTTTCAAAAGGAAATTGCCGCCACGATGGCGTTAATGGGCGTCACGCGGATCAACGAGATCACGCCGGACCTGCTGGAGAAATAAAATTTTACTCTGACCCTGGCATTTGCTGGACGACCATGGCTTCGATCAGGCAGGGACCCTGGCCTTCCATGGCATCGGCAAATTGCCGGTGAAACTCTTCTGCACCGTTGGCCCGTGTTGCCGGTATACCCATACCCTCTGCCAGGGCGACCCAGTCAATATCCGGCCGGGAAAGATCCAGCATCGATAGCGTTTTCGGTGTGGCCTGTCCTGCGCCCACCCTGGCGAGTTCGATATTGAGGATGGCGTAGCTGCGGTTATTCATGATCACCACCGTCACGTCGGCATTTTCCCGCGCCATTGACCACAAGGCCTGCACGGTGTACATCGCACTGCCGTCTGCCTGCAAGGCGATAACCTTGCGGTCCGGGCAGGCAACTGCCGCGCCCAGGCTCAACGGCAAACCCTGTCCGATGGCGCCGCCTGTCAGCATCAACCAATCGTGCGGCGGTGCGTTTTCAGTGGTTGGAAAGATGCCCAGGCCACAGGTCGCGGCCTCATCTGAAACTATGGCGTCTTCCGGCATCAGTAACGTGAGGCTTTGGCCAATCGCAAGCGGAGTCAGCAGACCGCTTGGTGGTGGCTGTGGCGGTGCTGCCGGGGTTGCGTTTGCATCCACATCGGCGCCCAGTTGGTCCGCGAGGGTTTCCAGGGCTGCATTGAGGTCCTGGTCTACACCAGCCAGATCAATGACTTCACAGCCTTCCGGAACCAGCCAGCTCTCTTTGCCGGGGTAGGCAAAAAACGAAACCGGGGCCGGGGCGCCAACCAGAATGATTTGCTCGAGGCCCGCTAATTGTGCGGTGACGTGTTCGGAAAAGTATTGCAGTCGTTCCACCGGACAGCGGCCGGCGCCCCGTTGCATCCGGGCTGCGAAGGTTTCGCTGAGTAGCCGTGCACCGCTGGCTTTGGCGATGCGCCCTGCAATCGCGAGGCTGTCCTCACGCAGGGCCTTTCCTCCCAGCAGTAACGCGCTGACCTTACCGTTGGAGAGCGCTTCAACTGCCCCGGTGATAGCCAATTCCGCTACTGCAGCCGGCACCGGTACAGGTGGGATTCCGGGTGTTTGGCTGGCTTCTTCCCAGGCATGATTCGCCGGTGCGATCAGGGTGGCAATTTTGCCGGCGCCTTCCATCGAAGCCTGCACAGCCTGGGCGCCAGAGGCAGCCAGGTCATCCGCCGAAGTGGATACCTTGACCCAGTCTGAGCAGATATTGGCATGGGCCGGCACATCCGATGTCAGCGGGGAATCGTATTGCAGATGGTAGGTGGCATGATCACCGACGATGTTTACCACCGGTGTATGCGCACGCCGCGCGTTGTGCAGATTGGCCATGCTGTTGGAAAATCCGGAGCCAACGTGCAGCAGGGTCAGGGCGGGTTTGTCGCTCATCCGCGCGTAACCATCTGCAGCACCGGAGACCACGCCTTCGAACAGGCAGAGTATCGCGCGCATTCCTTCGTTGTTGCCGATCGCGGAAACCAACTGCATTTCAGAAGTGCCGGGGTTTGAAAAACACACATCGACGCCACTGGCTACCAGGGTTTCCAAAAGTTTTTCCGCTCCGTTCATGTTTGCTCCCGCTCCGATAGTTCCAGGATTTTTCCCGGATTGAGTATATTTTTAGGGTCGATCGCCATCTTGATGGTCCTCATCAGGGCGATTTCTTCCGCACTGCGTGAATGCGCCAGGTAATCCCGTTTGTCCAGGCCGATACCGTGCTCGGCGGAAATTACGCCCCCGCGCTGTTCCAACGCTCCGTATACGATATTTTCGACTGCGTGCACGACCTCAGGCTCAAGGCTGCCGACACCCAGGCCAAGATGGATATTGCCGTCACCCAAATGCCCGAAAACCACCATGCGTGCGTTTTTCCATTTATCGTTCAGCCGGGCGCGCACATCTTCAACGTAGTCTTCCATATGCTGAATGCTGAGGCTGACGTCGAATGCAATCGGCGGAAACAGGCTTTCGAACAATCCTTCAACATCATCGCGAATGCCCCAGAGGTCGTTGCGCTGTTGTTTGCTTTGGGCAATCACGGCATCGACGATCAGCTCATCACCCAGGGCTTCCTCCAGGGCGGATTCGAAGCGCAACATATCGCCTTCCTCGTGGCCGCCGGTCGATTCCACAAGCACATAAAAAGCATAGGATGTGTCAAGCGGAAGTCCGTGTTTCTCACCGTCGCCGACAATCAGGGTGTAAAAGTCATTCCACATCACCTCGAAGGCGCTCAGCGTACCCCCCAGTGCCGAATCCATGGCCTTCAAAAATAGTCCCAGCTTGGCGAAATTATCAATGGCCACCAGGGCAGTGTTCTGACTGCGCGGTAGCGGCTGCAACCTCAATACAGCCCGCGTGATAATTCCGAGCGTGCCCTCAGGGCCGACGAACAGTTGCTTGAGGTCGTAACCCGTATTGTTCTTGATTACGTTTTGCATCGAAGAAATAATCGTGCCGTCGGCAAGTACGGCCTCCACGCCGAGCAGTTGTTCTCGCATCATGCCATAACGGATGACGCCGTTGCCCCCGGCGTTAGTAGAGATGGCTCCGCCAATGGTCGCGCTGCCACGGGCGCCAAAATCCAGCGGAAACAGGAGGCCGGCGTTTTCGGCAGCTTCATGTACGGTTTGCAGGGCTACGCCTGCTTGTACAGTGATTGTCCGGTTGACGGTGTCGACCGGGTCAACATCTTTCATTCGTTCCAGTGAAAGAGCTAATTCATCCGGGCCCGCTTTCGCTCCGCCCACAAGACCGGTGATGCCGCCATGAGTAACGACCGGCTGGTCCAGTTCGTGGCAAAGTTTGAGCACTGCAGAAACATCTTCAGTGCTGCCCGGACGGACGATGGCCAGGGCCT
>PVMK01119989.1_pt1 | contig 15640 bp, 14 predicted proteins | sample 1853481 | NCBI WGS metagenome assembly PVMK01 (sample SAMN08533507, study PRJNA380276) | Marine sediment metagenome, whole genome shotgun sequencing project.
ACGGGTGCGTCTTCCGTGATAGCTGGTGAAGCCATCCATACTGAAGGTAGCTGTCGCACCACTCCGGAATTCCATCGCACAGGCCAGATGTTCGGGTTGGTCGTTCTCCATTTTGAACGCGCAGCGACCATAATTCGTGGTTTTGAGCGAATGCAGAATCAACTCGTTCAGTTTCTCTGGGTCTTCCGGAACAACCGGCATGATGGCGTGGAGACGCTCTTTATCGCGCAGGTACATCTTCTTGGCGGAATAGGCGCACCCCTCTTCGACGGCACAGCTGAGGCAACGGTCACCGCTCCCTTCCGGCGCGTTTTCGCGCTTATAGAACGACAGGTCCCCGAAGCCCGTTATCTTGTCGCAAGGCTCATCCATGATCCAACGCATGATGTCGAGATCGTGACAGCTCTTGGCCAGGATAATCGGTGTTGTTTCGGTGGAGTTGTGCCAGTTGCCGCGGACATAGGAGTGCATCATGTGACGCCACTCGATGGGTTCCATGTGCTGCATGTTGACGATCCTGCCCAACTTGCCGGAACGCACCACATTTCGCATGTCGATGAAGTACGGCGCGTAGCGAAGCACGTGGGCAATGCCAACGACTCGTCCCGTTTCCTGTTGCACCTTCAGAATCTCACGACACTCCGCCTCACTTTGCGCCATGGGTTTTTCGAGCAGCACGTCGTAGCCAAGCCGCATGGCCTGAATACATGGCTCATGATGCAGATCGTCGGGCATGGAAACGATCACCATGTCGGCGAACTTGGGCCGCTCCAGCACATGCTCCCAGGTCACAAAGCGGTTTTCGTCGGGGATGTCATGCGTTGTGGCGTGAAGGTCATTGCGTTCCAAGATGGGTTCCGCAACACCGACAATATCGAGCTCCCGGGGAAACTCGATCGCGTACTCGCCATATAACGTGCCGCGACTGCCGGCACCCAGCGTTATGGCCGTTAACGGGCGGTCAAAATTGTTGATCGAATCCTTAGGCCATCGGCCCATACCTGCTTGTTGAGCGCGGTGTATGCCACTGCGCCGCCGGCAACGATGCCGAGGCGTATCAGGGCTTCCCTACGTGATACTTTTTCCGTCATTCTCCTCTCCCGAACTGTCGTCATACTTCGCTCGCAAGTCCTGCAATTTTCGGTGAGATCCTGTCGAATGTCTTCGGACGCGGGATCATTATAATATTTCGCATTTCGCTGGGGTCGTTTTGCAGGTCGTACATTTCCCAGTGATCCATGCCGACGTCCTTGAACCGTATCAACTTGTGTGTCCGGGTACGAACGCCGTACTGCCTGGCAACGTTGTGTGTTTTTTCGATGCCTTCATAGTAATGATAGTAGAGCTCATCCCGGTTCAGGTCCCGCTGCCTCGCCGTCAGCAGACCTTTTAGAGAAACGCCCTGCATATCAGTCGGTACGGTTACTCCCTGCGAAATCGAGCAATGTCGGTGCGTAATCAATGTTCTGCACCATTTCGGATACCGTCTGACCCGCCTTGATGCCGGCGGGTAACGAACCATCAAGGGGCGTTCGCATGCTTTCCTCGTACATGTAGCGCTTGTCGAACCAGCCATGCTCACCGATATAAAAGCCCTGGTCTGACGTATACACAACGATCGTATTCTCAGCGAGGCCCGTTTCATCGAGATAGTCCAGCACACGACCGATGTTGCGGTCCATGGAATGAATGGTGCCCGAGGTATTCATGCATGTAGCGGCGATACTTCCATTCAAGCAGTGCCTTTGCGTCATGTTTTACGGTTTGATATTCCTTGTTGGCCTCGTGTAATAGGTATCCCACCTGGCCTTCTGCTGTTCCGACATTCGACCATAAAAGTCAGATGTCCAATACTCCGCCCAGCCGTCGGCCATGTCCTCAAGGTCACCTTCATATTCGTGCTGTTCCAGCTTGAGGTCATAGGAAAGATACATATCGTTTATTTCCAGCGTCTGCGCAGCGGCGCCGGGGCGTCCTTCATAGGTATCGTAAAAGTTATCGGGCACCTTCAAGTCAGAGGTGTCGATCTCCCCCAGTTCGTCAACGTCCGGCATCCAGTTACGGTGTGGTGCCTTGTGATTGTAGATCAGAAGGAAGGGTCTGGACTCGTCCCTGTTTTCCAAAAAGTCCAAAGCCAGGTCGGCAACTTTCGTCGTAACGTATTCGCCCTCGTAGCGATTTTCCAGCTCGACTTCGACCACCTGGCCGGATTCATCCTTGACGGCTTTCTCCGTTGTCATGTCGGAGGCAATGTTGGTAATGAATTCGGGCGAGTAGTATTGCCCCTGCCCGCGCAGCACCTCCCAGTAGTCAAAGCCGACCGGCTTTGTACCCAGGTGCCATTTACCCACAACGGCGGTGGTGTATCCCGCCTGTTGCAGGTACAGCGGGTAGGTTGGCTGGCTGCCGTCGAAGCGGTCATCGTTGTCCCGGAAGCCGTTTTTATGGCTGTGCTTGCCGGTCAGCATGATCGCCCGCGATGGGCCACAGATTGAATTCGCAACAAATGATTCCCTGAAGATCACGCCTTCATCGGCAATCCGGTCGATGTTGGGGGTGCTGATCAAGGTACTTCCATAGGCACTGATGGCGCGCTCGGAATGGTCGTCGGACATGATGAACAGGATGTTGGGCCGGGTGTCCTGCCTGTTTGTAGATGTATCCGGCGCACAGGCAGATATCGATATCGCGAGCGCCGTCAGTAACGCCGTGACACAGACATATTTTTCAGCAAAGTCTCGTAATGTGGATTTCATATCTTCCGTCCGATGCACGTACGATCAATTATAACCAAATTTGATCATATATGAGCATATCAAATACAAGGCCAGAATAGCCATAGTTAAATGAAGTCAGCCGATATCGATTTTGTTCATCGCAACTTCCTGTTCCTCGATGGAGGCCACGAGTTTGAATTGTGTTCGGCAACGGTCGAGATTGTGACCCTGCCCGTGGGTTTTGAAGTATGTGTCGCCTTCCAGGTAGTCGGTCAAAAAGCGGACACCCGTCTCGAAGGTAATCAATTTGCCACTGAAGGCAAGATGGGACTTTTCCGCAAGTGTAAGAAATTCTCCAGCTGTTGACAGGTAACCGTTAACCAGAGCCTCGTACATATGCATCTGCATGGTCACTTTCGACAGGTCACGTTCGTCTTCCGCAGCCGGACAGGTGGAACTCCTCACCAGGTCACCAAAGTCGTAGAGCACCAATCCCGGCATCACCGTATCAAGGTCAATCACGCAAATCGCCTCCCCGGTGCTGTTATCAAGCATGACGTTGTTTAACTTGGCGTCATTGTGGGTAATGCGATCCGGGATTTCCCCACTGGCTCTTAAGCTGATCAGGTGTGAAGTCATCGCATCGCGGGCCATGGCAAATTCGATTTCTTCTCCAACCGTCGCGGCCCGGTTGTGATGATCCATTTCTATCGCGTTTAGCAGGCTTTCAAATCGCTTCGGTGTATTGTGAAAGTCGGGGATAGTTTCAAACAGGCGCGTCCCGGGTAAATCGACCAGGTCTTTCTGGAACTGTCCAAAGGCTTTTGCCGCCTGGAAGGCTTGCGCCGGTGTTTCGATAACGTTGTAAGTGCTGGCCCCTTCGATAAAAGCATAACAACGCCAGAGATTGCCGTTCTCGTCAAAGTGATGGGAACTGCCAACAAGGGACGGAATTAAAGCCAGGGAACGGCGCGAGGCGTCGCTGTAACCTGCGAGCTTTAGCTGCTGGTGTTCGGTGACCCGCCTGATGTTGTCCATTAGCTCAAGTGGAGATTTGAACACGTTTTGATTGATACATTGGACAATGTAGCGAACCTGTTTCCCCGCCTCGTTGACAACGACAGCAAACGTGTCGTTGATATGCCCACAGCCGTGGGGGCAGGCCGTGACGAAATCGCCGTCGATACTGAAGTTCCCGACAACGGCTTTCAAATCGTAATTCATGGCAGGAGCTTTTCCGGGTAATCTCCGGCGTCAATCAGTCTGCGGATGTTTTCGACGGCCAGTGCCTTGTCCTGAGGGTGGGTGATACCAAACCATGCATCGGCGCTATCCAGCAGGGTCACCCTTGCCACGCCCTGCTCAACCAGGGTTCCCACAACCATCGGGATAAGGAACTCCGATTTCAATTCACCGCCGAACTCCGACAGGAAAACCCTGAACCCGGATTCCAGATGGTCAAAAATCGACGGGGTAAACCCCCAGAAATTCATCGACACCAGTTTGTCACCCGGGACCCTGACTTCAGAACCATCGTCTGCAACGAAACGGGCGTCTCTTCCGTCACGGAAAATTGCAACACGCTCCTCTACCCGTGTAACAAAGCCATCCCGATCACATTCACAGATTCCGCGCGAAACACTGCCATGCTCTGACAACGTGTTTCTCAGCACATAACCAACCATGGCATAGTCGCTGTAACCTGCATCACGTGCCGAGGCCAGGTGTTTTTCGATTAAGTCGTATCCAGCCCGACCGTAGAAATCATCAGCATTGATAACCGCAAAATTCTCGTTGATCAGGTGCCTTGCAGCCAAAATCGCGTGACCGGTTCCCCAGGGTTTTACGCGACCCCTGGGAATCGAATAACCCGCTGGCAGATCCTCAAGATCCTGGAAAGCATATTCGACAGAGATGACGCCCTCAAACCGGCTCCCGATCAACTTTCTGAATTCATCCTCAATGTCCTGACGGATCACGAATACCACTTTGCTGAATCCCGCCCGGATAGCATCATGGATCGAGTAATCAATAATGACTTCCCCATTGGGCCCAACCGGGTCGATCTGTTTCAAACCGCCATAACGGCTACCGATGCCGGCGGCCAGGACCAGAAGAGTGGTTTGCATTCTTATTACTCATTCAGTTGTGACGTATGGGAAATCGTCCGGTCGATGGATATATGTTCTATCCGATACACTACACCAGGGTTACAATCAATGGAACGATGAACATGAAGTATCCGCTCGCATTACTCAAATCGATAGCACTTATTGGTTTAATGAGTGGTTGTACCAGCAATGATCCTGACTCCGCCGACACGCAGTTAACAACTGTTCAGGATGAAATCCGGAAACCGAATATTGTTTTCGTCCTGACCGATCAGTGGCGTGCGCAAGCGACAGGCTATAGCGGTGACCCGAACCTTATCGGCAAAACACCCAGCCTGGACCAGATAGCCAATTCAGGCATCAATTTCAGGAACGCCATTTCAACCACCCCGGTTTGTACACCCTACCGGGCAGCACTGCTCACGGGCCAATACCCGACCACAACGGGAATGATTTTTAACGACCTTCATCTGCCGGAGGAGGCCTATACGATGGCGGAGATGTTCAAGGAATCCGGCTATACGACGGCGTACATCGGCAAGTGGCACCTGGATGGCATGATGCGTGACCAGTTCACGCCCGCGGAGCGCAGACAGGGTTTTGAATACTGGAAAGCGCTTGAATGCTCCCATGAATACAATGAATTGGTCTACTACGAAGGCGATAATCCTCAGAAAAAGCAATGGGAGGGTTACGCGCCATACGCTGAAACCGACGACGCAATAGCGTATATCGAACAACATGCCGACGGCGACAAACCCTTTCTCATGGTGCTTGCCCTTGGCGCCCCGCACTTCCCCCATCACAGCGCACCTGAAGAGATGCAAAAGCTTTTTAACCCCGAGGATATTGTCCTGCGCGGCAACGTGACCGCAGAGCAGGCCGAATCGGCCAGGAATGAGGCAGCCGGTTATTACGCGCATATTGCAGCCCTGGACACCAGCATAGGCAAACTGCACTCAGCCATTGATGAAGCTGGAATATCGGACAACACCATCTTTGTCTTCACATCGGATCACGGCGAAATGATGGGCTCCCAGGGATGGTGGCCAAAACAGAAGCAGGTTGCCTGGGCCGAATCTGTAAAAGTCCCATTCCTGCTGCAGTACCCCGCCCGCTATGGATACGAAAAAATTGCAGTTGCCGCCCCGATAAATACACCTGACATTCTGCCTACGCTTCTGGCAATGGCAGATGTGCCGGTCGCGACAAGTATTGAAGGCGAAGACATGACTCACGCTATCCGCGATAAAGACGCGGCCAAAGACAAAGCAGCACTGATCATGAACGTCAGTCCATTTGCCGGTGACTTCGATGAATACAGGGGGATTTATACGAGTCGCTACGCCTATGTAGAAACGCTCGACGGGCCGTCAATGTTATTCGATATGGAAAATGACCCACTTCAGTTGGATAACCTGGTCAACAAGCCTGAACATGAAGATCTGCAGAATAAACTCGAGCTGTCGTTGCAGCGCGAACTGGAGAAAGTGGGTGACGAATTTATGCCGCGGCAGTACTACATCGATAAATGGAATTACAAACTGAATGAATCCGGGCACATTCCTTACGGCTTCATGGAAGATTTTGAATCAGCAGAATCTGGCGAAATCATATTTCAGGGACCCGGTTTGAATAAACACTAAAGAACCAGTAGTCACCGTTAAATTATCGCGGTACGGTACTGACCGCGCTGTGCTTTTTGGTAAATCGAAGTCTGGAGACAATGATGAAATTTAGACAGTTGCTCTTTTTAACATTACTGCTTCCCCTGGTGGCTGTGGCGGGGGATACGACACCGGACTTTGAAGCCGTCGGTAATGTCATCGACGATTTTCATGATGCCGCCGCACACGGTGACAAGGAACGATACTTCAGCCATCTCACAGACGATGCTGTTTACCTGGGTACGGATGAATGGGAACGATGGCCGAAGCACCCGGATTTTGATGACTACGTTGACGGTCGTTTCAAGGACGGTTCCGGCTGGAACTACAAATCAGTGGACAGAGCCATTCGTTTTAACGATCGGTCGGACGTCGCCTGGTTCGATGAGGTCTTGTATTCAGAGACAAATGGTCGCTTTCGTGGCACGGGTGTATTGACGCGACAATCCGGTCAGTGGAAGTTGGAACACTACGCCATGTCATTCCTGATCTTTAACGAAAACTGGGATGAGGTGATCGAGTTGACCAAGAGAACAAAGGTGCTCAAAGAGAGCGGTAAAAAAATCGAGTGACCACGGCCTGCTGCCCAAATGTCTGCTTTACCGATAGCAGTCGTCCAACTCGTTGAATGGCAGCCAAATGACAGGCCACTTATGGCCGGGTGCAGTCCTTGGGTCTGTTGAAAATTGTGCAAATTCTATGGCTGCTTTGTGTTGCGAAGCGGTTATTGGGTAGGAACAATTTTCAGCATTGCGTATAGCGGGAAACGGCCATACAGAAGATAATCGAGAAAGTGGATATGAAGTAATTACCGCAGAGAATACACCAACAGCAGACCAGCAATAATAATGAAGCTGACACCAACATAGGGGAGATACTTGTACTCTTTCTCTATATCATATTTTATGTGCAGCTTCCGCAGAGCCCACTTCTGAAACCGTAGCACTTTCTTCGGAATGAGTAAGGCTATTACGCCAGCTACGAAGAAAATACCTGCTCTAATAGCCCAGACATCCATTTCACACCCAGAAATACGCGAAGGGAATCGATAATAATATCAATACACCAGCGTTGATCGCAACCCATGTGGCCTTTCTTTAAGAGGCTGCTGTTGGCCGTTAGCCGTTATTCAAATCACTAAAATTCACGCTAGGTAAATGGCTGCTTTGTGTCGCGAAGCGGTTACAGGAAGCAGGCCCAGTCAAACTCCAACGCGCAATAACTTGGATCAATATCACACATCTGATCAACACAGGAATGTCACCCGTAAGGCATGTCCTGACTTATTGACTTATTTCTGACTTATTTACTCGCTCCAATGATGGTAGGGAAATCTCTTTTCCTCATCAGCTTATTGAAATCGTTGAGACGTTTACCAGTAAGTTGTTTGAATTCCTTCTCATAAGACAAGAGTTGGTCACTAAGAAACTCGTGCGCCTGTTTCTGTTGCGTGGTCGGTGGAAAATCAGCTTGCGCTATACCAGAGGCAAGGCCTGAGGACCTCGTGTAGAACATTTCAGGCCAGCGCAGACCATCACGAGCATAACTGCCGGAATATCCCACGGGGATGAGTTTATCCTCGAGAGCAATAAACTCCTTATCGAGTTCCCTGCTTTTCTCGATGATTGGCTCAGCGCTTTTGTCACCTTCGAGAACTTCCTGAAGATCATAAATCTGCTTCCTGATCCACTCGATTTGATTAACCATGCCCGCAGCGGAGGCCAAATTTTCACGGATCTCCAGCAACATTTCCACCTGAGTCTCAATGTCATCTGTACTCCCAGCTGAATTCGGATCCTTTCTTACAACGAGGGTCTGCGTGATTTCTTTCTCATCGGCAACGAGTTTGACTGTATAGGTTCCCGGGACCACCAGTGGTTTCATCCCGCTCCCCCCGTCCGTAGATCTCCACCCCTCAGGCCCTACTGTTACATGTGGATTCCCAACAGGGCTCGTTCTTAGCTTGATCTTTGTTGATGCTTCATGGCGTAGATCCCACCAAATACGATTGATGCCCTGCTTTCTTGCTCCTTTCAGCGTCCGTATCGTTTGCCCCTCTGCATCCAGGATGCTAATTTCAACCTCATCCTTCGACTCAGTGCCCGAGTAGTAATTAATCGAAGCTCCGTAAGGCGGATTTTCACCGCTACATTGGTCATTCGGATCTGCGACATGAGGCTCCTTAAAACGAAATCGATACGCATCTCTTGGAGAAAAGAGATGTAAATCGGATTCGATGATCTCTGGCGTGATCTGTCGCAGTGGCGTGATATCGTCGAGAATCCAAAATCCCCGGCCATAGGTGCCAATAACCAGGTCGCCGAAATGCTCCTGGATGGTAAGCCAGTGCACGGGTGCATGCGGAAGGTTGTTTTGTAACGGGATCCAGCTCTCGCCATCATTGAAGGACGCGTACAAAGCATTCTCTGTTCCCAGGTAGAGCAAACCCTTTCGCTTCGGATCTTCCCTTACGATATGCGCATAGCTCAACTCACTCTTGGGAATACCTGCGCTGATCGATGTCCAACTCTCCCCATAGTCGGCCGTCTTGTAGACATGTGGGTCTCTGTTGTTTACCTGATGCAGGTCGACCGTGATGTAGCTGGTGGCAGCGTCGTGCCAGGATGGCTCTATGTTGCTTATCGTGCCCCAGCGTGGAAGGTCGGGAATGTTTTGCGTCACATTGGTCCAGTTGGAACCACCATCCCGAGTCACATGCACCAACCCATCATTGCTCCCTGTCCAGATGACACCCTCTTCAAGGGGAGACTCGGCTATAGCGAAAAGCGTACCGTAATAGGTAGGGGGCGTATCCTCGCGAGTGATTCCTCCGGTCAGCTGCTGCTTGGTCTTGTCGTTTTCTGTGAGATCGGGGCTGATAACTTCCCAACGCTCTCCACCGTTCGTTGTCTTGTGCACATATTGGCTACCAACGTAAACCCTGTTGTGGTCGTGCGGTGATATGGCTATGGGGAAAGTCCACTGCCAGCGATACCTGGCAGTAGAGGCGGCCCAGCCATAATTGGTGACGGGCCAAACGTCAACGGCACGGCTATGACCCGTGCGAAGGTCATAGCGATGCAATCCATCGAAAATACCAGACCAGACAATATTGGAGTCAACTGGATCCGGAACGGCAAAACCGGATTCAGAACCTCCCACGGAATGCCACAACCCTGAGGGGATCCCTCCGCCGGTGAGGCTGTTGCTGGGGCCCCGGAATGAGTGGCCATCCTGCCTATTACCATAGACATAGTAGGGGATCTGATTGTCAACATACACGTGGTACATCTGGGCAATGGGCAAAGAGACACCACGCCAGGTTTTTCCTCCGTTTGTGGAAATGCTGACGTACTGATCGTTTCCCACGATCATACGGTCGGGGATGAGGGGATCGATCCACATGTCGTGATTGTCTCCACCGGTCATGTTGGTGACTCTGCTGAAGTTTTCACCACCATCGAGGGATCTGGAGACAACGCCGGCAAGGGTATAGAGCTCATTGTGATCATCGGGAGCGATGGTCGCCCTGGTGTAGTAAAGAGGCCGATTCATCAGGATACGATCATGGTTCACATGCTTCCAGGTCGTACCGCCATCAACCGATTTCCAGAGCCCCTCGTCTTCAGTCTCAATGAGGGTATAGACATAATTCGAATCGCTCGGAGCAACAGCTACAGCAACTTTGCCCATCTCGGTATCCGGCAGCCCATTGCCTGTGAGCGGCTTCCATGTAGTGCCACCATCCCGAGACATATAAAGACCACTGCCCGGCCCTCCGCTCCACCGACCCCAGGTCTTTATGAGCATCTCCCACATGCCAGCAAAGAGAATCCGGGGATTATTGGGGTCCATGGCAATATCAGAGGCGCCGGTGTTCTCGTCTACAAAAAGTACACGCTCCCAGGTCTTACCCCCATCGAGTGTGCGAAAAACACCTCGCTCCTGCTGCGGTCCATAGAGATGGCCCATCGCAGCAGCAAAGACGATATCGGGATCACGCGGGTCAATGACGATCCTGCCGATCCTGCCGGTTTTTTCGAGGCCCATGGATTGCCAGGTTTTACCTGCATCCGTGGATCGATAGATGCCCATGCCCTGGGAAATATTGCTGCGGATAAAGGTTTCGCCAGTACCGGCCCACACCACATTGGAATCTGAGGGGGCAATCGCTAATGAACCAATTGACGAAACTTTCTGATCGTCAAAAATGGGTTCCCAATTCGTGCCACCATCAATGGTTTTCCATATACCTCCTGAGGCCGCACCGACATAGTAGACATTTGGATCGCCGGGAACGCCGACGACTGCACTGACTCGATTTCCAATTGGGCCTATATGGCGGAATTTGAGTTGCTCGTAAACCTCGGGACCTAACTCCTGAGAAGAGCTTAAAGCCCCGGAGCTGGCGAAAATAAGTAAGAGCGCTGCGGCAGTTCTGAATATCGATTGCCCTAAATGACCATATGTGAACAACATAGAACACCTCTAAAATGTTCGGGAGTGGAATATATGGGGTTGGAGTAAAATTGTTGGTCCAGGGAGTTTTTGCTCTGACCCAAAATATTTTTAAATTGGTTTTGCTCTGACCCCAATTATTAATTATTCATGCGTTGTGTTTATACGCCATAGTGATTACAAATGCGAGTCCCTTAATGGTTCAGCCTTTTGTTGTCACTATCAAATAATTCTTCGAGTTTGGGTTTCATCAACCAAGGTTAGCAGCCGTGCGCTATAGGGGGCAGGATAGGCGGTAATCCATACTTCGGGTTTGAACTGACCCAGACCTTTCTTAAGACCCAATACCACGGCATCTATTCTCGCTCCCTTCATCTCCTCATCCAGCGGGATGTAATAGGTATAGTTTGAACCTGACTTCACTGGCGGGTATTCCCAGCTGTTGGCCGGGTAGGACACGCTCCTGTCCGGCGCTCCCACTGGATTGCCATCGACACGAATTGCGCCATAGGCACCTTCAACACCGTGTTCTCCATTGAGGGCGATGGCAAGATAGCTATTCTTCGGGAATCTCAGCCAGCGTGAAGGAATGCTGCCAGGCCTTCTTCGCCGTGACTCTTGAATAGTGGGCGAACAGATTTGAAACGCGCCATTTACTGCGGTCGAGTTTCTTGTTTCCGAGATAAGCGGCAACTTCAATTACTTTGTCGGGTGTACCGTAGAAGCGGACGTAGCGCAGTTTGCTACCCGGTTCGAAGTTCATCACGATTTCGTTATCTGCCACCAGTGTTACAGGTCGTCCAGGATTTCAGATCACAGGAGTAAGAAGCACGGATGGTTTCGTCGTATTTGAATGGCTGTAGTGCGTGCTCGCTACCCGGCCTGACGATCAGTCTGTCAATCTCGATGACTTCGCCAAAATCAATACGGAAACGCAACCCCGCTCAATGGGTTTTACACCCACTCTGCGGGCCACGTAGAATGCTGTATCTTCATTATCGTCAAACAGGTTCTTATCCCAGATTCCCCGCTCAACGAACAGTTTCTGTCCAAAAAAAGCTTCCCTGGCTTTCTCCACCTCTGGTATTTGTGACGGACCGGAACGCTCTAGTGAACGCACCTCCAAGGGCATTGTTATCCGCGGCAAAACAAGTCGCTTCGTACAAGGATTCGGCATCATCCCGGTACTTCAGTAAGAACCAGGTCGCCGAGCTTGCGGTGGTAATTTTCCTTCAGTGAAATACCTTCAAAAGCGATGTTGGTAGATTTTCCTTCAAGCAGAGGGTGAACGTCCTGACCAGCCAGCCTGTGCCGAGGTGAATATCCTGTCACCAGGAGCCAGTTCAATGGTTCTTGTTTCACCTGGCAATGCCAGCAACTTAATCAGCACCGGTTTGCCGGGCACATCCCGAACCACCTCATAATCACACCCCTTCAGGGCCATTTGCCCTGGCTTTAGCGTCGCCATAAGCAAGCATGTTCTGAAGGGTAAGACTTCAACCTCAACTGTTGCACCTTTCTTAAAGTGGCCCAACAAGCTCTCGACGGGATGGTATTGGCGTAGCTCAATATCGTCATCACCGGAGCTTGCGGCAGTCAGGCCTATCTCTTCATCCAGCTTGATACTGCATCTGATCGGCTCCCAGCCCAGGTTTCTTAGCGTCAGTAATCGCGTCTGCCCGTCGCACCTCGGGACACCGCTTTCTCTGCCATAGTTTTTTTCCGGCAAAACCATGCCATCAACGAGTATATGGCGGTATTTTCGTGCCAGGTTAAATATCCTCGCGAGCTTTGGATATTCATCATCGGCCAGCAACCAGGGATTACCGTATATTTGCGGTGCGAGTAGCAAACTCCGGTTAAAGGCCTGCAAAATCAGATCGTCTTCCCAGTAGTTGAGACAGGATGAAAGACACACGCCGTGGTCTTCGGTCAGTCTTTCAAGCTGCGGTACCAGGTCGCGGTCAATGGCCCCAGCCCGGTGGTGCGGTGCGGTCTGCTCATTGGCCATGTGTACGTCGATATAGGTTTCATCACCACCGAGAAGATACGTGGTGGCTTGGGGAAGAGCTTTGCCGAGATCCAGGCGGTGGTTCAGCAGGATCAGATCAGGGGTGTATTGCCGGCACCGGGTCATCATCCTGATAAAGGCATCCTGTTTCTCCGGACGCAGTTGACCAACCACCGCGTCGAACTTAAAGATGATAAATTCATAGTCACGGCACAGTGATACCATCATCTCGATCCGTGCCTGCTCTTCTTCGGCGGTATCGCCAAAGCCGTCCGGTCCACCCCAGATACCAAGCCGCGTACCCATGGCCTTTGCTTTCTCATAGATGGGTGTGAAACCGTTGGGATACTGACGGCGAAAAGCATCAGAATCCATTTTCCCGTAGCGGCCTGCCTTGTCGATGGTTCCAGCGCTTAAAGCATATATATCCAGCACCATGCCGTAGCTGTCTTGTAGCCACTGGAAGAAATCGAGGTTGGCCAGGGTATGGGCCTCGGTACCGCCCTCGTTGGTATTGTTAATCCATGGAAAAAACTGGGAGTAGGAGGGTGTGCGCTGATCTGCGCCAGGATACACCCCGCCTTTTGGGCTAGCGGAAGCCTGGTTGGCAGACCAGCCGAGAACAAGCACAGGTGAAGTGGCAGCGACACCCAGGGTGACGCCAAGTTTAATGCTGTCTCTTCGCGTTATTTTCATTGAGTAGCCGACATGACGTTGTGGCGATCTGTTAATTCACCTCAAAATCAAAACCATTGCGTGTAAACAAGGGAATGTTTTCAATCGAGACTGCATAATCAATCGTCTGTCCACCTTCGTATTTCTTACCTGTCAGGGCATCCTTCCATTTCGAGCCTGCCGGAAAATAGACCGCCCTGGATTTGGCACCCGCCTCAAGCACCGGCGCAACCAGGATATCGGGGCCGAACATGTACTGATCCTCGATGGTGTAGGACTTTTCGTCGTCGGGAAAATCGAAAAACAGAGGACGCATTACAGGTGTGCCATTTTCTGATGCGATATCCATGTGTTTTTGTATGTATGGGCGCAGTCTCTCTCTTATATCGAGGTAATGAGACATGATTCCATAGGCTTCTTCACCAAAACTCCACACTTCATTTGGTGCTCCCGTACCAACTATCTGACCCTCGATTTCTTTACCAGGTTGATTCACGCCATGGATTCTCATCACCGGGCTGAAGGCTCCAAATTGAAACCAGCGGATCAGCACTTCCGTGTAACCATCAACTCGCGGATCGGCCCAAAAACCGCCAATGTCGGTTGTCCACCAGGGTATCCCGCTCAGTCCGATATTCAGACCGGCTTTTATGTGTTTTCTCAGTGTGGGGAAATCACCCTTGATATCGCCCGACCAGAGAAGCGCTCCAAGTCGTTGGCTGCCAATCCAGCCACTGCGGGTAAGGTTAATGATCTCGGTCTGACCGCTCTCTATCTGTCCTTCATAAATAGCCCGCGAGAGATAGTAGGGATACAGTGAGGAGATCTCCAGGCCGTTGCCCCGATAATATCGAATGTTATGGTACTCGAGAGGCTCTATTTCGGGCTCGGCCTCATCCAACCAGAAATAACCGACTCCCAGATCAAAATAGTTCTCTTTGAGTTTGGTCCACATTGCTTTCCTGGCACCAGGGTGAGTGACATCCACATAAGTAAGGTCGTCATTCACCTTCAGGAAGAGGTTGTTTCCATTTTCCGGCCGAATGGTGAAATTCCTTTTTCGAAACTCCGCGTAGTTTTCACTTTGGGGAGCCAGCGTAGGCCAAACAGACACCACCAGTTCGATACCCAGACTGTCCAACTCTTCGATCATTGCTGCCGGATCAGGCCACAATTCAGGATTGAACTTCCAATCGCCGTAGCAGGCCAGTGGTAGAAGTCGGCGACAATAACCGAAATGGGGAGATTTCGCCGCTTGTATTCACGGGCTACCGACAACAGGTTTCCTGGGAGTAATAACGGAGCTTCGATTGCCAGAAACCGGTAGCGAATTCCGGCATCTTCGGAGCAGTCCCGGTGAGATCCGAATAGTGAGTTACCAGGTCGGCCGGGGTTTCACCCGCAAAGATCACATAGTCGATCTGCTTCGTATACTCGGCATAAAAACTGGTGTGGGTTAATGAGAGTTCAGCTCTTCCTACTGCAGGGTTGTTCCAAATGAACCCATAGCCCTTGCTCGAGAGAAGAAATGGAATAGAGATTTGGGTGTTCTTCTGGGCCAACTCCAGGACCGTTCCTTTTAGATCCAGGCAGTCATTGGGGTGTTGCCCCATTCCATAGAGATGTTCGTCCTTTTCCGCGTCGAAGGTCACTTTGAGTTCAAAATGATCGCTTCCCTTGCTTCTGAATTGCCTGGCGAATTGCGGGTGATGGTGGTGATAGGCTTCACGAAGTAAAACCTCATCTTTATCGTTCAGATAGGTAATCCGTCCCCTCCGCGCTTCGATCTCAGCCCTGATGTTTCCGTTCTTTACCACGGCATTGCCTGCCGTGATTGATATTTCCAGCTTAACCTCTGGCTGCGGCAACAGGTTCCAGTTTTCGTCGGTGATCCTCAGACTTTTTGACCCTCTGAAACGAAGCGTATCCGGCCCAAATGCATCAATCCAATACAATTCACCCTCATTCTCCCATTGCAGACGATTGGCAAATTGGGTGAAA
>PVMK01141976.1_pt1 | contig 15639 bp, 11 predicted proteins | sample 1853481 | NCBI WGS metagenome assembly PVMK01 (sample SAMN08533507, study PRJNA380276) | Marine sediment metagenome, whole genome shotgun sequencing project.
AATATTGTTCCCCGGGTTCAACGTTTGAACAGGGGGGCCGATGTGCATGTGGCCATACCGGATTACCGCGCCCTTTTCAGCGATAAATTAGCCCCGGTTTTAAATAAGGAAATCAACCGGATTCAGCGGAAAATGCCCGACGACCGCATCCACCTGGCCGAGGATCGGGCCTTTTACTATCTCAACCGGGTCTACTCCCTGTATGGCGTAGAAAATATTAAACTCTCCCTGGCATTTCAACGGGAAGTCATCAACAATATTGTTCCCCGGGTTCAACCGGACCTGATCCACTGCAATGACTGGATGACGGGTCTGATCCCGGCCATGGCCCGGGAACAGGGAATTCCCTGTCTTTTCACCGTTCACAATGTTCACACGGTTAAGACTTCCCTGGCAGATATTGAAGACCGGGGAATCGACGCGGCTTATTTCTGGCAAAATCTCTATTTCAAAAAAATGGCCACCAGCTACGAGCATATCCGCGACACTAATCCCGTGGACCTGCTGACCAGCGGAATTTTTGGAGCCCATTTCGTTAATGTCGTCAGTCCGACGTTTTTACAGGAAATAATTGAGGGCAAGCACCCTTTTGTTGAGGCCCCGATTCGCCAGGAGTTAATCAACAAAGTAGACGCCGATTGTGCAGCCGGGATACTCAACGCACCGGATCCATCCTTTGACCCCACAACGGACGAAGATCTGGCACAAAGATTCGGTCCGTCAGATCACACGGCCGGAAAAAAAGCAAACAAACGCAATTTACAGAAAAGACTGGGGTTGATTCCGGATGATCGCGCCCCGGTATTTTTCTGGCCATCGCGGCTGGATCCGATTCAAAAGGGATGTCAGCTATTGGCAAACATATTCTACCAGGTGATTTCCAGCTACTGGGAACAGAATCTGCAAATCGTTTTTGTCGCCAATGGAGATTATCAGATGACCTTTCGGGACATCGTTAATTATCACCAATTCCAAAACCGCGTAGCAATTTGTGATTTCAGCAATGATCTGGAACATCTGGCCTACGGTGCTGCTGATTTTATCCTGATGCCCTCCAGTTTTGAACCCTGCGGTCTGCCGCAAATGATTGCTCCCATCTATGGCGCCCTGCCGGTGGCCCATGATACCGGCGGAATCCATGACACCGTCACCGACCTGGATGTGGAGCAAAATACAGGAAACGGTTTTTTATTTAAGAATTATGACGCTGCCGGTTTGAATTGGGCCATCAATCAAGCCATGGCATTTTACAATTTGCCCCCAGAAGTAAAAACCCGGCAAATCGAACGTATCATGAAAAAAAGTGTCGCTGCGTTCACCCATGCCAATACGGCCTTTGAATACATCAAGTTATATGAAAAAATGCTGCAGCGCCCGCTGGTTAATAAACAACTGGATCCGGCCTCGGCCTGCCGAGATGACTCCCTCGAAGACCGCTGATTTGCGCTTCGTATTTTTGGTAAACATACAAGTTAGTTCGCTGCGCTCACATTTGGAATGAAGGAACAATGGAATAGTGGAATAATGAAATAACGCGTTCTGGGATAATGCAATGTTGGATTAATGTTCCCGCCACCGGCGGGATTGGCCATAAAATTTAAATGGCTGATATCCTTATCTTCAGACCTCGTCATTCAGCTTTGGAAAATAGGTGTGGCTCTTTACCTGTAGCGGGATTGCATGATAATTGGACACGGGTCTGATTGAGGAATTAAAGGATTGAGGAATTTAGGAATTGAATGAATTCTATCTATTTTAATTGATTGATTTTATCCTTTAATCCCTCAATCCCTGAATTCCTAAATTCCAAAATTTGGCGTTAATAAATATAAATAGTGTCCAAAAATTTGACTCATTTTTAGAGTTAATTACGAGATCTGATTTTAGGCATTTTAGCGCACTTTAGGCACAAGGCATTTTAATACCATGTCTCCCAATCCAGGCCCACCCCCTAATAGCGGGTCAAAAAAATACGGTGGCTGTCGCATTGCGGCAGTTACTGCAGAGCGATTCCTATTTAAAGCCTTTTGAAAAGACAATTGCCCACCGGCTTTTAAAAATCGAAACTACTGAAAAGCGCATGACGGGCGAAGAGATTAAACTGGCTGATTTTGCCTGCGGTCATGAATACTTTGGTCTTCATTTTCGGGACAGCCAATGGGTCCTGCGAGAATGGGCGCCAAACGCCAATCGAATTTTTTTAATCGGAGACATGACCGGCTGGCAGGAAAATGAAGGGTTTGCGCTGCGGTGTTTTGATGACGAGAACGTTTGGGAGATTCGCCTGCCACCCGAAAAGCTAAAACATCTGGATTTGTATCGACTGCGTGTTCATTGGCCCGGCGGGGGGGGGGACCGCATCCCGGCCTATGCCCGCCGGGTGGTTCAGGATCCAAACACCTTAATTTTCAATGCCCAGGTCTGGTTTCCCGATTCCCTTTTTAACTGGCACAGCCGTGATTTTCGTCGTAACGATGAAGCACCGCTGATTTACGAAGCCCATATCGGCATGGCCCAGGAAAAAGAGGCCATCGGATCTTTTCGGCAATTCAGCGAAAATGTTCTGCCCCGGATTGCTGAATCCGGCTACAATACAATCCAGTTAATGGCAATACAGGAGCATCCGTATTACGGTTCCTTCGGGTACCAGGTGTCCAATTTTTTTGCCGTCTCCTCGCGCTTCGGAACCCCGGATGATCTCAAAACCCTGGTTGACGAAGCTCACGCAGCCGGTTTGGCCGTGCTCATGGACCTGGTTCACTCCCACTCGGTTTCCAATGAAACCGAAGGCCTTAGCCGCTTCGACGGCACCCTGTATCAATACTTTCATGACGGTGAGCGCGGACTACACAAGCTCTGGGACTCCCGCTGTTTTGATTACGGTAAATTGCAGATTTTGCATTTTCTGCTTTCCAATTGCCGTTTCTGGCTGGATGAATACCGGTTTGACGGATTTCGTTTCGATGGGATTACCTCCATGCTTTATCTGCATCACGGCCAGGGCAAAGCGTTTACCGCTTACGACGACTATTTCGGAACGGACGTGGATGAAGATGCCTTGTGCTACCTGGCGCTGGCCAACCGCCTGATTCACGATTTGCGGCCGGATGCCCTCACCATCGCCGAAGATGTCAGCGGTATGCCGGGTCTGGCAGCATCACAAGAAAACGGCGGCTATGGTTTTGACTACCGTTTTGCCATGGGAATCCCGGATTACTGGATCAAACTGATTAAAGAATTTTCAGATGAAAACTGGCCCATGGGATCTCTGTGGCATGAACTGACCAACCGGCGGGCCGACGAGAAAACCATTAGTTATGCCGAATCCCACGACCAGGCCCTGGTGGGAGATCAATCCATTATTTTTCGGCTGATGGGTACGGCCATATATGACCACATGAGTATTGGCGATGGAAATATCACCGCCGCCCGCGCCGTGGCGCTGCACAAAATGATCCGTTTGATTACCCTGTCCACCGCCGGATCCGGCTATTTGAATTTTATGGGCAATGAATTCGGCCACCCGGAGTGGATCGATTTTCCACGGGAGGGCAACAGTTGGTCCTACCGGTATGCCCGGCGTCAGTGGCGTCTGGTGGAGGATCCCGCTTTGAAATATCAATATCTGGCTAAGTTTGACCGGGATATGATTTTTACTGCCAAAAAATTCAACCTGCTGCAAAATCCCACCTTAGACCTATTATACGAACATTCGGACGACAAGCTGCTCATTTTCCGTAGAGCCGGCCTTATGTTTGCCTTTAATTTCCACCCGTCCCGTTCATACCCGGATTATCGAATTGAAGCACCGGCGGGAACCTATAAAATGATCCTGGACTCCGATGCACCGCAATATGGCGGTCACAACCGGCTGGTCGCCGATCAGGAACATTTAACGTTGTGTGATCGGGTTGCCGATCGAAAAATGGATTATCTCAGTCTCTACCTCCCCTCACGCACCGCGTTGGTTTTTCAGCGAACAGTATGACGTCTTTGAATTTCTATAACTTAATAAAAATATAGGGTGTTTTTGAGGCCTGAGTTCTTACCTCAATCATTCCAATTGGGGCGATGTCCCCAAGTTGACATTTACCTCGTCCTGTTTTAGCGCAACCCTTCAAAACCAAAGTCAATAACCGATTGGATGATCTGAAAATCTTTTGTGTTTTTCGTGATGACAGTGGCCCCGATTTGGCGGGCTGCAGCTGAGATGGTCACATCATTGTAATGCTTCGGGTGCGTCGGATCGAGCTTACCGGCTGCTTTTAGCTGAAGGCAGGCCTCTCCAATCAGCACCAAAGTTGCAATTGTCGGGACGATTAATCGCTGTAGTTGGATAAAGCGATCCCGCCAGGCTGTGAGCAGCCGGGTCTCCTGACGATCTTTCAAACCCATCCACAGTTCGTGGAGCACCGGATAGGCCAGGTAGGTGACGTGTAGAAAAGGATTGATAATATCCCGATGTAGTCCCCTGTTAAACAGGTCAATATAAACGCCGGTATCAATGATTATCTTACGCTGCATCAGTCTCTAAATATTGTTTCAATATTCATTTTCCCGGCCAAATTAAGCGTGACTTCAGCCAGTTGGACATCCGTATCAAACTGGCGCAGAACAAAATTGATTGCTTCCTTTTCACTTTTTGCATTCAGCGCAGTTTTGATACGAGTGATCGCCTCCTGATCCAATTCGATCGTTTTTTTTACCAAACCCATCCCATCCTCCATGTGTAATTACCATAAAAAACAGCCATTATATATGGTATAAGTATAATAATCCTTCTACAGTTGTCAAGATTGAAATAGCCCGGGATTTGTAGCTGGGGCGGTGGCATCTATGAGAATTGCTTTCGCGGAACGTTTTTATAAGTTTTTATAGTTATAATAATATTTTAGAACTCGTCTAACATACTCTTCGGTCTCTTCGTAGGGCGGGATGGTTTTATAACGATCCACGGCTGTGGGACCGGCATTATAAGCAGCAAGGGACAATGCCAGTTTGCCGTTGAATCGGTCATATAATTGTCTGAAATAGCGCGCACCGGCATTGATGTTTTGGATCGGGTCAAAGGGATCCTTGAGTCCCAGAAACTTGAAATTTTGCGGCATGATTTGCATCAACCCCATCGCCCCTTTTTTTGAAACTGCCTGGGCATCGAAATCCGACTCCGCTTTGATAATGGCTTTGAGCAATGGAAAAGAAACGCCGAAACGCTCGGATGCGCTGGTGATCAAATCATCATATTTTCCACGATTATACCAGGACGGCGCAGGCTTGCCTCTTTCCCGTAAGAACAGTTTGAAATCATTGCTGGATGAAGTTGGCACATTGGTAAAATGCATCACGCCATTTTCATCAATATAGCGATAGATATCCGCAAACGCACCGGGTGTTAAAAATATAATAATGATGGTACAAGCTGCTAGTATTTTTACAACTTTTTTTAAAGAAGCCTTCATTCGACCTTCATTCCTTCTGCAACTGTCTAAAGTTTTTAATTTCAACCGGTATTAAAAATTTTACACCATATGTAGTCAAAATTCAACAAATTTGTTTTTTTACTGTAATTTTAAATAGTTATAAGAAGGCACAAAACTACTATGTTTCGTCTTTTTTATAAAAAGGACGGAACAAAGCGAAACCACACTTCGATATTCGATTCGGTTGAGCTCGTCGCAGGCTGCGGTTCGCTGTTCAATCCACAATTGGTCGAGGTTTTAACGCTGAACCCTGAACCTTTGAACTCTGAACCTTTTATTATTTTAAAACAACTTCAACTGAACCGGTTGCCGACTGTCGCTTTTTTTCTTTTTCAGGCTGGGTGATTCATCTTTTTTAAGTTGCTTTTCGATATCCTCGACAAATTGAGACAGAGAGCGATCAAAACGTCTGCCATAGATCCTGCGTTTTTTGGCGTGGGTTAAATAGAGTCTTTCCTTCGCTCGCGTCATGGCAACATAAAACAGCCGCCTTTCTTCCCGGATATCATTTTCCTCGCTATCAGGCTTGCGGTGGGGGATTAGCGTATCCTCGCAGCCGGCAATAAATACCACCGGAAACTCCAGACCTTTGGAGGCATGCATGGTCATTAAAGAAACCCGTTCAATCTCCGCCGCATAGGTGTCGGTATCGGTATGCATGGCGATGGCTGCTAAAAACTCCCTTGTATTGCCGTTAAACCGGCCGGCATAGTCCAGTAATCTGGTAAATGCTTCTTGAATATAGACATCATTATTCAACATTCCGGACAGCTTTGTATTTTTTTGAAGAACTCGCAACTTGTCCGCCACCGATAAACCGGCCAACTCGCCGTTGCAGCGTGCAATATGACTGGAAAAATCATTTATCTTCTGTTGTTTGGCGGAAGTCATACCCGGGATGGGAAACCGATTGACTTTAATTAACCCCTCCTGGAGGGAAAATCGATTTTGGAAGCACCAATTCTTAAATTGATCTAACGCTTTTTTGCCGAGGTCGGGTAAGGCAATTTTTAAGATCTTGTCATGGTCAAAAAAACCACCATTGCCCTCAATTATTTTTAAATAGGAAATAAGTTCTGGCAGCCCCGCCGGGTCTAATACCGTTTCCCGGCTGGCAATTTGAAAGGGAATTCCTCTTTTTTCAAATATTTCGGATAGTACGCGATGTTGATCGTGGGTGCGGTAAAAAACAGCAATGTCGGAATAGCTGTATAATTGAGCAAGATTGGCATCTTTGACCGTGCCGGTGTCAATCGAATGAAAACCGGTCCCTCCAATCTGCTGCTCGATGATCCGGGCAATGCATTCGGCCTCGGCTTTCTCATGGATCAGTTCGAGAATGCTGATTGTTGTTACACCGGCAATTTCAGAATACGTCCGAATATCAGATGACTGGAAACGATGATCTTTGATAACCTGAAAGGACGCGTTCAATATCGTTTCGGTTGAACGATAATTACGGGTCAGTTTAATCTCGGCGCTGTTCGGGTAATCATTTTTAAATCGGTTAAAGAGGGTAACATCAGATCCTCTGAACCCGTAAATGGACTGATCCGGATCGCCAATCACACACAGATCCCGCACCGCATCATCATCCGGCGCCAGTGCTCGAATAATACGATACTGAGCCGGGTTCAAATCCTGGAATTCGTCAACATAAATATACTGGAATTGCTCCCGGTATTTATGGCGCTGACTGGATTTGGCTTCCAGCAGTTTGACGACATTAAAAATGAGATCTTCAAAATCACAAAACCCCTGAATAGCCAGCAGGCGTTGATATACTTTATATATGTTTGAAATAATCCGGCCTTGGGGATCATGACTATTTTCAGCTGCAAACTCTGCCGGATCAAGAATCCGTTGTTTGGCGTCCATGATGCAGCTTAAAATGTTATTCGGTTTTAAGGCAATCTGGTGCCCGGCAGCCTTCACATACTTAACGGCTTCTGCCATCAATGCCCGCCGATGGTCTTCATCGATGATGCCGGTGGGTTTGACCTTTTGTTCATTTAAAATTTTAAAGCAAAGCGCATGAAATGTGGCCACCAGCGGCAAACTGCAGGAATCGTCGATCAGGGTGCTGAGTCGCCCGCGCATCTCCTGGGCCGCTTTATTGGTAAAGGTTAGCGCCAGAATATGTTTCGCCAACACCTTTTTATTATTGATTAAATATGCAATCCGATGCGTCAGGGTGCGCGTTTTGCCGGTACCGGGTCCGGCGACAATCAACAGCGAACCGCCTGAATATTCAACCGCCCGGCGCTGGTCGCGGTTTAAATTAACCGCGGGGGTGGGTGTATCCGGATTTGCAGCGTCAATTGCAGCCGGTGCAGGGATTGGGTCCGTTGAATTTATAATCGCGATCTCTTGTAGTGAGGTGAGCGTATTTTCCGGTTTCGCCGAGTGTGACGATAAATCGGCCTGGGGTATGGAAAAAAGTGCTTTTTGACCCTGCAGTTGCTCGCGCTCCTGGGCTTTAAATATTTTAATCTGACCATATTCCCCATCAAATCCGGGAAGAACATCAATTTCCTTGTGACGCATTCTTCGAATGGCTTCTGCCAGCAGCGGAATTCCGGCCGTTTCAATCTCATCAATTGCAAGCCGATGTAAAATATCAATCTCGGATCCCAGTTGATTGAGTGCGGCTTGATAGGCTTTTTGGACTCTTTTCGATTTGGGTCCGACCATTAAAATTTCGGAAAGAATATTAGCCAGTTGAATGATACTGTGGTAGGGATGACGATGGTGCGGTTTTTCACCTTCCCTGCGGTCCGCCAACGCTTGCACCCGATACAACACACCCAGTGTTAATCCTTTGCCGCAGACCGGACATTTGCCGTCATAACTCATGGTTTTTTGAGGCCAGAGGCGCACCTCGCAATTGCGGTGTCCATCCAGATGATACTTGCCTTCTTCAGGATAAAATTCAAAGGTACCCAGAAACTTGTCCGGATCTCCTGTTTTAAGGGCCGATTTAATGTCGGCAAAGGATAATGACGTATTAAACAGATTGGCTTCCCTTCCAACATTCATTGGTGAATGGGCGTCCGAATTTGACACCAGGGTTAAACCATCCAGACCGGAAACCCGCCAGTTCATCGGCGGATCAGAAGAAAGCCCGGTTTCAACAGCAAATATGTGAGAGGTTAAATCGTCGAAGCATTCCTCAACGGAATCAAAGCCGGATTTTGAACCCAGCATTGAAAACCACGGTGTCCAGATGTGGGCCGGTATTAGAAATCCCTGATCGGAGGTTTCTAACAAAAGTTCCAGGAGATTGCGGGCATCCAGACCCAGAATCGGCCTTCCGTCGGATTTAATGTTACCGATATTATCCAGTTTGGCATTAAACTTTTCGACAGCAGCCAGATCCGGCATTAGGACCAGATTATGATTTTTTCGGGTTTTAGCATCTTTTTTGTATATATTGCTGATTTCAGTGGATAAAATAAAACGAACCGTATTCCGGCAAGATCGCGGAATCAGCTGATCGCAATCTTCTGCAAGCTCTTTTTTGAGTTTGAAAAGTCCGGGCTCGGCCGGTTCAAGTTTTTCACATATTTCAGAAAACCAGGCCGGGTAAGTAAAATCACCGGTCCCGACAACGGTGACCCCTTTTAACTGGGCCGCAATATACAAGTTTTCTAAATCCAGGTTTTTAGCCGTCGCCCTGGAATATTTTGAATGGACATGTAAATCAGCTATGAATTCCATCAGAGAGCATCCATGAATATCGAAGGTGAGTTTTGGCCGTCCGAATAACTTTGAACAATAGGAGAATCTTCTTGTAACATCTTCGTAAACACGCTATATATTTATTATTATGAGCATCCTATCCAGTAGCGTCTCAATTACACGATATAAGGTCCACGGTAAGTTGATTGCGCCGATTATCGACAACATTAGCGACGGATTAAAAAGTAACACGATTTCAGAAATAGACAACCAGATTTCTGACAAAGCTGTCGGGTGGACGACTTTTGATAAACCCTTCCAGCCTGATTTTGAAGGGTCCTCATTTGTATATGGCAACTATTTTGTTTTTGCCCTGCGAATTGATAAAAAAAATATTGCAGCCAAAGTTCTACAGAAACATTATACAATTGAAGTTGCCAAACGAATGGCTGAAAGTGGACGGGATTTTTTATCAAAAAATGAAAAAAGACTGGTTAAGGAACACGTCATCAGCGCGTTAAGTTTACGCATTCCGGCAACTCCGAATATTTATGACCTGGTCTGGAATTACGAAGATTCGGTGGTTTGGTTTTTCTCCAATTTAAAGGCTGCAAATGAAGAACTGGAAGACCTTTTTTCAAAATCATTCAGTCTGTCGCTGATACGACTTTTTCCCTATACTGCGGCGGAACTGTCATCAAATCTTTCAGATTCACAACTTGATGAACTACAGAAAATTTCGCCAACTCAATTCGTTAAGTAATTGAATATATTTTGAGACTTTAATTATGCTGGATGTATCCGTTGCCTATAGTCGCTATCAATTTCTCGGTGAAGAATTTTTAACCTGGCTCTGGTTTGTCATTGAAAAAAATCAAAATATCATTAAAAATTTCGACCCTGATTTTGTAGCGCTGGAAGTTGGAAATCGAGTGGTTTTTGAAAATCGCAGAAAAGAAGATGCTGAACGCATCACGATCAAGGGTGACGGTGCAAGTTTAGAAGAGGGAATTCTGGCATTAAAAAAAGGCGCTCTGGTCACTGAACTCAACATTGTTTATAAATCTGCCGAATTGAGCTGGCAGTTTACGCTCAAAGGTGAGAGTTTAAACATTAGCACGTTGCGTATTCCCAATACCGGTTCTGCCGAATCCGATGAGGATATTGAAGGTGTTGTGCTCGAAAAAATATTTCTTTACGATAAAGCGATACAGCTTTTAGAGAAGCTTTATGCCCATTTTGCTAAATTAAGAGTTTCGGATACCTGGCTCAGTCAGGAGAGCCCCCTGATCAGAAAATGGATTCAAACGTCTTAAACACAGGTCGAGAGGTTCAACGCTCACGGTTCCCGGTTAAACGTTTTCAACAAAAACTATTCATACGTTGTTGATAGCCTCGAGTTTATAAACAATCTGTTTGGCTTTGATGATAACACCGCAATTGTCTCTGATCTATTAATGACGTTGTCAGTATTCATAATACAACAATATTTAAATAATTTTAGATAGTTAAAAAGTTATTAGCGTTATTGACAACCCATTATTATTATAGTTATCTTTTTATTTATTTAATAAGGAAATAAAAGATGAAGGCGACAATCAACAAAAACGACATACTACCTGTTTTAGCCAAGCTTCAAGGACTGGCCGGTCGAAAAACGAGCCTGGCTATTACCACTAACCTATTAATTCAAACAGGAGAGTCCGGTATATCCATTAGTGCTACCGATCTTGAAACTGGCTTCGAAGGCTGGTATCCGGCGAATATTGAGACCCAGGGGGTTATCGCCATCAATGCCAGAAAGCTGTATGAAATTGTCAGAGATTTTCCGGGTGAAGACATTTATGTCAATGAAATTGAAAATCACTGGATCGAAATCGGAAACCAGAATGTGGAGTATCATATTGTCGGCCTGAACCCGGACGATTTTCCGGAAATTCCCAAAATAGAAGCGGTTGAGTTTTTTGATATAGATTCAGCCGATTTTACTCAAATGATTGAAAAAACTGTCATTATCAGCGGTGCGTCCGATGATACGAGGGCTCATGTTATTGGTGTTTATGCTGAGAGAATTCAGCAGGATGACCAGAAAATATTTCGACTGGTTGCAACTGACGGCAGCCGGCTTTCCAAGGCAGATTATATTTTTGACAAAGATGTTGATTTACCGACCGGCTCTAATGTGTTGATTCCCAAAAAGGGACTGATTGAGGTTGCCAAATTCCTTGACTCTGAAGGAACGGTTAAACTCGGTATTAAAGATAACAATTTTATTGTCAAAAAAGAAAAAGAGACCTTGATCATCAGGTTGCTTGAAGGAGATTTTCCGCAATACGGTGATATTGTCGTAAAAACGGATGGACACGACATACAGATGGATCGGCAAATGTTTTTAATGATGTTAAAACGGATGTCGATTTTATCCTCTGATGAATATAAAGGGGTTATCTTTCATTTCAGCCAGGATAAATTATTAATTAACTCAACCAACCCGGAAATCGGGGAATCCAAAGAGGATATGGACATCACATATCAGGGAAATACCATCGAAGTGATGTACAATCCTAAATTTTTTATCGACACGTTAAGTGTCATGAAAGAAGACAGTGTGTTGTTGAACATAATGGATGAGGAAAAACCCTGTAAAATTGAGGGTGAAAAAGATAAATCCTATTTAAGCGTAATAATGCCGATGAGAATATGAAAGAAGAAATTAATAACAATCACTATACCGATGAGAATATGAAAGAAGAAATTAATAACAATCATTATACCGAAGATAATATTAAAGTATTGGAAGGACTGGAAGCCGTTCGCAAGCGCCCGTCCATGTATATTGGAAATGTGGATATCGCCGGACTTCATCATCTGGTTTACGAAGTTGTCGACAATAGCATTGATGAAGCCATGGCCGGCTTTTGCAACCGGATTGATGTGACCGTTCACACGGATAACAGCATCAGTGTGCTGGATAACGGCCGGGGGATTCCGGTCGGTATTCATAAAAAAGAAAAAGTACCGGCGGTGGAAGTGGTTATGACTAAACTGCATGCCGGTGGAAAATTTGATGATAATTCCTATAAGGTTTCCGGCGGATTGCATGGGGTTGGCGTTTCGGTGGTCAATGCGCTGTCCAGTTTATTAGAGGTCGAAATTTATTCAGACGGTAAAATTTATTACCAGACCTATAAAAGAGGTAAGAAAAACAGTGAATTGATTGAAACGGGTAAAACCGGTCTACGGGGCACCAAAGTTCATTTTATCCCGGACGCTGAGATATTTACAACCACTGAGTTTAATTTTGACACCCTCGTGCGCCGACTACGGGAGTTGGCCTTTTTGAATAAGGGGGTCAAAATAACGATTGAAGATGAGCGGTCAGATGGCAAAGAGGAATTTCACTTTGAAGGCGGCATTATAGAATTTGTGGAATATATCAACAGAAGACGCACGGCCCTGCATGAGCCCATTTTCATCGAAGGGGTTAAAAATGATGTGCAGATAGAGGTGGCTATCCAGTATAACGACACCTATATTGAAAAACTGTTTTCTTTTGCCAATAACATAAATACCGTCGAGGGGGGCTTTCACTTAATCGGCTTCAAAGCCGGTCTGACCCGCACGATTAATCAATATGGCAGCAATGGGAATTTGCCTAAAAACCTGCAGGCTAAAATTTCCGGTGATGATGTTCGCGAAGGGTTGACCGCCATCATCAGTGTCAAAATGCCCCAGCCTCAATTTGAAGGGCAAACCAAAACCAAACTCGGTAACAGTGAAGTTAAAGGATTGGTAGAGTCTCTAATTCATGAAAAATTAAGTGCTTTTTTTGAAGAAAACCCATCCGTTGCCAGAAAGATCATTGCCAAAGGGGTGGATGCAGCCCGGGCGCGGGATGCCGCCAAACGCGCCCGCGATATAGCCAGGAGTAAAGGGGCCCTGCTTGATGCGACCTTACCCGGTAAACTGGCTGAATGTCAGGTTTCCGATCCGGCCTTAAGAGAGTTGTTTATTGTTGAGGGTGATTCTGCCGGCGGCTCTGCCAAACAGGGAAGAGATCGCAAATTTCAGGCCATCTTGCCGCTGAAAGGAAAAATTTTAAACGTCGAAAAAGCGCGCTTTGATAAAATTTTGCGCAGTGAAGAAATAAGAAATATTTTTACCGTCCTGGGAACCGGGGTTGGAAAAGAAGAATACAATATTGATAAGATTCGGTATCACAAAGTCATTATCATGACCGATGCTGATGTTGACGGGTCTCACATTCGGACCCTTCTGCTGACCTTTTTCTACCGGCAGATGCCGGAGATAGTGGATAAGGGCTATCTATACATCGCGCAACCGCCGTTATTCAAAGTTGGCAAGGGAAAAAGTGAGCAATATTTAAAGGATGAAACCGATTTTAACGACTGGGTATTAAAAAAAGTCTGCGCCCAGAGATATATTACTTATGGGGAAAATGAAGAACAACTTGTTGATCACCAACTCTACTTGTTTATTTGTGATCTGTGCGAATATTCTGCCCAACTGTCCGGGCTGGTCAAACGCGGTATTCCGGCCAATCTGGTCGAGCTTTTAATCAGCAATAATGTTGGAGATAAAAAAATACTACAGGACCAGGCGAAAATGTCGGCCCTGCGGGAGTTGCTCATTGAAAAAAAATATCAGGTAGACCGCTTATACTGGAATGAAGAGCGAAATGTTTATGAAATGACAATCACGGGGCATGACGGCATTAAAGAAGAAGACGATATAATCGGGCTTTTCGAAAAAGCGTTTACTCCCATCATAATCGGAAGAGGCTTAATTTATTCTCAAGATTTTCAAAAGTGTCTGTTGACCGGCAAAAACATTGAAAAATACAACTTTCCACCCTTTAATGTTTTTTCAAAAGACAAAGAAGGTGCGACCGATCGAGCCCAAAATAAGCTGGATTTGTTGGAAATACTATTGAAGCAAGGTAAAAAAGGGATCAATGTCCAGCGTTATAAAGGTCTTGGTGAGATGAATCCGGACCAATTGTGGAAAACCACCATGGATCCAGAAAAGAGAATCCTGCTGCAGGTCATGATTGAAGATATCGTGGATACCGATGAGATATTCACGATTTTGATGGGTGAAGAAGTTGAGCCGCGGCGGGAATTTATTCAGAGTAATGCTCTGGAGGTCAGTACCCTGGATATATAGAGATACGGGTTGCGGGTTACGAGGTGCGGGTTGCGAGGTGCGGGTTGCGGGATGAGCGTTACGGATTGAAGTTGTATTTCAGCGAGTGAGGCATTAGTTGTGGATAATTGCGTTGGGTTTCGATCCTGGTAAAAGCATATTACCAATGAATCGCTTATAGTAGGTTGGGTAGAGGAACGAAACCCAACAAAAGACTCCCGGATCTCAACCCAACCTGCAAGCGAAGCAAAGATACAGCCTAATTGATCCAGCCTTGTTTTTGTAAAAAGAAACGAAATTCCATATTAAACGATAATCTCTAACCTATCTGATTCATTCCATCCACGAACCGAAAGAAAAACAGCTATGAATATTCATCAAGTTGAAGCCCGTGATTTGCCGGATTTGTGGTTTCAGGCCGTCCATAACATTCTTGATCAGGGGGAGCGTTTTGTAATCGACCGTGGATCATATGCCGGACAGACCCGTCTGGAATATGATTATTTTATGGGGTATGTAAAATATCCCGGCACGCAACCGATTATTCCGGACATTCCGCCTTCCTGTGGCATTCCCAATCCGGTCGAACTCGACTATATCTATGGCGGTCCCGGATACGACAGGGCTTACATCGAGTATTTAATGTCTCCACGCAAGGAGCCGGGGGAATCATACACCTATGGCGAACGTCTGACGAAAGTTCCCCTGACCGGTGATAAACTGGCCTGGTGGGAACAGGAAAATTCCGAAATCATCGATAAACGAGAGGTAGACGGCAATGTTGTTTTCGAGGATGACGGGCAGCTATATTTAAATCAGATTGAGTGGGTTATCGCGACCTACAAACAATTCGGCCTGCGCAACAATCAATTGGTATTGCAGGTGGCCCATCCCTCAGACCTGACCCTGCTCGACCCGCCCTGTCTGCGATCCATCGACACCCGCATCCAAAATAATAAACTGCACTTTTTCGTGTATTTTCGTTCCTGGGATTTATGGAATGGATTTCCTGCCAACCTGGCGGCGATTCAGAACTTAAAAGAATACATGGCCGGCGAGATCGGTGTTGAAGACGGCGAAATGATTGTGGAAAGCAAAGGGTTGCATCTTTATGGGTATGCTGAAGATCTGGCGAAACTGAGGTGCCTCAGAGAATGAAGAATGTCAAATGACTAATGAATAATTGTGGAATTCTATCTTTTTTATCATTTTACAATCCACTGGAATACCATAAGTTGGGTTCAATCCAACTGTCGAAATAATAGCATAGGACGTTCTTTGTAGGTTGGGTAGAGGAACGAAACCCAACAAA
>PVMK01128399.1_pt1 | contig 15631 bp, 16 predicted proteins | sample 1853481 | NCBI WGS metagenome assembly PVMK01 (sample SAMN08533507, study PRJNA380276) | Marine sediment metagenome, whole genome shotgun sequencing project.
TTTTTATAATCATTTTTGATTCCAGGAAATGCGTTTAAGTAAAGTCGGGATATCATCCGAATTACTTATAAATCCGGAGCCGTACATTAGTGTGTGACTATAGCATATTGCAAACAATTGAAATGCAGCAAGCCACAGACATTGTGCAAGTAAAATCCAGAGTGCATGGTGTTGATAGTCTTTACAATGCTACAGTCAATTTTGCTTATGGCTTGAAGATGTTCCCCTATAAATATTTATTCAGCAGGGACGCTAAACAATTTTTCATCCTCTAATCTCATCGCCGTCAATTCACCACCCCAGAGACAACCTGTATCAATCGGGTAAACATTGTAAGGTGTAAAATCCTGAATGGTGCCCAGATGCACTGTTGACCAGTGTCCGAAAATGATTTTGTCATGCCTGCTTTTTCTTTCTTCAATCATGAACCAGGGTGTTAAACATTCTTCTTGTGAACCGGGAGCGCCTTTCTCTGAGAAATTCAGTTCATCCTTATCATCAAGATAACGCATGCGAGTGAAGCAATTCACAATAAATCGCAGGCGATCATTTCCTGTCAGATTTTCATCCCAGACATCGGGTTTATTTCCATACATTACCGCCAGGAATGAAAGATAATTTTCACTGTTTAAAAACTGTTCGAACTCTTCAGCCAATTCCATTGCTTGTTTGGTCTCCCACTGTGGTGGCAGACCTGCATGGATCATGGTGAAGTCTAAATCCTTATCATAATGCATGAGTGCTTGTTGACGGATCCATGTGATTAATTCTTGCTTGTCTGGTGAAGTGAGAATGGACATCAATGTATCCTTCTTTTTGGGTGTTACTATTTCTTCGGCAAGAGCGAGTAGATGAAGATCATGATTGCCAAGGACGGTGATGGCCAAATCACCTAATTTAATAACAAAATTTAATACTTCGAGAGAAGCCTGCCCCCGGTTGACCAGATCACCTACGAACCAAAGGCGGTCATTGGTTTCGTCAAAATTAATTTTGTCCAGTAATCGTATAAGCTCTTTGAAACAACCTTGAACATCACCAATCGCGTAAGTCGACATATTTAGAGATGCCCCTCAATGCAAGCTGTGGGGGATAGAAAGTCCAAAGGCAGGAATTTTTGTATCAAACTCTATACCGTCATCGGCAATTAAATAATAACTTCCCTGCATATAACCATAGGGTGTCTCTATCATGGTAGCACTGGTATAGGTGAATGTTTCTCCTGGTTGCAGACGTGGCTGTTTACCGACGACACCATCTCCCTGGACTTCCTGAACCTTGTTATTGGCATCTGTGATCAACCAGCGGCGTCTGAGTAACTGGGCAGAAGTTGAGCCATTATTTTTGATGGTGATGGTATAGGCAAACACATAGCGTGCATTGTCAGGATCAGATTGATTGTGGACGTAATCAGTTTCTACAGTGACGCCTATATTATGTTGAATCCGCATGAATTCAATTTGACCTCAATCGAGCCATATAGCAAATTTATTTTCTATACGAGATTTTTTCTGTCCAGGCGTCTGTAACTGATGGCTTCACTTAAATGAATTGAGTCTATTGACGGCATAGCTGCTAAATCAGCAATGGTTCGGGCAACTTTCAGGATGCGGTGGATAGCACGAGCAGATAAGCCCAATCTACTTATCGCAGTATCAAGCAGTTGTGATCCGGCAACATCGATCCTGCAATGTTTATTCACTTCCTTGTTTGTGAGTTTATGGTTCGCCTTTCCCGACCGGTTTAACTGTAACTGGTAAGCCCTGGTGACGCGTCGTCGTACGCTGCGACTGTTTTCAATATTTGTATTTTGACTTTGATGAAAAACTTCTTTCGCGACCTTTACTACTTCAATGTGGATATCAATCCTATCGAGCAGTGGTCCAGATATTTTTTGCCGATAACGACGGACCTGGTCTTCCGTGCAATTGCAACGACCATCTGTATCTCCCAGGTAGCCGCAGGGGCAGGGGTTCATTGCTGCAATGAGCTGGAACTGTGCGGGGAACTCAGCCTGATTAGCGGCACGCGAAATCACAATGCGTCCGGATTCTAAAGGTTCTCTTAATACTTCCAGTACACGACGATCAAATTCCGGTAATTCATCCAGAAACAATACACCGTGGTGTGCCAAAGAAATTTCTCCAGGACGCGGATGACTGCCACCGCCGACCAACGCCACACCGGATGCAGTGTGATGCGGATGCCGGATAGGACGTTGTTTCCATGTTTTTGGATCGAAACCCTGACTACTGATCGAGGTTACCGCTGCTGATTCCAAGGCCTGTGCTTCTGTCATTGGCGGTAATATTCCGGGCAGTCGTTCTGCCAACATGGTTTTACCTGTACCAGGCGGGCCAATCATGATCAGGTTATGACCACCTGCCGCCGCAACCTCCAATGCGCGCTTGGCATGATTCTGAGCACGGACATCTGAGAAATCAAAGTCACTGGTAACATCCTCAACTATGGGTTTGCCTATGTGCAAGGGAATTTCTTCGTTGCCATGTATATGTGAGCACACCTCCATCAAGTGTGTTGCTGGATGAATTTCTATATTAGAAACAAGTGCTGCCTCATCTGCATTCTGGTCAGGCAATACCAGTTTGTGATTTTGCTGCGAACAGGCATGGGCGAAAGGTATCATGCCTTTTACGGTGCGAAGTTCTCCGGTCAAGGCGAGTTCCCCGCAAAATTCATACTGATCCAGTGTCTCTTTGGGTATTTGTCCTGATGCAGCGAGGATTCCCAGGGCAATCGCCAGATCGAAACGTGCACCATCTTTGGGTAAGTCGGCTGGTGCAAGATTGATGGTGATTCGACCCAGTGGAAATTCGAAATGATTATTTAATATGGCACTACGAACCCTGTCCTTGCTTTCTTTAACCGCTGCCTCGGGTAATCCCACAATAGAAAGGCTGGGGAGCCCCCGAGTGATATGAACTTCTATAGTGATCAGTGGTGCCTGAATGCCAACTTGTGCGCGGCTATAGGTAATTGCGATGCTCATCATCCATTGATGTCAGTAATCTGCCTGTTGCAGATTTGAAATCCCTCTCTTTTTAATATTTCAGATAATTGTCCTGAAAGATATCAACAACTGGATTAATCATATGGTGACGGGTCATTATGTCAATCAATATTAATTATTATTTGATGCACTAAGAAAATCAGGGATTCCCTGTCTGTTCCAGATCACTAATCTTCTTCTCCAGTTCTTCGAGCAGTTCACGCGTGCGAGAGAGAAGTTCTGTCTGGATATCAAATTCCTCTCGTGAGACGAGGTCCATATTTGAAAAAGTGGATTGTAATGCCGCTTTAAGATTTTTTTCTATATCTTTCTGGAAGCGTGTCATGTCATCAGGGACCAGTTTAACAGCCTGTTGAATCGCCTGATGGATAGATGCTTCTATGTCTTTTTTGTTTGGTAATTCCATAATTCAACCTGTTGTGTAAATTCTTCAAATTTAGATTCGTGTTTCATAATTAGCCCGATGCTTTTTGGGTTGATTAGAAAATTTTTGCCAGTAAATAATGAAATCCATTGTAGCAAAATCATTCAGATCGTTCGTTTTATTGAGGTATTTTAAGAGAGTCACGAGTTATTTTAGTGCGCCGCACCAAATTAATGCGCCATATTAGTGCATTAATATTGTTTTAACTCAACATTATTCTATCATTCCAATGGGTAATTTCAGTCAAGTCACTGTTATATATAGCAATATTATAATCTGGCACAACATGTGCACTGATGTAGCCAAGCCTTTAAAAACCAAGGTTTATGAACTCATAAATTTTAAATATTTTTTATATGTAATTTTAGCTGGGAGGATATTAAATGAAACAGCTTTCTATGGTACTTATAGCAAGTACAGTAATTGTTACTTCACAGATGGTAATGGCGGACTCTCCACACGAATTTAGTGCAAACGTGGCTCTGTCTACAGACTACATGTACCGAGGTGGATCTCAAACCAAGGAACAACCCGCTATTTCTGGTGGGTTTGATTATGCTCATTCTTCAGGTTTCTATGCAGGTCTTTGGGCTTCAAACGTTGATTTTGGTGACTCTGCAAATATTGAAATTGATTATTACGGTGGAGTGGCTGGTAAATTTTCTAATGGTATTGGTTGGGATGTTGGAGGTCTTTATTATCAGTATCCAGGGGTAAAGGATATTGATGAGGCTGGCGGTGATTTTGATTTTTTCGAAGTTAATGGCAGTTTGGAATACGAATTTTCAGATGTGCAGTTAAAACCAACGGTAGGGACATCCTTCGCCTGGAGCCCGGACTATTCTGGTGAAAGTGGTGACTCGTATTATGTTACTGCAGATTTGGGACTTTCTTTGCCGTACGGAATTGGGTTTGCATTCCAATATGGAAATCAGATGTTCGATAGTTCTAGTATGACAGACTACTCTCATTACTCAGTTGGTCTAAGCAAAGAAGTGGCAAAATTCAATTTTGATGTTACCTGGTATGATGAAATTGATGATGCAAACCTTTTCTGGAATTTATCATCTGATCCTAATAATACGCCTGCAGAAGCGCTGGTTTTCACAGTCTCCGCTAGTTTCTAGTATTTTTAATTATTTTTTAAATTGAGTACGGTCCTGATCAATAAACAATAGGCAGGACTAACTTAAACGAGAGGAGAGTAAAAAATGAAACTTATCTCAGCAATAATAAAACCTTTCAAACTCGATGATGTTAGAGAGGCATTACAAGAAATCGGCGTGCAGGGCATGACGGTGACGGAAGTCAAAGGGTTTGGTCGTCAAAAAGGGCACACGGAGCTTTATCGCGGTGCAGAGTACGTTGTCGACTTTTTACCCAAGGTAAAACTTGAGATTGCAGTTGCTGCCGATCAGGTTGACGCCGCTATTGAAGCAATTACCAAATCAGCAAACTCAGGCAAGATTGGTGACGGCAAAATCTTTGTGTCAGGTCTGGACGAAGTTGTCAGGATCCGTACCGGTGAAACCGGTTCTGAAGCACTTTAACAGCCTGGGAGGAACTTAATAATGAAATCATTAATTAGTAGTTTTAAAAATCATAGAGGCTTAACAGGCTTCTATGTACTGATGGCGGGGCTGTTCGTACCATCTCTGGCCATGGCCGATGATCTGAGTGCTGGCGATACGGCCTGGATGATTACGGCTACCGTGTTGGTATTATTTATGACCATACCAGGCTTGTCGCTTTTTTATGCAGGCATGGTTCGTAGTAAGAACGTGCTGTCAGTGATGATGCAATGTTTTGCCATTACCGCAATGATGACTATATTGTGGATATTATTTGGCTATAGCCTGGCATTTGGTGATGGCGGCAGCATGAATGCCTTCTGGGGTGGTTTTGGTAATGCAATGCTTGCCAATATGACTGTTGACAGTGTATTGGATGGTCAAACGATTCCTGAATCTGTTTTTATGACATTTCAACTGACCTTTGCTGTTATCACTCCGGCCTTGATCGTCGGCGCCTTTGCTGAGCGCATGAAATTTTCAGCTATGCTGATATTCATGGGTGTTTGGGTAACCATAGTCTACGCGCCTATTTGTCACTGGGTATGGGGCGGTGGTTGGCTTGGTAGTAAATTTGCCATTATTGATTTTGCTGGTGGTACGGTTGTGCATATCAATGCAGGTGTCGCAGGTCTGGTAGCCTGTTTGGTACTTGGGAAACGTAAGGGCTACCCAACTACAGCAATGCCTCCACATAACCTGACACTGACTCTGATTGGTGCAGCGATGCTCTGGGTTGGTTGGTTCGGATTCAACGCTGGTAGTGAACTGGCAGCCGATGGTACTGCTGGCATGGCAATGGCCGTGACACAGATAGCAACTGCAGCCGCAGCATTGGCCTGGATGTTCGCTGAATGGATGTCTCATGGAAAGCCTAGCGCACTGGGTATCGCCTCTGGTGCCGTCGCAGGACTGGTTGCCATTACACCGGCATGTGGAAACGTAGGACCAATGGGAGCGCTTGTTATTGGTTTGGCTTCCGGTTTTATTTGTTTCAAGGCTGCAACCACGCTCAAACGTAAGTTTGGTTATGATGATTCACTGGATGTATTCGGTGTCCATGCCATTGGTGGTATTGTTGGTGCGTTATTGGCCGGTGTCTTCTCTGCCACAACCCTGGGTGTATTCTCAGGCTCGGGTTTGGCAGACGGTGTCAGTGGTATTGGTGGACAGGTTTTCAACCAGTCTGTTGGTATCATCGTCACTATCATATACAGCGGTACTTTAAGTTTTATAATTCTTAAAGTAGTTGATGCAGTGATAGGACTTCGCGTGAGCGAAGAGGAAGAGTCAGAAGGTCTGGATCTTGCCTCTCACGACGAACGCGGTTACATCTTGTAATCTTTCATCACTCTAAGTATCAGGAAAGGGCGCTTCGGCGCCCTTTTTTTGTGCTTCAGTCTGGTTCAAGGCAATCTCATGATGCACCAATATAAATTTGTGTTAATCTCCCTGCACACTATCTGTGCAGTATATTTCAGGCATGTGAGTCGTTGTGGTTAAATTCCGGGAGAATTATCTAAATGAAATTATTAGTCGCAATCATAAAACCCTTTAAGTTGGATGATGTTAGAGATGCTTTGTCAGAGGTTGGCGTACAAGGCCTGACCGTGACTGAGGTTAAAGGTTTTGGTCGGCAAAAAGGTCACACAGAGCTTTATCGTGGTGCGGAATACGTGGTTGATTTTCTGCCCAAGACGAAAGTAGAAATAGCGCTAGACGACGATCAGGTGGAAACAGCCATCGAAGCTATTATAAAGGCAGCCGGGACTGGCAAGATTGGGGATGGCAAGATTTTCGTGCAGGATCTTCAGCAGGCAGTTCGTATCAGGACAGGTGAAACTGATTCAGATGCACTCTAAAAGAATGAAACGGGGAGAGGGGTAAGTAATGTCTATTAAGAAAATTATCGGTTTGCTATCAGGCCTGTCATTAATGTTACCAGCGGTGGTCTATGCTGATGAAGTCAACGGTGCTGATACAGCGTGGATATTAACATCGACGGTCCTGGTACTGTTCATGACCCTACCCGGACTGGCTCTATTCTATTCCGGTCTGGTTAGGGCGAAGAATGTTCTTTCCGTCTTGATGCAGTGTTTTGCCATTGCCTGCATGGTATCCATTCTATGGATGCTCGTTGCCTACGGTCTGGCATTCGGTGATGGCGGGTCTCTGAACCAGATTGTCGGTGGTGGTAAAATTCTGATGTCCGGTATTGGTCTGGACAGTGTCAGCGGTACCATCCCGGAAACAGTGTTTTTCATGTTCCAGATGACCTTTGCCATAATTACCCCGGCACTGATTGTGGGTGCCTTCGCAGAGCGTATGAAATTTTCTGCAGTACTTTTGTTTAGTGGCTTCTGGGTAATTCTGGTCTATGCACCGGTATGCCACTGGGTCTGGGGTGGTGGATGGTTGTCTGATCTTGGTTTTATGGATTTCGCCGGGGGTTCGGTCGTGCATATTAATGCAGGTGTGGCCGCGATTGTTGCTGCGGTTGTTCTCGGCAACAGAAAAGGATTTCCTGAAACGGCGATGGCCCCACATAACATGACATTGGCTGTGATGGGAGCATCGATGCTTTGGGTAGGCTGGTTTGGTTTTAATGCCGGTAGTGCACTGACAGCAGGCAGTAGCGCGGGCATGGCTATGGCGGTCACACATATCTCTGCGGCAGCCGGATCTTTGGCCTGGATGACATGCGAATGGATTAGATATGGTAAACCCAGTGTCCTGGGTATTGTCACTGGCATGGTTGCTGGTCTGGGGTCAATCACCCCGGCATCAGGTTACGTTGGGCCATTGGGCGGTCTGGCTATTGGTTTGCTTGCAGGTACGGTGTGTTATTTCGCTACACAATACATGAAGCGAGTTTTGAAGATTGACGATTCTCTTGATGTGTTTCCAGTGCATGGCGTGGGGGGTATTTTAGGGACACTATTGACTGCTGTGTTTGCGGCTGAATCCATGGGCGGGCTGGGTCTTGAAACCTCAATCAGCTCACAGTTTGTGACGCAAGCGATTGGTGTGATAGCAACGGTCGTTTGGTGTGGCGTCATCACCTTTGTTTTACTTAAAGCACTCGATGCTGTGATTGGCTTGAGAGTGAGCGAAGATGAGGAAACTGAAGGTCTGGACCTCGTGCTGCAAAATGAGCGTGGTTATACACACTGATCGAGTAGTGATTTTGTTTGTGATTCAAGGGGCGCATGGTTAAATGCGCCCCTTATTACTCACCAAAGTGCATAGTCATTCACTGCGAGTTGCGCTTTGCTCTGACTTTCTAGCTGAACTCTGAAGTCTGCATTTCCAAGTAGTTTGGGTATATATTTAGTGCCCCCGATAGTCTAAAATTGGCGTTTCCAAGCAAGATATCCCGCGAATACAATCAAAGCTTCGCAGCTTAAATATAGAATAACGAAGAAAAGGGTATAAAAATTCATGGGTGAATTGGTCGATAAGACATTATTAAAATCATTTGTCCCTCCTAGCGCATTAAATGCTGAGAATTTTCAGGAGCTTGCAGGCAAGACATTTGTTGAAAATGTTGCCGCAGGTAAAGTACTTTTCAAGCAAGGCGATACTGATAAGAAAACCATTTATTTAATCGATGGCGAAGTCAAGATGACCTCAGACAGTGGTGAAGTTGCTACTGTGACTGCGGGCACTGAAGCTGGTAAACATCCCCTGGCCAATTTCCAGCCACGGCGGCATACCGCCGTTACTAAGTCTGCTTGTAAAATCACTCGTGTAGACAGCGATCTACTGGATATCCTGATGACCTGGGATCAAATGTCAGGTATTGAGGTTGATGAAATCCAGGCAGATGATGATGAAGGCGGTGACTGGATGACCAGAATTTTGCAATCAAAAGCATTTTTGCAGGTACCACCAGGGAACATCCAGGCAATGTTTATGCGCATCCAGGAGCTGCCTGCCAAGGCAGGAGACGTCATTATTAAACAGGGTGATGATGGTGATTTTTATTACATTATAAAAAGTGGGCAATGCAAAGTGACCAGAACATCGAAAACTGGCTCTGAGCTGACGCTTGCCACGCTTAAAGATGGTGATGCCTTTGGAGAAGAGGCGTTGATATCAGATGCCAAACGTAACGCCAATATCGTCATGGCGACAGATGGTATGTTGATGCGTTTATCAAAGGAAGACTTTAACGAATTATTGAAAGAGCCTATGCTGACCTGGGTTACCAGGGAAGAAGGTGACGAAATGGTAAAGAATGGTGCTATCTGGCTTGATGTGCGACTGGATAGTGAACATAAACATAACGGCATTGAAGGAAGTATTAATATTCCATTATTTATGTTGCGACTAAAGGTTGCGACACTTTCCGAAGATAAAAAATATATTCTCTACTGTGATACCAGCAGACGCAGTGCTGCTGCTGCATTTTTATTGAGTGAACGTGGTCTTGATGCTGCCTGTCTGAAGAATGGCATCATGGGTGGCGGTGAAGGCTAAAGTAAACTTCGTTTCCGTCTGGGTCTGTTGAGGCTGAATGAACATACATCTAGATTCATCCATCGATAATTATGCGGTGATGGGCAACCCCGTTGCACATAGTAAATCTCCTCAAATTCACACTGCATTTGCAGAACAAACCAGACAACGGATTTTCTATCAGGCCATTCAAGTTGATGATGGAAGATTTAAAGCAGCATTAAAAGAATTTCAGGCTGAGGGCGGTAAGGGCCTGAATATTACCGTACCATTCAAAGGCGATGCATGGGAAGTTTCAGAGGGCAGAAGCAACAGGGCTGAACGTGCACTGGCAGTCAATACAATCAGCTTTGATGATGCAGGTAAAATCATGGGTGACAATACAGATGGTATTGGTCTTGTTCGTGATCTGACAATTAATAAGGATATTGCTATTAAAGATAAAGATATCCTGATACTCGGGGCAGGGGGTGCCGTCAGAGGGATTCTGGATCCATTATTCGATGAACATCCAGACAGGGTTGTTATTGCAAATCGCACAGTTAGCCGAGCTGAAAAGCTTGCTGATATTTTCTCAGACCGTGGTGATATTTCAGCTTGTGGGTTCGATGAACTTGCAGGAAGCAGTTTCGATATCGTGATCAATGGTACTTCGGCAAGCTTACAGGGTGAAGTTCCTCCGCTACCTGAGGGTCTTCTCAATGATAATGCCTGTTGCTACGACATGATGTATTCGATGCGCGACACACCTTTTGTTTTGTGGGCCAAAACACATGGTGCATCTATAGCATCCGATGGTTTGGGCATGCTTGTTGAACAAGCTGCGGAGTCTTTCTTTATCTGGCGAGGGCTTAGGCCGGAAACAGGATCGGTTATTGATTTATTGAAACTTAGTAGGTAGTAGACAGTAGATGGTAGGTGGGGAAAGTGTTACATACTATCTACTACATGCTACCTACCACTTCCTAAAGCCCATTAATTCTATCCATCAAATCGGGCAACCATGTCACCAGCTTCGGGAACAGGATCAGTAATATCAGGGTAAGAATCTGTATTATGACGAAAGGTATTATCCCGCGGTAAATATCCTGGATGCGTATTTCCGGTGGTGCAACAGCCTTCAAATAAAATAATGAAAAGCCAAATGGCGGTGTTAGAAAAGATGTCTGCAGGTTGAGGCCAATTAAAACTGCCAACCAGAGTAGATCGATACCCAGAAGATTCGCAATAGGAGCGATGATTGGTACCACGATAAAACAGATTTGCAGAAAATCCAGGAAAAACCCCAGAACAAAGATTAGTAACATACTGGCAAACATAAACCCCCATACACCTCCGGGGATGTTTGCCATTACTTCACGAACCAGTGTGTCACCTCCCAAACCACGAAACACCAGACCAAATGCGATGGCACCAATTAGAATCATAAATACCATACTGGTCAGGCGAACAGTGAGTTCCATGGCAGCTTTCAGCCTGTCCATAGTAAGTTGTTTGTGAGCAGCAGAAAGTATCATCGCCCCCAGTGCCCCGACTGCAGCCGACTCAGTAGGTGATGCGATACCGGCGAAGATTGATCCGAGGACACTGATGATCAATAGCAAGGGTGGCAATAAAGTAAATATGACTTTTTTGAACAGATGTTCGCTTGCATTATTTTTCAGCGCGGGGGCCATGCCCGGGTTTATCCAGGCAATGCAAAGAATGTATAACAGGAAGAATAGAATCAATATTGACCCTGGAATAACGGCACCAACAAAAAGACGACCTACAGGCACGCCCATCACATCACCAAGTAGAATCAGAATGATGCTGGGCGGGATGATCTGACCCAGGGTACCAGACGCAGCAATCGTTCCCGTGGCAAGTAAGGGAGAATAATGACGCTTGAGCATGATCGGCAGTGCAATAATTCCCATGGTCACAACTGTTGCACCAACAATACCTGTGGTTGCGGCAAGCAGTGCGCCCACCACCACCACCGATACTGCGAGACCACCCCTCATCTTGCCAAATAATAAGCCCATGGTTTCCAGCAAATCTTCAGCCAAACCTGATTTATCCAGTGTCACACCCATGAAAATAAACAATGGAACAGCAAGTAAGGTGAAATTAGTCATGGTTCCCCAGATTTGCAGGGGAAGTAGATTGAAAAAATCCAGATCCAGAAAAATACTACCGAATAAAAGTGCTACAGCACCTAAAGTAAAGGCCACCGGGTAACCTATCAGCAGCATGACCATGAGCATAATAAACATGGCAATGATGGCGACAGTCATGATTTTTCTCGCAAAATAAGGGTGAGATTTTTTGCAATATCCGAAACACCCTGTAGTAAAAGAAGTGTGAACCCCAGAGGAATACTTGCCTTTAGTATCCACCGATACGGTAGGCCACCTGGATCAGGAGAACCTTCCAGATGAATATAGGATTGAAAAACGAAGGGCCATGAAGCGACTATGATTAATATACAAAAAGGAATTAACAGAAGCAAACTACCCAATAAATTAACCCATGCCCTGCGCTCATCATTCATGAATCTGCTTTTATAGATAAGATCGAGCCTGACATGAGCATCATGCTTCAGGGTATATGCCGCCCCAATCAGAAATATCAGAGAAAACAGATGCCATTCCATTTCCTGCAATGCAATAGAACCGCTGAGAAAGAAGTAGCGCATGGCAACGTCATAGCTCACCAGTAAAACCATGGCCAAAATAAGCCATGAAACCAGTTTGCCTGAGAACTCACTGAATTGGTCTAGTTTAACTGAGAGTTGTTGTAGCAAATGCAGGGCGTCGTCTCGTTTCATGCCTGTTGGGGAGTCCTTAAAAATTCAGGGCGTATTATTATGTGGAACTGGAATAAATACTATACCTGAACTCTAAAACCTGCATATGCAGATGGTTTGGGTATATATTTATGATTTTCTTGACGATGCTTATATTGTCAAACGATTTGGTGATCTGCACTGTATTTATGCACAAGCAAATCAAGCGATAATAATTCATGAGATTTATCGATAGTGTCTACTATTCATAATAACTATAAAAATATATAACTAATTGAATTAAATAGAAAAAACGTATTCTTCATGTTGCGGTGAAGCAAAAATGTGAAACCTGGTCTCAGAAAATCTGTGGCTGGATTAGGAAAATTTATGCACAGAGTTTTCCACAGTCTAAGCTATTGATTTTCCTTATGGTAGGCGTTTGCCATCTGGATAAAATTATCAATTGAGAGAGTTTCTGCTCGCGCCCCGGGGGGAATTCCCAGATTTATTATCTGTTGCTCATCAAGCGTACCCTTTAGACAATTCCTTAGTGTTTTTCTTCTCTGGGAGAATGCCTGTTTTACGATATGTGCAAAGCATGGATAGTCCGAAATCTGGTTTAAGACCTTATCGTAGGGTTTCAATTTTATGATGGCTGACATGACTTTGGGTGGTGGTGAAAAAGCCCCTGGACTGACAGTAAACAATTTCTCAGCGTGACAATTCGCCTGAACCATCACAGACAGGCGGCCAAAATCCTTGCTTCCGGGTGAAGCGCACATACGGTCGATGACTTCTTCCTGAAGCATGAATACCATGTCATCAATAATCTGATTATTTTCCAGTAGATGGAAAATCAACGGTGTTGAGATATTGTAGGGCAGATTGCCAATGATACGTAAATGCTGATTACCTAACTCATTAAAGTCATAAGTCAATGCATCAAGGCAATGAATAATTATTTTTTGTTCAGTCTCGTATTTTTTTTCCAGTGCATGTGCCAAATCCCTGTCAACTTCAAGGACGTGTAAACTATCGAGATGTTCCAGCAATGGAACTGTAAGTGCACCTTTGCCAGGGCCGATTTCAATGATTGTCTGGTTCCGCTGTGGATTTATGGCCGTGATAATACGTTGAATAACATTCTGGTCATGTAGAAAATGCTGACCAAATCTTTTTCTTGCCCGGTGTTCGGTCATTAAGCTATTTCAGCCATTAAGGATCAACCATTAAGAATCAGCGATGCTGCTGGATTTGCTGATGCAGAATGATCAGGTGTGTTACGTGATAGATCAATTGCATACTGAATTGCCTGCATTAAACTTGAACAGGAGGCATTTCCTGTGCCAGTGAGATGAAGTGCTGTGCCATGGTCAACGGAAGTTCTGACTATGGGCAGTCCCAGAGTTATATTGACTGTTTCACCAAATCCCTGAGATTTTAAAACAGGCAACCCCTGATCGTGATACATGGCGACAATAACATCAAAGCGATTAATCATTTCTGGCGTGAAGGCAGTATCTGCTGGTTGTGGTCCTGTTAGATCCAGGCCCTGATCCTTTAATGTATTTATAACGGGGATAATAATTTCATTTTCTTCATTGCCTAAATGGCCGTTCTCACCCGCATGTGGATTCAAACCGCAAACCAGAATACGAGGTTTGTTGATAGAAAATTTATCCCGAAGATCCTTATCGACTATTTGCAGAACCTGAGTCAGTTTATCTTTAGTGATGGCATCGCTTACCCTGGATAAGGGCAGGTGTGTCGTGACCAGTGCGACTCGTAATAGTTTATTTGCCAGCATCATGACAGGTGTGGCTTGCTGACAAAGGTCGGCAAGAAATTCTGTATGCCCACTGAATGCAATACCAGCATCATTAATAATCGATTTTTGCACCGGGGCAGTAACCATGGCATCGAATTCATTATCGAGACAAGCTATACAGGCAGTTTTTAATAGCGCTAAAACATATTCAGCATTATGTGAATCAAGTTTCCCTGCAATAGTGTGACTTTCAGTTTTAACAGGAATTATTCTCAGGCTTTTGGCAACATGCTTTTGCTTGCGTGCATCATCAAATTTAATTAATGACAGGGGAAGTCCCAGTAAAGATGCTCGCTCCTGTAATAAGTCTGGATCACCTATGGCAACAATATCAGCATTAATATTATCCTGGGCAATCTGAACGGTGATGTCAGGGCCAATACCTGCAGGTTCACCTGTGGTGATAATAATGCGAGGCAGGTCAGTGTTAGCTCTCATCTAGTCGGTACTCGACATAGGCCTCATCACGTAAATGCCTTAACCAGTTTTGGTGGGCTTCTTCCGATTTTCTTCTGCGAATTGTTTCTGATGCCTTCTCTCGTTTGGCATTTTCTGTATCATCATATTCTCTACGTTCGAGGACCTCAAGAATATGCCATCCGAATTGTGTCTCAAATGGCTGACTTATCTGACCGATTTCGAGTTGCTCCATTACCTCTTCAAATTGCGGCACCAGTCTCCCCGGGCTGGACCAGCCAAGGTCTCCACCCTGAGCTGCGCTCAGTTTATCATCAGAGTGTGCTTTTGCCAGTTTTGCGAAATCATCGCCACTCTCAATACGTGTTCTTAACTGTTCCAGCCTGACGAAGGCATCATCTGCTGTGGTTAGCTCATCAATTTTAATGAGAATATGGCGAGCACGTGACTGTGTGATTATTTGTTTCTCACTGCTGCGTACATCAGCTAATTTAACAATGTGAAAGCCAGATGAACTTTTAATCAGATCGCTGATGTCTCCTTTTTCCATCGTCGCAACCTGGGTGCTAAATATAGTAGGGATCTCATTCTTTTTACGCCAGCCTAAATCACCACCTTCAAGTGCTCTCTGGCCATCAGATACAGTCGTTGCCATGGTTGTAAAATCCAGTCCTGTCTGTAAATCTTCAAGTACTTTTGTGGCAACCAGTCTGGCCTGTTCTTCCTCATCTGGGGTCGGGGCTTCCGGCAGGGAGATGAGTATATGCTGAAGCCGGTATTCTGTTTCTGTTTTTCCCTGAAACTCCAGATTGGCGAGGGCATTATCAATTTCCTTACTGGTAATAGAAATTCGGTTATCCACCTGGCGTTGGCGGAGTCGCGAGATAACAATCTCTTCACGTATATTTTCTCGAAACTGCTCATAGTTAAATCCATCTTTTTCGAGAATTTCCTTGAATTGACTCAGGCTGACATTATTTCCAGCTGCGATGTTGTTGATTGTTCTGTTTAATGTTTCATCATCGACACGGATCCCTGTTTCTTCTGCCTTCTGCAGTTGAATCTTCATCAGGATCATACGCTCAAGGATTTGTGTTTCCAGAACATTAGAAGGGGGGATTTGAAC
>PVMK01114217.1_pt1 | contig 15630 bp, 16 predicted proteins | sample 1853481 | NCBI WGS metagenome assembly PVMK01 (sample SAMN08533507, study PRJNA380276) | Marine sediment metagenome, whole genome shotgun sequencing project.
ACGGCCGTGGCCGCGGTCTGGGTAACCTGGTCGTTATTACAGCGAGCATCGCCACCGGCGGCCGAACCGGCTTCCAGAGCCCGCATCAACCTATCAGGCAGGGTGTTGTAACCTTGGTCATCTGCGGAGCTGAAGGCTGATAGCGCATCTGAGACAACGACTTCGCTCACTAATAAATTGCCCTGCACGGTCACGGCTAGATGGGCATCGTGTTGCTGGCCTGCCCAATCTATATTGTCGTCACCGGTAAAGGCGGCGGTGTTTACGACGCCGTCATCGAGGGTAACTACCCCATATTGGCGAGTACCTACGCTGGAGTCGAAGTCGGGATCGCTCACCTGGCCAATGATATCGTCGGCTGGCAGACCGGCCTGGAGCAACTCAAAGACCTTGTTGCGATTAGCCAGGTTCCATTGGGCCTGGGTCGCCGCCACACCCACGCCGGGCACCAAGGCGGCTATCGCATCGGCATGTGAATTTGGCACGCATGAAGCGGCCGCCACACCTACATCCCCCGTTTCTGGATCCAGAGCGACGATGCTCCAGGTATTCATTTGCCCGGTTCGGCCTGATGAGGGAGGGGTATGGCTCACGCAGGCAACAAGACCTAGTGTGAAGCAAGCCAGGAAGCTCACCAAGGCGGCCGCCCCTGGGGAAATAACTGCTTGAATCTTAACCATTTTTGTCACCTTATCTTTTTGCTCGTCTCGTTGTTTAAATCGCGAGTTGGCTCGCGTGCAACCTTCCGTCATCTGGGGCAAACAGGTCTTCAGATCAAACTGGTCCAAGGTGTTTTTTAAAAAATTCAAGTTGATCGGCTACACTTTTTCTGAAGTTATCGCCAAGGTAAATGTCAAAATGTCCGATCGGATAGGTTTTGACTTCAGCTAAATCCCCTAATATTTCGACCGTCTCTTTGACGGCGCTTATAGGGGTCAATTCATCATTCTCGCATATTTGGAGAAGAACCGGACAGTGAACATCTTTGGCATGTTTAACCGGTCTATATTTGTCACCCCGTATGGTTATGCGGGCACAAGCTTCGTTCACAAAATTAGCTGGTGAAAGGGCGCTGAAAGCTATGTAGGCATCAGTCGTCGTCATCAGAGCAATCGTTCCCGGTGGACCGGCGATGGGTATTTTGTGGGGGGATCGGCCGAGCCAGGATCTAACCAGGTCCCTTTGCCCGTGGACAATCATCTTCAGACCATAGGCCAGGCCATATTTTCTAAAGGCCAGCTCTGCTCCGGCCCGGCCGTCCAATCCCGGGCATTGGGTTGACACACAGGCAATTTGTTTGTCCTTGGCGGCCGTGACGAGTACATGACCTCCGCTCAACGAGGTGCCCCACAAAGCAATTCTTTGCGGATCAATTTCTGGCAGGCCGCGCGCGTAATCGACTGCGGCGGCATAATCCTCCAGCTGGTAAGGGATCCAGATTAGCTGATGCGGCTCGCCCTGGCTATCGCCAAAGTGCCGGTAATCGAAGGCCAGCACAGCCAGGCCAGCTTGTTGGAAGCGACGGGCATAGGATTGCAAAATGATATTTTTTGTACCCCCAAGACCGTTGGCCATAATGATGCAGGGGAAAGGGGCGGAAACATTCTTGGGCAGATATAGCCAGGCGTTTATCGTCGTGCCCTTGACTTCAAAGGCCACATCTTTTCTTGAAGCTGGTGGCTTTGTTTTCCCAGTGCCGGATTGCTGTTCGCGTTTTTTGAGGGTTTGTTTGGGTTGAGGGAAGCCAGGAAGGAAGGCGACAATCAAAAAATAGATAGCGAATAAGGCGGCAATAGCGCCCAGGCTTTTGACCGTCCATTTAACGACCTTCACGGTTTCTAACTCCTTTGACCACTTAAGTAGGGGCGAGTCACTTAAGTGGTGACATTTATTGTGAAAATTATAACAATTGATATTCCGCAAGCAAATCGGCCGTCAGAAGCGAATCTTCGGCCCGGCGATAATTAAATTATTATTGCTAAATGAAGCTAAAAAGTTCCAAGAAAAAGAAGAATTAAAGTCGTCGGCGGCATTAGCCAGAGGTGGGGATTCCTAGTTGAGGCCTTTAGCGAACGAATAGTTAAAGACGGCCTCTAGTATATAACATCGGTTACTCTGCCCCGGAAGTACTCCCAAGGTCCGTCCTCTTTTTCGTAGGTGGCGATAGCGGCCGTGGGGATGTGCCAGCCGTTGACTAGGCGATGCTCGCTAAAGGTGTAAAACCAGGGCGCCACTGCATAACCATCGGGTACATCATAAGGCCGCGAAGGGCTATAGGCTCGGATAACTTCCCCCTGATCATTGATCTCGAAGCGCACCGAAACTTCTTCATCTCCTGCGCTGGCTTGGACCGAAAAACTAGTTTCACTCTCATCAACCCACTTCAAATTGGAGTCAGCCAACGCATAGGCCGGAAGCCAGGGTAGCTCGCCAAGATTGCGTATCATTTGTGTCGTGAGCACCTCCGGATCACTGCGGCTGCCCATGGGGATGATCCCCCAAAGCCGGGCGCTTCCCCAGCCCTGACCGTCTGCGTGACCATCCTCGGCGACGATCCAGACCCCAGTCATCATGCGCAATCTGGCTTGCCAGTTAAAGGAAAGGGGAGGTGCTTTGTAAAGCCCGCTGGCTTGAAAGGGGGTCCAACGGCCGCGGATTTCCATGGTACCCTCTTGCTCGATACGGATGCTTGTGGGAAGTTCCTGGTCTGGAAGTCCAGCTCTGTCGAGCCAACGCCGGGCGGCCGAAGGTAGGTTAGCACGGGAGGTTAAGGCGGATTGTTTTGATTGGTTCTGGGTCATGGCTCTCTGCGGATTTATCTAGTAACCATCATAACAAAATACTGACCGGCAAACACTCACTAGACTTGCTTCAAGTGTTGGTTGCCGCGATGTGCTCTGCCGATTGTTTGACCAGTTCCCGCAGAACTTCAAGGTCGACGTCTTCAATCTTATTGATATACAAGCAGGACTTACCCGTTTTGTATTTCCCTAGATCCTTCAACAGGTCATCATAGTCTGAAAATCCAGACATGATATAGAGGGTTAAGTTCTGTTTGCGAGGAGAGAATCCGGTCAGGAACCAGTCGCCTTCGCGGCCGCTTTTGTACTTGTAGTGATAGCTGCCGAAACCAACAATACTATCTCCCCACATCTTAGGCTCTGCTTCGGTAACTTCTTCCATGAGTTCCATCACCGTAAAACAAGCCTGGCGCTTGTTTTCATCGGCGACACCGTTAAGGAAGGTCACGACATCCTGGTCGTTTTGTTTGGTTTTTAATTCGGCCATCGATGTTCTCCTGTTATTGTGTAGAATATCCGGCTGTTTTCTAAACTGCTTCAGGGCTACATGTAGCAGGCTTTGTTAGGCTACAGCTCGGAGTTGGCCTTGACGAAGTTAACCAGTTCATCCAAATAGGTGAAGGCCAGGGCGGTGATAGTGTCAGCCCCGCCGTAATAGATGGCCAGCCGCCCGGTCGACTGGTCATGCAGAGCCGCGCAGGGGAAGGCCACATTGGGCACATCGCCGACACACTCGTAAATGGTTTGGGGGGAAAGTAGATAGGGCGCACCACGATAAAGGACTTTCCAGGGCTGATCAAGATCCAGTTGAGGCCATCGGCGCTCAAGCCCCGGTGGATATTCATCTCCCGTTTCTTATTATCACAACGGAAAACACCGGCATAGCCATCCTGAAAGGGCACCACGGCGCTATTGAAGATGCTATTGGAAGAAGGGATCAGGTCACGGGGGATAACCGGGTTCTGGCTGTAGCGCCAGACCACATCTGTGTTGCTTGTCGGTCTATCTTCCCAAGGAATGTTGTTCATGTTTAGCCTCTTGTTGTATTTTATCATCTAATTTGCACTTAGAGATATGAATACTGGAGGGTAAGTCTTCCGGTTTTTTCGAGCAAGTTAAAAGCTCAACCTACGGAAGAAAGACTCTGATCAGGAGAGCCCAAAACCAAATGGGAAAAGGGGCTCGGCTTTCGCAGCGTTGCCAAGCGGTATCTGGTTCATTTCCCTCAATGATTTCTGCGGTCGCCGGAAGGCTCTACCAGGAGAATACGCTCTTCAAAGCGGGTTGTTAACCAGGACACAAACTCAAGCTATTTGGGCAAAGGTCGCTTCGGGGGCATAGGCGACGGCCACCAGGGTGGGACCGCTGTGAGCGCCCAGCACCAGGGAGATGGATTTGTCCGGCCGCCACCGGCAATCGAAACGCGCCTCGAATTGCTTATGTAACGAGGCCGCTCCCTCCGGATTGTTGGCATGTAACACCTGGACTCGGAGGCTGCTTCCGGGTTCATGCTGTTTGGCCACCATGTCCACGATTCCGGTAAGAGCCCGTTTAAAGGAGCGGGCCCGGCCGAGCTGTACATAGGTACCGCCCTGCTTTTCTAAGCCAATCAGGGGTTTGATGTTCAGAATTGAGGCCAGGAGTCCCTTCATATGGCTAATGCGGCCGCCGTGAATCAGATAGTCTAGCTCTTTGATGGTGTAAAGGCTGTCACTGGCCTGGCCGATCTGCTCCAGCAAACTGAGTATCCTGGCTTTGGCCCAACCGGCCTGGGCAGCCCGGGCGGCCGCTTCGACCTGCCATCCGGCAGCCGCCGAAAGGGTTTTGGTATCGACGACGGTGACATCGGCTTCGGTCACCAGGGAAGCTGCCAGGCGGGCGGCATTGGTCGTGCCACTCAAGCCCGAAGAGATATGGATGGACAGAATATCCGGGTCAGTGGCTGCCAGCTCGCGGTAGATATCGGCCATCTCTCCACCTGAAGGTTGTGATGTGGTGGGCAGATTATCAGAAGCCTCCAGGAGAGAATAAAAAGCCTCGGGCTGGATATCCAGCCCTTCCCGGTATGTTTGCCCATCCAGGGTGACCGACAGGGGGGCCAGGTGAATATTCAATTCGCTCATTTGCTCTGGGGTTAGATTAAGGTCAGTTCCACTATCAGTTACGATTTGCATGATTGCCTCTATTCTCCTTAGGTATAAGTAGTTCCATGGCCGGGAGTCGTTATCATGGGTACAGTCTCAGCCCATCCCAGGCCCCGAGTCGGCCGCTCCTTTGTCAGCCGTATAGTGGGCGCGGGTGAGAAGAAGAAGACCCAGCAAGATCACGTCAATGACCAGGGTGATTATATCAAATAGACGAAATACATCGGTCGCCGATAAAAAGATGTTGGCGCCGATAAAAAGAATGCCGAAGTAAAAGTAGCGCCGTATCTGTTTGCCGATACCCCAACCGATCCAAAACGAGAGAGCGGCATTAATAAACATGAACAAGGCCGGGCTACGCAAGAGACTTATAAGGCCAAAGAGAAGCCAGACGGCGCCCATTAAGAAGAACAGGGCTCGGGCGGCCCGCACTGAAAGCGGGGTTTCGTCTGTGGTTTCCAGCATTGGTTCAGTCATTTTGCACCTCGTTACCTATTAGGCTCAGGTAACCTGTTTAACTTTTAGGATTTCCGCGCCGCTGAAGCGTTGTCCATCGAAGTGCAGGCGGATCCCCTCGCAGTAGCGCGAGATGGCTCCCCAAGCACTATGCTCGACCTCGGGCAAACAGTAGACGGCCGTGCCATCTAAGAAAGCGCCACCATGTCCAATCAGCAAGGCCTGTTCACCTTTGGGTAGCTGCTCGACCACCGCCCGCCAAACTTCGGCCTGAGTGGCTACGAAGTCAGCCAAGGCCTCATCGGTCGCGATTAGAGGTTGAAAGACGGCGCAACCGGCCGACCAGTCCACCTGGTCCATCGCCGGAAAGCTCTCGCCCAGGCGGTCGTCGCCGGCCAGCTGGCCGATGGTTTCATCGACGGCAAAACCCATAGCCACCGCTGTTTCTACACAACGCGGCAAAGGGCTGGTCACAACGCGGTCAAAAGGGCCGATTTGCGAGCCCAGCCCGCGGGCCAGAGCCACGCCCCACTGGTTCAAATGCTGGTTGGGTCGAGAGCGCTTGCTGTGACGGCGCACTTCTAAATAGCGCATGGCAACCTTTTCCCTCAATATCGGCTAGATAAAGGCCCGAGTCAAACTTACTAAGTTGATTTCAGCCGCACGTTCAGCCTCTATCCTGGCAAATCTAAGATTGAATTATGCCACAGCTAAATTAACTCTGGCGAACTTTGTTGACCCACAAGCAATTTTCTAAACTATTTCTGCCCATATAAAGTAGGCCATGTTTACAAATACAGTTTCAGACCAGCAAGCAAAAAACGAGGACAGGAAGCGGGCTGCCAGTCGAGAAGGCGAACTCTGTCACGGATCAGAATAGTGGTGGCCATTCAGCTTCACCATGGTATATTGGTTGAGTCAGCCGATTATACTTGTTTTCCCATTATTAATAAGGAGGTAGAGATGCGTAAAAATTGGTTTGCTATTCTTGTTTTGTTACTAGCTATGTTGCTTGTGGCCTGTGGGGGAGGCGATGCGGAAGAAGCGGCCGATAGCAGCGAGAGCGAAGCGGCTGCTACTGAAGAGCCGGTAGAGGTCGAAGAGGAGGAGATAGCCGAGGAAGAGATGACCTTTAAGCTAGCCGCCATTTTCCCGGGGACTATCACCGACGCTGACTATAATACCCTTGGTCATCTAGGCGTGACCGCAGTGCAAGATGATCTTGGGGTGGAGACAGCCTTCTCCGAATCTGTGGCCGTGCCCGACGTAGATCGAGTGATGCGCGAATACATCGACGATGGCTCGAATATCATTTTCACTCACGGCGGCCAATTCTTGAACCAGACCTTGGAACTGGCCAACGAATTTCCCGATCTTTATTTCATAGCCGAGGCAGATGCTGAGATCGCCGACGCCCCCGATAACGTTTGGGTCATTGTGCGCAACATGGAAATAGGCGCCTATGGTGGTGGTGCTGTGGCAGCCCAAATGACCGAAACAGGCAAAATCGGTTACATCACCGGTTTGACCCTACCGTTGACCTATGCTGAAGTGCACGCCATTGAACAGGTGATTGGCGACCTGGACCTCGATGTCGAGGTCATCTCAGTCTGGGTAGGTGATTTTAACGATCCTAGTAAGGCGCGTGAATTGGCCGACGCTCTTATTTCTGACAACGTCGACGTCATTATCACTTCGCTCAATCTGGGAACCTTAGGCGTTCTAGAGGCAGCTAAGGTCGCCGATAGCGATGTTCAGGTTATCGCCAAGTACACCGATAAGTCGGAATTCGCCCCCGATCATTATGTGACTTCAATGTTATATGACTTTAGCCAGCCCCTGACCGACATCGTCGGCAACATTCAGGGCGGCCAATCGGGTGGTATGTACAATTTAGGATTTGACACTGGTATTGGACTGCAGTTACCTTTGCAAAACGTCAGCAGTGAGCTTAACAGTAGTATCGAGCAATTGTTGGCAGATATGGAAGCAGGCAATATCCAGGTGATCAAAGACACCGAACCTATCGAGTAATAGACTCGATTAAAGAATAGATATCGATGGACAATTGGCTGCCGGCCAAGATAAATCACGGCCGGCGCCAATTGCCTAGTTCCTAATTGGCGACCCATGATAAAAGAAAACATCCTGGAGATGCGGGGGATTCGCAAAACGTTTGGTTCCGTTGTCGCTCTGGATAATGTTGACTTGGAACTACCCCTAGGAGAGATTCGCGGCTTGTTAGGCGGCAATGGCGCCGGCAAAACAACGCTGATGAATATCTTGTACGGCCTCTACAAGAGTGATGGCGGAGAGATTGTGGTCGCCGGTTCGCCTCTAGATATTGACTCGCCTCATGATGCCATCAGAGGCGGCATTGGTATGGTTCACCAGCAATTTTTGCAGATCAATGAATTCACAGTAGCGGAGAATATCGTTCTTGGCACCGCGCTGCATAACATGCCCACATTGCAACTTGAAGAGGAAAAGCGTGAAATCCGTCGCCTTAGTGAACATTTCGGCCTACCCGTCGATCCCGACGCGCTGGTTGGTGATTTACCCATGGGCATTCGCCAGCGGGTAGAGATTCTGAAGGCCCTCTATCGGCAGGCTAAGATATTGGTGTTAGATGAACCCACAACCAATCTTACGCCCTCAGGAAGTGGATACCCTTTTTGAATCGCTGCGAGCCATGGTGGAAGAAGGGTTAAGCGTCATTTTTATCACGCACAAACTCAATGAGGTGCTGACCATTTGCGATAGGATCACGGTGTTGCGACACGGTCGCAACGTGCTAACCATACCCCGCGAAAGCGCCAGTGAGGAAGAGCTGGTAAAAGCTATGGTGGGTGAAGATCTGGATGTGGAACAAAGCATTATCTTCACCCAGGAATTAAGCTATGAGGTACTGCAAGTGAGCCAGAAGCCGGTGCTGCAACTCAACGGAGTTGTCGTAGGGAGTGGACCCAGCCCGGCTCTGAATGACTGTTCTCTGAGCGTGCACGAAGGTGAAATCCTGGGTATAGCCGGCGTTGCCGGTAACGGGCAGTTGGAATTGGCTGAAAGTATTCTGGGTCTGCGTTCATGGTCTAGCGGCGTTATTATCGTCGATGGTGAGGATGTCAGCGAGTTGTCCCCCCGGCAGTTACTGGAGCGTGGTTTGGCCTATGTGCCTGAAGATCGCTGGTCAGACGGTTATTTGCCGAAGGCCAATGTGGCCCAAAATCTGATACTGGGCTTGCAGCATAAAGAACCCTACAGTAATGGCCATTTCTTAAATTGGGGCAACATTTACAGGACGGCCAAGAGCTTGATCAGCGAATTTGACATTAAGACCCAGGGACCCGAGGAGACGGCCGGCAACCTTTCCGGAGGAAATATCCAGCGCGTTGTCCTGGCCCGAGCTTTTTCCCAACCCATTCGCCTACTTATCGCCCATAATCCAACCCGGGGCTTGGATATATCCTCAATGGAGTTCATCTACAACAAGATCCTGGCCAATAAACAAGAGGGGATGGCCACCTTGCTCATCTCCGAAAACATGGAGGAATTGTTCCTCTTGAGTGACCGGATTCTGGCCCTGTCCGGTGGCGAGATCATGGGGGTGTTGGAGCGAGAACAATATGACAAATACGAACTGGGTCGCCTGATGAGCGGGGTAAAACAAAGTGAGTGAGGCATCACTGGAATATGGCGCCAAGAGCGGCCGCCGGTACCTTTTAGGGCAAATCGTGCCTTATATAGTGGCCGTATTAGCAGCTTTTGCCGCGGCCGGCATCTTCATCGCCATAATGGGCTTCAACGTACTGGAAGCCTATCGAACGATCTTGACCACTTCCTTTAGATCGGTCAATGGCTTCGTGCAGACGCTACTTAAATTCATACCGCTAGTGCTCATGGCCCTGGCCTTTACCATTCCCTTCCGGGCTGGCAAGTTCAATATAGGCGGCGAGGGTCAATTTATCATCGGAGCCACCGGTGCGGTGGCTGTGGGCATCTTATTGCCCGACCTGCCTATCTTCATCTTGTTGCCCTTATTACTGGTGGCGGGCATTGTCTTTGGCGGGCTTTGGGCGGGCATCGCCGGTTGGCTACTCTACCGCTTTGGCGTTCATGAAATTCTCTCTACAGTACTTCTCAATTTCGTATCATTTCAGGTGCTGGATTATGTGGCCACCATAATTTGGCGAGATCCGGTCGCTGGTCATCCAACCACCATTCCCATCGGCCTGAGTGGTGAGTTACCGTTGCTTATTTCTAGTCCGCCTCTGCACAGCGGTCTCTTCGTCGCCATATTAGCAGCCATTGCCGCCTACATCTTTGTCGAACGCACTCCGGCCGGTTATGAGCTCATCGCTACCGGCGCTAACCCCCGCGCTGCATCGGTTTATGGGATCAATACCCGGGTGATGTTTGTAATGGCTCTTGTTTTGGGCGGTGCAGCAGCTGGTTTGGCTGGGGGCATTGAAGTCGCCGGCGTGCACCATCGTCTGATTGAGGGTATGCAGTCTAACTTCCTGCAATTAGGCATCATCATCGGGCTGATTTCACGAGGAAACCTGGCTGTTTTGCCCTTTGTGGCCTTTTTCATTGCCGTGCTGGAAGTAGGCGCCAGCGCGATGCAGCGGACCATGGGTATTCCGGTTGAGATGGTTTTTATCGTGGAAGCGCTAATCCTTATCTTCATATTATTGACCGATATTATCAGGAGGAACTAGTGGACCTGGATCAAATTAGCGGACTGATCGGCCTTGTGGCGCTGGCTGTGGTCCCTTACGTAATGGCCAGCCAGGGTACTATGTTGGCCGGCCGGACTGGGCAATTCATCGTTTTTCAGGAAGGGTTGATGCTGGCCAGCGCTTCATTGGGTTTTCTAGGCGCCTACCAATTTAATAGCCTGTGGGCTGGCATAGGGGTTGCCGTATTAACGGGCGTCATTTTTGGCCTGGCCTATGCCTATTTCACCACCACTCTAAAACTCAACCAGTTCGTAACTGGATTGGCTTTCTTTTTCATTGGCCTAGGCATCTCTACGCTGGCCTTTAAACTGGCCATTGGCGTCACTTTATCCCCCCCATTGGTGTCCACGATAAAGGATTTCCCCATTCCTTTACTCAGTCGCATCCCGTTTCTGGGTGATGCCTTTTTCAATCATAATCTTTTTGTTTATTTTTCCCTTTTGTTGACCCTCTTTTTGTATTATTTCCTGTACAAGACCAGTTATGGATTGGAGCTGCGTTCGGTGGGTGAAAACCCCAGAGCGGCCGATAGTCTGGGCGTCCAGGTGAATCGTTTCCGCTATGGGGCAGCTATTTTTGGGGCGGTTCTGATCGCTTTGGGGGGCATTTATTTACCGTTGGTGTATACGGGCACCTTTACCGAAGGCATTGTTCAGGCCCGAGGCTGGCTGGCTATTGCGCTGACATTTTTTGGCGGCTGGCGTCCACATACTATCTTTCTGGGAGCCTTGTTTTTCGCCACAGTGGAAGTTGTCGCTCTGCGCGCCCAGATATTTGGCGGCAATATTCCCCACCAATTGTTATTAACGCTGCCCTTCATTGCCACCCTGCTGATCATGATCTTTGGTGCTAAGTGGGCCCGATTGCCGGCTTTCCTGGGACAAAACTATGATCGCGAGAAGCGCTCTGTATTATAAGTGAGCTGAACTCGCTGATTAGAATAATAATGAGATCCTAACAACGTACCGTCAGAAAAAAGTTCTGGCTTTATTCATCATTTAGTTAAAATCAGGAAAATTTCTCCACTCAGGAGGCTGATCATGTTACCAGAAGTAGCCGGCTATTTAGACATGATTGAGGATTTACGGGGCCAGGTGGCCGAGTTAATCGAAGATCTTCCGACCGAGGCGCTGAACTGGCGCCCGCTGGAGGGGGAGGGTGATCACGCTACCAATTCGCTGGCCGTCATGGCTGCCCATGTGGCCGGGGCAGAGCATTTTTGGATCGCCGAGGTGATCGGCCGCCGGCCGGCGACCCGGGTCCGCGAAACGGAGTTCGTGACCGAGGTCAATAGCCCGGCCCCGCTACTGGAGAAACTGCAGAGCACCGGCGCCGAAACGCGGGAGGTGATGGCCTCATTGACGGCCGCTGATCTGGAAGAAACACGGGAAGGTTGGAGGCGTACTGTGTCTGTTCGCTGGGGCTTGTTGCATGTCATTGATCACACAGCCCTGCATCTGGGTCACATGCAAATCACTTACCAGCTATGGCAAGGCGGGCAGGGAATCGATGCCCCCCGCTGGTATCAGCGAATAGACTCTTCTTAGCGGCGGCGCGAAGGCGAGCCGGATCCTCAAATGACCTTGTATTATTTTGCTGGGATTATCTTGGTGGCCTGTTTTGTTCAGGCCGTGGCCGGCTTTGGTCTGCCCCTTATTGCCATGCCAGTGCTCATCGAACTCTACGGCATTCGGGCGGCCGCGCCTCTCATGGCCCTCATCATCTTGCAGCTGCAAATTTTGATGATCGCCCGTTATCGCAGCGCCTGGAACCGGGGCACGGTTTTGCGCATTTCGGCCGCGGCCGTATTGGGCATTCCTATTGGAGTGCTGTTTCTTTCCCAGATCCCCGAAGCCATCACCGTCACCCTGTTGGGGCTGATCCTCATCTTCTATGCCCTCTACTCTCTCTTCCGATTGCCAGTACCCCGGCTGGCCCACACAGCTTGGAGTTACCTCTTTGGTTTTGTGGGTGGCATGGGTGGCGGAGCGTACAATATGGCCGCCCCGCCGATGATCATCTACGGCGATACTCAGCGCTGGCCCCCCCCAGGAGTTCAAGGGTAATTTGCAGGGTTATTTCTTCATTATTACCGCGGTAACTATCGTCGCTCACGGCCTTAACCAGAGCCTGAGCAGGGATATCCTGGCTAATAGTTTGATGGCCATACCTTTCGTTATCTTGGGTGCCTTTAGCGGCTTTTACCTGGATCGATATATAAACGCGATCACCTTCCGTAAGATTGTGCTGGGGCTATTGTTGCTGCTGGGTATCAGCCTGGTCTTGACCTGGCTGCGCTAGCAGTCGGTGTATAGATTAAGAATTCAGCCAACCAATCCTTTCTGAGGAAAGGACCAGCACACTGTAAGGTCAATTCCGTCGCCGGCCGGGAGTATCAAGTAAGATGCGCCCATGAGGCCAACACCGCTATTGATTCTGGCAGCCCTGGCGCTCGTGTTGGCCGCCTGCAGCGGCGCGGCCGGGCCAGATTCTGAAGAGCCGGACCCCACAACGGAGCTGAGTGGAGTCGTGGATGAGACGCCAGCCGAAGTCACGGCGCCGGATGAAGCCGCGCTACCGGCAACGGCCGGAGCTGAAGACAGTGCGCCGGCTGCCCCGGCGCCGACGACCCCAGCCCTGGCGATTCGGGCCATTGAAGAAATCGATCTGAGCAGCGTGCCGGCCGTCGATTCCAGCCAGCACAGTGTACCCCTGGAAGAGATCATCTTCGATACCTTTCGCTCTGTTAACCGGGCCGTGCCTTTGCCTGATGCCCAGCCGGCCCTGATCCGCTCGTTGCAGGATGCTATCCCACCCCTGTACGAACCGCGCTTCGCTTCCATTGCCGACACCGACGACTGGTTATCCGAATCTGATATCGTCCTCGGTTACGCTGCTGGCTCTGAAGCATACGCCTATCCGGTTAAGATCCTCAACTTTCATGAGATGGTCAGCCACCAGGTCAACGGCCGGGACATCCTGGCCTCCTATTGTCCCCTATGCCGTAGCGGAATCGTCTATGACCGGACGCTGCCCGGGGCCGAAGCGCCCTTGGTCCTGGGTAACAGCAGCGCCTTATACGAATCGGACATGGTCATGTTCGACCACCAGACCGGCTCCTACTGGAACCAGGTCAGTGGAGAGGCGATTGTCGGGCCGCTGACCGGACAACAGATGCCTATTTTGCCGGCTCAAATGACGACTTGGAGCAATTGGAAAGCACTGTATCCCGATACGCTGGCCCTGTCGGAAGATACCGGCTTCGGCCGTGACTATAGCCGCGATCCCTTCACCGGCTACGGCGAGCAGCTCAACGCCGGCGGCCGCTTCTTCTTTCCGGTATCGGAGGCCGGTCGCGACCCCCGGCTTGATCCGGGCGAGGTTGTTTTGGGCTTGGAGAGCGACGGCCAGCACCGGGCTTATCCGCTGGGACTGCTGGGCGACGCCGTGGTACAGGACATGATCGGGGAAACGGCCGTGGTCATTTTCAGCCAGGCTGATGGCCCGAGCGGAGCTGCTTATTCACCCCAGGTTGACGGCCAGGAACTGACTTTCGTGCTGGAGAACGGCCGGATTCAAGATCAGGAAACGGGATCGTTATGGGATCTGGCCGGCCGGGCCATCGAAGGGGAATTGGCCGGGGCCCAGCTTGAGCCGTTACCCGCCCGCTCGACCTTCTGGTTTTCGCTGGTAGCTAACTTCCCTGATATTGAAGTTTACCAGCCTGAGGCTTAATCCTGGTCCTTATCTTCAACTTTCTCCTGTATTTTTTAGATATTCTGTTCCCTGACACGATTCGTTATAATGCACCTATGAACTACTCTAACGATTGTATTATCTGGCTATGCCAAGGAGAAAATCATGGACATTGAAATCCTATACCGGCCGTCGTATTCATTAGGGATGATCAAATTAGCTGGCGGTGAAGAAATTCGGGTGGAAGCCGGCTCCATGGTCAGCATGTCTTCGGGCATGGAACTGGAGACGGCCGCTACTGGGGGCTTGATTGCTTCTCTCAGCCGCAGTTTGCTTGGCGGCGAGAGTTTCTTCCAAAACACTTACCTGGCGCCCTCGGGTGGTGGTGAGATAGCGGTTGCCCCGGCCCTGCCGGGTGATATGCTGGCCTTCGACGTCAAAGGCAGCCGGATCATGGTCCAGTCTGGTTCTTACGTGGCTTCGGCGATGGACATCGATATTGATACCAGGTGGAGTGGCGCCAAAACCTTTTTCGCCTCGGAAGGACTGATCATGTTGCGGGCCGAGGGCCACGGGGCGCTGCTGGTCTCCTCTTACGGAGCCATTCACGATATGACTCTGGAAGCGGGCGAGTCTTATACAATAGATACTGGCCATCTGGTGGCCTTTACCGAGGGAATGGGCTTCAAGGTGCGTAAAGTCGGCGGACTTACATCAACTTTGTTCAGTGGTGAAGGATTGGTGGTGGATCTAACCGGACCCGGCCGGGTGCTCATGCAATCGAGATCGACCGACCACTTTTTGGCCTGGCTGATCCCCCAACTTCCGGTTCAACGGGGTAATAATTGATTCAGAGTCCCATTTTGTAAGTGCCTTGCACTTTTTGTATTGAACAAAGCTGTTCATGTCAGTCAAGGCGTTTGGTTGCCTATGAAGTGCGAGGCACTTGATTGGCTGACTCAGGCAGCTCCTCTGTTGCCAAATTAGTACGATTTAGGTAGGCTTATCCTCTATTTAGCGCTGAACAGGTAAAAAACTATGCTAACCATGCCCGACAATGCTCCGCCTGGCTACCATGTACTGGTCAAACCGACCGGAGCTATTTGTAATCTCGACTGTAAATACTGCTTTTTCCTTTCCAAGGAGATGCTTTATCCTGGCAGTCGTTTCCGCATGGCCGATGAACTGCTGGAAACTTATATCAGGCAGATGCTTGAATCTCATCGCGCGCCAGAAATGACCATGGCCTGGCAAGGTGGCGAGCCGACCTTGATGGGCCTGGACTTTTTTAAACGCTCCGTTGAATACGTTGATAAGTACAAACGGCCGGGCCAGCAGGTCAGCCATTCTATGCAGACGAACGGCACCAAGCTGGATGATGAGTGGGGCGCTTTTTTCAAAGAAAACGATTTTCTCATCGGGCTCAGCGTCGACGGGCCCAAGGAGATTCATGACACCTACAGGGTGAATAAAGGGGGAGCGGGTAGTTTTGACCAGGTCATGCGCGGCTGGGAAGTCTTGCGTAAACATGGCGTGGAATACAATATCTTATGCACCGTTCACTCGGCCAACGCCGGCCGGCCGCTGGAAGTATATCGCTTCTTCCGTGACGAGTTGGAGACCAATTTCATCCAGTTCATACCTATTATTGAGCGGGCCACGGCCGATTTTTTGCCGCTGGCTAACGTGGGCTGGAGCGAGCGGGCGGGTGGGGATAGGCCGCTGTATCTACAGGAAGGCAGTCTGGTTACCGAACGGTCGGTGCAGGCTGAACAATACGGCCGCTTTCTGATC
>PVMK01131283.1_pt1 | contig 15628 bp, 12 predicted proteins | sample 1853481 | NCBI WGS metagenome assembly PVMK01 (sample SAMN08533507, study PRJNA380276) | Marine sediment metagenome, whole genome shotgun sequencing project.
CCGGTCCGGGCCGCTTGCTTCTTGCCGGACAAAGCGGGAGGATTGTGCCGTACGAGGCGCCACTCGAGGAGTCGCGATGGACAGGTTGCTCACCACGCTGCGGCAGACGCGGGCCAGCAAGGTTGTGGCAGTGCTTCGCCTGTTGCTCGGGCTGCTGTTCCTGTCCACGGGATTGATGAAGCTCCTGGTTCCGGAGTTGCGCGAGGCGTTTTCCGGGCAGCTGACCCAAGCTGCCATCCCCGCTCACGCGCTCAACATGTGGTTCGTGCCGCTGGCCGAGGTGGCGGTGGGCCTGCTGTTGCTCGTCGGTCTGTTTGCGCGCTTGGCGGCATTGGTGGGCATGACCATGATGATCGTGGCGTCGTACGTGCATCTAACGGTGCACGACCCGGCGCTGTTTCCGCTACAGCCGGAGTCGCCGATCATCCCGATCATCGCGCTGATCTTGCTGGTCTGGATCCTGCGGTCTGGCGGCGGGTCGTGGAGCCTCGATTTACGGCGCCAGGAACGCTGAGCGATTCGGTACGACGTCATGCTCACCCTGTACGACAACCCGTTTAGCCCGTTCGCTCGAAAGGTGCGGATGGTGCTTCGGTTCAAAGGATTGGAATTCGAATCCATCGACGCCTTGGCTCTCGACGAGCACGACAGGCTGGCCGCAGTGAATCTGCGCGCGGAAGTGCCTGTCCTCGTCGATGGGGGTTTCACGGTCACCGATTCGACCGACATCGTCTACTATCTAGAGGACCGATTCCCGACGCCTGCGGTCTTTCCTGTGGAGCCCGAGCTCCGCGCCAAAGCGCGACGATGGCAACGGGCTGCAGACACCCTTCTCGACGCGATCATCCACGACATCTCCATTTGGACCTGGCCTACGCACGAGCGACCAGACGAGCCTCCTGAAGGGTTGCTCCAGGCGGGGCGTGAGGACCTACGCAAAGTTCTCAGCCAGCTGGAGGATTCGCTCGATGCCGGAGGTTTCGTGTGCGGCGATCTATCAATCGCAGATTTCGCGCTGTTCCCTCACATCTCGGCGCTCAAGCCGCTTGGGATTCTGCTCGAGGAATCCACCCACCCGAGGCTGCTTCGCTGGAATCGCGAGATGCGCTCACAGGCGCTGGTACGCAAAGATCTCGACTACGTGAAACAGTGCGCGTTCGAGAAATTCGTGTCGGGCAAGTCTCCCTACGAAGACGAGAAAATCGTTTGGCGCGGTGACCGAATCGAGTGGCTTCTTGCTCACGGCTTTCGTGACTGGCTTCTTGCGGAGCTCGAGGCTGGCCGCGCAGTCGTTCCCCGCTCGGTCTAGGGATCCGGATAGACGAAGTCTTTGAAGCTCACTCGGAAGAAGAGCGAGTACATGAGCGGGACGAAGCCTAGGGTGAGCATTGTCGAGAAAGCTAGGCCGAACATGATCGCGACGGCCAGTGGCTGCCACATGGCTTCCCCGCCTGCGTAGAGAGGGATCAAGCTGGCGATCGTGGTGGCGGTGGTCAGCATGATGGGGCGGAACCTTTGTTGGGCTGCTTGGATGACGGCGTGAGGTGGGCTGAGGCCGTTCTCGCTCTGTTCGATGTCGATTCGATCGATCAGCACGATGCCGTTGTTGATCACGATGCCGGCCAGGGAGACGATGCCGAGCAGGGTCATGAAGCCGAAGTACGAATCCATGACGACCAGGCCGATTGCGACGCCGACCAGCGCGAAGAGAATGGTCGCCAGGACGATGGCGGGCTTTCGCAGCGAGTTGAACTGCCACACCAAGAGCATGAGGATCACCATGCCCGCGATCGGAAGCTTGGCACCGATGGAGGCGTTGGCTTTGCCTGAGCCTTCCACCTCGCCGCCAAACTCGTACCGGTACCCGATGCCCCATTCCTTCTTCTGTTCTTCGAGCCAGGGCTCGAGGTCTGCGATGACATCGAACGCGGTGACACCTGCGATGACCTCGCTGTCGACAGTGATGGTGGCATAGCGGTCACGGCGGAGGATCTCCGAGGCCTCCCATTCGAGGCTGGCGCCCGCGACTTGAGTCAGAGGAACGGAGCTTCCGTCTTGTGAGAAAATGCTCAGCGTCGCTAGACGGTCGATGTTGCGACGCCCTTCGGCGACCGATCTCAAGACGATCGGTATGGTCTTGTCGTCTTCGCGGTACTTGGTCGTCTCGTAGCCGCTCAAGAAGGTTTGCAGTGAGGTGGCCACGTCTTCGTTCGTGATGCCGGCCCGGCGTGCTCGGTCCTCGCTGACCTCGATCACCATCTTCTTGACGCGCGGGCCCCAGTCGTCGCCAACGTTGCGCGTGTCGTCTCGATCGTTGAGCCATTGCTTGACCGTGTCGGCGATCTCGAAAGTCCGATTGACGTCCTTCCCAGAGATGCGCACCTCGACGGGTTTGGTGACTGGCGGCCCGTTGCTGAGCAGCCGGACGTAAGGGCGGACATCCGGATATCGCTCCGTCACGTACCTTTCGAGGCGCTCCATCAACTCCGGCACGACCTCCACGTTCGTGGTTTCGACCAAGGTCTCCGAGTAGCGGGGACGCGGTGCGTTCGGGTTGTACCCCAAGGTGAAGCGCGGCGGGGTCGACGCGATGAATGTGGCCCAGTGCGCCACCCCTGGGCGATCGTCGGTCTCGGTTAGGTCACTCTCGATGTAAGAGGCCATGTCTTTAGCCATGGCTTCCGTCGTGCGGATCGACGTACCTGGAGGGAACGTGAACTCGGCGACGAAAAAATTGGTGGCTTGCGTCGGAAAGAAGATTTGGGGCACGAGCGTGTACAGCTGCATGCCTGCGAAGAACCCGACGACCGCAACCACGATGCTGATCGCGGGATGACGCAGGATTGTCAAGATTCCCCGCCGGTAGAGTCGGTAGAACCGTGAGTTGAATGGCTCCTTCACGGGCGTTGGGCTTGAGAAAACGCACGCAGAGCAGGGGGACCATCGTCAGCGCCAGCACCCACGAGATGAGAAGCGTGATCGTCACGACCGAGAAAAGCACCCCCGTGTATTCCCCGACCGCCGATTCTGCGAGTCGGATCGGTAGGAAGGCCGCAGAGGTCGTCAACGAAGCGATGAGCAGCGGAACCCTCAGCTCGTTGGTTGCGCCCAACGCCGCCGCTACCCCATCTTCGCCCGCAGCCATGCGCACCATGACCGACTCGGAGATCACGATCGCGTTGTCGACCAGCAGTCCAAGCGAGATGATGAGCGCCGCCAGCGACATCTGATCGATCTGAATGCCGGCAAGACTCATCATCCACATGGCGATGATCATCGTTACGGGCACCAATGTGGCGACGACCAACCCTGTGCGCAGACCCGAGTGTCAGAAGCATGACGACGAGGACGATCGCCACCGCTTGAAGGACGCTTTCGACGAAGTCGTCGACCTTCTGCTCCACTCTAGAGGGCTGGAAATAGGTCTGATAGAAGTCGATGCCGTGTGGGTACTGCTCTTGGATGTACTCGAAGAATCCTTGTAGCTGCTCGCCCAGTTGAATGAGGTTGCCGCCGTCAGCCATTGACACCGCTAGAACGAGGCCGGGCCGGCCTTCAACGCGCACCAGCCCCTCGGGCGGGTCCACATAGCCGCGGTAGATGTCGACGATGTCTTCGAGGTAGACCAGCTCTTCGCTCCTCGGCAGTCGAATCACGTTTCGTCTGAGCTCTTCGACCGAGCTGAAGTTGCCGCTTGGCTCGAGTGCGATGGTTTCGTTCTCGACGTCGATTTCACCACCCGGTTGGATGATGTTCCGTTGTTGTAGGGCGTCTTTGAGGAAGTCCGGCGTCATGCCGATGCGGCTCAGCATGGCGTTGTCGTACTCGACGAAAAGACGCTCCTCCTGGGCACCGAGGATGTCGACCTTGGCCACCGACTCGACGCGGAGCAGCTCGTCGCGGAGGTCGTCCGCGATGTCCTTGAGCTGCATGTACGAAAAGCCGTCGCCGGTCATGCTGAACATGATCGGGTAGACATCTCCAAACTCGTCGTTGACGATCGGTCCGTTGATGTCTTCCGGCAAGTTGGGCTCGACGCTATCGACTTTGCGCCGGAGGTCGTCCCAGATGGGACGCATCTCCTTGAACTCCTCGCGGATGTTCACGTAGATGACGGAGACGCCGGTGCGGCTCACGCTGTTGACCCAGTCGAGCTCGGGGATCTCTTGAACGACTTTTTCGATCGGATCGGTGATCAACTGCTCGACGCGTTCCGGGCTTGCGCCTGGGAAGTACGTCGTGATCATCGCCGTTCGAATGATGAAGCCCGGGTCCATCTGCCGAGGCGCGTCGAAGTACGCTCCGATGCCGGCGAATATCAGGACGACGATCAGCGTACCGGTGACCGTGCGTCGCTCCAGGGCAAACTTGGTCAAGCTCATGGCGTCACATTGGCTTCAGTGGTTGGCGCCGGCTCTCCGGCCACGTTGTCGGGCTCGGACCCCGGCCGCTCGGGAACCCGGACTTGCAGGCCGTCGTAGATACGGCTGACGCCGGCGGTGACCACGAGATCACCCGGCTTCACGCCGTCGAGGATCTCGATGCCATCGGAAAGAATCTCGCCAACCTCGACGGGCGTCCGGTGAACCGTGCCTAGGGCATCACCTGTCTTTTCTAGAATGAAGACGAAACGGCCCTCGCGGTCCTCACCGACCGCGCTGATTGGAAGAGAGTATCTCGGGCCTTCCTTTTCAGAAGCAAACACGAACGTCACGTCGGCCGACATTCCCGCTCGAACTTGGTCCTGGCCCTCTGTGAGTCTCACGGTCACGGGGAAGGTCGTCGCACCGCCGACGCTCGCTACGCCCACCTCGGTCACCGTTCCCGCGAACACCTTGCCTTCCAACGAGTTGAAACGCGCTTTGGCCTCGGCGCCCTTTTTGATGCTGCGGATGACGGATGCCGGGACCGATACGCTGACTTCGATCTGTTCCCCTGCTAGCAACGTGGCGACCAACTCACCGGCTTGCACGTACTCGTTCACCTCGATGTCGACCGTTGCGAGTGTACCCGTCTCCGGAGCCTTCAAATGGGTGTAGCCCAACTGCCGTTGTCGAAGGCGGACCTGCTGATGAGAGGCCTCGAGCCCGGCACGCCCCGATTCGTATGCAGTCCGGTCCGCGTCGAGGTCCTGCCTGGAGGCGTTCTGGTTTTCGTAGAGCGCGCGCGTGCGTTCGTAGGTGGCCTTGGCATTCCGCTCCTGTGCTCGGGACTGCGCAGCCGACGCTTGAGCATTCTGAAGCTGCAACGCGTAGTCCGCCGGGTCCATGCGCGCGATGGTGTCGCCCTTCTTCACCGTGTCCCCGACGTTGATCGGCACGCTCACCACCTGCCCCGAAACCTGAAAGCTGAGCCGGCTCTCTTGCCCGGACTTCGAGACACCCGAGAATGTCCGCCGAGTTGCTGAGTCGCTCCCTTCGACCACCTCGTAGCGAACGGGACGAATGACTTCCGGTTCTTCCTGTACATCCTCGCATCCGACCATCGCCAAGACGGCGGCCATCGCAATGAGAGTAGGTTTCTTGGCCATCAGTTGTGCTCCCGTGGGTTGACTCGGGTCGGTTCGGTAGACGGCCGGCTCCTCTGGCCTTGCCGCTTCTTCGCTGCTGCAAAGGCGTCGATTCGTTGGATGAAATCGTCGCGATCTTCCTGCGTGCCCTCGAGCGAGAAGGCCCCCGCGGCGCGTTGCACTCGGAGCGCGTCGATCAAGAAGTCGTAGAGGGCGTTTGCCGCCGCGAGAGCGGCGCCTAGTGCTTGGTTCTGCGCGTCGACGAGTTGGATGATGTCGGCCGCGCCTCGCTGGTAAAGGTCGGTGACCAACTCCAAGTTGCGCGCCGAGGCTTCGGCCGCGTCGCGCGTCAGCTCGATATTGGCGTAAGAAAAACCAGCCTGATGTAGAGCGGACCGCACGTTTTGTTCGAGCCTCTGTGCGAGCACCGCTCGGTCCGTGTGTAGGCGATCGAGCTCGCGGAAGGTTCGACGGATACGTGCGTAGTTCGAGGTTCCGTCGAAAAGGGTTAGCGTGGCTTGTGCGCCCACGTTCCAGGTGAACGTTTGGCGCCCCGGGAAGCCCGCGACGTCGGGAGGGGCCTCGCCGCCCACGCCGCCGGCGTACGGAATGTGCGTGAACCCGCCGATCACGGCGATGTCCGGAATGCCGAGCTGGCGGCGCTCGCCCTTGAGGAGCTCGTCCCGCGCGCTGATTGTACTGTCGATGCTACGGATCTCCGGCGAATTCAGGAGCGCCTCCTCGGCCATGAATTCGCGGAAGACTTTGAATGACCACGGGTCTTCCAGGTACTTGGTGACCCTCGGGTCGCTTCCCGGTGTGACTGCGCGAACGTCTTCCGGCGGAGGCACCCGGAATGGGGCCTCCAATGGGCGGTTCAGGATGCGATTGAGGTCGATCTCGGCCTGGTTGCGAGTAGCGCTCGCACCAATGACGCTGGAACGGCTTTCCGCGATCTGAGTCTGCCATCGAAAGACTTCTTCACGGCCGGCAACGCCGATGGCGTTCCGCGTCTCGGCGAGCGAGAGGTTCTTTCGCGTGAGCTTGAGGTTGTCGCGATTGACGCGCTCGGTGTTCTTTGCCCGGAGGACGTTGAGATAGGCCTCACCAGATTCGAGCATCGTATCGAGCCGCGCGGAGATGTAGTCGTGCTCCGTGCTCCAGTAGGTGTCCCGACGAAATCGCAGGTCGGCGTGCCCCTGGGGAGAGTAGAGCAGCTGCGAGCCGCTGACGCCCCAAGTGAACTGCCGCTGCGCCTGAGCGAAAGAGGTCGAGACAGTGGGATCGTTGATGAGGAAGTCGCCATCCGCCCCGGCTTGCGGAAGCCAGTTGCCGCGCGACACCTTGATGCCCTCATAGCTCGCGTCGATCTCGAGCCCTTGCGCCATCAAGTCGAGGTTCGCGCGTACCGCATCGTGCATCGCGCTTTGCAGCGTGATGAGAGGGCCGCGTGTTCCGGTCTGATCGTTGATCATGCGCGCTTCAGCCATGACCGCAAAGCGTGGCCAGGTCCCGATCGCTTTGGCGGTCGCCATGTTGAGGACGAGCACCGGCCGTTGCTCAAACGAGATCGGGAACGACCCCGCTGGCTCCCCCATGTAGATGCGCTGGACGAAGATGGCGGCCCGCCGCATTCGGCGGATCTCGTCTTCTTCGGTTTCCATCGTGGCGAGGGCCCCCCGCTCGACCCATTTCACTCCCCCGCCCGCATACGAAGGAAGGTCTTGCGCGTTGATGCCATCGACCAAGATCTGCATCTCGTCGTCGCTCCACTTGAAGAATGGGCCGATGTAGATGGCCTCGGTGTCTTCGGGAATGGCATCGAGAGTCGCCTGTGCGCTTTCCCCAGCAATGACGAGATGTGTCTCGATGCCGAGGCGCTGGCTTGCAAGTTGAACGGGCTGCTCGGCCGCCTCGAGGTGCCTGACCACTTCAGCGCCGACGATCAATGTCATGCGATCGAAGCGCACGATCTCGCGGAGCTGTTTGATCTCCTGCTCGAAATTCAAGAGGCCAGTGATGTAGGCGAGGTTCCGGCGGCCGCTTCGATCGCCGTCCTGGGGCAGACCCTGCAGCTTCGGCGCAGCGTACGGAATCAGAACGGGTTTGCTGAGCTTGGGAAGCCGGCCAACCGCGACACCTGTCGTGGATCCGGACACGATGATCATGTCGACCGACCGATCCGTGAGCCCCTCTTTCAACGCGGCATTGACACCTTCGAGGGTCCAGTTGGTTTCGATCTTGGGCTCCACGAAGACGACCGACGCGTCTTCCTTCATGAGGTTCACGATTTCAGTCTTGAGCAAGCGTTGCCGTTCGGCGAAGAGCTGCGATTCACCATCGGCAACCAGCATGATCCGGAACGTCGGTCGTGAACGCTTTTGTGCGTCGGCGCCTGAGCCGAACGCGAACGATATCCCCGTGAGGACCAGCAGTGTGCGCAGCCCGATTGTTCTCATCATCACCTCGCCCGGGGCCTCCGGAGCGACGAGCCTAAGGCCCAAGCGTCGGGATGTCTACGGGGTGGGGGGCGCGGTAACCTCCGCACCTTCCGCAGCCAACACGTACTCGTTCAGGCGGCGAGAGAAGTCTTCCTTCGCTTCGGCGGTGTCGAGGTTGCGGAAGTGGCCTGCCTCGCGGTTTCACGAAGAGCAACGCGAGGACGTAGTCGTACGCGGCATCCGCGGCCGCAAGGTCGGCTACGAGGCTCTGCGTCTGCGCGTCGACCAGTGTAATGATGTCGACCTTGCCGCGCCGGTAGAGGTCGGTCACGAGCACCAAGTTGTGGTCTGCCGCCTCCGCGGCATTGCGGGTGAGCCGCACCGAGGCCAGCGCAGCCGCGGCGCTGTAGAGCTCCGTGCGCACGCTCGTGTCGATGTCCTGCTCGACGCGATCGAACTCCGCGGCGAGCCGCTCGACCAAGATCGCGTTCTCGCGCATCGCCGCAACCCCAGAGCCACCGCGGGAAAGTGGAATTGCGAGGAACAAGCCGACGTCCCAACCAAACTTGTCGGGCTCGGGGAAACCAAGCGGATTCGGATCGGGCGCTTCAGAGCCTTCGCCGGCTCGCCAAAAATCGTGCTGAATGCCTCCTTCGACGAAGAAGTCAGGCAACCAAAGCTCGCGTGCGCGGCCTTCCTTGATGCGTTGCTGTGCCGCCTTTCGCACCTCGACCTGTCGGGCTTCCGGTGAGTTGCGCAGACCCTCCCGGACCATGAACGCTCGAAGTTGTTCGAAGGACCAAGGATCCGCCATGTACTTGCCGATCGGATCCGGGGGCGGCTGCGTGCGGCCCGCATCATCCACTGGGAGGTCGATCGGTGCGATGGGCCGCTCCGAGGGTCGATTCAGCACGCGGTTGAGCTCGATCTTCGCCTGACCCACGAACGCCCGCGCATCGACGACCGCGCCTTGGTTCTCGGCGAGTGTGACTTGCCAGCGATAGAGCTCGCTTGCGTTGGCGACACCGACCTCGAGGCGGAGGCGGGCTAGCTCGAGATACTCGCGAGTCAGTTGGATGTTCTTGCGCTGGATTCGCGCCTGCGCTTCGGCCCGGAGCACGCCGACGTAGGCCACGCCCGAGCCGAGCATGATGTCGAGCACGTCGGTGAAGTAGCCGTAGTGCCGTCCTTCTTGCCGGAGCTTGCGGGCCTTGAACCGTGTCCAGGCCTGCTCCGAGTAGAGGCTTTGGCTCGCGCGCGCCGACGTACTCGCCTGCCATTCCGCGACCTGTCCTCCGGCGAAGATGCGATCCGGGTCTTGGTACACGACGCCTGTCTGAAGCTGGCCCTGAGGGAGCAACGGGCCGCGATCGCGCTTCACGCCTTCTTCACCGGCCTCGACGAACTTCTCGGAGACCAGGAGATCCAGGTTGTGCTCGACCGCCTCCCTCATGGCGAAGCTCATGTGGATGCGGTTCTCCTCGGCGGCCTCTTCTTCGTGGACCATGTCTGCTTCGAGCAGCACTTCGAAGCTCGGTCGCACGCCAACGGCCCGCGCCGCTTGCATGTTAATCAGCAGCTCCTGCCGCTCTTCGAACTCGACGTGGATCTGAGCTGCAGGCCGGCCCTCGAGAATCAAATCGAGATTGAGCGCGGCACGCTGTGCTCGGCGAGCCGCGTTGTGCGGCGAGCGAATCGACATCATGGCGCCTTGGTCGAGCCAACGAGGACCGATCGCGATGTTGGGAAGGCGGCGCTTCGTGATTCCATCGAGCAACCGGACGCGATCCTCGATGGAGATTTGCCGCATCGGCGAGATGATCACGCCATCGGCGGTGTTCGGAATGGCAGCGAGCAGCGCCTCGACCGTGGGTTCCGCAAGGGCGACCGTGAGCGCATCGTCGCCCATCACAGAGGCAAGCATCGCTCGCTGGGACTCCTCGCCAAGCAGGACGATGCGTTTGCAGCCCGCTATTTTCGTCAGCCAATCGGCCTCGTCGCTGATGTCGAAGTCCTCGGTGATGTAGCTGAGGTTTCGTCTGCCACTGACATCGCCCCTCTGAGGCAGGCCTTGTTTCTGCCCCTCGATCACGAACGGGAGAATGGTGGGCTTTGGAAGGTTCTTGCGCGCGGCCACGGCGAGCACCGCCAAGTGACCGAAACCGAACACCACGGAGATTTCCGGGTCCGAGTACGCTGCGTCGAGCTGACGTTGGACTCCTTCCGGTGTCCAGTCGCCCTCGAAGTCCAGTGCGACGAGCTCGACGTCGAAGCGGTCGGAGAGCTGGTCTCGGATCTCGCGCCCCAAGGCCTCCGTGACGGCGTCGAAGACCGGCGACGGACCGTCGAACACCGCGGTCACTTTGACCTTCGGCTTATCGACCTGGGCGCCGAGAAGCGCTGGGGTGAGCAGAAGGGAGACTAGGGAAAGGCAAAGGAGCCGCATAGGCAGCGGAGCATAGTCGAATTTTGGCCTTGGCAACGGGGTTCGGCCTTTCTATGCTGCCGCGTCCCCGCAAGATCGCGACATTGGCCTTGAAGACGGAGCCCTCCATGCCCTCAAGAACGCTTGCCCTTGGCCTCTTACTGGTGCCATTCGTGCTCGCGGTAGCCATGCTCGCATCCTGTAAGGAAGAGGTGGTCGTTGAGGTCGAGCCGCCGCCGAGGCCGATCAAGATTTACCGACTCTCCGGGCAGCTCGGGAGTACGCGGCCGGACTACCCAGGGCGCATCAAGTCCAAGAGGGTGGTCGAGCTTGCGTTCGACGTCGACGGCCTGATCATTGACTGGAACGTCGAAGAAGGCCAGCAAGTCAGGAAGGGCCAAGTCCTCTCACGAATCGATCCGCGCGACTATCAGGCTCAGGCCGAGGCGGCGCGCGCGCGCCTTCGACTCGCGGACGCAGAGTACCGGCGCGAGAGCAAGCTATTTGCATCCGGCTCTGGCACGCAGCGGGATCTCGACGTGGCGACTCGGTCACGCGACGTGAGCCGTGCGGAGCTGCGGATCAAGCAGAAGGCTTTGGAAGACACGAAGCTACGGGCGACTTTCGACGGCGTCATTGCGCGCAAGCTCGTCACCGATTTCCGGAACGTTGCCGCGCGTGAGCCCGTGCTGCTCTTGCAGGACGAGTCCATGATGGAGGTGGTCGTCGACGTGCCGGAACGGGACTTGGCTGGCGACAAGGCTCACGGGAATTCTGATTTCGACCTGGCGCGGTGGAACGCAGAGGCCAAGCCGATGGTCGAGCTCTCCTCGCTTCCGGGGCGGCAGTTCCCGGTCAAGCTCTCGGAGCTTGCCACCGCTGCAGACCCGAACACCCGCACTTTTCGAGCGACGTTCACCATGGAGAAACCCAAGGGGGTCGGCGTGCTCTCGGGGATGACCGCGAAGCTGGTTCTCACCGGCCTCCTCACCACCGCGCCGGATGATTTCCTGGTGCCTGCTCAAGCTGTAGTCGCTGATTCCCAAGACGAACCGTTCGTCTGGCTGGTCGACGAGGAGTCGATGAGCGTGTCGAAGCGGCCCGTGACGGTCGGTAAGATCACCGGAGGAGATCTCATCGTCGTCACGGAAGGCCTCGAAGGCGGTGAGGCCATTGCCATGACCGGTGTGCACTTGCTGAGCGAGGGGCGCGTCGTGACCGAGATGGAGAGATCGGACGAGACCCGTCAATGAATCTCACCGGCTTTGCGCTTCGAAACAGAACGCTGATCATCGTCCTCACTGTGGTGACGGTCTACGCCGGGATGAAATCGTTCAACGCGTTGCCCCGGCTCGAAGATCCCGAGTTCACCATCAAAGAAGCGCTCGTCATCACGCAGTATCCCGGCGCGACCGCGTATGAAGTCGAAGAAGAGGTGAGCGACGAGCTCGAGCTCGCCATCCAGAAGCTCGGCAAGATCAAGAGGCTCGAATCGCGCAACCTCCCTGGAAGCTCGACGATCACAGTGGAGATGCGGTCGACCGTGCCCAGCGAGGCGCTACCGCAGGTGTGGGACGAGCTTCGGCGCAAAGTGGGTGACGCGCAGTCGCAATTGCCTCCGGGTGCAGGCCCCTCGTTGGTCATCGACGACTATTCCGACGTCTATGGCGTGTTCTTGGCACTCCACGGAGACGAGTACAGCTATCGCGAGCTTTACGATTTCGCCAAGCTCCTGCGCCGTGAGCTGGTTCTCGTCAAAGATGTCGCGAGGTCGAGCTCTTCGGGGTCTTGCCCGAAGTCGTCTACGTCGAGTTCGACCGGGAACGCGTATCTCAAATTGGAATTTCGAGCGACGATATTGGCAAGCAGTTGATTGCCGAGGGCGTCGTTGTCGATGCGGGTCGCGTCAACGTAGGCACCGAGTACATCAAGCTCCAGCCCGATTCCCTGATCCATACGTCTCAGGAGCTCGGGGACATCCTCATCAGCAAGGGCGACCAGTCGCAGGTCCGCTTGCGCGACATCGCCGAAATCAGGCGCGGCTATCAGGATCCTGCAACGAACAAGCTCCACTTCGACGGCCACCGGGCTATCGGCATCGGGGTGTCGACCGAAAAGGGCGGAAACGTCGTCACGATGGGCGAGGGGATCAAGACGCGACTGGCGGAGCTTGAGGCGGAGACGCCCCTCGGCATGGAGCTCGGTGTCATCTACATGCAGTCCGACATGGTCACGACCGCGATCGACGCGTTCATCATCAATCTGCTCGAAGCCATTCTCATCGTGATCGTGGTGCTGTTGCTGTTCATGGGGCTTCGCAGCGGCTTGATCATTGGCTTCGTACTCGTGCTGACCATTTGCGGAACGTTCATTTTCATGGGGCCGGCGGGAGTCGCTCTCGAGCGCATCTCGCTCGGCGCGCTGATCATTGCGCTTGGTATGCTGGTTGATAACGCGATCGTCATCATCGATGGCATGTTGGTGCGGATTAATGGTGGCATGGATGCCGAGAAGGCAGCCCGTGAGGTCACCAGCCAGACATCGACGCCACTGCTCGGCGCGACGGTGGTCGCCATCATTGCCTTTGCCGCGATCGGCCTGTCGCCCGACAGCACGGGAGAGTTCTGCCGCTCGCTCTTCACCGTAATCGGCATTTCGCTTTCTCTCAGCTGGGTGACGGCAATGACGATCACGCCGTTGCTCGGGATTTGGTTCATCAAGCCCCCGAAGCCGAGCAAGGACAAAGAAGAGAAGGACCCCTACGACAATGCGTTCTACAGAGGGTACAAGGGGCTCCTCGCCGTGTGCATTCGATTTCGTTGGGTCACGGTCGCGGTCGTATTGTTCGTCTTTGCGACTTCGCTTTACGGGTTCCAGTTCACCGGCAGGACGTTCTTTCCCGCTTCCACCACGCCCAAGTTTCGCGTGGACGTGTTCTGGCCGCTCGGCACGACTATCGACGAGACGGAAAAGCGGGTGGAGGTCTTGGAGGAAGGTCTCGCCAAGCTGGAGGGCGTCACCCATGTCGCGACCGCCATCGGCCAGGGGCCGCTTCGTTTCATCTTGACGTTTACGCCAGAGAAGACCCACAGCGGCTTCGCCCAGTTTCTCGTAGACATCGAGGACTACAATACCCTCGCCCGCGATATCGAGAGGGCTGAAAAGTACGTTCGTGAGACGGCCCCTGATGCGATTGCGTTTGGCCGGACGTTCGACCTAGGACCCAGCAAGCCCGGCAAGATCGAGGCTCGGCTGGTTGGGCCTGATACCAACGTTCTGCGAGAGCTCGAACAGCAGGCGTTGGCGATTTGCAAGGCCGACTACGACGCCAAGGGTTGCCGCAGCCGATGGTACGAGCGGGTCAAGGTGGTGCGTCCGCGACTTTCCGAAGAGCAGGCGGACGCTCACGGCATCACCACTCGGATGGTTGCCGAGGCGATTCAGGCGGGGTTCGAGGGCAAGCCAACGGGTGTGTACCGGGAGGAGGATGAAGTCATCCCCGTGCTGTTCCGGGCGCCGCCGCCCGAGCGGCTGACCGTCGACAGCTTGCGACAGATCCCGATCTGGAGCCCGGCCGCCCAGGGTTATATTCCCCTTGCCAACGTGGTCACCGGTTTGGAAACGACGTGGGCGGACGAGGTCGTCGAGCGGCGCCAGCGCAAACGCACACTCACCGTCGTGACCGATCCAAACCATGGCTCGGCCCCTGCGCTTCTCGAGCGACTACGGCCTCAAATCGAGGGGCTTCCTTTCCCACCGGGTTACTACGTCGAATGGGGGGGCGAGTACGAAAGCACCGTCGATGCGCAGACGGCGTTGTCCGCGCCAATCCCGATCTTCGTGGGCATTATGGTGTTGATCGTCATTGGGCTGTTCAACGCAATCCGTCAGCCATTGGTCATTTGGCTCACCGTGCCGCTGGCCCTCATCGGCGTGACCGCTGGGCTGCTGCTCACCGACCAACCTTTTGGTTTCATGGCATTGCTGGGCTTCCTCAGTTTGTCGGGGATGCTGATCAAGAACGCCATCGTCCTCGTCGACGAAATCGACCTGCAGCGCGGCAGCGGAAAATCGACGTATGACGCGATCCTCGACAGTGGTTCGAGCCGGTTGCGCCCCGTGTCGATGGCCGCGGCGACGACCATCCTCGGGATGATTCCGCTATTCACGGACGCGTTTTACATCGCCATGGCGGTCACAATCGTCGGTGGTTTGGCGGTTGCGACCGTGCTCACGATGGTGGTCGTCCCCGTGCTCTACGCGATCTTGTTCAAGGCGAAGAAGGACGAGCCCGCTCCTGCGTAAACGCTAGTCGTCTTGGCTGCGGCTGTGGACGATGTGCAGGCCGACGAGCCTGGCGATCATGACCGCCAGGTAAAGTTGGCCGAACACGCCTTCGAGGACCGCAAGTGGTCTTGCGAGCTTGGACACCGGCACGATGTCCCCGTAGCCCAGGGTCGTGATGTTCACGAGGCTGAAATACAGCATCGAGCTACCCAGCTCCGCCCGGTGGCTGTTCGCGTTGTCGGGGACACCCGAGAACGAGCCCGGCTGGCGCAGCTCGATGATCTCGAAAACCATCGTGAAGGCGACAGCCACCAGCAGGTAGGTCACCATGGCGCCGAGGATCGTATCCACGGTCACATCGGTGCGCTGAAACAGGTCGCCGATGAGGATCGACACGGCAAAGACGAGCCAGATCACCGTGATGAACAGGGCGCCGACGTCGAGCGCTCCCACGCCAGAAAAGTGCTCTCCCCAGCGAACGCAAGCGTCACGACGGTCAGCGCCAGAAACGGCCATCGATGTCTACCCGCCCCGACGGAATGCACGCCGGCCAACAGAATCGCGTCGAACGCGAGCTCGAACAGGAATCCCGCGCTGTCAGTCGGAATCGAAGGGCTCACGACGATCAGGATGAGGAGAGCGACGAGGAGGGCCGCGTTTCTTGGGATGTGTCGAATCCGATGAAGCATGGGCGAGTCGCGCAAGGCTACATCAGTTTGAGGGAATCGCTAGCGACGCAAGCGGTGGAAGCTCCAGTGCTGGCCCTTCTCCCGGTGGGTGGCGGAGGTTTCGCTGCGGAACATGCGACGCGCCTCGGAAAGCTTTACCAGTGGCGCCCCTGAGCGCGTTCATCGAGCTCGGGCTCGAGGTACACCGACGCCAATAGTTCCCTGACGACCATCGGGCTTTCGTACGGTGTGCGGGCGGTCGACGCGCCGGTCTCGATCGAACCGCATTCGCACTCGC
>PVMK01128935.1_pt1 | contig 15623 bp, 9 predicted proteins | sample 1853481 | NCBI WGS metagenome assembly PVMK01 (sample SAMN08533507, study PRJNA380276) | Marine sediment metagenome, whole genome shotgun sequencing project.
AAAAAAAGATGTGAAAACCGTTGAGATTAATGGCGTAGGGCCGGTTCTGTTTGAACGCAGCAAGCGGGCTAAGCACATCAATATCTCCGTGAGGCCATATAAAGGGGTTCGGGTTGCTATCCCGACGGGCTGTCCTTTAAAAAAGCCGAGGAATTTGTCCATTCCAGAACGGATTGGATAAAAAAGCACCTTGACAGGATGAAACGGTTGGAGCGGGAGCATGAAGCGAAATCAGGGACTGCCCTTGATATAGACAGGGTAAAGGCGAAAAGAAAACTATCCCGAAGGCTCAATTACCTGTCAGCAAAGTACGGGTTTACTTATAACAGGGTGTTCATACGCAATCAAAGGACAAGGTGGGGCAGTTGCTCTCACAAAGACAATATTAGTCTGAATGTGAAACTGATCAGGTTGCCCGATGAACTAATAGATTACGTGATTCTGCATGAGCTCGTCCATACTCGATTTAAGAACCACAGCAAGCAATTCTGGGATGAGCTAGATAAAATTCTGGTAAACGGGAAGGGCATTGACGCCCGATTAAAGCAGTATACATTAGAATTGTTATAGAGGCCGCTGAAAAAGAGGTGCAGGATACTTCCTGCCGGGGGTCTGGGGGTGTCTAGATTAAATAGTAGTCCCCAAGTTGGGGGATATAGGGGGTTGATTGAGAGTATTTCAGCAGGCTCTTATGTCAACACTACCTCCTTCTGTAGCCCAATCTCAGGACTAATCCCTTAATCCGTGGATCGAAAGAGAAGATCGCCGCCTCCTACCGTACCTGTCACTGCCTGCCTCCTACTGTACTTGTCATTGCCCGACTTGATCGGGCAATCCAGAAATTGGCTCAGCGTGCTTGCTGGATCATCCGGTCAAGCCGGATGATGACCTCGAAAAACTGCCGGATGATGACCCCCTAGCCAGATGTTTGACCCCTCAAAAGGGTCGAACGTAAAGCTAAGCTGATTCGCGTGGATTATCACTCGTCAGGCGGTCATTTGAATCTAAACTCACCAATTAAGATAACCCGTCGAGCATTGCCAGCTATCTACCAAATGTTTATAATGGGGCGTTAGAGCACTTAGTATTAGAGGCCGCTGAAAAAGAGATGCGGGATACTTCCTGCCGGGGGCTTGGGGGTGTCCCCCAGATTTAGAAGTCCCCAAAGTTTAGGGGATATAGGGGGTTGATTGAGAGTATTTCAGCAGCCTCTAATAAAGCAGAACTAGGAATAATATCTAGGGAAAGGGGATAGTCAATGCCGCAATACACTACGGAGCAGATACGCAATGTGGTGCTGCTTTCCCATTCGGGTGCCGGAAAGACAGCGCTCTCCGAGGCTATGCTATATAGCACCGGGGCAATTACGCGCTTGGGTAAGGTGGACCAGGGGAACACTACCTCGGATTACGATCCTGATGAGGTGAAACGCAAGAGCAGCATCTACCTCTCCCTTGTGCCCTGCGAGTGGCAGGGGATGAAGGTAAATCTCATTGACACCCCGGGTTATGCTGACTTCATCGGTGAGCTGATGGCAGCGGTGCGTGTCGCTGATGCAGCGGTCATTGTGGTATGTGCTGCCTCCGGTGTGGAGGTGGGTACCGAGCTCGCATGGGGATATGCCGATGAGCGTAAGATCCCCCGACTGGTCTTTGTTAACAAGATCGATCGCGAAAATGCTGACTTCTTCAAGGTTTTAGAGGAGCTTCAGGAGCATTTCGGGAAAATGTGCCTGCCTATAGAACTCCCCATTGGTGCTCAGCAGAATTTTACCGGGGTGGTCGATCTCATCACCATGAAGGCTTATTCACAGGATCAGGAAGGGGAGATCCCCGATTCCCTCAGAGGTCGGGCTGAAGAGTTTCGTGATAAGCTGGTAGAGGCGGTTGCGGAAACAGACGATGACCTCATTGCCAAATACCTGGAAGGGGAGGCGCTCACCGAGGAGGAGATTCGCCGGGGTTTGCGTGTGGCCACCCTCAGCGGGCACATGGTGCCCGTTCTTGTCGGCTCTGCACTGGAGAATCTGGGTACTACAAGATTGTTAGATTCCATTAGCCACTACCTGCCTTCCCCTAAGGATCGAGACTCTATCTCGGCAACAAACACTCAGTTGAAGCAGGATGAAACTATTGACCCCGATTCTACTGCCCCCCTGGCCGCCCTGGTGTTTAAAACCAGCGCTGATCCCTATGTGGGCAAGCTTACCTATTTCAGGGTTTTTTCTGGCACTATTAATAGCGATTCCATAGCATGGAATGCTACCAGGAATAGTCAGGAACGCATTGCGCAGCTATTTATGATTAGGGGTAAAGTTCAGGAGCCTATACCCTACCTTATCGCGGGCGATATTGGGGCAGTGGCGAAGCTGGCGGAGACGAGTACCGGGGATACACTCTGCGGGCGAGACCATCCACTGGCACTGCCCGCTATTGCATTCCCCCTCCCCACTATGAGCGTGGCGGTACACCCCAAGACTAAAGCGGACCTGGATAAGCTGGGCTCGTCCCTAACAAGGATCGCCGAGGAGGACCCTTCCCTTCAGGTTCGCCGCGATGCCGATACTGCGGAGACCATTCTCTCAGGCATGGGCGAAGCCCAACTGGAGGTGGTGGCAGAGAAGATGCGACGCAAGTTCGGGGTCGACGTACTGATTGAAATTCCCAAGATCCCTTATAAGGAAACAATTACCAGCCAGGTAAGGGCGGAGTACAAGCATAAGAAGCAGACTGGGGGACACGGTCAGTATGGTCATGTCTTTCTGGAGCTGGAGCCATTGCCTCGAGGAACGGGCAGTGAATTTAGCAGTCGAATCGTTGGCGGTTCGGTGCCCAAGAACTATTTCCCTGCGGTGGAGAAGGGTGTAATGGAGGCCCTTCATGAGGGCGTGCTGGCGAAGCACCCTGTGGTTGACGTAAAAGTAACACTATACGATGGTACCTATCACGCGGTTGATTCCTCTGAAATGGCTTTCAAGGTAGCTAGCTCTCATGCTATGAAAAAGGGGCTCTCTGAGGGAGACCCTGTTCTGCTGGAACCGATAATGAGCATGAGGATCACGGTTCCCGAAAGCTTCACCGGCGATATTATGGGCGACCTCAACAGCAAGCGTGCTAAGGTGATGGGAATGACCCCGCAGGGTGGGTGGAGCGTCATTGAAGCTCGGGCACCTCTCGCCGAGGTCCAGCGCTATGCTATAGACATGCGCTCCATTACCCAGGGGAAGGGCAGCTTCCAGATGGAGTTTAGCCATTATGAGGAGGTGCCGGCTCACATCACACAGCGCATCGCCGCAGAGGGTGAGAAGGAAAAGGGAGCTAAAGATTAGAACCTCGCCAAGTGAACCTTTCAATTAGGATGAGGCCGCTGAAAAAGAGATGCAGGATACTTCCTGCCGGGGGTCTGGGGGTGTCCCCCATCTTTAGAAGTCCCCCAAGATTGGGGGATATAGGATGTTGGTTGAGAGTATTTTGGCAGTCTCTAAGATAATCGGCATAATATGATTACCGAAGTATCTGGTGCAGCAATAATGAAACCACCGCCTGGCATAGTGACAGGCGGTGGTTTTTTATTCGAATCGGTATTTTTACTTAGCCGAGAAGCTCCTTCACCTTCTCAGTGAAGGCGGGGAGTACCTTCTTGTAGTCGCCGACAACCCCGAAGCGAGCCTCCTTGAATATATTGGCCTCGGGGTCCTTGTTAATAGCGATGATGTTTTTCGATCCGGAGCATCCCGCGATGTGCTGGCTGGAGCCGGACAGGGCCACCGCGATATAGAGGGTAGGGCTTACGATCTTTCCGGTGAGCCCGACTTGAAGTGATGCTGGCACCCAGCCGTTATCGCAGGGCGGCCTGGTGGCTCCTAATGCCGCGCCCAATGCCTTTGCCAGCGGTTCCAGTTCCTGGAAGCCTTCGGCACTGCCTACACCGCGCCCGCCGGTGACTATGATATCGGCATCTTCCAGCTTGATCCCGGTAACCTCTTCTTTTACCGTATCTACAACCTTCGTCCTGATAATTGAGGGGTCAAGCCCAGCCTCGATACTGGTCACCTCCCCCTTCCTGGCATCATCCCTTTCCAATGGATCCAGTGCCTTTGCCCTCACTGCTGCCATTTGAGGCCTGGTATCCTCGCAGATATAGACTGCCCTCGCGTTGCCACCGTATACCGGTCGCGTCTGGAGCAGGAGTTTGGAGTCGGGGTCAATATCGAGCTCCACACAGTCCATGGATACCGCGGTATCCAGTCTGAAGGCCAATCTTGGTGCCAGGTCGCGTCCCATTGATGTCGTTCCAAACAGGAGGATGCTGGGTGCAACCTGATTCACCACCTTTTCCATAACTGCCACATAGGCGTCTGTTTGATAATCTTTAAGCAGGGCGTCATCAACGATATATGCCTTGTCTGCTCCAAAGGCTATCGCCTCTTTACCCAGGTCGCCAAGGCTACCGCCCATCAAAACTACAGAGAGCTCTTCCCCCAGTTTATCGGCAAGCTTCCGGCCACCGCCGAGAAGCTCCAGAGTCATTGCAGTCAGCTTGCCATCGCTGATCTCGCCGCAGACCATTACCCCTTTATATTCAGCCATTTATTATTAACCTCCTCTATATTAGCCTGGTCTCACGAAGCTTCAGCGCCAGGTTGACCGCTGCCTCTTCGGGGTTCTCTCCCTCGATGATTTCGCACTTCCCTTCTTTAACGGGGATGAATAGCTTGTGCACCTTGGCGCGTGCCCCACCGGTACCGAGCTTTGCCGGATCGGCGCCTATATCCTGCGCATTCCAGGTAGGCACCTCCTTCTTCGCTGCCGCCATAATCCCCTTAAGCTTTGGATACCGTGGCTCGCCAAGCTCGTTTGATACCATGACGAGCAGCGGGGCAGATGCTTCGATTACCTCGAAACCATCGGTGACCACCCGCTCTACCTTTACGTTGCCGTTGACAAGCTCCACATTCTTGACCGGTGTAATAGCGGGTATCCCCAGGATCTCGGCGATACCAGAACCCACCTGGCCGGCATCCCAATCCGCTGCCTGGCGGCCACAAAAGATCAGGTCATATTCCCCCACCTTCTTGATGGCCATCGCCAGGGCATAGGCTGTGGTGTGACTATCGCTGCCTTCGAAGGCGGGATCCTGAAGCAGAATCATCTCATCGGCACCCATAGACAGTGGCTTTTTAATTACATCCATTACAAAGTTCTTGCCCAGGCTTAAAACAGTGATCTTGCCGCCCTGAGCATCCTTGATCCGCAGCGCTGCCTCTACTGCCTGTTCATCGAAGGGGCTAACCACCTGCGATACGCCCGCCGCAGGTAAAACCTGTTTTGTCGCCTCGTCGACCTTGAAACTGCCCGGCGGTGCCTCCGGATCGGCTATCTGTTTAACACAAACGATCATATTGGGCATGAAGAATCCCCCCTTTCTAAGTCTTATGTTGCGTAAATTAATTTTAGCATGTGGGGTACGGGGATGTCTAGCCGATGTACTTGTTCAGTAGATTAATGACACATCACCGTTTGCCGGCTTTTCCCCGTCATTGCGAGGCATGAGATGCCGAAGCAGTCTAAGGGGTGGTGGTGAAACGATGGGATTGCCGCGCCTCGAGGCCGATCCCATATGGATCGGCGGACTCTTGGACCTACCCCCCGACCCACGCCAGAGGGGGATACCCTACCTGGATCATCCGGTCAAGCCGGATGATGACCCCGGGGCGTTATCTTCTTGTTAAGTTGCCCCTTTTTTCAACATATCTATCATCACCTTACACATGTCATATTTGTCACTGCTCGCCTTCAGCTGTGCCTGTCATTGCCCGACTCGATCGGGCAATCCAGAAATTGGCTCAGCATGCTACCTGGATTATCCGGTCAAGCTGGATGATGACCTCCGAACCCCCGCCGGAGGGGATTCACCTCTGACCTTTCCTTTACGTCTCTTACATGGTGAGACCTGCGAGTTATTGGGACGGATGCTCCAATCTGCCCATAATCTTATAACTCAGCCCCGATATATTCGGGGGGCATCGCTATTTCAGCAATCCAAATATAGAGACTGCCGAAAAAGAGGTGCAGGATACTTACTGCCGGGGGTCTGGGGGTGTCCCCCAGACCCAAAAGTCCCCCAAGGCTGGGGGATATAGGGGGTTGATCAAGACCATTTAGGCAATCCAAATATAGATTTATAATGTCAAACTTGACAAATCAAGGGAAGCATGGTACATTTTAAATACAAAATAGTAGTAAATACTAGTAAAAAAATAAGAAAAGTTAATTACGCTGTACTTGACAAGCTGTGAGAGGCGTGATACGTTTTTTTGGTGAAAATTGGATAAAATATAATATTCTGAATTGATGGAGGGGTTTATTACATGAGCGATCTAATGACTACTAAGGAAGCAGCGGAGTATCTAAAACTGAATTACATGACCGTGTACAAACTATCCCAACGGGGCCGCATTCCTGCATCAAAGATAGGGGGAAACTGGAGGTTCCGGAAGGACCTCCTCGATGATTGGCTCGCCAAACAGGCAACGGTGATTGAAGGGATTGTGCTTATCGTTGACGACGACCCGGAGATACGTGAAATACTTAGAGAAGTTATTACGAGGAAGGGATTTAAGGTTATCACTGTAGAGAGCGGTGAACTTGCTCTTGAGGAAATGGGAAAACAGCACTTCGACCTGATATTTTTGGACCTGGTATTACCGGGGATGAGTGGTGTGGACGCACTCGCTGCGATAAAGGAAAAGGATAAGAAAGCGGTGGTGGTCATCGTAACCGGTTATGGTGATGATCCTATTGCCTTGGACGCGATGTCGCTGGGCCCCCTGTTTCTCATTCGAAAGCCCTTCCGGACAAGTGATATCGTTGAGGTTCTCAACGCTATGGTCAGGGTGAGGTGATAAGCCACGATACTGGGCGTGGGATAGAGGGGTAGCACGGGTCACTGGAATCGCTAGTTCTCTAATAGGTTAGCTTTAAAATGTATATTGGCGAAGATAATCCTCGTTTAGAGGATTTAATTTTCTTAGAGCCTCTAAATATGAGTGGGGTCTGAAAATGAGTACTGCAAGGGAGCTCATCCACCAGGGAAAGAATAAGGAGATATGGCAGAAGTACTGCGGCTTCATCGATTTTAGCGTTGACGAGTTCGTTGAAATCCAGAGCCATCTACTCCTGGAGCAATTGAGACTGCTTGAGGACTGCGAGCTTGGCCATAGGCTGCTGTGGGGGTTGAAGCCTTCAAGTATTGAGGAGTTTCGCCAAAAAGTTCCCTTAACCACCTATGAAGATTATATACCCTATCTAACGGATAAAAGGGAGGATGTCCTGCCAGAAAAGCCCATGTTGTGGCAGCGGACTTCGGGGACGACGGGAAAGCATGCTGAGAAGTGGGCCCCAATCACAAAAAGGCTCTATGATGAGGTAGGATATTATGCCGTCGCTATGCTGGCCTTTTCTTCGGCTCAAAGAAGGGGGCAGTTTATTATTCGAGACCACGATAAGCTTCTCTACGGTATGGCTCCTCCTCCTTACGCCTCCGGGGCGATGGCAAGCCTTCTAGATGAGGAGTTCCCCTTCGAAGTGATGCCTCCCAAAGCCAAAGCAGACCTGATGGACTTCCCCGAGAGAATTCGGGAGGGCTACTCTTTAGCCCTGACGGAAGGGCTGGATCTAGTTTTTGCCGTTTCCAGCATCCTGGTGGCAATTGGTGAGCAGTTCAGCCAGGGTGCATCCACCAACTTTTCCTCCATGCGTTCCCGCCCCAGGGCTATACCCCGCCTGGTTAAGGGGCTGGTTAAAAGTAGGCTGGCGGGGCGGCCGCCGCTGCCCCGGGACATATGGAACCTCAAGGGAGTGTTCACCGGAGGAATGGATGCCACCATCATGAGAGATAAGGTCAAGTACTATTGGGGACGCTATCCATTGGAGATATACGGTTCGTCAGAGATACCTGTTATCGCCGCACAGACGTGGGACTACAAAGGGATGATATTGATGCCTACTATGGCTTTCTACGAGTTTATTTCTGAAGATGAGCGTCAAAGAGGGCGGAGAGATAAGAGCTACCGACCGCGCACAGTGCTACTGAATGAGCTCGAGGCGGGGCAGGTATACGAAATTGTGTTTACCAGCCTTCAGGGGGGGGCGTTTGTCCGCTATCGAATTGGCGATTCGCTTGAGGTAACTGCATTATGCAATGAGGAGCTAAATATCAATCTGCCTCAGCTGGCTTTTTACGGTCGCTGTGATAACGTGATCGACATTGGCGGTTTTACCCGTCTTACCGAAAAGGTGCTGTGGCAGGCAATAGAGAACTCGGGGATCGGTTACAGTGGATGGACGGCGCGTAAGGAAGTGAACGGGAGTGAGCCCATTCTTCATATGTATATAGAGTTGAAGCGGCAGAACAAGACAGATGAGGAAGTTACGATTGCGGTTCATCAAAGCTTAAAAGAAATATGCGATGACTGGGCGGCCATGGAGCAGATGCTTGGCTGGCAGCCATTGCAGGTAACGCTGTTGCCTGAAGGGGCAGTTGGCAGGTATATTTTGGAGCAGATGGCAGCCGAAGCTGAGCTTTCTACTCTGCAACCACCGAGAATAAATGCCTCAGATGATATCATCCGCAGACTAGTGGGAGTAACACCTGTCGCGTAAACAAAAAGGATGATTTAGATGAGTTCGCAGTATGCTGCCATAATACCTCTCATAGCTTTCGCTCAGCTATGTTGTGCTTATCGCCCTGACGGCGAGACAAGATCTAAATAAACAGTCAATAGGCTCTTTATCTGGTATCTTTTCCTGCTAATGATGTGGAGCTTTGGTTCCTTCATGGCATACGCCAATTTCCCCTTTATGAGCACCTATTTCTGGAATACCTTTTTAATTGTGAGTGCTTTTTTTGCCTCTGTGGCCCTGTTTCATTTTGTGCGCGTCTTCCTTAATAAACCTGTGCCCTGGTTATGGCTCTCTCTAGGCTATGGCCTTTGCATTCTAGCGGCCATTGCTGCAACTATGGGTTATGTTGTAAGGGATGCCTACCAGAGTGGTGGGGTCTATTATCTTGAGCTGGGGATTGTCAGCTATATTATGTGGCCTGTCGCTTTTATGTTCGCGGGAGCGACAGTCTTCAATCTAGTACAGGGGTATCGCAGTGAAAAGGATCTCTTTGCCCGTAATAGGATCTCCTATCCATTGGCTGGCATCTCCATTACCCTGCTGCTCTCAATGTCAAACCTGTTACCAGGGTGGAAGTATTATCCTGTTGACCAAGTAGGCAACTTGATAAATGCCAGCCTGCTCTCTTATGCGGTTCTCAAATACAAGCTCCTCGATATTAGTATCGTTTTCAGGGGCGGGCTACGCTATGCCATCCAAACCATTATTGTAACCGGTCTTTCTCTTACTGGTGGGAGTAGCTTGGTACGCCGCTGGTGATGCTCTTGATAGTATGAACTGGAGCCTGTCAGTCGTCATAGCGATTCTCCTCGCCATCGGCTTTCAGCTGCTGATTCGATGGATGCGAGGGCCGGTTGGGGGAATGTTTGGTGGAGAACACGACACTTATCGACAAATGCTCCGCGGCACCAGTAGTGCACTGAGCTCCATGCCCGATCTGGAGGATCAGGCGATCTGGTTGATGGATAACCTCATGGGGACAGTTGGGGCGCAAAAGGGGGGCTTGTTTGTATTAGATGGAGATAAAAAGCGTTATATCCCCCGGGCGCTGCGGGGCTACGATAGCACGGTGTTGATGCAGATGTATATGGAGAGCGACAACCCGGCGGTGGGATACTTAGCAAAAATAGATCACTGCTTAACTGCGGGTGACCTGGAGCGGGAGCCCCAGCTTCGCGCCATGTGGAAAAAGGAGCGGGAGCAGTTAGCGGAACTGGAAGCCAGTGTGCTGGTTCCAGTGAAGTCCAAAGATAGATTGATCGGAGTGATTCTGCTAGGTCCAAAAGTATCCGGGAAGGCCTACTCTGTCGATGACCTGGATTTCCTTTTCGGTGTTGCTAATCAGGCTGCGGTAGCAATTGAGAATACCAGGCTGTACCAGGAGGCTAAGGATAAGGCTGATTGGATCGATATGATCAGCAGGCTAACCAGGGTTATCGGCACCAGTCTGGATATGAGCGAAGTATATGAGACTTTCACCTCAGCGTTAAGGAATCTGGTCGAGTTTGACCGCATCAGCATCGGGCTGGTCGATGGAGATAGCTTAAGGTTCCTGGCAGTGTCCTCGAAAGTCCCTACAGAGTTGGATATTGGGACCACTATTCCACTGAAGAAGTCGGTTGCTGCGTGGGTTATTGCTCATAAACGCACCAATATTGAGAACGATTTCACCCAGGAGAAGCAGTTCGCTGTGGATGAAATCCACTTGCGGGATGGGTTAAGGTCGGCTATACGGGTGCCCCTCATCTCCAAGGGGGAGATATTTGGCACCTTAAACCTGACCAGCTGTCACCCTGGTGCTTACGGGGAGAAGGAGCAAAAAATTCTGGAGCAGATTGCGGGCCATGTAGCCGTGGCTGTCCAGAACGCGCAACTTTATGACGGGGCAAAGCGAGCCTATGAGGAGACCAGGCGCGCTTATGATGAATTAAATGCGGCTCAGGAGTACATGATTCGGTCGGAAAAACTCAGGGCCCTGGGCGAGATGGCGGGAGGTGTGGCCCACGACTTCAATAACGTATTGACTATCATTTTAGGTCGGGCTCAGTTAGCCATAGAGAGTGTAGATGATCCAGTACTTAAGAAGAGTCTGACCGCTATCGAGCAAGCTGCCCTTGATGGGGCCGCTACGGTACGCAGTCTTCAGGAGTTTACCCGGGTCAGAAAGGATCGGATTGCCGACCCCGTTAACGTGAGCCATATGGTAATGAGCGCTTTACAGATGGCAGAACCCCGCTTAAAGGAAAGCAGGGAAAAAGATGGTATAGCGATTGAGGTCAGCACAGAGTTAAACGTAAAAGAATCGGTGCTGGGGGATATAGCTGAGTTAAGAGAGGCGCTGATCAATATAATATTCAATGCTGTGGATGCTATGCCTGAGGGTGGTAAGCTTAGTATTAAGGCGTGGCGTGAGGATAGGCAGGTAGTTCTCTCTATTGCCGACACCGGTGTTGGGATGTCGGATGAGACGAAAGACAATATTTTCGATCCCTATTTCACTACCAAGGGGCCTAGTGGTATGGGGCTGGGGTTGAGTATGGCATACGGTATTATCACCAGGCATAGTGGAGACATCGGTGTCGAAAGCAGTCCGGGTGAAGGGACTACATTTTATGTTAGGTTACCGTTAGGAGGTGAAGAGATGCAAAACGGGTCTTCTAGTGATTCACTTAATTCTGCGGGGAAAGCGAAAATACTGTTGGTCGATGACGATCCCAATGTTAACGAGGTTCTTGAGTTGATGCTCTCCCAGATAGGGTATGAGGTAACGGCAGTTACTCACGGGCAGGAAGCCATCACCCTATTTATGCAGGGTTACTATGACCTGGTAATCACTGATCTTGGGATGCCAGATGTTTCAGGCTGGGATGTGGCTGAGGCGGTCAAGCAAAAGAGCCCGGAGACGCCGGTCGTTCTTATCACCGGCTGGGGGGTTCAGGTGGATAGCGCGCAGAGGGATAAAGTCGACGGTGTTATTGCCAAGCCCTTTAGCAGACAAACCCTTTCAGATGAGATGGTGAGGTTGATAAAGAATGGTAAGTAATGAGACCGCTGAAAAAGAGGTACAGGATACTTCCTGACGGGGGTCTGGGGGTGTCCCCCAGCTTCAGAAGTCCCCCAAGATTGGGGGATATTGGGGGTTGATTGAGACTATTTCAGCAGTCGCGTAATTGATAATGGGCAAATTGTGTCAATGGAGGGGGTTGATAAGTGATGAAACAGGATAAAATCCTTATTGTTGATGACCAGCCAGCAGAGCTGGATATGATGAAGGATATCCTTGATTGTGATAGGTATGCGATAGTGGCTGTGGGCAGTGGAGAGGAAGCCTTACAGATAGCGAACCAGGGCTTTGACCTGCTCTTGACCGATATCGTAATGCCCCACATGGAGGGGCTGGAGCTGATTAAAGAATTTCAGGAGGTTAGCCCGGATGCCGTGACCATACTAGTCACCGCTTATGCTGGTATTGAAACGGCGCGGGCAGCAATGCAATATGGGGCATATGATTATATTGTTAAGCCCTTTGATCAAACTGAGCTCCGTAGTGCCGTGGCCAAGGCCTTAGAGCGCAAGAAGCTTACTGATGAGAACCTGCGACTGAAAGACCTTGTTGGGCTATACAAGGTAAGCCAATCCATGGCCAGCAACCAGGATCAGACAGAGGTGCTTAAATCTATTCTCGATAATGGGATCATTCAGACAAAGTCGAGTGGCGGTTCCATTCTCCTTTTCGATAGCCTGAAGCGCGGTTTAGTCATAGCTACCTCTGCCGGGTCATGGGAGATTGTCGCTCGATTCAGCAACGCATTGCTTGAAAGCGGCATCTGGTACGGGATCAAGGATATGGAGGAGGCCGTGCTTTTTACCGATGTCGAACAGCATCCCCTTTTTGAGCGGGTTAGCCAGCACTATTCCAGTAGCCAATGCTTATCCCGTGAAGCTGAAGGTGTGGAGATATTGTTGCAACCGATAAGGAGCGGCACCGAGGTTCTCGGTCTACTTAATGTATTTCGGGAGAGAGCACCCGGATTATTTGTAGACGCGGATCTCGAGCTATTGACTATCCTGGCTGCTCAGAGTGGTGCCTTGATAAAAAGCCGTCAGCTGTTTGCTGAGCTGGAGGATGGCTCATTTCACGTTCTTTGTTCGTTAGCCTCCTGGGTCGATAACAGGAGCCTCTATACCCAGGGGCACATGAAAAAGGTAGCTGAGCTGAGCGAGCAGCTAGCTTCGGCGATTTCCCTGAGCGAGGCGGAGATGAAGGCGATCAAACAGGGGGCTATGGTTCATGATATTGGGATGATCGGGGTCAGCGATTCGATTCTGAATAAGCCTGGCGAACTCAGTCCCCAAGAATGGGATATAGTGAAACTTCACCCGGTCATTGGAGACGAGATCATAAGTCCTCTGGGCTTCATGTCCGAAGCGCGCTACATTATAAAGCATCATCACGAACGCTTAGACAGTAGCGGATACCCGGATGCTCTTTCAGGTAAGCAAATAACCAGTGGGCTCCAGGTAGTATCTCTATGCGATGCCTATGATACTATGACATCTCCTCGCCCTTGGCGACCAGCGCTTTCCCGAGAGGATGCTATCGCTAAGTTACAGGAGGAGAAGGGTGCAAAATTTGACCCGGAGATAACAGACACTTTTATCAATATGATGGGTGAAAGGAAATAGACTTATGGCCAGTCATAAATTAAAAAATGGGGAAGGTCTCCATTCCGAGGGCAAGCGGGCGGAGGAGGCACTTCGGGAGAACGAGGAAAAACTTCGTATATTGTTTGAATCCATTAGCGATGGGATTATTGTAAGTGATTTAAAGGGCCAAATAATAGACGTGAATGAGGCCGCGGTTCATCTGATGGGCTACAGTGATAAGGTAGAAGTTATTGGACGAACTGGCTTCGAATTCATTACCGAAAAGGACCGCGCCAGGGCAGCTGAGGATGCAATGAAAGCAATTGAACTGGGGCATGGTCCTGCATTTGAGTATACGTTTGTGGACAAGGATGGAAGAGAATATGATGCAGAGGCCAGTGCATCTCTATTACTTGATGACTCCGGAAATCCAGTGGGATTTGCTGGCATCATAAGGGACATCACCGAGCGCAAGCGAGCGCTCGAGGCATTACGTGAGAGTGAGAGCCGTTACCGCCTGCTTGCTGAGAACGTGACGGATATTATCTGGACCATGGATATGAACCTGCAGTTCACCTACTTCAGTCCGTCAATCAGGCGTCTTGGCTACAGTGCTGAGGAAGCAATGGCACTATCTCTGGAGAGAGTCTTAACCCCCGGCTCCTTAAATATCGTGCAAAAGGTTTTTATAGAAGAAATAGCTATTGAGGAGCTGGATGGAAAGAGACAAGAGGGACTCATTTCGTCACAGGACGTGTTGAACTTGCTTGCCCCAGATCAGCGCGATGCTATTGGTGGTATTACCATTGACGAATGGCTAGCCCAGCGGAAGCTGCAGTGGAGCAAGCATAGGATGCGTATACTGGAGGTGGAGTTATATCAAAAAGACGGCTCTACCGTATGGGTAGAGCTAGCAGTAGGCTTTGTGCGTGACTCAGATAACAAGCCTGATGGGATTGTGGGCATCGCCCGCGATATCAGCGAGCGAAAAGAGGCAGAAGAGGAAAAATTGCGGGCGGTGACAGAAAAAGCCGCAGTGCTTGATTCAATGGGTGAGGGATTGCTGATAATAGACATGGAGGGGAAAGTTATCTCTTGCAATCCTGCCTTCGAAAGATTATGCGGCTATACGGAGGGCGATCTTGCTGGTAAAGATGCCGCCGATTTAATAAACGTACTTGTTAAGGTAGAGGATCAGCAAAGGCTCGTAGCGAATTTCGCCGCTGCATTGAAGGCAGGTATTGTTGGTACTGAATATTTTTCGCTCATTTCCAGGAATGGTAGAGAGATCCCCGTTGCTACCACAGAAACGCTTACAGTGGATGAAGAGGGAAATCCCATCTCCATAATCGCGATGTTCAAGGACATCACCTCTATCAGAGAGGCGGAAATAGCGTCACGTGAGAGCGAGGAGAAGTTACGCTGCTTTATGGATTCAGCAACCGATCAATTTACCATCTGGGACTCAGAACTCAACCTGGTTGACCTTAATATGGCTGCATTGAAGTATCCTCGTCATTCCGATGAGGCCAATAAAGAGGATTTCATCGGGAAAAACATTGCGGAACTGGAACCTCATGTCAAGGAACGAGGAAGATATGACCAATATCTAACCGTTATTGAAACTGGAGAGCCCTTGCTGATTGAGGATGTCATTTCTAACCCCAGGCTCGGAGATATTCACCTGTCGGTGAGGGCATTTAAGGTAGGTAATGGTCTAGGTATGATTACCACGGACATCACAGAAAGCAAGCGGGCAGAGCGGGCACTGCGCGAGAGCGAGCAGCGCTATCGCTTGCTGGCTGATAACGTGACGGATATCATCACTATTGCGGATCTGAACCTGCAGGTTATCTATGTCAGCCCCTCCATTGAGCGGTTGCTAGGCTACAGTGTTGAGGAAGCAATGGCCGAAACGATGGAATATTTCTTAACTCCTGCCTCACTTGATGCTGCTATGGAAGCTATGGCTGAGGAAATAGCCACAGGAAATCAGGAGCATAAGCAACTCTTCTGGACGCGAACGCTGGAGATGGAAATGACCTGCAAGGATGGCTCCACGATTTGGACAGAGAACATAGTATCTCCCCTGCGTGACCAGAACAGCAAAATTATAGGCATTGTGGGAGTCACCCGCGATATCAGAGAGCGCAAGCGGGCGGAACTTGCGTTACGTGAAAGTGAGGAGAAGTTACGCCGCTTCATGGATTCAGCAACTGACTTTTTCACCATCTGGGATTCGGAGCTCAACCTGATTGACCTGAATGTAGCTTCGCTGAATTATCCATCGCT
>PVMK01127788.1_pt1 | contig 15622 bp, 11 predicted proteins | sample 1853481 | NCBI WGS metagenome assembly PVMK01 (sample SAMN08533507, study PRJNA380276) | Marine sediment metagenome, whole genome shotgun sequencing project.
CTCAAAATCGGCCGTCAGTTCCGACTTTCGGAGCAGGCCAAGCTGACTCTCGGCAGACATCAAAAAGATAACGAGTCCATTCGTGAGGCGGCCGATGGCTCCTACATCATCCTCCGCGCGCTCGGCGTATCTGGCCCATTGGGTCTGATTTCCGGGAAACCGGTTGAGGAAGACCTGCGGGTGGCTGGAGCGATTGCTGCCTCTTATGGCAAAGGCAAGGATCAGGCAGAAGTTGAAATTTTGGCTGAAACACCAAAGGGCGAGCAGCGGTTCACCGTCGCTCCCATGCCTAGGAGTGATTCGAAGATGATGGCTGTTTGAAAGGCTGAAGGCTGAAGGCTGGGATTATAACTTGGGACAGGCACCTTGCGGAGCCAGTCCCTGACAACAATTCACTGACAAAAAAAGCTCCCCGGTTTCCCGGAGAGCTTTTTTATTTGTAGCTGTATGGTTGGACGTTACATCATACCGCCCATACCGCCCATGCCACCCATACCGCCCATGTCAGGCATACCACCAGGCATACCGGCATCCTTGCTCGGCTTGTCGGCAATACAGGCTTCGGTAGTCAGCATCAGGCCGGCGACGGAAGCAGCATTCTGCAGAGCAGTGCGAACTACTTTGGTCGGGTCGATGATACCGGCTTTGACCAGGTCGGTGTACTCATCAGCAGCAGCATCGAAACCGTAAGAACCTTTGTTGTTCTTGACCTCGTTGAGCACGACCGCACCTTCCTGACCAGCGTTGGCAACGATCTGGCGCAGCGGCTCCTCAAGAGCACGCTTGATGATGTTCACGCCGAAGACCTGCTCACCCTTGGCTTTAACAGCAGCAACCGCATCAATGACACGAATCAGAGCAACACCGCCACCAGGGACGATACCCTCTTCAACTGCAGCGCGGGTTGCATGCAGAGCATCTTCAACGCGAGCTTTTTTCTCTTTCATCTCGGTTTCAGTAGCAGCACCGACCTTGACGACAGCAACACCGCCGATCAGTTTGGCGAGACGCTCCTGCAGTTTCTCACGATCGTAGTCGCTACTGGTTTCTTCAACCTGAGCACGAATCATTTTGACGCGACCAGCGATATCAGCTTCGGAACCAGCACCGTCAATGATCGTGGTGTTATCTTTGTCAATGACAAGACGCTTGGCGGTACCGAGCATGTCAAGAGTTGCAGTCTCCAGTTTAAAGCCGACTTCCTCGGAGATCACACGACCGCCGGTGAGAACAGCAATATCTTCAAGCATCGCCTTGCGACGATCACCAAAGCCAGGGGCCTTGACGGCAGCAATGTTGAGGGTGCCGCGCAGTTTGTTGACCACCAGAGTGGCCAGGGCTTCGCCGTCAATATCTTCTGCGATAATGAACAGCGGCTTACCCTGCTTGGCAACCGGCTCAAGAATCGGCAGCAGATCGCGCATGTTACTGATCTTCTTGTCGTGAATCAGGATCAGGGCATCTTCCATAACCGTTTCCATGCGCTCTGGATCGGTCACGAAATAAGGGGAGAGGTAGCCGCGGTCAAACTGCATGCCTTCGACAGTCTCAAGAGAGGTATCCATCGATTTGGCTTCCTCGACAGTGATAACACCTTCCTTGCCGACTTTTTCCATCGCTTCGGCAATAATGTTGCCAATGGTTTCGTCGCTGTTGGCTGAGATGGTACCTACCTGAGCAATCTCGGTGTGGTCTTTGACCGGTTTGGACATTTTCTCCAGGGCAGCGACAGCAGCCACAACAGCTTTGTCGATGCCACGCTTGATTTCCATTGGGTTGTGACCAGCGGTCACCAGCTTGACGCCTTCGCGGTAAATGGCCTGGGCCAATACCGTCGCGGTGGTGGTACCGTCACCGGCAACATCAGAGGTTTTGGAAGCAACTTCCTTGACCAGCTGAGCGCCCATGTTCTCGAAGTTACCTTCAAGCTCAATCTCTTTAGCGACAGTGACGCCATCTTTAGTGATCAGCGGAGCACCAAAGCTCTTGGCGATAACAACGTTGCGGCCCTTAGGACCAAGAGTGATTTTTACTGCGTCAGCAAGTGCGTTGACACCTTCCAGAATTGCGGAACGGGCTTCTTGCCCGAATTTAATCTCTTTACCAGCCATATCTATTTATCCTCCGTAGTCAGTGTTGGGTAATGTATCTTACTCGACGACGCCGAGGACATCGTCCTCACGCATCATCAGATATTCTTTGCCTTCGATCTTGATTTCGGTGCCGGAGTACTTGCCAAACAGTACCTTGTCGCCAACCTTGACGTCGAGAGCGAGGACCTTGCCGTCTTCTGTCACTTTGCCCTTACCTACCGCAATAACACTGCCTTCCTGAGGCTTTTCTTTGGCGGAATCGGGGATAATGATACCGGAGGCTGTCATGGTCTCCTCCTCGATACGTTCTACGATGATCCGGTCGTGCAAAGGTCTGATGTTCATAATCTGCGTTCTCCTTTCCTGAAAAGAATCTGGGTTATAAGATCTTTTGTTTCTGTTGAGATCCGTGTCTGATAAATCACGTTAGCACTCAAGAGATGAGAGTGCTAAAAGCAGGCCTAAATATAATCAGCCTCCCGAGATTGTCAAGGGATTTCCAGAAAATATTAGAGAATAAAATGGGATTATCTGCTGGAGGAGATCCAGCCGTTGTTTTGTCTGGCTAATTCGTGGAGAGAATCAGTTCTTCAAGACCTTGAGCAGTTCATTAGCGAGAGTCCCGGCAATATCATCAGCCAACTTGACGCGTTCAACATCGAGAGTAGAACGATCATGGTCAAAGAAGCGTTTGACCGGGTACTCGAAGCCGAAGGTCGGCGCCTCTTGATTGGGACGACGGTAGGTCAAGCGGGCTTTGGTGCGCAGATCGGTTGAACAGCAACCGGAATCTTCGACATAGGCATAAATTTCACCTGTCACATATTTGCGGACCGACAACCAATGCGGAGAGACCCTCTCTAATCCTTCTTTAAGAATGACAAACTGCAAATCGAGCGCTTCACCCTCTCGGTTCAAGATGTCGACAAACTGATCAAAAACACGGGCTTTAACCTCGGCGGGAACCATGACTGCATCAAAAGGTACGACGTAAATAACTCCCGGTTCCGGCTCAGGTTCCGGCAAGAGATCCGGCAGGTCAGACGGCTCGATATTCTTGAGCGGCTCCGGCATGGAAGCGATCAGAAGCTCATCTTCAGCAGCGGTTGTGCGTCGAGTGGTACGTCCAGGACGAAGAATCGGTACCCTTGAAGGAAGCAGCTCGCGGGGGATATCCGGTCGAGCAATGACAGTAGCAACCCGATTTTCTCCAAGCACCGCTGCGAACTCTTCGTCAGTCCACGCCTCGGTATTCTCATCGCTGACAACAGGGTCCACCTCGGTCTGCTCGTGAGCAGAAACAGGCTCTGCAAATTTCAAAAGGTGTGTAAGCATTTTCTGCTGATCGTTATCTTCCTGCTGTTCAAAATCGAGTGGGTCTTCGCTGAGGACAAGTTCAGATTCAATCTCCGGATCAGTCGGAATGATTACCGGCGACTCCAGCTCATCAGGAACGATCTCCTCGACAACGGCTGTCGTTTTAGGCTGTTCCGCCTCTGGCAGTGCGACAAGATCAGGGATAACCACTTCTGCCACTATCAGTGGCGCAACGACGGCTACAGGCTCCTCTGGAAGCTGGATTGAAGGTATCTCTACTGGCTGAACATCGGGAACTACGGCTGCTACAAGTGTCTCGACAAGTTTCGGGACAACCACTTCAGGTTGCGTTGGTGAGACTATAACGACCGCTGGTTCTTTGGCAAGCGGCTGCGAAGTAACCGGGGCAACGACATTTGGTAACGGCGGCATATCCAGTTGCAGCGGTTCTGCCTGCCGCACCATCAGATCGAAAAAGTTGACAGCTTCAACCATCTCTGGTTGAACGGGTTCAACTGGGATTGTCGCAAGCTCAGGCAATCCAGAAACCGTATCAGGCATTTCAGGAACCGACAGCACTGTTGTCGGCTCAGCAACGTCCGGAAGTGTCGGCAGCACTTTAACGACAACTTCTGCAGGGGCCATAGGTTCAACCGGCTCAGCATATTCAATTGCTGGCAGCAGCAGCTCTTCAACTGGTGCTTCAACCGGTTCCTCCGCTAGCTCAAGCAACGGTTGCTCTACTCCTCTAACGGGCTCAGCTTCCCAATCAACGACAGTCGACTGGGCAGAAACGCCCTCGGCAGCAAAAACTTCGTTGGTACTTAATGTCGCAAGCAGGCTGGCCAAGGAGTTTGCCTGCGCGGTTTCGCCGGCAGCTGCATCTGGTCCAGCGACCACACCAAGGATGAGACGTTCTTCAGCCGGACGCGCAACCAGCTGGCAGAGCAGAAACAAAATTATAATAATAAAGTATTTTTGCATAACAGGTTTCAGCATCCTAATCACTCTTAACATGACTGTCAATCTTGTCGCTCCCGCTTGGCTCCATACGAAACAAGGCCTTCCGGATTTTCCAGAAGGCCTTTAGCTCAGATAGCTTTGCACAAATATAACCACCTTCTGTTCAAGCCACCAGGGCGCCACCACAGGAAGAGCCACAACCAGCGGTACAACCGAAACAGTGATCGCCAGTAACAATCGTGCGCCCCTTAAGTTTCTCTGCCTCAACATCATCAATATGTTCCGGCAAATTCCCGGAGAGCGAATATCCCAAGGCACTGTTGAAATCACAATCAGCCAGGGAACCGTCCCAGGCAATACAAATCTGGTGGCGGCACATCAGCGCATCCAGAGTCTCCCGGTTGAAATTGTCTTCGAGCAACGACTTGTAATTCTCCGCTTCGCCGTCGCGCTGCAAGTCCTTCAAAAACCGGCCCATAGGCATGTTGGTAATCGTCAGAAGCCGGGTAAAGTCTACCTCAAAACGCTCTTTCAGCTCTTTGCGGTAGGTCTCTTCCAGGGTCGGCTGGTCAGGAGGCAGAAAAGCACCGCCTGGATTATAGACGAGATTCAAAGGTAAATTCTGCTGCTGACCATAACCAAGAGCATTCAATCGGCGCAACGCAGCAATACTACGTTTATAAACACCGCTGCCACGCTGATTATCGACATTATCGTCAAGATAGCAAGGCAGAGACGCCACCAGATGAACACCTCGACTGGCGAGGAAATCAGGCGTATCTGCCTGATCTGCTTCGAAGAAAACCGTCAGGTTGGTGCGTACCTGCACCGCATGCCCCATATCGCAGAGGACATCAACAAACTGCCTGAAGAAGGGGTTGAGTTCAGGAGCGCCTCCAGTCAAGTCGACCCGGGCATGCGGCAAGGCTTCCGCCAGTCGCAAAACACTCTGTATCGTTTCCCAGGTCATAATTTCCGTGCGCTTGGGAGACGCTTCAACGTGACAATGTCGACAGCTCAGATTACAGAGCAAACCAAGATTAACCTGAATCGTCTGCACCGCTTCGCTCTTCAAGTCGTCACCAAAGGTTTGGTGAACTGACTGACCAAAATCATTCATATAATGCTCCGAAAGCTAAAAACAATTTTTATCTGTTGAGTTTACTCTATCTACATGACGCAGGTAAATAGCAACGCCTGGCCATATTGGTATTATGACCAGGCGTCGCAGACAAAACCTTGGCAGAAATCTATTTTACGTTGCCATTCTACCGGGGTTTGGCCAGGATCTTTTCACCGATAGCCGACTTCACAACTTCCTTGAGAACGGTGACAACTCGTTTATCATAGGCACCATCACCTGATTCGATAATCGTCAAACTTTCATCAATCGAACGTGCACCACGGTACGCGCGTGGTGCAACCATGGCACAGAAACTGTTAACGACCGCGAGAATACGAGCAGACAAACGAATGTCATCACCCTTCAGCCCCTTTGGATACCCCTTCCCATCCAGGGTTTCATTCATCTGGTAAACAGTCGCAAAAACCGGTAGGCCAAAATCGATATCTTCCAGAACCTTGGCGGCATGCTCGACATGCTGCGCCATTTCTTCCTTCTCCTCTGCTGTCAAAGCTTCTGCCTTGAAAAGCAGTTCCCGGTCAACAAAGAGTTTACCGACCTGTGAGAGATTGGCTGCTGTTTCTACCGTTGAAATATCCAGATCACTGGCATTCATGGCCTTGGCAACTTCGACACCCAGGTTGCGCATCAGACGGGAGTGCCCAGCCAGGTAAGGATCAGTCAGTTCAATCGCTCGGACCAGAGCTTCAACAGTTTTTGCCGTTGCCTGCTCGTGGCGCTTTTGCACTTCGACAATCTCGGTCACATCACGAATCACTGAGACAACGCCTGTAGGTTTACCTTCGGCATCCTTCAGTGCAGCTTTCGATATCTGCAGATGATGCGGCTCAGACCGAAGATAAAGCGTCTCACTAAAAGTAACTGGTTCACCACTGGTCAGCACCTGCTGGTCAGAATGTTCGAGACGACGCGCAGTGTCATAACCGAAAATCGACTCGTTATCCATGCCAATCATTTCCTGCGGATCTTTGCCAACCGCCTCAGCAAAAGCCGGGTTGACATACAGATAACGGCCACTCAGATCTTTGAGGACAATGTAGTCCGAAATGGTATTGTTAATCCGGTCAAGCAGTTGCCGCTGTTTTTCAATTTCCCGGGCCAACCGCTCAAAATGTTTTGCAACTTTACGTTCTTGATTGCTGACCAGCAGCGCCCAGACAGCTCCGAAGGCAACCCCGAAGAAGAGAATCAATAGCACGGCAATGCTCATCAACGATTTTTCCTGACCCCGCAAGGCTTCGCGTACTACATCATAATTTGCTTCGACAATGATCCACCAGTCAGGCCCGGTGATCGGCACACCGAGTGAATAGGTGTCTTCTCCACCAGTAAGTGATAAGCGAGCAGCAAACGGCAGACGTTCTGTCCGGTCAAGATGTAGTGGCGTACCGATGCTCTGAAGTTGCCTGGGCAGCCAGGGCACAATCTCTTCATAACCCTCTGCTACCTTCTGCACCAAGCGGATTCGTTCTCCTGGCTCCAGCAGGCTACTGGTATGCATTTCATGAATACGCTCACTCACCACTTTGGTCAGCATCAGAACCGCAACCGGCGTCTGGTCGAGACCACTCGCATCGGGGGGGAAGATTGGCAGGAACGCCTCCAGTACCAAACCAAGACCGGTATACTGCAGAGGCCCGAAATGAGGTTCTTGGCTCTGCAAGACCTGTTTGACCATACCCCTCTGGTCAATACGCCAGGGTGTGGTCGTCGCATCTGTGGCAATGTAGACCGTGCCACTACGGTTGACCACCCGCCCTCCCAGATAACCAGAGATACGGGTGAATTCAAGCAGCAGGCTCTGCATCATTGGCAATTGTGCAGAGAGCGAGGCAACACCCTCATCAAACTCAGAATGCCCTGGGAGAGGGCCCGACACCAACAGAGAGACATCATCTTCAATCAAGTGGACCTCTGATGCATAAAGCTTGAAGAGGTCCGAGTTGATCACCCGGTTGGCTTGGTTAATCGCAGTTTCAAACAGGGCCTCTGTCAGCTTCACCTGTGTGGCGGCCATCAGCTCAAGTCGTTTCTGCAGATTGACCTCGAACTCCTGCTCTTTCGACTTGAGTCCCCAGGAGACCCAGATAATGGCAGTAACCGCGACCAGGGCAATGATGCCCAGGCCAATCCAAAAAACCTTCTTCCTTGGCTCGGACTGGTATTCCGGAATCGTTGCCGAACCAGAAATCGTCAGTTTCGTATCCTTTTCCTGCATGCCTTGCATCTCCTTCTTGATCGGGTGACAAGCCTAGTGTAGCGCCCTCGGCGCAACGTGAGCCCACCGGTAAAACTCGTTGACGGAATATTGCGGGACGTAGTGCTCATACTTCAGATGTGAGAGCACTAGATCAGACACATTATCAAGAACATAGGTACCACCATTGAGCTTAACAGCCAATATTGCGTGCGAAATGTTCCGGATATTATCCTTTAGCAGCACAATACGCATGTCATCGATAGCGAATCCAAGTTTACGCAAAGCGTAATACTTGGTGATACTGTAATCTTCACAGTCTCCGGACAATCTAAGAAACTCACCCGGCGTCGCCCAATAATCGCTGACACCATAAACGTCAATATCAAGTTGGTACGGCCAGCGGTTGAAATAACTGTTCACTGTTTTGAGCTGCGCCATAGGGGAAAGCCCGATGCTCTGGCGGATAATTTTCTGCCAGCTGAGTGCAGCCGAGGAACAAGCCTCCTTACTCGCATCACAGGCATAAAAAGTCTCCGTTTGGCTCTCCGCACTCACCATCACCCGTGTCCAGTTCGGCAAGGCCTTCAGGTTACTGCGAAATTCGTGACTGCGGAACAAACCCTTGCCCGGTGGAATTGCCGGAGTAAGCTTGCCATCCGTAGCCTTAGCGGAAGCTTTGGAGCCACAGCCCGAAAGCCCTAATAGAAGGCTTATTGCCAGAAGAGATAAGAGGCAACGTAGTTTTGACATCGCTACCTCGGTTAACGCTCGCGCAAGGCGTTCTGCTTGGCACGCAGAATCGGTTTCAAAAGATAGGCCAGCACAGATTTTTTGCCAGTGAGGATATCGATGCTGGCGGTCATACCCGGAATAATCGGTAACTCTTCGCTACGATAGGTAATAGCGTTTTTCTGCGTTCTCAGTTTAACCTTGAAAAAGCTTTCTCCATTGTCATCTTCAATGGTATCAGCGCTAATAGCTTCGACAACGCCATCTAAACCACCGAAGATAGAAAAATCATAAGCCGTGATCTTGACCATGGCCTTCTGCCCGGGGTGGAGGAAAGCGATATCGGCAGGACGAATCCGAGCTTCAATCAACAAGGTGTCATCGAGAGGCACAATTTCGAGGATCGATTCACCGGGACGCACCACGCCACCAAGGGTATTCAAGTTGATCTGTTTCACCGTACCACGCACAGGCGAGCGTACATCGGTCCGGGTCACACGGTCCTCACCAGCCGACATGATTTCTCGCAAGGATTTCAATTCCATGCGATGGCTGTTCTTTTCGTCCAGAGCCTGAGACTTAACCTCCGCACGCCGCTGTTCGATGCGACGACTGGCCTCGTTGGCAGCTTGACGTATACGCGGGATAGCCAGACGTAAAGCATCTATATCGCCCTGTAGAGATGAGATGTCACGTTCGAGAGCAAGATATTCGACGCGCGGATAGACACCCTGATCAACCAACGGTTTGGCAATATCACGCTGTTGTTTAGCCAGCCCAAGGCTGCGCTCCAGCTGTTTCTTGCGGCTCTGCATTTCAGTAATTTCCTGCTGCCTTTGACTATGCTGAGACCGTAGAACATTGAGCTCCGCCTGCAACTGCTGTCGATGCGCCTTAAAAATCAATTGCTGATCTTCAAGGACTTGCGGATCCGCATCTTTAAATTGATCAGAAAAGATAATTTTAGCTTGACCCTCGATTTCTGCATTCAAACGCACAATCGCGGCCTCATATTGAGCAGCCTTGGTAAAAGCGTCACGATACTGACTTGCAGCCACGGCATTGTCGATACGGATCAGGATATCCCCTTTATTGACGATCTGGTTCTCCTGAACCAGAATTTCCTGGAGGATGCCGCCTTCAAGGTTCTGAATCACCTGCACCCTCCGGGAAGGGATGACCTGCCCCAGACCACGAGTCACCTCATCCAGTACGGTAAAATGTGCCCAGAGAACAAAGATAACCATTAGCAGGGCAATCACTACGGTGAGGATAAAAGCCATCGAGCTGCCTTTACGATGAATGGCAGCATCAACTTCACTCATAAAAAGCAGGTCTTCTTCCTCGCTGAAAGCGTTCAGCAGGCCCCGTTTTTCCCTGTGTTCAAATGCGTCTTTTATCTCATTGCGTTCAGACATAGTGGGTATCTCTATTGTTTCGAAGCGCCAACCTGGCCGCCTTTCAGTGCCTTCAAAACATCTGATTTGGGCCCATCGGCAACAATCTTGCCCGCATCCATGACGACCACCCGGTCCACCAGATGCAGCAGGCTGGTGCGATGTGTGAAGAGCAGCAGAGTCTTATCTTCCATGCTTTCCATCAACCTCCGGCGAAGAATGGCTTCGGCATTGTTGTCCATGGCACTGGTCGGCTCATCGAGTACCAGGATCTCTGGATCGAGGAGCAGCGCCCGGGCAATCGTCACCGCCTGACGCTGACCTCCTGAGAGATTCATGCCGCGCTCACCAACCTGCCAGTCAAATCCGGCAGGATGACCTTTGACAAAATCAGTCACGCCAGCAAGATTTGCCGCACTCAGAATTGCCGGGCCATCAACATATGGAGCACCGAAAGCAATATTTTCGCGAATGCTTCCATAAAAAAGATAGTTATCCTGACTGACATAACCGATATGGCTTCTTAAGTCGGCCACGTGCAACTGGCGCAGAGTCAATACCATCCAGCTTTACGGAGCCCTTCTGCGGCTCATAAAGCCCCATACAGAGACGCCCTAAAGTGCTTTTCCCTGAACCGGTCCGGCCAAGGATTGCAACCTTTTCACCCGCCTTGATCTCCAGAGAGAGATTATCCAATGCTGGAGTTTGGCTATTCGGATACTGAAAAACGACATTCTCAAAACGAATTGATGGCTGCAGATTCTGAGCCTGAATAAACTCGCGGTCGACAGGTCGCTCATTCGGCTGACGCATCAACAGATCGAGGGCTTTAAGCGCCATGCGCGACTGCTGCAGGCGCGTCAGCATAGCGGCTACCGCACCAAGAGGTGCCATCGCCCGACCAACCAAAATATTACAGGCGATCAAGCCGCCTAAAGTCAGCTCACCTTCAGAGATCAGGTAAACACCGCCAATAATAATGGCCACACTCACCAGTTGCGCCGACCATTGCGAGAAAGAAATAGAGAAATTGGCGAGGGTCCGTGCTCTGCTTGTCGACTTGGCATTCAACCCAACCACTTCTTCCCAACGCTTCTGAATCTGCCCTTCGGCCATACTGGTCTTGATTGTCTCTATGCCAGTAATGGCTTCGACCAGCAAAGCGTTCTTCTGGGCGCCTTCACGAAAGCTTTTCTCAATAATCCGCTGAAATGGAATCTGTAAAAATAAGCCGACCAGCACGACAAGCGGCACAGCCACAAGCGGCGCATATGCCAGCGGTCCAGCGATATACCCAATCAGTCCGATAAAGAGGAGAATGAAGGGCATATCCACCAAGGCCATCAAGGTGGTGGAGCTGAAGAACTCTCGGAGTGATTCGAATTCACGCAAGTTATTCGCCAGGGTCCCAGCCGATTCCGGCTTGTGGTCAAGACGCATCGCCGTCATCTGCTGCATCAACTTGCTGGCGATAATGACATCGGCATTTTTACCAGCGACGTCAGCAAAGTAGCCCCGCAGGTTGCGCAACAAGAAATCGAAAAGATAAGCGATAAAAACCCCAAGCGCGAGCGCCCATAGCGTATCGAAGGCACTATTCGGCACCACCCGGTCGTAGACATTCATAATAAACAACGGGCTGGCCAGAGCCAGAATATTGACCATCACCGTCGCCAGCAGAACATGTTTGTAAATCGGGAAGAACTTGAAGATGGTCCCCCAGAACCATTCCCTCGTATCAACCAGCCTGAGTTCACTGGCCCGTTGATCCAGCTTCCCTTCCGGATGAACCAGCAAAACATAGCCAGAATACTGTTCCTGAAGCTTATCCAGCGGCAGACGCTTACCTGTTCCGCCACCCTGAGGGAAGACCACTTTGGCATGAGACTCGTCCACGCTGACCAGGACACACGCCTGGTCATTCTGTAGAATCAGGATGCAGGGCATGATCAACGAAGAAATTTTACTGATGTGCGGTTTATGGAAGGTACGAACCATCAGACCGGCTTGCTCTGCAGCCCGGACACAAACAGCAAGAGGAGGCCTTTCATGGCCTTGCGGCATACCGGCTTTAAGGGCTACCGTGGAAACCGGCCGTCCCAGCAAACCGGCGACAAGAGAGAGGCAACGTAACACTGGAGGTTCGTAGTCAACGAGCCCCGGTGAAACAAAGTCACTGGACCGACGCCTTGGCTTCGGACTGCGAGCAGGCTCCCGACTTGCACTCTTGTTATCGACAGATTTCGTCTCAACAGGTTCCGGCTGTACTTTAGTCTGACTATTCTCTTCCGCCATGTCCCCTCGTCAGTACAAACAATGATGAATCCACCAATTTGAGAGCCCTGTTACTCTCAATCTTGCCGCAACAGCTTAAGATCAATAATTCAAGTCAGTTACAAGCTGCATTATAGCACTAATTCAGCCGAATGCGACGATCCGACCCCATTCTTTGGAATATAACTATTTACCTACAACAAAAGGAGCAAGAAATTTATCGACAACGACTTGGCAAGCACTAAATCTTTGATATACCTATACTAGCTCACTAAAAATCTTTGACATACCTAATATTCACTCCTAAAAAAGTTTAACAGTACCAGCAATATTAAACATTTCTACACACTAAACCGTTTCAGCATGGACATGCAAATGAGGAGGCAAAAAAGATGATGACGACGAAACTATTCACGAAAGGGCTGCCGTTAAGTTTGCTCTTGATGTTTACGTTGTTTGCGAGCAGCAACGCACTGGCACAGGACACCAAGGTAAAGCTAGCGGACACTGTGTCTACCGCCTTGGAGTACAGCCCTCGCCTGCAAGTACTGCAAGCCAATCAGGAAGCCATCGGCTTTGAGCGTGATCGCGCCAAAGGTGGTTACTACCCACAGGTCGATCTCGCTATAGGTTATGGTGCCGAAGCCCACAATGACAGACTTACGCGTGCGCAGGACACAGAGCACAATTTTTATGATCGCCTGGAAGGATCGATCCGTCTCTCCCAACTGCTCTACGACGGCAAAGAGACCAGAAGCCTGGTAGAAATTGAAGAAGCCAAACTGGTTTCTGCCGGTTACCGGACTTTTGATAATGCCGAAGCGATAGCACTCGACGCGATCATCGCCCACATGGAAGTATACCGTCAACGCGAGCTGGTCGGTCTGGCGGAAATAAACGTCAACGATCACCTCGAAATCCTCGACAAACTTGAAAAACGTCAGGAAGGCGGTGCCGGAAGCATCGCAGATGTTGATCAGACCCAGGCTCGCCTGGCTCGCGCCTATGCTTCCCTGGCACAAACTGAGGCAGATCTCAGAACCGCCGAGGCTAACTACCAGCGGGTCGTCGGTAAACTGGCTGGTGATGTTGAGTTTTTCAGCGTCCCGCCCGGCCTTGCACCCAAGACCTTGGATGAAGCAGTCAAGCAGACTGCAGAGTATAACCCCAAGACCTTGGCGCTTGATGCCAACGTTGACGAAGCGGATCGTAGAGTTGATCTGAGCAAATCCAACTTCCTGCCGAAAGTCCATGCGGAACTGAGTTCCAGCTATGAAGATCAGGTCGAGAGTTCAGAGACCTACGAGCACAATAACCAGGCGATGGTGCGTCTGCGCTGGAACATCTTTAACGGCCATTCTGATGTTGCTGACCGCAAAGCCGCCATGTCGCGCAAAATGCAAGCAGTAGCCGGTCGCAACGATCAGCAGGACCTAGTCATCGAAGAGACCCGGGCCACCTGGGCAGAGTTGGCATCCGCACGCAAGCAGGTTGTCTTCTTCGGTGACGCCTTGAACTACAATCAAAAGACTCTCGAATCTTATGTGAAACAGTTTATAGTCGGCCAACGCACGCTGCTTGACGTGCTTGATGCCCACAACGAGAAGTTTCAGTCAGCGGGCCTGATGGTAACCGCCAGAACCAACGAAGTCATTGCGACCGAGCGGCTGCTGGCCTTGACCGGCAAACTGAATGCCAGCCTGCAAATCGACGAACAACTCTATACAACCCAGAAATAAAGCAAGGGACCAAGCCAGCCGATAACTGGCCCATCAAGATGATAAACAACAAGTAAAGGCCACCTCGCATACGAGGTGGCCTTTACTTGTTAGATCCATTCTCATAGAAAAAGTGTTTTCGATGTAGACTGGGTAGTGCCCGTCGGGAAACGTTGGATGGACACATTACGCGTTTCTGATTTGGGAACCAGCAATTTTTCGCAAGGTCAAGGAAGTCAAGTATTTGAGCTGAAGCGTAATACTTTACGCCGCACAATCAAATGCGCGGATTGACGCAGAGATTGCGGAAAAGGGCGGTTTCCAGACAGAAACTAGACGAGTCCGCGTTTTTGTGCGTACAGCGTCAAATCAACCCGATTGTTTATACCAAGCTTACGATAGATATTGTGGACATGGATCTTGACCGTTCCCTCACTCACAATCAGTTTCTCGGCAATCTTGTGATTGCTTAAGCCAGTAGCCACACACTGCATGACCTCTGTCTCTCTGGCGGTAAGGATTGTCGCAAGTCGCCGCATACCAGCTTCACGATGCAGCATCTTCTCAAAAGCATGCCCGATCGATTCTTTTTCCATCCACATGCCGCCAGCCGCCACTTTTTGCAGGCACTGCACCAGCAAGTGAGAAGGCATACCCTTCAGCACCACCCCTTTGACACCAAAACGGAGAGCATCGATCGTCTGTTCTTCATCCATAGCTGTTGTAAACACAACGATTTTGACATCTACCGAACTGTTTTTCAGCTGATTGATCAACTCCAGACCATTTTGATCAGGCAGGTTAATATCAATAACCAGCAGATCCGGCTGGTGTCGCACCACCTCTTTCATCGTTTCAGAAGCAGTCGCACAACTTGCCAGGAGAGTGATATCTGCCTCGGAAAGCAGCAATTGGGCCAAGCCGAGTAGAGAGAGAGGATGAGGGTCTGCGACAACTAATGTGAAAGCCATTTGAGCTCCAGATTCAATAAAAATTCAAATATTGGCACCAAGTCTATCGTAATTTCAAAAGATTGATAGCGAAGAGTATCGAAAACTCTTCTCGGATGCAAGCCTTGCAACGAGCCTCAAAGCGTCTGTAATCGCTAAAAAAAACCTTATTTTATCGATGTCTCGCGCTAATAATATAACGAAGGTTATACGTTCTTCAACCTATCGATAAATTGTCGTCAAAAAAGAGCAGGTTAGAATAGAGAGGCTATAAGGAGTAGACCATGAATCATGATGACGAAAAAAGGGCTTCGCAGCGGATCCAGATTGAAGTGCCTGTTTCTATCGGCAAAGAAACAGCCACCACGCGCGACGTCAGTTGGTACGGTATTTATTTTCTGGCTGACCAGCCCTTTGCCGAGGGAGGGGTCTTGAACTTCTCACTGGACCTTACTCATGCCATGCCGGGAAAGCCAATTAAGTTGGACTGTCAGGGAGAGGTTCTCCGTATAGAGAAGCAAGGTGAGAAATTCGGCATCGCGGCAAAAATAAATAACTTTCAGTACCTCCATTAAAGTATAGCAACTGAGAATGACCACGTGACAGCAATTATTTTAGGACACTAACAGAGAAGACCACAATATAACCCGCAAGCTGGACATAGGGAGAGAGACCATGGCCAACGAAGAGACTACCAATATCCAAGTCGAAACAGCAACGAACAATACTGTCGTTGTGCCGACCCTCGAACCAGGGCAAAAAGTGACCATCACGCTTGACGCAGACCAAGTTCCACAACTCAACTTTGATACAGGAACAGAAAGCACTCAAGAGTTT
>PVMK01124848.1_pt1 | contig 15621 bp, 12 predicted proteins | sample 1853481 | NCBI WGS metagenome assembly PVMK01 (sample SAMN08533507, study PRJNA380276) | Marine sediment metagenome, whole genome shotgun sequencing project.
CCCCATTTCGACTGAGACTGATATTGTTTCCTTTGTTATAGCAGAAGGGGTGGGGCCGGCAATCATTAATGGGCTCTGGCATACGGTAAGCATTGAAGTTCCCTATGGTACAGATGTGACTGCTCTTATTCCCACCATCGAGTTATCAGCCGGGGCTTCGATCCTTCCTGGCAGTGGTATGCCGGGCAATTTTACGGCTCCACTGAATTACACAGTAGTTGCTGAGAATGGCACGACCGGGCAGATCTGGACTGTCACAGTAAATGTACTACCCAATAACCAAACGGATATAGAATCCTTCTCCTTTGGAAAAGAGGTGAATCCTGCAAACATCGATAAGCTCTCGCATACAGTTTCGCTGGAAGTTCCTTTCGGGACCGATGTAAGCGCTCTAGTCCCCACCGTTGAATTATCGGCCGGAGCTAGCATTTTTCCTATCAGTGGCTTTACACGTGATTTTACCAAGCCTGTAGCTTATACAGTCACAGCTGAGGATGGTACTACCACACAGGAGTGGACGGTTTTGGTAAATGTGCTACCCAATAATCAAACGGATATTGAATCCTTCTCACTTGCAAAATCGGAGGGCCCCGCAAGAATTGATAAGCTCGCCTATACTGTATGGGTGGAGGTTCCCTATGGATCCGATGTAAGTGCACTAGCCCCAGCCATTACCCTATCGGCCGGTGCGACCATTGTTCCTGGCAGTGGAGTCCAGGTTGACTTTACCAATCCTGTCGTGTATCTGGTGACTGCTGAGGATGGTACCACAAAGCAGGAATGGATGATCACGGTTCGCACAGCACCCAATGATCAAACAGATATTGAATCATTCTCCCTCGCAGAGGAGGTAGGCCCTGCAAAAATGGATAAGCTCCTGCATACCATATCACTGGCAGTCCCGTATGGTACTGATATAAGTTCGATGTCTCCCACCATAGAACTATCGGCCGGGGCCACAACCCTTCCAGGCAGCGGTGTTTCAATGGATTTTACGAATACGATGATTTTTACGGTGACCGCTGAGGATGGGAAAACAATACAGGATTGGATAATCACAGTACTTGTGCTACCCAATAACCAGACGGACATAGAATCATTTTCTGTGGCAGAGGAGGTCGGGCCGGCTACTATAGATAAGTTCTTACACTCGGTGAGCTTAGAAGTTGAGAAAGAGACAGATCTTTCGACACTGATTCCAAGTATTGAGCTATCCGAAGGGGCCTCCATTGATCCGGGCAGTGATCGGGTCAATGATTTCAATTCTCCGGTTGCCTATACGGTTACTGCTGAGGATGGGGTAAGTATCCAAAACTGGACAGTTACTGTAACTACACGAGAGGAAGCAGTGGATGTACACGATGCTGAGCTTCCTACAGGAGTGAAAATTTATCCAAATCCAGCCAGAGAATTCGTGCAAATTGAATTTTCAGGAAGAGCTGATATTTCTCTTTTCGATATAACAGGCCGCATTGCAATTACACTGAAAGATGTAACTGAGAATGTAAGTATACCCGTAGCGGGACTGGAAAGGGGAAGCTACCTGGTCCATGTGAAATGGATAGACTCTCACCGGGTATTCAGACTGCTGCTTGAGTAAGTAAGTCTACTCTTCAAAGGCTGCGTCAAAGTCGATCTCAGAGGGCGGGAAATCAATGTTTTTTACAAATGCACAGGCCTCTGTGGCTCCATGCTCCCGATCCATCCCGCTGTCTTCCCATTCCACAGAGAGAGGCCCCCGGTCTCCGGAACGATTTAAGGCCCGTATGATCTCTTCGAACTGGATCCTGCCTCTTCCGAGGGATCTGAAATCCCAATACCTCCCCGGAGCACCAAATTCGGTATGACCACCAAATACACCGGCCTCCGCGGGAACTTCTGACCAATGCACATCTTTCATATGAACGTGGAAAATACGGTCGCTGAAAATGTTGATAAATGCCACATAATCAACGCCCTGGTAGCCCAGGTGAGAGGGGTCGTAATTGAATCCGAAAGCCGGATGGTAGTCCAGGGCCTCAAGGGCTTTGCGGGCAGATGCTATGTCAAAAGCGATTTCAGTGGGATGAACTTCGAGACCAAATCTAACATCCATTTCTTCATAAGCATCAAGGATGGGTTTCCATTGAGATGCAAATTGGGCAAATCCCTCTTCAATGAGAGATGCAGGTGTGGGAGGGAATCCATAGAGCATATGCCAGATAGGACTGCCTGTGAATCCATTCACCACCTTTAAGCCCATCCGGGCCGCGGCTTCACCGGTTTTTATTACTTCCTCAGCAGCCCTTTTATTTACCCCTTCGGGATCACCGTCCCCCCACACATATTCAGGAAGAATGTTTTTGTGGCGTTCATCGATTCGGTCGGATACGGCCTGACCCACCAGGTGGGTGGATATGGCGAATAGTTTCAAGCCGTATTTGTTCAGAAGTGCCTTTTTTTCCTTGCAATAGGATTCATCGGCTTTATCCACTTCAAAATGATCTCCCCAGCAGGCAAGTTCTAGTCCATCATAGCCAAATGCTTTTGCTTTTTTACATAAGGTTTCCAGTGGAAGGTCGGCCCACTGGCCGGTGAAAAGAGTTACAGGTCTCATGATAAATAGGTTAGGAAGTTAATAGGTTAGTAAGTTAATAGTTAGTAAGTTAATAGTTAGTGGGTTTATAAGTTCTTAGTTCCCGAATTTCTGACATTCTATGTTTAAAATAATGAGTGAAAGAATAAAAAACCTAGTCTTTTTTTTTATAATATGCAGATTGATGCTTAGAAGTGATTAATTACTGCTAATTTAATAAAGTTAATAATATCTATATTTTTTTGTAACAATTTGCCCACATGCTGGTCAATAGTTCAAATAGATTTTTAATGCGCAGTCTGTTACTGGCCTACCTCTTCCTTTCCATACCTGGAGTAATTCTGGTTGCACAGCAGGAGTATGAGCCCAGCTATGAAGATACGCTTGAAGTGTATGAAGCGTTTTTCTACCTGGACGAACCCATAAATCTAACCATGGAGTTTAATATCAAGGAGTTTAAAAAGGCGCGCAGGAAAACAGATTATCATCCTGCCAAAATGACCAATCATGTGACAGATTCTTTCGAGGTAAACCACGACGTTAGGGTCAGGGCACGGGGAGAATATCGAAGAGATAATTGTACCATGCCACCCTATTGGATCAATGTGAGGTATTCCGGAATTGAAGCTGAGGAGTTCCGAGATTTGCGCAAGATGAAGATGGTGACCAGATGCAGGGAATCAGTTAGTTATGCAGACTTAGTGCTCAAAGAGTACCTGGTTTATAAGATATATAATATAATCACAGAAAACAGTTTTAATGTGAGGTTGGTCAGGGTGAAGTACATTGACACTGGGAAAAAGAACCGGCTTTCAGAGAACTGGGCTTTCTTAATTGAACCTGAGGAGATGTTGGCCAAAAGGTTGAATGCCAAGCTTATACCAAGTGACAGGCTTTCAATGCGTACTGTTAATCCCGAGCTAATGGATCTGATGGCGCTCTTTCAATACATGGTGGGTCATGGAGATTTTTCAGTAACGGGTAGGCATAATTTGAAAATAATTGTCCTAAAGGAGCCTGGGCTAAGGGGATTTCTTCCTGTTCCTTATGATTTTGACTATACTGGATTGGTGAATGCACACTATGCATTACCGGGTGAAACTCTGGGTATTACTTCAGTTACGGAACGTTACTACCTGGGTCTCTGTCGGCCCCTTGAGACCCATATGCATACCGTTAAGAAGCTCGCCGACTACCAGGATGAAATTTTGGATTTAATTATGAATTTTGAATACCTGGAGGAGGATGTAAGGCTGGATATGGTAGCCTACATCGCCAGTTATTTTGTTGAATCGGAACAGGATCATTTTGTCAAGGCATACCTGGATCCTACCTGTCGCTAAAATTCATTCCCCGGGAACAATTCTGTTATGATGTGGTTATTCTTTGAAGGAGGATTAAATATGAATAGGGTATACAAATATAGAGGAACAGGTCTTATCATCTTATGGGTGGGATTATGTGGAGGCTTTTATCTTCAGGCCCAGGGCAACTCAGAGAAACCACAAAATGTGATCCTGATGATAGGAGATGGAATGGGCCTTTCACAACTCTCGTCACCATACTATTATATGGAGGAGGAAGGCGAACCGGCATTCAGCCGTTTCAAATATATTGGGCTGGCCAGAACTTCATCCGGATCAGATCCCATTACCCAATCTTCTGCTGCAGCTACAGCTCTCAGTACTGGATACAAAACCTATAACATGGCTGTGGGAGTGGATATGGATACGGTGGTCCGTGAAAACATTGTTGAGATTCTTTCGAAAAAGGGGTATATGACCGGGGTGATCGCCACTTCGTCCGTGACTGATGCCACTCCGGCGGGTTTTTATGCCCATCAGCCAGAGCGATATATGCAACGGGAAATCGCCATGGACCTGTTGGAATCTGAAATTGATTTTTTTGCGGGTGGAGGTATCAAATACTTTCTGGACACAACCGGGATCGATCATTTTGCGGAGAATGGGATTGAGGTTAATTTCAAGAAACTCAAAAAGATAAGAAAGCCTTTGCCTGGCGACAGGTATGGATTCTTGTTGCAATCTGACCGGCTGCAGACCATGTATGAAGGTCGAAAGGATTTTCTGACAAAATCATCCTCCATCGCCATCGATTTTCTTTCCACAGGAGAAAAAGGATACTTTCTGATGATTGAGAGCTCGCAGATCGATTGGGCAGGCCATGGGAACCAGGTGCAGTATATGATAACCGAAATGAATGATTTTGAACAGACTGTAAAGAGTGTGATGGATTATGCAGAGGCTGATGGCAATACACTGGTAATAGTAACTGCCGATCATGAAACTGGTGGATTTACACTGGGTGCCGCCGGGGAGAATGGAAACGGTGCTGATTATTCTGTCATCAATCCGACCTTTGCTTCTACAAATCATTCTGCAGCACTGGTTCCTGTTCTGGCTTACGGACCGGGTGCAGAAAATTTCATCGGAATTTATGAGAATACTGAAATTTTTCACAAATTAGTATCCCTATTTAATGTGAAGTAATTTATAAGAACTGTATTCTCTTTTTTATCTATGACGAAATCAGATCAAGACATAATCATTGGTATTGTAACCAACGCATTCGAGCAGAATCCGCGGGCACAGGCCATTATGAAGCAAAAGAATCCCACCCGAAGTGTTCGTCACATGACTGAGTATGCATACTCACTGGTGGAAAGAATGGATGGGATTTACCTTTCTGAAGACAAAACAACTGTCCTGTTTTATTACCTTAAAAGTCAGTATAACAGAACCCTGGTGGATTATCTAAGGTATGGAAGCATGTTTATGAAGGCCATTAAACCCTCCCAGTTATTTCCAACCATGAAGCGGGAAAAATATATTGCCAGTCTCCGTCCCTCCTATGAGGATTATATCTATGTATGGGTTCTGGCCAGTGATCCTAACACTACGAGTATACGAGGATTGGCAGATATCAGGGACCACTTATTCGGGCTTTCAGAAAAGCTTCAGCTCCCTATATTGATTGAAACTACAGTTGAGAAGGTCCTTAAGCTTTACCGCTATGTTGGATTTGAGGAATACCATAAATGGTATGATGCAGATGCCGATATCAATGTATGGTTCCTGGAGCGTAAGCTTAAAGAAGTTTCGGAGTAATCTTGTTGTCTGGATTAGATTTGTCCTGCCAGCCAGTCACCCACTTCAGAGGTCTTATAAGCCTTACCATCTGCAATATCCTCGGTCACAACACCTTCCGTCATGGAGCGGTCAACCGCATCCCTGATTGCCTGGGCCTCTTCTGTGAGATCCAATGCTAGTTCCAGCAACATGGCTGCTGAAAGGATTGTGGCAAGCGGATTAGCAATGTCTTTTCCTGCGGCCTGGGGATAGGAGCCATGAATGGGTTCGAAAACCGAGGTATGGATTCCCACAGATGCAGAGGGCAATAGTCCCAAGGACCCGGTGATAACACTGGCTTCATCCGAGAGGATATCTCCAAACATATTTTCGGTAACCATCACATCGAATTTCTTGGGCCACTGGATGATCTGCATGGCGGCATTGTCCACAAACATGTAGTCTACCTCGATATCAGGGTGGTTGGGTGTTACCTCCTGGGCGATCTCTCTCCATAACCTGGAGGTTGCCAGTACATTGGCTTTATCTACCACAGTGAGTCGCTTGTTCCTTTTGGCTGCGTATTCAAATCCCAGTTCCAATATACGCTCTATTTCGGGACGGGTGTAAACACAGTTGTCAAAGGCCATATTCAGATCCTCGGAACGGCCCTTATCACCAAAGTAAATACCCCCGGTGAGTTCTCGAATAACTACGAAATCAGCTCCTTCGACCAGATCGGGCCGAAGGGGCGATTTGTGAATAAGGGATGGAAAGGTGGTTACCGGACGAATGTTGGCATAAAGACCCAGTTTTTTACGCATGGCCAGCAGTCCCTGTTCTGGCCTTACTTTGGCTTTGGGATCGTTGTCGTATTTTGGATCACCAATGGCGCCAAAAAGTACCGCATCTGAATCCATGCAAAGCTGATGGGTTTCTTCCGGGTATGGATCTCCCACCTTGTCGATAGCTGTGGCCCCGGTTAGCGCCTCGGTAAAATTGAAATTGTGACCGAATTTTTGTCCAATGGCGTTCAATACTTTGATGGCCTGGTCTACAATCTCGGGGCCAATCCCATCACCTTTCAATACTGCAATTTTATAATCCATTTCCTTATTTTTCCAATCCTAACTAATAACTATTAACCTCTAACGTTTGCGAAGCAAACTTATTAACGCATGCGCAGCATGCTTACTAACTTCGAGAGTTTTGCCTTCAGGCATAACTCTCGATCACATTCAACATCCTGGTTGTACATTTGATGGCCGCCACGGTCTGGTCCGAATCCAGTGCACGGGTTTTAATGAGGTTGCCTTCATAATTCCAGGTGATATTACACTCCACCAGGGCATCTGTTTTTCCTCCGGGAGGGATAGTCACCACGTAATCTGTGAGTACGGGATGCTTTTTTTCAAGTTTGTCATATATTTTCCAGAGGGCTTTCATAAAGGCATCATACTGGCCATCGCCTGAGGCAGTTTCCTCGTAGATCTGGCAATTGATCTCAATGGCTAGGGAGGCAACGGATCTGAGATCAAGCGCTACCGATAGCTGAAAGTTTTTAATTCTGATCCGCTCTTCCACGCGCTTGCTGCGAAGGACATCAGAGATGATATAGGGCAAATCTTCCTTGGTAATGATTTCTTTCTTATCGCCCAGTTCAATAACTTTTTCGGTGACCAGTTTGGCCTCTTCCTGGCTGAGCTCAATCCCAAGTTCTTCAAGATTTTTCAGAATGCTGGCTTTGCCCGACATTTTACCCAGTGCATAGGTTCTTTTCCTTCCAAATCGTTCAGGAAGCAGATCGTTAAAGTAGAGATCATCCTTAGAGTCTCCGTCTGCATGGATTCCGCTGGTCTGGGTAAATACATTCTCACCGATGAGCGGTTTATTAGAAGGGATCCGGATGCCTGAAAAGGACTCCACCAGCTTACTGGCGCGGTAGAGTTTGTCCTCTCTAACCGACATTTCGTAGTTAAGGTGGTCTTTTACCACTCCAATTACACTGGATAATGGCACATTACCTGCCCTTTCTCCGAGACCGTTTATTGTGGTATGAACTCCTGTGATCCCGGCTTTTATGGCAGAAAAGGTATTGGCGGTGGCCAGGTCATAGTCGTTATGGGCATGAAAATCAAAATTCAGTTCAGGATACCTGGTTTTCATATCCAGGCAGAAGTCGTAAGCCTCCTGCTGGTTCAGAATTCCAAGGGTATCGGGAAGCATAAACCGGACGATGCTCTCCTCCTTAAGGGCATCCAGTACCTCATACATATATTCAGGAGAAGTACGCATGCCATTGGACCAGTCCTCAAAATAGATATTCATCCTGATATTCATCTCACGGGCCAGGGCCAGGACCTTCTTCACATCGGCGATATGTTCGGCCGGAGTTTTCCGAAGTTGAATCTGACAATGTTTTAATGAGCCCTTCATGAGGAGGTTATTGACTTTTCCTCCTGCCTCTTGAATCCACTTCAGGGAGATGTCCCCATCAATAAACCCCAGAACCTCCACTTTCTCCAGGTGACCATTCTCTTTGGCCCAGTCAAAAATAAGTTTGGCTCCCATAAACTCGCCTTCAGATACCCTGGCTGAGGCAACCTCAATGCGGTCCACCTTCAACTCTTCAAGTAGCAATTTGGCAATATTGAGTTTCTCTGTGGCGGTAAATGTCACTCCGGAGGTCTGTTCCCCGTCCCGGAGTGTGGTATCCATGATGGTGATTTTCATAATCAGCTTAATTGCGTTCTTGACTGTTCAAACTGAGCAATCTTCTTTTTGATGTTCAACAGGTAATCTATGTCATCGTATCCCTTGAGGAGGCACTCCTTCTTATAGGGATTGATCTGGAAGTTTTCAGATTCGCCTGTGGCAACAAGCCTGATCTCCTGTTTTTGGAGATCTACCTTGATGAGGGATCCGGCATCTGCCTCAATGGCATTGAATATGGAGACCAAAAAACCATCTGACACCTGTACCGGGAGCAGTCCGTTGTTGAGGGCGTTATTTTTAAAAATATCGGCAAAGAAGTTGGATACCACCACCTTGAATCCATAGTCGTGAATAGCCCAGGCAGCATGCTCCCTGCTGGATCCACTTCCAAAGTTCTTTCCCCCTACAAGGATGGTACCAGAATATTTAGGATTATTTAATGGGAAATCTGATTTGAGCTCACCGCTTTTTTCGTACCTCCAGTCCCTGAATAAGTTTTCCCCAAACCCCTCCCTGGTGGTTGCTTTTAGGAAGCGGGCCGGAATAATCTGGTCGGTGTCCACATTCTCGATGGAGATGGGTACTGCCGTGGATTCTATGTTTTGAAATTTATCGACTGACATGCTTTCAATTTTTCTATTTAATGTTTCGAGGATCGGTAACACGACCTGTAAGAGCTGCAGCAGCTGCAGCAAGAGGACTGGCCAACATGGTTCGGGAACCAGGTCCCTGCCTGCCTTCAAAGTTTCTGTTGGAGGTGGCGACAGCCAGTTTTCCTTCCGGAATTTTATCATCATTCATGGCCAGACAGGCAGAACAACCAGGTTGCCGCAACTTAAACCCTGAAGCCTCCAGGGCTTCTGTAATTCCTTCCTCATTGGCCTGCTTTTCCACTTGCTTGGAGCCGGGGACTATCCATGCAGTAACCTGATCGGCTTTGCGTCGTCCTTTTACAAATTTTGCCACCTCCCTGAGGTCTTCAATTCTGCCGTTGGTACAGCTACCCACAAATACATAATCTACCTTTCTGCCTTCAATAGGGGAGCCGGGCTCAAAACCCATATAAGCCAGGGATTTTTTGTAGGATTCCTGGGCGGCCAGATCTATCTCCTCCACTGCAGGGATGTGATCCTTTATTTTTGCTCCCATGCCTGGATTGGTTCCATAGGTGATCATGGGTTCAATATCGGCAGCATCATAAACCAGCTCCATATCAAAAACAGCATCATCATCACTCTTCAGTTCTTTCCACTTTTCCACGGCCAGATCGAAGGCTTCGCCTTTAGGGGCAAATTCACGGCCTTTTACATAGTCAAAGGTGGTTTGATCGGGTGCAATAAGTCCCCCACGGGCTCCACTTTCAATACTCATATTGCATATGGTCATCCTACCCTCCATAGAGAGGTTTCTGATTGTAGAACCTGCATATTCGATGAAATATCCGGTTCCTCCGCTGGCTGTTATTTTGGCTATGATATAGAGGATCACATCTTTGGCAGTAACTCTTTCAGATAGTTCTCCCTCAACCGAAATACGCATCTTTTTGGGCTTGGGCTGAAGGATGCATTGGGTGGCCAGTACCATCTCCACTTCACTGGTGCCTATACCAAATGCCACACTTCCAAATGCTCCATGTGTGGATGTATGGCTGTCTCCACAAACCATGGTCATCCCAGGCTGAGTAATCCCAAGTTCGGGTCCAATCACATGGACTATGCCCTGGTAAGGGTGGTTAAGTCCATATATGGTAACCCCATGCTTTTCACAGTTCTCAGTTAGTTTATTTACCTGGAACCTGGAGAGCTCGTCTTTAATGGGCAAATGCTGATCCACGGTAGGCACATTGTGGTCGGGGGTAGCCACTGTTTGCCCTGGTCTAAATACGCTGATTCCCCGGCTGTCTATCCCTGCAAATGCCTGAGGACTGGTTACTTCATGAATAAGATGTTTGTCAATATAGAGGACCGAAGGACCTCCTTTGATCTCATCCACCACATGGGCATCCCAGATCTTATCAAATAATGTTTTTCCTGCCACTTTCTTTCAACTTTATAATAAGCCGCAAATGTAAGAAACTTCTGTTACAATCTGATAACGAAACCCCTGGTATATGTGACAATTTAACAGGATTTAGAGGGGAATCAGACCTGTCCGGAAGAGAGCGGTTTCATTTGCGTATTATTTTGTATATTTTAGAAGTAGAACCCATATCTGTACAATTATGAAATCAATCCTTACGTTTTTACTTATTTGTCTCATTTCGGTGGGTGTGGTTCACTCCCAGGAGCCAGTAGCTGTGATTTCAAGCGATACTTTTTCAACAACAGTAGACATGTTTGAAGTACCCGCCCCTATGGATATCACCCTCACTTATGATATGAAAGCCTTTCAACGGGATAAAAACAAAGATGAGTACAGAGATGTTCATTTTCTATATCAGTTTAACGACACAATTCAAATAGAGCACACCCTCCGGATCAAACCCCGGGGCCAGTTCAGAAAGAGCCATTGTAGTTATGCGCCTTTTTGGCTTAATATCAGGAAAGCGGATATTTTAAATGAGAATTTACAAGAGGTCAAGAAGTTCAAGGTAGTCACCCAGTGCAAGGGAGGGAAAGATTATTCTGATTATGTGTTAAAAGAATACCTGACCTATAAAATATATAACTTGTTATCTCCCGTAAGTTTCAGGGTACGGCTGGTTCATTTGAAATACATTGATACAGGCAGGAAGAACAAGGAAACAGATAGCTGGGGATTTTTAATTGAGCCAGAGGAGATGATGGCTGAAAGAAACGATGCAATCGTAATAAAGAACGATGAGATATCCATGCGCTATATGCGAACAGGAGAGATGGATCTTGCGGCACTGTTTCAGTACATGGTTGGGAATCCGGACTATTCCATTGCAGGAAGACACAACATGAAAATCCTGGGATTGCCTGGATTTGGCACCATAGGATATACCCCGGTTCCTTACGATTTTGACTACACTGGGCTTGTGAATGCCGAGTATGCCATACCGGGAGAGACACTCGGTATTTCCACAGTCAGAGAGAGATATTTCCTTGGGCCCTGTCGTGAAGACCAGGAATATCAGGTGGCCATCGACCATATCAATAGCCTAAGGGAAGAGATTCTGGAACTGGTTTCAGACTTCCCATACCTGAGAGACAAGCATAAAAATGAGATGATTGCTTATTTAGAAGACTACTTTCACAGTGCTTCAAGCCAAAATTTTACAGGAAGTAAATTGAAATCAACCTGTCGTTAGTTTTGCCTCTTAGCAGCCCGTTGCATTTGCCTCTTTCTTTTTCCGGGCCGATCGGTCCAGGAACAGTTTCCTCCCGTTGGTGCCTTGCCGTATGACTCGTTTATGAGCCTGGACTTTTTGTCGCGGGGACAACCAAACATCACACTGGCACCCATCCGCAGGTTAATGGTTCTTGTATCAAAGGGGTAGAAGAAACCCAGGATGTTGTCAGAGACTACGTGCAATTGCACGCCTTTGCCATAAAAGGCAAAACCTGCTCCGATGTTCTTGATGCTGTTATTCAGATAGGACCAGCTCAGGGTCGCCAAAATTCCTTCTGTTAACTCCGAGGTGGCAGTCAGGGTGAGTGATGAGTGTATTTTTCTCCTTAAAAACAGGTTCCGGTTCACCACGCCCAAAGATAGCTTTTCCCTGATCTGGTAGCTTCCTCCCAGAAAGAGTTGGGCAGGAAGCGCTGTTATGTAGGGTTCCTGAGTCACAGTGATGTCAAAAGAGTTCATAATGGAATCCACAAACTCTTCCAGGAAATCCCAGGAGACTGCATTTCCATCCGTATTCAATTCATCGTATTGAAAGTTCCCTGTGGCGTTTAGATTGTTTAGCTCAGTGCTCCACCGAACCAGGCCCAGGTCCAGCAGGCTGGCAGACAGGGTTATTTTATCATCCCACCTGTAAATGGCTCCGAGGTCCACGGAGAGTCCCGGGTTTCGCCTGTTTAGCATCAATTCTGTGTAGTTAATCTCGTTCACTGTCACATCGGTGAGATTGCCTTCATCGTCCAGAATATAAGTGATGGGAAGAGAACTATTCATGGTGTAATTGCCCTCCAGAAACAGGCCAAAATTATTTTCATCGGTTGAAAATTGCAAATCTGATTGTCCTGTGGAAACATTGGCTTTCCCAAAGAGCATTTTGGCCTTGATTCCAAGGGTCAGGTATTGGTCTATCACCTTTGATGCCCCCAGGGCATATTCCCTCAGGTAAGATCCGGTGGTCCGTAGTGCATCGAGATGGGCAGTTTCTCCCACATAAGATCCGTTCCCCTTGATGACCAGTGTGGCTGCGGTTTTGGGAACGGTCTGATACATAGAGAATCTGTCAGCCACATGAAAGGTAAAATAATAGGACTTGTACTTGTATCCAACAGAAACCGGGTATATGATATCCTCATTTGCTGCCAGATCCACACGGTGCATCTGATCCAGAACCCCTTCCAGGTTCCAGTATTCGCCACCTGCCATGTCATTGTAGCTGAAAGCCGTATTGCTTAAGGAGGTATGCAGGGATGAGATCATGGGAATCCCTACAAACCATTTACATTGTATTTGGACCGCAGGATTTAACAGGTTTGATTGGGGGACCTGGTGTAAGAGGTAGAGTGTGTTGCTCTGCTGACCGAATGAGGAGATGGTCAGAATCAATAGCATTCCTGAGAACAGGGCCGGGATTCGGTGGAAGTACATCAGCCTCAAAACTCAGTGATTAGATCTACCATGGCGCCCATATCTACGATATATTCAAAATATCGATAATATGGAATTAAGCTTGTATCCACATCGGAAATAAAGAAACCTGCCCTGAAAAATACGGAGGTAGCATCGCCGAGTGCAATGACCCTCTCCTGATCAAATACAGCGTCCTTCCTGGAATGTGCAGGATTGACTGATCCATCCTGGTTTACCTGGCCCGGTCCGGTAGTTTCAGGCCCCTCATGAAAAATGGAATCGATGTAGTTCAAGTTGTCATCCACAAAATAGGCCTGGCTGTAAACTTCATGAGGAAATTCGTTGTAGATGTTGACTCTTAAAAGTATGCTGTTGATATTCTCCAGGTTGTTGAGTAGGGCAGAGATTCCGAAATCCATAGTACCCTCCAGAAATATGGTGTCTTCCTGGAACCATTCGGGCAGTCCGGTAATGGTATCCAGCTCAAGCAGGCTGGTGTCGAATCCACTCTCTGCATTCAATCCAAAAGTATCCTTTGAAAGAGGAAAGGCCAGCTCCGGATTCCATACCAGGTATTGGGGCAGCTCTTCGGGTCTATCCTTCATGCATGAGGCTGCAATCAACAGCAAGATGCATAAGGACCCTAGAATCCCCATTCTGTATATGAAGTGATCTTTTGGGAAGTACATAGATGTAAAAGCGAGATTTAAAGTTAAACTTTCCTGATAAGATAACGTTTGATTGTTATGTCTTCATATATATTGTACTAATTTTGCCGAATTGCTATTAAAACCAGATAAAATGCTTTCAATTCATAAGATAGGTGGCACATCTATGTCCAAATTTGAGGATGTGCTTCGGAATATTGTCATCGGACAGTCTAAAGAGGGAGACCCTTACTATCGGATTTTCGTTGTATCGGCCTATAACAATGTGACCAACTGGTTGCTTGAACACAAAAAAAGCGGAGAGCCCGGCGTGTATGACCTGTTTGTAAGCAATGGCGATTACCAATCTGCACTTTCAGATCTTCTGGCAAAACTCATCGCGATTAACCAAACACTGGAAGGAATCGGACTTGATTTGAAAAAGGCAGAGGCCTTTATTACGGATCGGGTGGAACAGTGCAAGAACTACCTGGTAAGCCTGGAGGAAGTTTTGGCCTCGGGTTATGTCAATAAGCAGAATATTTTACTGGCAGCCAGAGAGATCCTTGCCTCCATTGGAGAAGCGCATTCAGCTTTTAACTCGGTGAATATTATAAGAAACAGCGGAATTGAGGCCAGCTTTGTGGACCTGTGTGGATTTCATGATGCCGAATACCTGACCATTGATGAACGCATAAAAAAGTCATTCAGGGAAATTAATTTCTCTTCGACCATCCCTGTGGCCACAGGCTACACAAAGGGAACAGAGGGCATCATGAGAGAATTTGACAGGGGCTATTCGGAAGTGACATTCAGCAAAATTGCTGTGGAGGTAAAAGCTACCGAGGCGGTTATTCATAAAGAGTATCACCTTTCCAGTGCCGATCCCAATGTGGTGGGTGTAGAAAATTCAATGCCAGTGGGAGCCACAAATTTCAATGTGGCCGATCAACTGGCTGATATTGGCATGGAAGCGATTCATCCTAAAGCTTCCAAACCACTTGAGGTGGCCGGGATCAACATTCGCATAAAGAATACCTTCGAACCCGATCACCCCGGTACCCTGATCTCCAAGGACTATATTGGAGAGGTCTCCTGGGTCGAGATTATTTCAGGAACCGATCAGGTGACAGCCATGGAAGTACATGATCCCTTTATGGTGGGGCAGGTGGGATATGACATGAACCTGATGAAGGTGATGCAACGATACAATGTCTCTTACATTCTGAAGGCCACCAATGCCAACAGCATCACCATGGTGATCTGGGATCGTGACCTGGTGGAGGGTCTGGTAAAGGAACTCAAAGGACTTTATCACAAAGTTACTCTCAAGAAGGCAGCAATGGTCTGCGCCATGGGCACCAATATCACCTATCCCGGTTCTCTCTCCATGGCTGCAACGGCTCTCTTCGAAGCCGGGATCAATGTGGATGCAGTTTCTCAATCCCTTATGCAGGTAAACATGCAGTTTGTGGTGGGAAGAGACGATTATAAGCAAGCCATCATTGCACTTAATCGTGCTTTGTGTATGGGGGGCAATTAAACCTTTTGTAGGGGCAGCAGTCTTACTGTTTGTAAGACTGAATAATCTAACCCGAATCCAATGCGTATTATCCCTATAATTGGTATCTGGCTTGCTCTTGCCGGACTGTTATTTTCAAGCCAGTTGGCAGCCCAGGAGGCGGCAGACACTACAGTTCAAAGACAGAATGCCATCAGAGTTTTCATCGATTGCGCCTATTGCGATATGAACTATATACGCGATGAAATACCATATGTCAATTATGTCCGTGATGTACGTGAGGCCCAGGTATATATCCTTGAGACCAGTGAGCAGACTGGTAGCGGGGGGAGAAGATATACCTTTGCTTTTGTA
>PVMK01127045.1_pt1 | contig 15621 bp, 17 predicted proteins | sample 1853481 | NCBI WGS metagenome assembly PVMK01 (sample SAMN08533507, study PRJNA380276) | Marine sediment metagenome, whole genome shotgun sequencing project.
GATCGTTCTGAAAATATATTAAAAGGATTGGTTTCAGAAACCCTCAAGGGTCTTACGGAATCTTTCCGGCGGTAATGCCCCGACGATGATCTCGTCGTTCTCGAGAACAAAGGCCGGGATATATCGAATGCCCAACCGCCGGGCCTCAGTCGCGGCGGTTTTCAGGCGATCCTGGTAGCGGCCCTCACTGAGCGCCGATTTGAGCTTTTCCGGGTCCAGCCCGGAGTTGGATGCGATTTCGAGGATTACGTCAAGCCGGCCAATATCTTTAAGATCGGTGAAGAAGGACCGGAAGACGTTTTCGTGGAACTCCTCAAAGCGATTCATGTCCCGCGCAAACTCTCCGGCAATAAGCGCCAAGTGGGAGTTGGAAGACCGGTCCCGACTGTTAAACACCATGCGGTAGCGGTTTCCACGCTGCCGGAGGTTAGCAAACATGGCACTTATTTCGTGAGGCCGGAATTTTTCCGTCAGGAGCCTGCCTTCCGGCGGAGTCCCGGGTTGCAGCTCATATGGCAGCCACTCGTCCCTGATATTGAATTCATCCCTGAATTCGTCGACAAGACCCTTGCCGATCCAGCAGAAGGGTCAGATGTAGTCCGAGAAAATTCGAAGTTTCATTTAATTCTCCTCACATCTTCCATAGGCGCGGCCTGTCAGTGCACCGAGCAGGAAATGCAGGGATCATAGGCCCGGATGAGCATCGAACTCAACAGTTCCAGTTCCTTATCCTTCATGACGGGAGCAAAAGACTTCACCAGTTCACGCAGGTCATGCTGGATGTTCAGGTTGTTCTGGGTGGTGGGGATAATGCAGTCGGCGCTCACGATGGATCCCTCGGCATCGTATACGTAGTGATGATAGAGAAGTCCGCGGGGCGCTTCGACGGCTCCGACCCCTTCACCGGCCCGCGGCTTCACCGGTGTCGGCACACCGGGCGGCGGCAGGCTGTCGGTGAGTTCGTCGATAAGCCTTATGGAATCATGGACCACATGAACAGATTCGACGAGTTGCGCCAGGTTGTTCATGAAGGGGTTGTGACACACCGGCGAAAGTCCGAACAGTCCGGCGACTTCCCTGGCCGCGGGATCGAGGAAGGCGTAGTTGTTGTTCACGCGGGCCAGGGCCCCCACGGCAAAGGAGTCGCGCGAGAGGCGGCACAATTTTGAGGTGTTGTCCCCGTCGACGAATTCATTGGTCATCGCATCACACTCGTCTTCTTCCTTCTCGACGCCGTCACTCGAAATAAGCCGGCCGCCGATGAAGGGGTAGCCCTCTCTCGGCTTCAGGGACACAAATTCCGTTTCCCTTGCAAATTCAGGGATTTCAAATGATTGAAACAATTCGACCGTGAACTCCAGATCTTTCAATGAACGTGTCAACTCGTCCCGGAAGGAGTCGAGCGCCCTCCTGTCGGGAATGGCGGACATGCCGCCGACCCGCAGTGATACGGGATGGGTCGTTCTCCCGGCGACGAGGTCTGAAAGCCTGTTGGCCAGGCCCTTCAGGCGTTTTCCCACTTCGATGATCTCGGGGTTCTGTTCGATTAGCGGCAGGGCACTCGGGAGACCGGCAAAGTCGGGGGCGGCCAGGAAGAAGAGATGGAGAATGTGACTCTGCAGCGTTTCGGCGTGTTTGGCCAGGAGCCGCAGCTTGTGCACGCCTTCCGGCACTTCGATCTGAAACGCCCTTTCGGTGGCGCGAATACTGGCCAGGGAGTGCGAAATGGAACAGATCCCGCAGATACGGGCCGTCAGGGCACTGGCCAGGGAAAAATGCTTTCCCCGAAGCATCACCTCGAAATAGCGCGGTGTTTCGACAATCTGCCATTTCGCTTCCCGGAGTTCGCCCTTTTCCACCTTTATGGAGATATTCCCATGCCCCTCCACCCTGGTGAGATGTTTGATCCTGATGTTTACCGTCCTCGTCATAGCAAGCCCTCAAAGCCGCCGAAAAAGGAAAACTTTTCCCGGACTTCCCTTTCCGAATACCCCTTCCCGCGCACCAGCGCGACAAATTCCGCCACGTCGGCGCCCTGAACCGGTCCCCTGCATCCCCAGCATCCCGCGCCGCCGGTGGGACACGGGGCCTTGCACCCGCCTCTGGTGATCGGCCCGAGACAGAGTTCCCCCAGTTCGAAGCGGCAGATATTAAAGTGCTGCCGGCACTCGTAACAGACCGGATAGACGGGAAACTGGAAAGGCATTTCCCAGGCGAGATGCTGAACGATCCGCTCCACTTCGTCTTTTGAGACGGGGCACCCGGGAATTTCCATGTCCACCGCGACAACATCCTTCACGGCCCGCACTTCCATCGTCTCCTTCGGGAGATCGCCGTAGACGATCCGGTTCGCGTCGTTCAGATCGCAGGCGTTCTTCATCCGATTGACGCCGCCGAAGCAGGCACAGCTTCCCAGAGCGATGAGCGTGGTCGCTCTTCCCCTGATTGTCTGAAGGCGCTCTATCTCGTCAGCCCGGCTGATCGCCCCTTCCACGAAGGCGATCTCGTAATCATCGTGCTGTTCCGATGATATTTCCCGAAAATTTCTTATATTGACGAGACCGAGAAAATCGACGAGCGTTTCTTCCTTGTTCGTGAACTGCAGTTCGCACCCTTCACAGCCGGTGAAATCGAAGACGGCTATCTTCAGTTCTTTCGGCGCAATACCCAGGTATTCCACTATATTGCCTCTTTGAGGTTCATGACCGACCAGAAATCAAAGACCGGGCCGTCGATACAGGTATAGGTGGACCCGATGTTGCACCGGCAGCACTTCCCCATCCCGCAGTGCATGCGGCGCTCGAGTGACACGAACATGCGCTGCATGGGAACACCCATCTTGCGCAGCCGGCGACAGACAAACTTGAACATGATCGGGGGGCCGCAGACAATGGCGAATGTTTCCTTCGGGCGTATCTCGATGGTGTCGATGAGGCTCGTGATGAGGCCGACCGGTCCGCGCCAGGCGCTGTCCGGCTTCTCGACGATGATCTGGAGATTCACGTCGCCGACCCGGCGCCATTCCTCATACTGATAGTTAAAGAGAAGCTGATCCGGCTGGTGTGCCCCGTAAAGAATATGCACTTCCTTATAATCGTTCCGGTTCTCGATGACATGAAATGTCGGTGACCGCAGGGGGGCCAGCCCCAGGCCGCCGGCGATGAGCAGGACACTCTGCCCCTTCATCTGTTCGAGCGGAAAATGCGTCCCGAAAGGACCCCTGATCCCCACCCGGGCGCCGCGACGGGCGCGATGCAATATGCCGGTTACCCGGCCGGCCTTCCGAATGCACAATTCAATGAACCCCTTCTGTGCCGGCGAACTTGAAATGGAGATGGGAACTTCTCCATAACCGGGGACCTCGAGCATGACAAACTGACCTGGAAGGAAAGAAAAGCGCTCCCTTTCAGCGGGATCGCATATCTGTACGTGAAACAGCTTCTCCGTTTCAGTGAGGGGAACGACATTCGTGATCGCGGCTTTGAAAACCCGGTCGACATCCTTCAGCCTGCTCCGCCGATTGTAATCGAGGGGAAGCAGCATCTCGCTCTCCTGCTTGATGTCAAAGCGCTCGAGAGAGTCGCTCATCCCTCCATCTCCGACTCCGATTGCAGGTCCCGGATCACATCCGGTGGGTTGATGCCGGCCAGGCAGGCCCGTCCACAGCGGTTGCACCCCACACACTTCGGTTCATCGTAAGACTCGGCAAAGCCGCGGTGCTGATGATAGTAGCGATACTTCAACCTCGTCTCCCTTCCCGGACGGAAATTGTGGCCGCCCGCCACCATGGCGAAGTCGGAGAGGCAGCACGAATAGAGGTGCCTTGTCTTTGTCCCCTGCCTGGAATCAATCGAGACGCTCTCCGTGACTCCATAGCAGTAACAGGTCGGACAGACCATGGCGCAGCTGCCGCAGCTGAGACATTTCGATCCCCACTTCTTCCACACCGGCGACTCAAACTCGATATCCAGAAGATTCGGCAGGTCATGAACATTCAAATGGGTGGAAAATCCCTCCCTGATCCGCCGGCGCACCTGCAGGTAGGCCTGCGTGTCCCGCTCGGTTATATCCTTCGGGTCTACCGTCTGGAGCATATTGAAGCCCCTGTCGGAATTGACGGCGACAAAATATTTCTCTCCCAGATCGGTGAGAAACAGATCGAAACCATGGGTTACCGTGTCCGCGCCAACGGACTGGCAGAAACAATCTTCTCCGGGATCGTGATCGATGCCGACAATAAAGGTGTTTTGCCGGCGGGAAATGTAATAGGGGTTCGGGAAAAAATCCTTCACCAGAACCTTGTCGAGCTTCAGCAGCGCATTGATGTCGCAGGCGTGAAGTCCGAGCAGCACCCGGGGCTGGATCCGGTAGCGAATCTCCTGGCGCCAGTCCGCGCCCTCGAAATGGTATGTCGACAGCGTCTCACAGAAAGGAAGAAAATATGTCTTCGCTGAATAGTCCGTCTTGACATAGTCAAGATCGATCGCCTCGAAGTCCCGGACCGGCAGATACTGGTGAATCGGCCTCCCGTCTTTATTCACCCCGGTCCGCGTCGGGGCGATTACTTCATCCTTTTCGAGGAGGCGCTCGACCAAGTCCTGAAATTGCCTCTTGGTGACAGTCTTGAAAAGCATGACCCCCTCCCCCCGAACTTATCTTCAATCTCGCTCTTTCCCGGTCCGATGTCAAGATGCCGAAAGGCGGCCGTGTTGACCTGTTTTCCGTTGACTCTACCGATCTCTAGACTATTCTTAGTCAAGAAAAGTCCGTAAACGGGATAATCCGGGGTAGCTTGACAGATGGAAATACAGCTCCTTAACGATATCGTCATCATTTTCGGCCTCTCCGTAGCCATCCTGCTCCTGTGCCATCGACTCGGAATCCCGGCGCTGGTGGGTTTTATCGTCACCGGAGCTCTGGCCGGTCCCCACGGGCTGGGGCTGGTGCAGTCCCCGCACGAGGTCGAGATTCTGGCCGAGATCGGCGTGGTCCTGCTTCTCTTCACCATCGGCATAGAGTTTTCTTTCAAGAGACTGCTCGAGATCCGCAAAGCCGTGCTGCTGGGGGGGTCCCTGCAGGTGGCTTTCACCACCGCGGGGGTGTATGCCGGAGCGAGGGCCCTGGACCTCCCCTCCAACGAAGCGCTCTTTTTCGGCTTCCTCTTTTCCCTGTCGAGCACCGCCATTGTTCTGCGCCTGCTGCAGCAAAGGGGGGAAATCGACAGCCCTCACGGGCGAACGAGCCTGGGAATCCTCGTCTTTCAGGACATCGTCATCGTCCCGATGATGCTCCTTACCCCCCTGCTGGCGGGAGAGGTGGGGAACATCAACGAGTTTCTCCTCACCTCCGCCGCCAAAGCCGTCGGGGTGATCGTGATCGTTATTGCCGGCGCCAAGTGGTTAGTCCCCCGGCTGCTCCGGCAATCGGCGCGGACCCGCAGCCGGGAGCTCTTCCTGCTCACCATCGTCACCCTCTGCCTCGGCGTCGCCTGGCTCACATCGAGCGCCGGACTCTCGCTCGCTCTGGGCGCCTTCATGGCCGGCCTCGTTATTTCGGAATCGGAGTACAGCCACTACGCCCTCGGCAACATCCTCCCCTTTCGGGACGTCTTTACGAGTTTTTTCTTCGTGTCCATCGGGATGCTCTTCAACACGGAGCTCTTCCTCCGGCAGCCCGGCATGATCATCCTCCTTGCTCTTGCCGTACTGACCCTGAAGGCCGTCACGGCGGCGGCCGTTTCCCTGGTTTTGAACTACCCGATTCGCACCTCCGTCATAACGGGCCTGGCCCTGTGCCAGGTGGGAGAGTTTTCCTTTATCCTTTCCAAGGTGGGAATCGAGCACGGGCTTCTCGAGGAACGGTATCATCTCTTTCTCGCCGTTTCCGTGCTGACGATGGCGGCAACCCCTTTCATCATGAGATTCGCACCCCGGGTCGCGGAATTGGCAGCCCGAATCCCCTTCGCCGGGAGGATCGGAAGAAAGCGCGCCGCGCTGGAGGAGGCGGCGACTTCCAACCTGGAGCGCCATCTCGTGATCATCGGCCTCGGCGTCAACGGCAGCAACGTGGCCCAAACGGCCCGGATCTCCGGAATCCCCTACGTGTGCATCGAAATGTCTCCCGACCTGGCGCGGGCCGCGAGGGAACGCGGGGAACCGGTGCTGCAGGGCGACGCATCCCAGGAGAACGTCCTGGAGCACGTCCGCATCGAGGCGGCGCGAGTCGTCGTCGTCGCCATCAACGATCCGGCGGCCACCCAGCGGATAACGTCAGTAGTTCACCACCTGAACCCGGGGGCGTGCCTCATCGTGCGGACCAGGTACATCCAGGAAGTGATGGAACTCCGCCGACTGGGGGCGACCGAGGTCATTCCCGAAGAGTTCGAGACATCGGTCGAGATCTTTTCCCGGGTTCTCTCGCGATACCTCGTTCCCCAGGACGAGATAGAAAAACTCATTGCCGAGGTTCGCACCGACGGGTACAAGATGTTCCGAAACCTCTCCAGCGAAGCGACCCCGCTGATGGATCTCAAGCGACACTTCCCCGACGCCGACCTCATCACCGTGCGCCTCGGCGAGAACGCGCCTCTGGCCGGCAGAAGTCTCGCCGAGTTCCAGCTGAGGAAGCAGCACGGCATAACGGTCATGGCCATCCGCCGGGGACAGAACACCATTACAAACCCTGAGGCCGACGCCGTATTGCAGCCGGCCGACATTCTCTATCTCATCGGCGCTCCCGACCGCCTGGCCAAGGCACGCGCCCTCTTCAGCGACGCGTAGATGGCCATGGTTGCGAGTGAGGGTGGCCTGTTGCCCGGTTTCCGGCAACGGGGCTCATGTCATCATGGGGTCCCATCTTCACTCGTTGATATAATTCATCATCATTTGCACAAAACGAGGGGAGTCCCACTGAGCAGGGCCAATGAATTTTTCACGGAGCACACCCCACTTATCAACAATATATGTCTCAGGCAGACCGGTAAGTCCATATTTCGGCCAGGCCACCTTCTCCTCGTCATACAGAATTGGAAGAGTAATTCCAAGTTTCGCCGCAAAGGCCTCTGCCCGCTCCGGCTTGTCGTTTTCAAGTATCGCCAGCATCTCAAACTTGTCCTTCGGCATCTTTGCGTAGAGTCTCTGCATTGAAGGCATCTCTTCGCGACAGGGGGGACACCAGGTTGCCCAGAAATTAACAAACACGACCTTCCCCCTGAGTTCGGAGAGGGTCCATGTTTTACCGTTTCTGTCTACAAGACTGAAGTCCGGTGCTGTCATTCCCACCACAGCCTTTTGGGGGACATCTCCGCAGGCAGCAGCAAGCAGTGAGAAACAGAGAGCCGGAATGAGAAGTGATGACCTTTTCATAATGAACAATATCCTCCTGTTAATACCAACGCAGACTCGGTTGGTTATTACCGATAATTAGCCTTGATTTCAGCTTGAACCAATTGCTCTAATTGCTGATAGCCAAATGTTTGAAGGGGCCTTCCATTGACGAAAAAACCCGGTGTCTTTCGGACATTAAGCGTTTTGGCATCGGCGATGTCCTGTTCAATGAGTTTTACAATTGCGGGGTCGTTCATATCTTTTCTGAGTTGCTCCATGTTGAGTCCCGCATCAGGAAGAAAGCGCCATATTCTTTGTGGTTGTGGGTTATGGTGACTGGCCCAGAAAGGCTGCGAGCGATACATGACCTTCAAGGTTTCCCAGAATTTCTCCTGTTTCCTGGCGGCTTCAAGAATCTTGACAAAATAATCGGCGCCATCATGAAAAGGCGCATATCTTAGAACAAGCTTTATTCTGCCGGGATTTGCGTCCATCAACCGCTTAACAAACGGAGAAAACGCTGCACATGTTTCACAGGCGGGGTCCATAAACTCAACAAGATAGACTTTCGCGTCATCGCTGCCAAGCGTCTGAGAATGGTCTCTCACAAAAAGTGAAGCGTTTTCTTTGGCCATAAAGCCAATCTTTTCGGCCTGTTGTTCCTTGTAGCGAGAACTGGCAAACACAAATGCAAAGATCAACACCAGACACGCAAGACCGAACATCATTTGTTTTTTCATCTGGAGGTCCTCCTCTTCAGGACGATTAATATAACTGTTATTGCTGTAAACGAAAGCAGGGAAAGCATCGGTATGGTTAAGAAACCAAATATACTGATGTATTCTTCCGTGCACGACACCCCCTGGCTGCAGGGCTGTATGCTCTCCGGGATGATGCCGGAATACAGCAGGTTATGGTATGCCGCTGTCAGCCAGCCTGCTATTGCCAGGGGAAGAGCATACTTCACAACGCTCCGGTCAAAGGGGAAAAGCCCTATCGCCAGAACCAAGACCAAAGGGAAAAGGAATATTCTTTGATACCAGCACAAAACACAGGGGGCAAACTCCATGACATAGCTGAAAAACAGACTCCCTGAGGTTGACATGCTGGCAAGAAGCCAACCCAGGAAAAGAATATTCCAATTTGCCTTGGACGCATCATCAGACCGGGACACAATAAAGGTTCTCCAAAAGTTTTATGGGTGCAACAGTGCCGGGGAATATCGGGACGAAGTGCTTATTACCGCCGGGGAAAGATTAGACCAGGAAAACAGCGTGCAGGACATATAGAGGGGGGAGCCCCGGCCGCTCGGAGAAGGACCAGGAACGTGGACGAACAAGGCGAGAGAACAGATTATCAGCCCCCTCCGACGCTGTCGGGGCTGCCGCCGTGAGGGGAATGGGAATCTGGCGCGACTCCGACTTCTTTCGGCTGGGCACATACTGCTCCCCTGAAAAAGTTCGCTTATACAGCAGGGTGGCACGGGTGAACCAGGGAGATCCGGAGTCGCTATAAACAGGGAGCAGGGATGATTGTCGCTCAATCCCATGGAGCCACAAGGCGCGGCACAGGCGGACCCGCCCAGCGACATTGTCACCAGCAGAAAGGTCAGCAGGGCGATTATCAGTTCCTTCACGGAATACCACCAATGTTCCTTGCTCGATTCACCGCGGCAGGATGGTACTTTCTACCTTTAATGTCAAGTTGTTTCACCCATCTTGTATCCTGGCGCGGAGACTGATGTCTGTGGAAACGGCGACCAGGCCTTGCCGGCCGGCCGCGGGGAGAGTGGGTCGAGGACAACCCGGGAGGTTAAGTCGGCGCACTCGATGCTTCCGTCTGTTTTTCTACGGCCAGTTCCTTGATCAGGTCGGCTGTCATCTCCGGTTCGTCAAGGGGAGCGAAATGCCCGGCCGTCTTTATTCTCTCCAGCCTGGAATTCCTTATTCCACTGTGGAGCCTTTCCGATATTACCGGTTTCAGATAGATGTCGGCCTCTCCTCTGACAATCAGCGTCGGCAGTTCCAGCTCGTGAAGCTTGTCGACAATTCTCATCAACTGAGAATTGTCGAGGCACATCGCCAGATGCAGGAATCCTTCCCTGCCCTCGAGTGTCCGCAGGGGTCGCCAGAATAATTGCATCATTTCTTCGCTGACCTTTTCCCGGTGGTAGAAACCCCGGTCAATGAGAGCCCGGAAGACGCCCATATCCAAGGCGGCCATGGCGATATGACGAATGAGGGGAATTCTCATTGAAATAATGGGCTGCACAGGCCAGTAATCGTACCCCACCGAGTTGACAAGACTGAGGGTGTGAAAACGCTCCGGCGAGTTGACCGCCATTATCTGGACGATACCGCCCCCTATGTCCTGGCCGACGAGGTGCGTCTTCCCAGACCCAGGTTGTCCAGCAGCGTGCCGAGAATTTCCGCCTGCGCGGCGAGAGAATAGTCGGTATCCTTGGGCTTGTCGGAATCCCCGCAGCCGAGAAGATCGACGGCGACAACGTCGAAATCAGCGGCCAGACGAGGAATCATGTCTTTCCACAGAAAGGAATAGCTGGTGATCCCGTGGACCAGGAGCATCGGCTCCCCCCGCCCTTCCCGCCGGAAGGCGATATTGAAGTCGCCAACCCTTACAGAATCCATGGGCCTCCCCTCTTCCGGATGAAATCAGCCTTAAGTAAAATTACTGCTTCGGCCGGGAAAATTCAACCTTCCCCGTCAGCCTTTTGCATTTACTTGTCTTTCCATTTCCACCACTTGAGCATTTCGGGATCATGCTCCGCGTGGCTGGCGTAATAGACGGCCGATCGGAATACATACAGGACGCATCGGTCAATGTGTGTTCCCATGGTCATTTCGAGTTTCCGGTAGAGCTTCTCAGGGTCCCTGTTCTTCAGGTCTCCCACTTTGTGTATCCCGATGAGGTTCAGCTTCTTTGATAATTTTTCTCCAATCCGGGAATAGTGTCCAGGCGCTCAGATTCGGCGATCATGGCAATATTTCACCTTTCGGATTACTCACGCCACGCCCACCTACGTCGAGTGAGTGGTGGCGTCGAGGCCGAGCTTCCGCAGGAGGTGCAGCTCCATGGCATAGACCGAGGGGTACCCCCGGGCGGAGAGGAAGACCTGGCTCTCGTAGGAGCGAATGCCCGAGTCGCAAATGGTGACGATCGTCCTGTCTCGCGGCACCTCGTCGATGCGGGAGGCGAGCTTCTCGTAGGGGATGTTCATCCACTGCCTCGGGAATTGCTCCAGGTAGGGTTTTGCCTGCCGGGGGGCGTTGAGGTCGAGAAAGAGGACATCCTCATCCCCGCCGTGGAGGTGCTCCATCGCCTCGCCGACGGTCATCCGCCGGTAGAGCCCGTCGAGGAGGTTGGCGGCAGTGTTGCCGAGGGCGTTCACGCTGTCCATCGCCGAGGCGAAGGGCGGCGAGTAGGCGAGCTCCAGGTTCGATATATCCTCCACCAGCGGGTGGTACTTCAGGAGGGCCGCCACCGCGTCGACCCTCACCGCCACGGCGTCGTTCGCCTGGCCGACTCCCTGGATCCCGAGGACCCGCCGGCTCGAGCGGTCAACGATGAGCTGGAGGAACATGAGCGCCTTTTCCGGCATGAAGTGGGCGCGGTCGTACCCCACGGTGAGGACCCGCTCGGCGTCGAAGCCGGCAGCTAGCGCCTCTTCCTGCGAGAGGCCGGCGGCGGCGAGACAGAGGTCGAAGACCTTGACGATGAAAGAGCCGACGACCCCGGGAAAGCGCTCCTCTTTCCCGGCGATGCGGGCGGCGATCACCCGTCCGTGGCGGTTGGCGAGCGAGCCGAGGGGGGTGAAGATAGGCCCGCCGGTGACGAGGCTCTGGTTTTCGACGCAGTCCCCGCCGGCGTAGATGTCGGGATCGGAGGTCGCGAGGAACTCGTTGACGACGATTCCGCCCCGGGCGGAGAGCTCGAGCCCCGCCTCTTTCGCCAGGCTGCTGTTCGGTCTCACCCCGGCGGCGAGGATAACGATGTCGGCCGGCAGGCTGCGCCGGTCGGTCACCACGCGGCGCACCCTGCCGCCTCCCTCCTCCTCCCCCTCGATCCGGAGGACAGTCTCTCCCGTCAGGACTTCCACCCCCTTCTCCTCGAGATGGCGTTCCCCCATGGAGGCCATGTTGGCATCGAAGAGCCGCGGGAAGATGTGCCCCAGCCTCTCCACCAGGGCGGTCTTTATCTCCCAGATGTCGGCGAGCGCCTCGGTCACCTCGACGCCGATGGCGCCGGCGCCGACGACCACCGCGCGCTGGACATCGGGCCGCACGATCGTCTTCTTGATGTCGAGGGCGTTCTGCAGATTGGAGACGCAGAAGACGTTCTCGAGGTCGATCCCGGGGATGGGCGGCCGGATGGGGAGGCTGCCGGTTCCGAGAACAAGCTTGTCGTAGGCGAGTTCCGAGGTCTCCCCCGACTCCAGGTCCTCGATCGCGACGACCTTCTTCGCGCGATCGATGCCAAGCGCCCGGGTGCGCGGCCGGACGGTCACCCCCTTCGCCTCGCGGAAGAACTTCTCGTCGCGGAGGACATGAAAGCTCGTCGACATCAGCGACCTCTCGTCCGGGACGTCCTCCGAAAGGTAGTAGGGAATGCCGCAGCCCCCGTAGGAGATAAAGCGGTCCTGGTCGACCATGATGATCTCCGCGTCGGGCCGGAGACGCCTGAGGCGACAGGCGACTTTCGGACCGAGGGCGACGGCCCCGATAATGACTACCTTGAAAGACATGAGACTGACCTCCCTTGAATGACCTGGGTCAGCCCTTGAATCGTGAAGGATGACCCAGGCTTTTTTAAATGTGTGTTTACAACGCCACCCCTATTTCCTTCTTTCATGCGGCCGTCAGTCGGGAACAAGACGGTAGGAGATGGGGATCTTCACCCTCCCCGGGACCGGGGGAAAGGGGACGGCGGCGCGCACGGCCGTGAGCGTCGCCCGGTCGAGGAGGGGAAAGCCCGAGTGGCGCAGGAGACGGAGCCCCTCCAGTTCGCCAGCGCCTCCCAGTTCCAGCTCCACCAGCACCTCCCCCTCCCACCCCCGGCGACGAGCCGCCAGGGGATAGGTCTTTTTCGCCTCGATCCTCTTCCGGATCTCGCGGAGGGCCGCCTCGATCTCCTGCTTCTCTCCCGCCGGAGACGGCGGCACCGACATGACTGCCCTCCCGACCGCCGCCCGCCGGGGAATGTGATTCGAACTTGCCCTCACGACCGCGGTGGAGCCGAAACGCAGGCCCCCTCTGGCCACCGCGAGGCCGGCGCCGGATTGTACTGTCAGCGACGCGGAGGCGCTGTCGTAGCCGGCCGCGGGCTCCGGATCCGCCGCCGGAAGTCTCTCCTCCAGGGCGACAAGATCCTCCTTATCCGCAGCCATCTCTACCGGGACTGCCTCCGGTTGCTCGACTGACGGCTTCAGGAGCCGGACCACCATGACCGCCCGCGCTCGCCGCGGCGGCCGCGGCGGCCAGTCACCGAGGCAGAAATAGAAGGCGGCGTGGAGAGCGACGGAGAAGACAGCGGCCGCCATCAGGGGGCGGTCCCCGAGAATTTCACGAACCTTTCTCGAATCACCCATCACATCGACCTCGCCATAAACTAATGTGTAACATTAACTTATATCCATAACACACTATTAACTAACCAATATATAACGATTCATAATAATATCTCTCATAGTGACGGTCTCGGAAAAGGTCCAGATGCAAGGCGCGCAAATCCTGAGGAGTGAGGCGTACGAATGTACGTCGCAGCGACGAAGGATGCCGCGCAACGCCGCAGATGGGCCTTTTCCGAGACCGTCACCAACTGGTTCGCACCCCCCCGCCCAACCTCTCTTCCACACTCACGGGGACGCCGAAGAGCTCCGACAGGTTTGCGGATGTGTAGCTTGTCTGCAGGGTCCCCTCCGAGAGGAGACGCCCATCACGGAGGAGGAGGACGCTGCGACAGAACCTCCCGATAAGATTCAAGTCGTGGGAAACGGTGAGGATTGTCAGCCCTTCCTCCCGCCGCAGGCGGTCGAGGACACCGAAAACCGCCACCTCCTGGCCGATGTCGAGAAAGCTTGACGCCTCGTCGAGGAGAAGAAAGGAAGGCTTCTGGGCGAGGGCCCGGGCGAGAAGGACCCGCTGCCTCTCCCCAGCCGAGAGGTGATCGAGTGTCCGCCGGCGGAAAGAAAGGACCCCGGAGAGGCTCATCGCCCACTCACACACCTCCAAGTCCTCTAAACCAAGCCATCCACCCCACTTGAGGTGCGGATAGCGCCCCATTGAGACCATTTCCTCCACCGTGTAGGGGAAGACCGTCTCCGTCGCCTGGGGGACCACCGCCACCACACGAGAGAGCTCGCGGCGGGAGTAATCCGTGAGAGCCCGGCCACGGAGGGTAACTTCACCGCTCCCGGGCTCGAGGAGGCCGCAGAGGAGACCGATCAGGGTCGTCTTTCCCGATCCGTTGGGCCCGACGACGCCTGTCATTTCCCCTTCGCGAAGTTGGAAGGAGACATTCCGGAGCACTGGATCAGGACCGTACCCGAAGGTGACTTGATCGAAGGAGGCGAAGCTCATCGCATCCAGCCATCCCTTCGGCGCAGAAGGAAGAGGAAGAAGGGCGCTCCGAAAAGGGCGGTGATCACGCCGACGGGGATTTCCGCCGGCGGCAGGAGAGTCCGTGCCCCGCTGTCGGCGAGAACCAGCGCCGCCGCCCCGGCGAGAGCCGAAGCGGGAACGAGGAGACGGTGGTCGGCGCCGATGAGGTTCCGCAGGGCGTGGGGGACGACGAGGCCGATGAAGCCGATCAGGCCGCTCACCGCCACCGACACCCCGGTGAGGAGAGAGGCGGCCACGAGAAAACGGGTGCGCACCGTGCCGATCTCGACGCCGATCTGCCGGGCCGCGTCTTCCCCGAGGGAGAGAATGTTGAGGTGATGGCCCGAAAGGGAGAGAAAGACGAGTCCGGCTACCGTCGCCGCCAGAACGATGGGAAGCGTCCCCGGCGGCGGCGAAGCGAGGCTGCCCATCATCCAGAGAAGCGCCCCGTGCACCCGCGACGATGACGACAAGGCGTTGAGGAGCATCACCAGGGAGGAACAGAAGGCGCTCACCATGACCCCCGCCAGGATGAGCGTCGTCGGCCCGGGCGATCCGGTCGAGGCCGCGATCCGAGTCACCGCCAGCAGCGCGAGGAGGGCGCCGAGGAAAGCCGCCGCCGGCAGAAGAAGGATGTGGCCGCCGAAGCCGCCGAGGATGACCACCGAAGCCCCCAACGCCGCCCCGCCGGAGAGGCCGAGGAGGTAGGGATCGGCGAGGGGGTTGCGGAGGATTGCCTGGAAGACGGTTCCGGACGCGGCCAGGGAGGCCCCGACCGCCGCCCCGAGGAGGGCGCGGGGGAGGCGGAGGTCGAGGACGATCACGTCGGCCATGCCACTCCCTTTCCCGGAAACCTGGAAGAGGATCCGGCGCAGCTCCGCCCAGGTGACCGGGACCTGGCCGGTCTTGAGGGAGAAGAGGAGGATCGCGGCGAGGGTCCCCGTCAGGAGCAGGAGGATCGCCGCCGCCCGCCGCGGGTTCCCTTTCATGAGCCGAACGCCTCGGGGTGAAGCATCGCCGCCAGCCGCTCGAGGGAGTCGATGATCCGGGGGCCGGGGCGGAAGAAAGCCCCCTCCCCCAACTCGTAAACCCTCCCCTCCTTCACCGCCCGGAGAGAGGCACCACCGGGGAGATCCTGCCAGCGGGCCGCCGCCTCCGCCCCGGCCGCCGGGGAACCGGTCGCCGACACGATGACCTCGGGGTCGGCGGCGATGAGCTGCTCCATATTGAAGACCGGGTACTTGCCGGCAAGAGAGTCGACGATGTTGCGACCGCCGGCGAGCGTCACCAGTTCGTCGATGAAGGTCCCCCCGGCGGCGGTAATGAGGGGGTTCCTGTCGAGGGCGACGAAGACCGACCGTGCCGGGTGGCCGCGGAGAGCCTCGGTGAGGAGGCGCAGCCGAACGTCGATCCGATCGGCCAGCTCAAGGGCCCGCTCTCCGGTCCCTGTCAGGCGGCCGACGACGAGGATCGAGTCGGTGATCTCGCCGAGGGAGCGGGTGTCGGTCACGAAGACCGCCAGGCCGAGCGCCTCGAGACGGGCCACGTCCTCGGCGCGGTTGCCGTCGGCCGTCGCCAGGACGAGATCGGGATCGAGGGCAATGATTGCCTCGAGGGAGGGATTGATGAACCCGCCGACCTTCGGCTTGTCGAGGGCCTCCCGGGGCCAGTCGCAGAAG
>PVMK01189273.1_pt1 | contig 15620 bp, 19 predicted proteins | sample 1853481 | NCBI WGS metagenome assembly PVMK01 (sample SAMN08533507, study PRJNA380276) | Marine sediment metagenome, whole genome shotgun sequencing project.
CCGTTGGATTATCAATCAGAATATTGTTGATTTGAGAAATAGTCGCCATGCTCTGAAACTGAACAAACAATTACCTTCGCCGGCGAAGAGATATTTTCATCCAGCATCACTCTTTAAACAATAACACAGGTAATGGTGTTGAAAAATCGTGATGGCTGGGATTAAGAATTTGGGGGTAAAATAATAGTATTATAAACCAGAGAAACGGTTTACATAGGGAACTAATATAGAAGAATGGTTTAGTCGTTTAATAAGTATTAATATGAAAATTATTTTTTTCATGATATATACTGTACGAAAATATTACGAGATAATTAATTAAACAATATTTTTTGTTGAAAGCAAACTTTCTTATTATTTATCAAAATTATTTAAAGGAGCATATTCTGTATACCATCTACCAACCCACTAAAATTCTGATTACCAAATAACACTTACTCGTCTATTTAGCAGTAAATCTGAACCAAGAATATACGTTGGAGAGTTTGATTTTTCGTTCTATACAATGGCATCCCCTTTACTATATCATTAGACAGATGAACTTTTCAATCGTGCCCGGAGGGAGACTCGAACTCCCATGAGATTGCTCTCACTAGATCCTGAACCTAGCGTGTCTACCAATTTCACCATCCGGGCTAAAATAAATTCTATGAACAAATTACAATGATTTTTTTGAATATCGAATATCGATTTTAGATCTCTGAAGTAATTGTTACTCATAACTTCTAAACATCTAAAATCGCTGTTCGTTAATCATTATTCATTATTTTATAAGCAGAATTAAATTAGTAGTTAAAACTAATTTTACATTACCACCAACTAAGCCGTTAATTTCTTAAGAACTTAATTTTCTGCACCTGGTGTATCCATCGGCAAGTCTACTCCCAAAGGGATGCCTTCGGCACAATTTCACCATCCGGGCAGTATCAATAATAAACTAAGAACTTATAACTCAAAACTCTAAACATAAATTTAATATCATTTTAGTTCAGACTGAAATGTTGGGGATAAAACGAAATTCAAAAAATGAAAATCACCAAAAGTGAAATGGGAAAAATAATTTAACATTGCAAATCATCAATCAAAAATAATAAATCATAAATTAAAAGATCACCAATCCGTACCGCCCTTGTTTATTTTCGTTAATAATTTCGCTCTCACCATTATGTATATTACACTCCAGCGGAATGTATTTAACATTAACAATGTCTGTATAAAGAGAATCGCAGTACTGGGTAACACTACGAGTATCTCCCTTCTCCATAGTTGTTTTACAGAAAGTAGCTTCCTCTATACCGGCGGCTAATTCAAAATAAGTGACAGGAATTTCAAACTCCTTATATGCGCCTTCCATAAACATTGCCCAAATCGGTAAAGCAGCCTTACCTCCTTGTCCGTACCAGTCAGTGAACTTTACCCTGTGATCATCAAACCCAACCCAAACACCCGCAACTAAGTCCGGTGTGTATCCAACAAACCAAGCATCGGAATAATCCTGTGTTGTACCTGTTTTACCGGCAGCCGGATACTGGAAATATCTTCTAACACCAATACCTGTGCCCGAAGAGACAACACCTTCCATCAGGTTAACCATAATAGAAGCAGTTTCAGGTGAGATTGCCTGTACATATTCCGGTTTAAATTCCTCAATAACAATTCCATTATTATCTTCTATTTTTAATATTGAAATTTGCTCAATATGTACTCCGCCATTAGGAAAAGTTCCGTAAGCAGAAGTGATTTCAAGCGGTGTTACTTCTGAAGTTCCAAGAGCTATTGCGGGATACGGTCCGAGAGGTGAATAAATTCCCATACGCTGTGCGATCTTCACTACCTGCCTCGGTGGTGCAATATCGCTTATAGTCATTCTGCCGGTCATTACATTTACAGAGTGTACCAAGCCCCAGCGCATAGTCTCATATCCGCTGTAAGTCTCGCCGGAATTACTCGGCGACCATCCGTTAAAATCGAACTTTTGATTTAATAATGTGTATGCAGGGAAGTAACCATTCTCCATCGCAGTAGTATAAACAAAAGGTTTGAACGAAGAACCTGGTTGACGTCTCATTCCTGTTACATGATTTAATCCTCTGCCAAATTGCTGATTGACACCACCGACCATTGCTTTTATGTAACCGGTTTTGGGATCGATTACTACAAAACCAACTTCAATTCTTGTTGCAATAGTTTTAACTGAATCGACAAAAGAATCATCTGCTTTAAGTTTGTTAAAAATATTTGCTTTCTCTTCTTTTATAGTTGCAGATTTGTACTTTTTAGAATTTTTTATTGCAGCATCAATTAATTCTGTTAATAAAGGTTTGTTCTTGCTCCAATTCCATTTTTCATCGAAGAGTTTTTGATATTCCGCAATATGTTTTGCTGAAACTTCATTCGCAATCCTCTGCATTCCAAGATCGAGTGAAGTATAAATATTCATTCCATCCCTGTAGAGATCGAAACCATATTTGTTGGAAAGTGACCTCATCTGAATTCTGACATATTCAAGAAAATACGGTGCTTCGGAGTGTAAAACATATCTCTGCCTGGAAGCTAAAACAATCGGCTGTTGTTTTAATTCTTCATATTCGTCCCTCACTCAACATTCCCTGTAACAACCATATTATGCATAACCAGGTTTCGTCTTGCAACTGAACGATCATAATTTCTTAACGGATCATAATCACGCGGCGATTTCAGCAGAGCTATTAGTAAAGCTCCTTCCGGAAGCGATAACTCAGTTGCAGATTTATCAAAGTATGCACGGCTTGCAGATTCAACTCCAACGAGCTTCTGCCGAAATAGGATACATTCAGGTATAATTCGATAATCTCGTTTTTGGTAAATCTTTTTTCAATCTGAACAGCAGATATCCACTCTCTTATCTTTCGAACTCCTGTATCAAATTTATCTTCTCTTTTGGTTTTTAATTCATAAAGATTTTTAGCAAGCTGTTGTGTGATTGTGCTTGCACCTTCTCTAAAAGAGAAACGCATAACATTTTTTACCATTGCCTGGAAAAACCGAATAAGATCAACTCCCCAGTGTTCATAAAATTTTCTGTCTTCGGTTGAAATCAGCGCTTGTATTAAGAACTGAGGAAGACTATCAATATTAGATTCAATTCTGTTTTCTATAAAAAACTTTCCGATTAATTGTCCGTCAGCAGAAAATACCTTGGTTGCAAGCTGTGGTCTCGGATTTTCCAATTCTTCGATAGATGGAAGTCCGCTGAAAATATACGTACCAAAAATTATAAACAGAACAGAAATAACACCAATTAAAATCAGCCAATTAATTTTTTTTGTTATTGTTTTACGCTTAAATTTTTTGTTTCTGTGTTTTGAATCAAAAAAATATTTTCCCATTTCATTATGATCTAACTTTCTTTTCGCCACATCACTTCCATTCTATTATCTCAAATCCGTTTGAATTAAATTTACCGTAGCAAGGATTATCTATCCAAGACCCAAGGTTAATATAAACACCGTTATTGTATTTTGTAAACGCCTTTTCGTGGGAGTGTCCGAAAATAACATACTCAAATCCCTCATCAATTTTTATCTTAGCAACATCCAACATTCCGTCAATCTCACCATAATTTTTTTTCTTTGTGTATTCCCTACTCGTTTTACTGGTTTTACTCGCAATAGCAATTCCAATATCAGGATGTAATAATGAATACATTTTCTGGATGAATTTGTTCCGTAGAATTACTTTTAATATTTTATAACCAATATCATTTTTAACCAGTCCGTCCCCGTGTGCTATATAAAATCTTTTTTCATTTAATAATACTTCAAGCGAACCTTCATACATAATAGCACCAAACTCTTTGGTAAAAAAATCACGATGCAAAAAATCGTGATTACCAATAAAGTAATGAATTTTTATTCCTTTCTCAGCAACATCTTTTAAAGCTGTAAGTGTTCTAAAGAAACCTTTTTGGTAAACCCGCTTATACTCAAACCAATAATCGAATAGATCGCCAACAAGAAATAGTTCATCGCAATTATCTTCGGCAAATTCTAAAAATTTAACGAGCAATTTTTCTTTTTTATCTTCAATTTCTTTTGTTTGAAGACCGAGGTGCTGGTCGGAAATAAATAGATATCGTTTATTCACAATTAAAATAATAGATTAACAATAATGCATAAAATTACAGATTACCTTTTTGAAATAAAATATATTTAATTTTCTATCAATTCATTGCTTGTCATCAGAAGCCAATCGTTTGGATCCAAAATGATTTTTACCGGTTTTTTATTACTTCTAATGGACAGCTCTACATTTTTTGAATCTATGTTAAATCGAAATTTTTCTAATTCCCCATTATCGTATTTAAAAGTAATTTCAAGATGGAAAAAATATTCTTCATATCCGTTCTGTTTTTGTTCAAGCGATATTATCGTCTCAAATTCATTCTCAATTCTCTTACTATTCGATGTGTATTCTAATTCTATTTTGCCTGTACCGTTTAACCACTGATCAAAAAACCTGGTTAAATTTACTCCGGAAATTGATTCACAAACATTTTTAAAATCTTCTGTTGAAGCGTTTGAATATTTGAATTTTTCATAATACTCCCTTAAGATATTAAAGAAAGTGCTATCCCCTAATTCCCAGCGGAGCATATGCAAAACCCACGCACCCTTATTGTAAACTGTTCCACTAAACAGAAATGATCCCGGCTTTCCCAGTGCAACTGAAAATCTACCCTGATTCTTATCCAGCATTGTTGATCTTAAAGCGGATTTCCCTGAGCGAAATTCAAAGTATAAAGCTTCAGAATAAGTTGAGAAACCTTCATTTAACCATATATCATTCCACGATTTAGGACCAATAGCATTACCCCACCAGTGATGAGCTAATTCGTGAATATAAATATCTAAAAAGAAGTTTTTTCCACCAATAATATTAGATGCTACACCAGTAATAGTCTGATGCTCCATTGCTCCCAATTGCCACAAAAATTCTGCGACACCGTATTTCTCTTCAATAAAAGGATATTCTCCAAAAGTCTCCGCAAAGAAACGCAAAATATCAGGATGCTCCGCAAAATCTATTTTGGCATCTTCCACATCATTTTCTAAAACATAGTAATCAATTGCCATTGTATCTTGTTTATCAAGAGATATATACTCATCACTAAAATGATGATAGCTTGATGAGTAAATTGCAATCAAGTAAGTTGAAATCGGATAGTTTGTTTTCCAATGGTAAGTTCGTCTCTCACCTTCATCTTCAATGCCAAGAAGTATTCCGTTTGAAACCGATACCTGTGAAGAATCATTTTTTATTCTAATATCCAAAAGCGCTTTATCCGAAGGAAAATCATTACACGGAAACCAGGAAGATGCATAAGCAGGTTCACTTAAGTTATAAATTAGAGATGTTCCGTTTATCTTGCCAAAACAAATCCCTCTAACCCCGCTTTTTTTTGTGTACCGGAATAGGTTACTTTTATTTCAAATGTATCTAAGGGAATGGAATCATCTGAAATTATTGTTAATAGTTTGTCTTCATTAAAATATTCGCTTTCAATTCCATTCAATTTCACTTCGCTTATTTTAAAATTATCATAAAAATTGAGTTCAAGTTTTTTCAGCCCTTCCTCTTTTACAACTCCTTTTATTTTGGCTGACGCATCAAATTCCTTTTCATCCGGAAAGAGATCAAAGAATAAATCGTAGTGAAGAATATCAATCTTCCTCTGGTTTTCAGTTATAAAATTTTCCGTATTGAAAATGATATTGTAGTTGTTAATATGATGCAAATAAAAATCCTTCTTCCATCCAGATTGAACTTCTACAAAATTAGTATTAATAAATAATGCAGCAACAGTAAATGGAAGAATAAAGATGATAATATAATACAGCGAACTTTTGATGTTCATATTAATCTTTCGAACGAAATTTCTCATAATAAAATTGAATATTAACTAAATATTAAGTTTTATAAAAAACAATTTAATTAATTGCCAAACAAATCATAATTACTTATTTTCGGAATAATAATAATAAGGATTATATATGCCCTTCCCCGGTTCTTCAATTTTAAGAGAAACAGTAGTTATGGTTCTGGCTGGTGGTCAGGGAGAGCGACTGTTTCCCCTTACCAAAGTGAGAAGCAAACCATCGGTTCCGTTTGGTGGTAAATACAGGATAATTGATTTTTCATTATCCAATTGTCTCAATTCGGGTTTAAGAAGGATTTATGTACTAACCCAATATAAATCCGATTCTTTAAATCAGCACTTGTTTGAAGCGTGGAGTATTTTTAATCCTGAATTGGGCGAGTTCATTTATTCGGTTCCACCTCAAAGAAAAATGAACAACGATTGGTACCTTGGAACCGCAAATGCAATTTATCAGAACAAAAATTTATTTTCCAACGATAACAAAGCTCGATGGGTATTAATACTTGGCGGTGATCATATCTACAAAATGGATTACTTGACGTTTATTACAATCCCATCTTGTAAAGATGGCTGACCTCTCAATTGCCTGTATAGAAGTTCCTCAATCAGAAGCAGACAGATTTGGTATAGTGGAAGTTGACGCGGATATACAGGGTTAAATCTTTCATTGAAAAGCCGGAAAACCCATCTGAAATTCCCTGATAAGCCTGGTCACTCATTTGTGAACATGGGAATATATGTATTTAATGCAAATGTGCTGCGCGATGTGATTACTGAGATGGAAGAAAAGAATTTAAAACCAAACGATTTTGGAAAAGATGTTATTCCATATATGGTTAAGAACGACCGCCCCGTTTATGCTTATAAGTTTGAGGACGAAAATAAAAAAGAGAGCCCATACTGGCGCGATATAGGTACGTTAGATAGTTATTTTTCTGCAAGTATGGATTTGATCAGCATCTCGCCAGAATTTAATCTTTATGATTCGGACTGGCCAATTCGTACTCATCAGTACCAATTCCCTCCCGCAAAAACTCTTTCTCACGAAGGCGAAAGAGTTGGAAGAAGTATAAATTCACTTATTTGTGATGGTTCTATAATTTCAGGTGGACTTGTAGAGAGGTCAATCCTTGGTCCAAATGTTAAAATTAATAGTTTTGCGTATGTAACCGATTCAATAATTATGTATAACTGTAACATAGGAAGGCATGCAAGAATACGCAGAGCTATCATTGATAAGAATGTAACAATACCGGAAGGATATGAAATTGGGTTTGATCCTGAAAGCGATAAAAAGAAATTTACCGTTACTGAATCCGGCATTGTTGTAATTGGAAAAAACGCCGTTCTTCCCGAATAATTTATTTCAATTGGGCTTCTTCATTTTAATCTTGTGTTTTATTTCTAAAGATTATAATGTACAGACACATCTCAATATATTTTTTTAATCTATTAACGCATCGTGAACACTGATTTAAATAATAAGTTAAAAACCCTCCCAACTCGTCCCGGTGTTTATCAATTTAAAAATGATAAAGACAAAGTAATTTATGTGGGGAAAGCCAGGAATTTAAGAAGCCGTGTTCGAAGTTACTTCCACGGAAGTGCAACAAATGCTAAAACAATTGCATTAGTAAAAAAAATAAAAGATGTTGAACTTGTAGTAACCGATTCTGAGGTTGAAGCGTTGGTGCTGGAAAGCAATCTTATTAAAGAACTAAAACCCCGCTATAATATTGATCTTAAAGATGATAAATCATTTCCCTTTATTAAAATAACCAGCGAACCTTACCCCCAAGTTTATTCAACACGCCAGGTTATTAAGGATGGTTCAAAGTATTTTGGACCATATACAAGTGTAAAAAGTATGAAATCTTCTCTTCGTATGATAAACCAAATTTTTAAAATTAGAAGTTGCAAGTATGATATTAACGAAGAAACTATCGCAAAGAAAAAGTATAAGCTTTGCCTTGATTATCATATAAATAAATGTGACGGACCTTGTGAAGGATTAATCTCTGAACGTGAATACAATGAGATGGTTCAGGAGGTGATAAAACTTCTTAGAGGTAAAACCGATGATTTGATAAAAGAACTTGAAACCAAAATGCAAAAGGCGTCTTCGGGGCTTGATTTTGAAAAAGCCGGGGAAATAAGAGATAAACTTGAACGGTTAAAAACAATTTCAGCAAAACAGAAAATAGTTAGTAATGATTTTATAGATAGAGATGTGATTTCAGTAGCGTATGAAGGCAATGATTCCGCATGCTCTATTTTTAACATACGCAGCGGAAAACTTGTAGGTAAAAAACAATTGCGACTTAGCTTAAAAGGTGGCGAAGAATTGCCGGAGATTTACAATTCTATAGTGAAATTTTATTACGGTGAACATACTGAAATCCCAAAAGAAATTTTATTTGAAACCGAACCGATTGATTCCGGACTTTTAAAACAATGGCTTAATTTACGAGCTGAGAAAAAAGTAAAATTTGTAATCCCGCAACGAGGTGGGTTGCGTTCACTCATTAACATGTGTAAGCAGAATGCAATACTTCAACTAAAAGAGATTCAAATTCAAAAGATGAAAAAAGAAGGACAGGTTCCTTTTGCTGTTGCTGCGCTTCAAAAAGATTTAAGATTAATTAAACTCCCCAAAATAATTGAGTGTTTCGATATTTCTAATTTACAGGGAACAGATTCAGTTGCAAGCCTTGTGGTATTTGTTGATGGCAAACCAAGAAAAAGTCTGTACAGAAAATTTATTATTCAGGATGTTGATGGGCCCGATGACTTCGCAAGTATGCAGGAGGTGATTAGAAGAAGATACACCCGCATATTAAAGAATAAACAACCTTTGCCCGATCTTATAATGGTAGATGGAGGAAGGGTCAACTTTCGAGTGCAGTGGCAATTTTAAATGATCTCGGATTAAAACAAATTCCCATAATCGGACTTGCAAAGCGCCTTGAAGAAGTGTTTTTCCCACGGAAATCCGAGGCAGAGTCAATCGCAAAAACATCATCGGGATTAAAATTATTGCAGCAAATTCGTGATGAAGCTCACCGGTTTGCAATTACTTTTCATCGCAAACGAAGAGATAAAAGAACTTTTACTTCCGAGCTAACAACCATAAAAGGCATTGGTCCTTCCACGGCACAGATGTTGCTTAAACAGTTAGGAAGTGTGTCCACAATCAAAAAAGAATCGTTAGAAAAAATTACTGCTGTTGTTGGTAGAAAGAAAGCAGAATTAATTTTCAAATATTTTCGAAGAGAATAGGATCGATGAGGGCTTATATAACATATTATCCATAATATTTTTACTTATCAAAGGAAGTAATTATACAGAAGTCCCAAAGATTAATCCACTTGCAATCTCCACAATCAATCCCGCTATTACTAATCGACTACAAAAACATTCGTGATACAGTTTACACTTTGAAGGATCACGTTATCGAGATCAATCTTACAACACACGAAGGTATTGTAAAATTCAGAAACGGTGAAACAAAGGTATTCCCTCTTTCCGGCGGCACAAAAAATATTTCCGAAGGCATCGAAACAAGAGAGGGATTATTCACACTCCATTGGAAAAGCAAAATACAATACTCAACACAGTTCGATAGTACCGCAATGCTCTACTGGATGAGCTTTAACAGCGGAATTGGAATGCATGCACTAAGGACAAAGGGTTACTACGAGGCACCTGGGGAAGAAAGAAATGTATCACACGGTTGTGTAAGAGTTTCCCGCGAAGATGCAAAAGAAATGTTTGATATTATAGAAACGAGGGACACCTGTATTAGTACATAAAAGTGAGAACACAGTAACTGTTGCTTTTGCTGATACTGCTGAAAATTATAATTATTATTCATTTGATGAATTGAGAAAACTGCTGCCCGAAAGATACAGTGCAATTTACAATGGGAAGATATTTCATCGATAATAAGGAAAAAATAATTATTGATGAAAATAATGTGATGCTTCAGGACTCCCCAATTGGGAATGTTAAAAATATTCCAACCGAACAAATTGTTTTTCCAATTTTGGTAAATCTAAATAATGAAATAGCTAAAGAAGATAAGTTAAATAATAATTTATCAGGCAATACAGAAAATAAATTAAATTTATCGTTCCAACCTCTTCTTGATTCGCTTTATGTACAATTATAAATTCAAGTTTATTCTCTAAATTTTTGTAAAACATTCTCTGTTTTTTTTGAACCCCGCTTCTCCGCTCTAATTAAAATCATACAATTCTAATAATTTAATTTTGGCGATATGTATTCTCATTTATATATTGATTTATTACATTTTTTAATTTTGGAGAAACAATGAAAATTATAATATTCTTATCATTTCTTCCGATATTTATTTTCTCTCAGGCAAAATCACTTGATCTTGCCGGTTACACTATTGAACTTGGTATGAATGAGGAATTTGTATATGAACTACTCGGACCAAAATTTAGATTAGACGTAGATGACAATGATAATTTATTTATATCTAATAATTCTTCTGAATTTACTATTGGTATTATTTATTTTGAAAATGAGAGAGTAAGTAAAATTGTGAAGAGTTGGGGTACAACGCAAAAAAATAATGTTAGTGCTGTATTTAAAACTTTGTGGAATATTTTTAGACAATTCGGCGAGGAGTCTAAACTATTGAAAGTAATGCCTATAGAAACTTACACACCTACTGGTGAAGATTATACTTTACAGTTTTATATTAATGAAAACAGATTCGTTGATATAAAAATTCTTCACGTCATTTATATTTACGAAGTGCTCGTAGAACCGAAAATATAGCTGTCGAGAAAAATTAAGTTTAAACTAAAATCTAAATTGTAGCGAAAACAGATTTGCATTACCCAAATTTAATGAGAAAGGCATATAAGTATAATCAAATCTTAAACTGCCCCACATCAAACCAATTCCTCCTGTAAAACTTTTTGCTTCGTAACCGGATTGATAACCAACACGTAGAGCAAATATCTCATCATAAATTATATCACCGCCTAAGTTAAAGTGAATATCATCTGTATCGAGATATTTCTGAATTTCAGCAACGGCAATAATATCAAGCTTAGCAGATTCTACACCAAATTTATATGCAGATCCTAATCTAAAATCTGTTGGCAATTGAGTTTCTGCGTTTCGCAGCGCATTCATCGATCCGATGTTTTTGATAACTGTGGATACTGATAATCCTTTAAACGGAGTTTCATAATTTAAACCAAAATCGAAACTCCCATCCATTTGCTTCATCACTTAACAATCCTTCGTACAAGTACCTGATGGTTGTCCCAAACGAAAGTTTTTCCCACACATAAAATCCTGTTGATAAACTGCCGAAAAAATAATTTGCATCAAATTTTGAATCAGGTTCACCGGGGCGGGTTCTTATTTCAATATCGCTGATGCTCGTGTAGTTCAATCCGATCGCCCAAGGCAAACCGAACATGTTCCATTTAATTCCAAACAATTCGCTGTTAACATCTTGTATCCAGCTGCTGTGCATAATTAAAACTTCATTTTTTTCTACCAAAGCTAATCTTGAAGGATTATAATAAAGAGCGGAAAGATCGTTGGATGCAGAAGCGCCTGCATCACCCATTCCAATGTTACGTGCACCGAATCCAAATTTTAAAAATGATAATCCCGTGTTACCGGCAGATTGTGCAAAAATATAAGATGAAGCAAGAATAAATATTAAAAGAAATTTTTTCATTCTATCATTTAAAAATTAAATGTTAAACCAATTATATGTCTGTCATTACTTGAATATTGCTCTAGTACAAAAGCATAATCAACACCTACCTTAAAATTACCAAAGGATTTATAAAAAGAGAATCCAAGAGCGGGTCTTACGGGCCAATCCGTGTTACTAAGATTAAACTGATCAATACCGCCTCTTAAATAGAGACTTTCGTAAATGTTGTACTCAACTCCGGCACGCAAGATGTTTGTTTCAGCACTACTATTTTCATATTCAAACGAAGCAAGTAAGCCAATTTCTTTGTTAAGATAACTTACACCAAGCTTTCTCAGGTTAGGAAATTTATCTTCAGTAATCACGCCTCTGTCATAAACCGGCGAAGTATCCCATTTGTACTTACTGTTTATATCAATAACAGCAAGAGCAACCGTAAACTGATCATTAACTTTATACACAGCACCTATATCAACACCAAAACTTGTTGTGTTAATTTCTTCAAAGAGTTTGTAGTAATAAAATTTTGCCGTAATACCGACTGAAAATTTTTCAGAAAATCGGTTTGCAAATGCAAGATAAAATTGATTTTCAGATGTTGAAAGCTCTCCTGTTGGCAAGCCATTGTTGTCTCTTCCATCAATATTGCTAACGCCTGCGTTTATTATACCTATACTCACTCCCGCACTGTTTCTCGGTTTTCGATTTTCAACCAACGAATCTTTTTTAGAATAAAAATCGAAACGGCGAGTGTAACTTAAAAAATTGAGATTACGATCAATCGAAAGAAAAGAATATCCAACTAGAACAGAATTCTTCTCTTGAAAAACAGTAACTGCCGGATTGTAGTATGATACAAGTTCACCAGTAATAACTGCCGACATTGCATTTCCCATTCCTATTCCGCGCGCACCAAAGCCCATCCTGCTGAATGCACCAGGTCGTGCAGCTATCTCAGTAAATTGCGGTTGAGCAATTATAATTGTACTTGTTAATAATATTATGCCAATTATTATTCTTTTCAAGATTACCTCTACTGCATCACAATAATTTTTCCAAAAAGAGGAGTATCTGAATCAACATCAACTCTGTATAAATAAACACCGTTTGGTACAATGTTTCCGGTGTCATCTTTTCCATCCCAAAAATCAGGTGGACCTTCAAGTCCCCTTTGTCGGGGAACATTTTGTATCACGGTTCGAACGTAATTCATACCAAAATCAAAAATTCGGATAGTTACCGTAGCAGGTTTATTATCCGTGCTGTAAATTATTTTTAACTGCTCCTGGTTAGGAGAAAAAGGATTAGGGTAACAATAAGTTGTCGAGAGATCTTTCAACGGTTGTGCGGCAAAATATATTTTTGCCCGCCCTCTCCAAAACCCGATCTCTTCCAGTTTAACCAATCCGTCGTTCGATCCTAGCCAGACGTCATTTCCTTCTGATTCGGCACTAAAATAAATATCGGTTCTCAAAAATACTTTTGATGTTGGATCACTGATTGTATCGATGATAGATGTTGGAAGTATCCAGCTTCGTCCATCATTAGACGATCTAAATGGTCCGTTATCAGTTGCTGCAATTACATCACTGTTTTTAAACCCGAAGTTGTGGGTTTTTTCGTCACGCAAAAAAGTTTTCCAGGAAGCGCCACCGTTATCCGAAGAGCTAACTCCAGAATATTCACTGGGATCTTCAGCTTTCCATGTGGCTGCCCATACAATATTTGAAAAATTATTGTAACCGAGTGCAGTTATAAAATTGCCGCTTATCGGCTCACTTTGGTTTTGATGATTGAATTTAACCCAGCTAATTCCGTTATCAGTAGATTTATTAATTCCGTTTGCCGAACCAACATAAAGAGTTGTATCATCAGTAGAAATAACTGAAAAAACTCTGTGATTAAGATTGCCTTCATCACAAAAGCTGCCGGCAACAGGTGAAAGACAAAAATCCAAAGTATCATCCGGGACAATTGAATTAAGATAATCAGGTGGAAGAACAACTCTCTGCCAGCTTTCTCCTTTATCAGTACTTTTTCTTAATCCGCCTGCAAAAGAAGTGATCCATATTGTTCCGGGCGTAAAAGCAATATCGAAGGTTAAGTTTTGTTCTGTAACTGTAACAGGAAGAGCCTGAAGGATGTTGATTCCATATTCAACAGTTGTAGAATCAGGATGATCTAGAGGCTGAGGGACTGCAGTCCACGATAATCCATTATCTGTCGTATATTTCAATCCGGTACCTGCAGGTACATCATCTGCAACTCCCTCAACAGTTTGCGCTGTGGCAGCCCAGAATGTACCGTTGTCATATCCGATTGCTGAAATATTATCTTTACCAAATGGGTCTGTCTCATAATAGTTTGTCCAGCTCAAACCCCTGTCAAAAGACACACTTACACCTCTACTCGTTCCAAGCCATACAGTATCGCCAATTGTAATTATATCAAGTATGCTGTTACTTAATGGATTTGGGGATGAAATTTTAGACAAATAATTTTCATCACTGGTAAGATTAAAAGATTCGGGTTTAAACTGCGAATAAGAGTCAGTAAGAAAAATTATAGCAAAAGTAAAACTTAGAATTATTTTTAGCATTAGAGAACAATAATATTATGAATAATCTTATTACTCAACAATTTACTTCTATCCCTTGCCTGAAACTCAAATCGCCAAGTACCTTTTTGCGCGCTCGCTGGGAATGTCAGAATGACAGTAAATATTCCGTCCTCTTCTGTAACATCACCATTTTCTGATGTATTACCATCGTCGAACATAGGGAACTGAAAAAAACCTTGACTATTAACAATCCTTACTCCGTTTGGATCATACGCTTCATAAAAACAAATTCGATGTCATTTAAACCATTACTATCACTGACTTCAACATGAAAGAGTATTGTTTCTCCTGCTTGAATCGAATCGGGCATAACAAGATTTGAAACCACAGGTGCTACATTATCCTGCCCATTGTTATACTTAAAGCTTCCAATCGCAACCTGCAATTTATCATCGGCATTTTTTACATAGTATTTTATGTTATAAATTCCGTTAGGGTAAGACTCACTAAGCGGAAACTCATTAAAAAAACGATTATTATCATTATCATCGAACAGTTGAAAAGGCGATGAATTTAATTTCGATTCATCCGAAGCAAAAATATCACAAAACACTTCATTAACTTCACTTGAACCAGTAAATAGAATTCTTATTGTAATTAAGGAGTCATTTGGAGTGTAAGTAACACTATCGATTGGCCCGACTAAAATAACCTGGTAATTATTTGGGGTCGTTTCGATTAGGTTATCAAATGTTTTTTCGCATCCGATAATTAATATTGGGAGTAACAATAGAATTATTTTTCTTATAGGTAAATATTCTTTTTAGTCAATTGTTTTAAAAGGTAAAAATTAATATACTGGAAATATATCAAGGCAAAGTTAACATAATTGGTGCAGGAGAAAAAGAAATAACAAAGATAAAAACGATAGATATCCTAATAACATTCTCCCTTTGCTTAAGGAACCGGATCAGGAACCGGTGGATGTTTTAATCTTATTACAAAATAAAGTATCAACGACCAAAAAAGCCATCCACCCCAGCCGATACCTAATCCTAACTCTAAAGTACCATCAACAATTCCAATTATTCCTAAAACAAATAAAATTAAAAATGCAATTACGGAAACTTTGTAAGAGTTCTCCTCACCAAACATTGTGTAAGCGATATGTCCTCCGTCAAGCTGCCCAACAGGAATCATATTCATCGAAGTGATGAGCAATCCAAACCATCCCGCACAAATAAATGGATAATGATAAATCTCTGTCATAGAGGAATTTTGAATGATCTGCGAAGATTTCTCTCAGTGCAGAAAATAGTATTGAATCACCAAATACTAATGATAAACCATTTTTTCCAAACTCCGGCTCAAAATAATCAGGATGGATTGATAAAATATAATCAACACCTGGTACGTTCGTAAAACCA
>PVMK01173969.1_pt1 | contig 15617 bp, 16 predicted proteins | sample 1853481 | NCBI WGS metagenome assembly PVMK01 (sample SAMN08533507, study PRJNA380276) | Marine sediment metagenome, whole genome shotgun sequencing project.
CATAGGCCCCGTCGACTTTTCTGAAACGGTCATGGCTTTCCCGGGTGGCACCATCCAGGCTGATGCTGATTCGTTTGATGCCTACATCCACCAATTTTTTCGCAATCGGTTCAGTGACCAGGGTTCCGTTGGGTGCCATCACCATTCTCAGGCCTTTGGCGGTACCATAAGCGGCAATCTCAAATATATCATCACGCAGCAACGGTTCACCGCCCGTCAATATGATGATGGGTTTGGCGACCTCTGCAATCTGATCGAGCAGCCGAAAGGCTTCGGAAGTATCCAGTTCCCCGCTGTGAGGGCCGGTGGTGGCTGAAGCCCGGCAATGAATGCAGGCCAGATTGCAATTGCGTGTGGTTTCCCAGGCCACAAGGCGCAGGGATGATTGCCCTTCTTTCTTATCGGAAGGAGACGTGTGATCAGCTGGTTTAGCGTGTGGGTGTTTCATAGTGATAACGTTATTTAGAACTAGTGGCGTACTTCTTTTGATTAGTGTTAATTATGTAGGGTTTCAGGTTTCAGGTGTCAGGATAAAGGGTTCAAAGGTTCAAGGTTCAGAGGTTCAGGGTTATATCAAAATAGGTTCCAAGGTTCTGGGTTCAACGTTCAGGGTTACCCTGTCGGAATATCCTTTAGGGGTCCATTAATATTAATATGCATTTTTCTGTAAAAGCCATGGATCAACGATCTTAAACCTCTGAACCTCTTGTATGAAACTTCATGAAATCCAATGTAATTTTCGTTAAGTTCCACACGCGTTACAGAGTACGGACTTCGTCGTCGTCGTACTCGTACTCGTCCCTCGGCCCCTATATAATTCTGATTTCGAGGACGAGCACGAGGACGAGGACGAGTACGAAAAGTATCAGATTCGATCGCCTGAGAGCGCCCTTATTTGAAACTACAAAGTTTCTTTTTCGATTAGACTGGCCGTTTTTTTGGTCAGCGACGGCGCTGAACCCCTGAACTCAGAACCCTGAACGCAAGGCCTGGGCCGCTTCGATGGCGAAATAAGTTAAAATCATGTCCGCCCCCGCTCGCTTTATGGCCGTCAGGGTTTCCATCATTACTTTCGATCCGTCAATCCACCCCATTTTTTCGGCCGCTTTAATCATGGAGAACTCTCCGCTGACATTGTAGGCGGCTAGCGGAAGATCGATTTCTTCACGCACCCGGCAGATGATGTCCAGGTAGGCCAGCGCGGGTTTCACCATGATGATGTCCGCCCCTTCCTCGATATCCATCGTGACTTCCCGAATGGCTTCCAGGGCATTGGCCGGATCCATCTGATAGGTCCGGCGATCGCCGAATTTGGGAGCCGAATCCGCGGCACTGCGAAACGGTCCGTAATAGGCCGAGCAATATTTGGCGGCATAGGACATAATGGGAATCTGGCTGAAATTGTTTTCATCCAGGATTTCGCGAATTTCAGCCACGCGGCCGTCCATCATGTCCGAGGGGGCCACCATGTCGGCCCCGGCCCTGGCATGGGACAGGGCCGTGCGGGCGATCAGCTCCAGGCTGGCGTCATTGTCGATGGTATCGCCTTTAACCACGCCGCAATGTCCGTGATCTGTATACTGGCACAGGCAAACATCCGTGATAACGACCAGGTCCGGCAGTTTCTCTTTCACGGCCCGGGTTGCCCTTTTGAACGATACCGTCGTCCGCATAGGCACGGGTGCCCAGGGCGTCTTTATTTTTCAGGGATCCCGAAAAGAACAATGGCCGGAATCCCCAGTTCATAGACGTCTTCGGCGGTCTTTAAGAAAATTATCAATCGACAGTTGAAAATGACCGGGCATCGATGAAAATCGGATTTTTGACATCCTGACCGTCAATAACAAACAGGGGCAGGATGAGATCGTTAACCGATAAACTGGTTTCGCGAATCATACGCCGCAAGGCTTTCATTTTGCCGCAACCGCCTGGGTCTATAGTCCGGAAATAACATAGAACCTACCTTTCAATTCCATGTAACGATGTTAGGGAATCATCTTCCGCCATTTATGTCAAATTGCCTGGCACGCACAAGTCGGTAGATGCCTAAAGTGTATTTTAGGCAATAGTACATCGGCCTAAAATGATGTCACAAAATGAACTGTTAAGTATCTAGTCTCAGCTGGTTACCCCATAGGCCAACGCGATTTCCTCGTCGGTCAGATAGCAGGCCGGATCAGGTGCCCAGACATCGCCGCTGACAGCTTCAGCGCGCACCCTGAAATTACCCCCGCAAACATCCAGCCAGCTGCAGGTGGCGCAGCGCCCTTTGACATGCTTTTTCTTTTCTTTCAGCTTTCCCAACAGCGGTTCGGAAGTGTCCGTCCAGATTTCTGAAAAGGGCCGGTCTTTTACATTGCCAAAGCTGTAGTGGCGCCAGAATTGATCGGCATAAACCTCACCGTCCCAACTGACGCATCCGATCCCCCGGCCGGAATTATTGCCTTCATTCCATTGTAACAGCTCCAGCACCTTTTTGGCCCGCTCAGGATCTTCTTTCAACAGTCTGAGGTAAATATAGGGACCGTCGGCATGGTTATCCACCGTCAGAACTTCCTTGGGCTTGCCTGCCGCATGCAGGCGCTTGGTTTCATCAATGATAAGATCAAGTGCCGCCCGGGTGTCTTCATGGCTCAAATCCTCTTTTACCAGCTCGGCTCCGCGACCGGCATAAACGAGATGGTAAAAACACACCCGGGGAATGTCCATTTCTTCGAGAAGTTGGAAAATCTTGGGGATTTCCTTGACATTGAATTTATTGACCGTAAAACGCAGCCCGACCTTTATGCCGGCATCCTGGCTGTTTTTAATCCCTTCCAGTGCGGAGCGAAACGCGCCCTTAACGCCTCTGAAGCGGTCGTTGATTTCTTGCATGCCGTCGAGGCTGATGCCGACATAGGACAACCCGATCTCTTTTAACGTGCGAGCCATTTTGGGGGTGATCAAGGTACCGTTGGTGGATATTACCGCCCGCATGCCTTTTTCCACGGCATAGGCTGCCAGCTGAGGCAGGTCTTTGCGAACCAGTGGTTCCCCGCCGGAAAACAACATGACCGGGGAGCCGAAGGCGGCAAGGTCGTCAATTAATTCCTTGCCCTGTTCGGTGGTCAATTCATTGTCAAAGGGGATATCTTTTGCGTGAGCATAACAGTGAACGCACTTTAAATTGCATCGCCGGGTCACATTCCAGACAATAACGGGACGCTTGTCTTCGCTAAATTGTAGCAGATGAGAGGGCAATTTCGAGGAATCACGTCCATAGCGCAGGAGGTCGGAAGGGTTCTACCGTTCCGCAATAGAGCTTTGATATTCCGATCATGATCTTGGGTTTATCTCCTTCGGATTCATGGGGGATTAATTTGATCCTTAATCAGCTCGCCGACAAACGCTTCCGGATCCAACAGGGCTTGCCGGGTAATGAAAAATCGGTTGCGGTTGGTTTTTTCGCGGGCCAGCTTGAGGCCGTGCTGAAAATCCTGGTTTATTTTCTCAGTGACATCTTCTATCTCAAAGGGGAGATTCTATCAGCTTTTCGATGATAAAATCAATGGCGTCTTCTTCAAGAACAATATTAATATCATGGTTTTTGAAAAAGTACAGTTCAATCTTCTTGATTTCATCATAATGGGATTTGATCTTTTTTATCACTTTGCCGATGTCCAGCGTATTTTTAGCGTAACACGTGGCAACTACGTCGAGCCGCGAGGGCGTCATCGTCAGGCCATATTTATCCGCCAGGTTCTTTTGATTTTCTTTGAGGTATTCTTTAATATTTTCTTTTTCCTGCTGGATCAGTCGACCAAAAAGTTGATGCGTTGCCTGCTTTTTGGTTGCACCGGCAATGGTTTTCAGAAATGTCTCCGGGTTATCTATGATAGCCGAGGTGGCCGGGAAATTCGTTTATGCCGGCTGAAGGCAGTTTTCTTTCAAAGTCAAGCAACGCTTTTTCAACTGCGCTGACCAGGCCTCTGGCACCGGTATTTTCGACAAAGGCATGACTGGCCAATGTCTGCAATAAGCGGTCTTCGAATTTCACCTCAATGTCGTAGGCCGCAAAATCAAGTTTTTTCCCCAGGATGATGGGATTGTTGGGGTTTTTGAGAATCTCGTACAGATCATCCTCGGTTAAGTGGTCAAAGACCGCCCGTACCGGCAGGCGGCCGACAAACTCAGACTCAAAGCCGAATTCGATCAAATCCTCGGATCTGACGTGTTTGAGGATATCGACCTGTTCCTCGGCTTTGCGAATACGGGCTCCAAATCCAATACCCTGTTTTGAAAGACGTTTTTCGATAATCGGCCCCAGTTCGGTGAAGGCCCCGCTCATGATGAACAAAATGCTGCCGGTGTTGACGGAACGTTTATCCCGTTTGCCTGTTTTGCGAAACTGTTCGATTTCCTGGATCATTGAAATGGGGTCATGGGGTACTTTTAAATCAATATCGGTTTCCTCCATCGGTTTGAGAAGGGCGCGTTGCACACCGGTGCGGGATACATCGGCACCGATCAGATTGCGGCTGGATGCAATTTTATCAATTTCGTCGATATAGACGATGCCGTAGTGGGCCAGTTCGATGTCATCGTCTGCTTCCCGTACCAGATCGCGAACAAGATCCTCCACATCGCCACCGACATAACCGGTTTCGCTGAATTTGGTCGCATCTCCTTTGACGAAGGGCACACCGATTTTATCGGCAATCAATTTGATAATATAGGTCTTGCCGACACCGGTCGGCCCGATCATCAGAACGTTGTTCTTTATGCTGCCCACCATGCTGCTGATGGCGTTTTCAGATTCCATGGCGCGCTTAATGCGATTGAAGTGCGTGCATATTTTGGTTGCCAGAATGGCTTTGGCGCTGTCCTGTTTGACGATGTATTGATCCAGGTAGGCAATGAGTTCTTCCGGCTTCAAATCAAAGTTGATTTTTTTCTTGGATTTGCCGGCTTCCTTGGTTTGATCCACCGTCGCCTGCTGGGTCATCACCATGGGCGATACGAGCTTTACATTTTGGCCGAACTTTTTGGCCAAAAACTCACTGATCTCTTTTTCCAATTCTTTGGGATCGGGTATCTTTTCGTTGGTTTGTCTCATAGCATCAAAATATAACCATAGCCTGGTGGAAATGCAAGTATGACACGGCTATTCCGGGAACAAGATCAAAGGGAAGGGGGCGGGCACTGGTTCTTCTCTGTAAACATAACTCTAACCTTTGGGCTCCAATGGCTGTAGGCCATTTTTCTCCAATATTTTAAGCGCTTTTGCATTGTCTGAAAAACGAAATACCATCATTGCGATTCCGGGCGATTCGCTGACGGCCGTATACGAGTATTCTATTTGAATATCGTCTTCTTCCAGCAGTTTGAGCATTCGACTCAATCCGCCCGGCCGGTCGTCTATTTCAATTAGGACGACATCGTTGATCACCGCCGTTAATTTTTCTTTCTGTAAAACCGCAATCGCTTTTTCCGGTTCCGATACGACCATTCTTAATTTGCAGAAGCCGTCACCATTATCCACCAGGCAATGAGCGCGAATATTTACTCCCCCGCCACCTAAAAAGGAAATAACATTGCTCAAATGTGACACGGAATTTCCGGTTAATACGGTTAGTTGCTTAAAGGTCATGGATGACTCCCGGAATCATAGAGTTAGCGGTTAAACCGGTTTTTTTGAATACTGGCCAGCAAATACAGAAACCCTTTTTACCAGTTTTCTGCGAGCAGTTCAAAAACATCCCGGGGCATCACACAGGCGGGACATTTTTCCGGCGCTTCCGGGCCCACGTGCAGGTAACCACAGTTGCGGCATTTCCAGACCACCTCCTGGTCCCGTTTGAAAACCGCACCGCTGTTAATATTGGCGGCCAGTTCACGGTAGCGTTTCTCATGCTGTTTTTCGGAAACACAAATAGCATCCCAGGTTTCGGCCGCCCTTTCAAAGCCCTCTTCGCGGGCTGTCTTTGCAAAGCCCGGGTACAGCTCTGAGTGTTCAAATTTTTCTCCGGCCGCCGCCGCCAGCAGGTTGTCGTAGGTGCTGCCAATTACCCCCGCGGGGAAACTGGCGGTAATTTCCAGCTCGCCGCCGTTAAAAAATTTGAAGAACCGCAGGGCATGCTCGCACTCGTTGTCGGCGGTTTCCTCAAATATTTCTGCAATCTGATCATAGCCTTCTTCGGCGGCCCTTCTGGCAAAATAGGTGTACCGATTACGGGCCTGGGATTCTCCGGCAAAAGAGCCCAGCAGGTTTTTTGCCGTCCGGCTTTCTCTGAATTTACCCATTGTAAGGATCCTTTCCATCCGGTTGCGCATTTAGCCGAAACCGCCGGTGGCGGTTTCGGTGCGCTCCGGTTGCTGCGTCCGCTGTTTAGTCTTCCTCGATTTCAATGGCGTGGGCGCCGCATTCATCGGCGGCTTGTCTCACCAGATCTTTGTATTCTCCCGGAATTTCGTCAAATTTGACTTTGGATTTCAATTCATCCTCGTCGTATTCGAAAACCTCGGGACAAAGATTGTTGCAAAGCCGGTCTCCCATGCAATCCTTTGTTACTTTTGCCTTCATTTTAGTCTCCTTTCCATTTCTAATTGGCATCCATAATGAACAGAAATAATCAGTATCCGATTATCTAAGACGGATTTGTTTGTCAAGCGAGATTTTTTGCGCTGGAACTTTCTTATCTATATAATCAATCGATATACAATTCCGATAATCGGAGCTTCATTAATGCCGTGAATATAAAGAGGAACGCGATCGGGTTCCTCGATGTTCAATGCCGCCAGAATTCGCTCTTTACCGGTCATGGCATTTCCTTTTTTGGAGCTGAATAGGCGGAATTCTCAAAAATAATGTAATTTTCCGTTCAATTGGAATCGTTGGCCGGTTTCGTCCGGAATCGGGCAGAATATGCAGGGGATATATCAAGCCTCTTATCAAGTCCACAAAATAGGTACCTCATAGCCTTCCAACTTACGGTCGTGGGTGACCAGTGTAAGGCCTTCAGAAACTGCCTGAGCGACCAGCATACGATCGAATGGATCCCCATGGCGTGGAGGCAATGCTGCCGCCGCTTCAGCATGGGAAAAGGAAATTTGCAGCTTTTCAAATCCGCTGTCTTCAACACCCGCTTCCACAGTATCAGGGATGTCAAGTCTGCCTAAGGATGCTTTGATCCCAGCTTCCCATGCAGTCGCAGCACTCACAAATACAACATCGGCACCGGCAATCGCCGATTTTGCTGCTCCCTGCAATAGAGGATCGTTAGACCGCCACCAGAGGAAAACATGTGTGTCCAGAAGCAGTTTATTTATCCTCATAAACTCGTCCTTCGAACGCAGATTGAATGTTATCCGGGAGTGGAGCATCAAAATCATCAGAGATGTGAACCTTCCCCTCCCAGCCTCCGGGTTTGCGTTTGGCTTTCGTCTTTGGCAGCGGAACGAGTTTGGCAAGCGGTACGCCAGATTTAGCAATCAGGATCTCTTCGCCTTTGGCCGCCCTATCGATCAGGTGCGACAGGTGCGTTTTAGCTTCATAAAGATTATAAATATAATCCGGCATGTCTGAAACCTCTCCGTTGGTCAAGCTTGACCAGATATAGCCTTTCCTCCCAGGTTTGTCAAGTAACAGCTACCTTTACCTGGCGGTTTTCGGTATTGTCCCGGCGGTGTTTCCCCAATCTGCCCTGATGGACCGGGTGTTTAACGACCAGATCGATCCTCAATTCCGGCAAAAGCGGCATCCTTCCGCAAAGCGCACAACGTTAAATATGAGTTATGAAAAGGGGAAGGGCAAAAAGTCCAGATAACGGGTAATCGTTCAATAGGCTATGAAATCGAAGACCAGCAATCTTGAGACGGGGTAAATTACCTGTTTTGTTTTAACAAGATAGCTATGGTTGTCCTGCGCCATTGATGTTTTTTTGTTTTTTCGTTACAATAACGAAAAGGGTTTCAATTTTTGACATCTTTATCGTTTTAAGCGAAGTTGATCAGAAAACTCGGGGGTCAGAAACTCGGGGGTCAAGTCTGCGATTGACTTTTAGTATTTCTTCCCAAGAGTCAATCGTAGATTTGACCTCCGCTTGATTTTTAAATCTGACCGATATTCTAATTGTGCGCAATGCAATTTACCAACCAGAATTGTCATAGTAGGAGGAAGATTAAATGGCAGATAATTTTGATGGCAGAGGTGCCAAACGAACTGCTTATTTAACACCGCTTCAGATTAAGGATCTGAGATCTGGTGATATATATGAGGCAAAAATGGTCGACTATAGCGATGGTGGAATCTCCTTCGCATCAGATGGTTTTTTCGAAAAGGGTGCTCCGCTTTACTTCGGTATACTATACCCTCCACATTACTTGACTTCTCGTGTTTTCGAATATTATAGGGGGAAAGTGATGTGGCGCAAAGACTTAAAGCGATCTCCTTTTAGTTACGAATACGGGATCCAGCTGGTTTCTGAATCAAGCAAGCAAAAATCGAACTCCAACGATGCAAAAACAACAAAAGAATCAAGAAATCATCCAAGAAGACCTTTCCTCAGGCCTCTACGATTTGGCACCCAAAAAGAAATTTTTAATGGCAGTACAAAAAACATTAGTGCATCTGGAGTCTTTATTGCTACAAACGAAAAATTAGAAGTTGGGCAGTTAATAAAGCTAAACCTTCCTCTCAAAAAAGGTAAAATGGTAGGGACCGTAGGTGAAATCGTATGGATAAACGATGAGGGCTTCGGTTTAAAATTCATAGAAATAAAATGACTTTTCAGAGGGGATACCTTATGACCGAGATAGTTACCTATAATCTTTACCCGTTAACACCCACACCTTCCTATACCTTAACAATTTCACCTGTCCATTCACTGGTAAACATGACACTTTTGGAACTCGAGGGTCAAGTCTACGATTGACTTTTAGTGTTTCTTCACAAGAGTCAATCGTAGAATTGACCCCCGCTTATATTAATTTGTGGTAAATACACTTAAGCTAAGAGGTATTCACTTATTATTTAATGTAATGATAATAGGCCCAACTTCCCCAAAGAACCAGGATCGGAATTAGATAAATTAAAAAGGCAACACTCAACGCGCCGGGATATCCTTCTATTTCGTTAAACATTAACTGATTAAAGTGGGGGATGAAAATAAGAACTGATCTATATCCGAACTAATGTGATTAAACTTTATTAGAGGAAAACAACGAAATCAATAAAAATCAATATTTGATACACTTTTTCGTATATCAAATTCGGCCCTTGAAAAATAGTGAGGATTTGCATATGCAGTATACAGTCGGACGTTTCGCGAACTATGGCAAATAGTCTGCAGCTATGAAGAGGCTTATGTATTGTATCCTAAGATGAATATGGAACAGTGATGAAATATTCTCATTTCATCGCCGATCATATATTTATGTGGCTCAGTGGTTAGCGTGCAGGTTTTGCTGTGGCCTAAATTCTGAAAATTCAACATACACAAAGCATTGCTGTCGGCAGCAAAACGTTTATTGAGAAGATGAAAAAAGCCCTTGGCTTAGAGCAACAGGTAGAAAGATAATTTGCGCTGACGATACCTTTGAACTTCGGCAAGTGCTGACTGAATTTTGGAGTTGAAAACCGCATCTAATTTTTTTTGGCACGGGATGGAGGACATGATCCCTGAAGGAGATTAAAGAGCCGTCGAGGACTGTGCCCGTCATGGCTGAAACGGATGTTCTGGTGGTGGGCAGCGGCGGCCGTTTCCGTCAAGGACAATGTGACCTGCAGAAGGGTAGACATCAGGACTGTGCAGAAGGCGCTTGAAAAGCAAGGCGTGAGGATCGCTTGATGGATAAGAAGTCGTTTCGTTTAATAGGCTATGAAATTGAAGATGATCAATCTTGATGAGCGGGTACCGGCGATACCGGGGCGAATCCAACTCCCCAGTTCCCAACTCGACAGTTTCTTCTGAAAACTCATTGACGAGCATCTATATAATCAATCGGTTGAACGGATTTCCAAGCAAAATTTTTGTGTGAAGTTTGCCACAAATCATAATTGCGTTGTAAGTTCAGCCAGCTTTCGGGAGTTGAATTCGGAAAAGCTTTTGACAAACGTAACGCCATCTCAGGAGTAATCGATTTATGCTCATTGATTATTGCAGATACTGCTTTTCGCGATACTCCTAGCCGCATTGCAAGATCGGTAATTGAAATTTCTAATGGCGTCAAATAGAGATTTTTAAGTATACGACCTGGATGGGCAGGACATCTTTTCCTTTCAATCATAATATGACTCCGGGTTGATGGTAAGCTTCAATGGGTATTTCAATAATATCCATTACAATTCAATGGTAATCGGTATAGTCTACATTGTAAGCATCACCATGGATAAATTTAAAAGTGATTCTCCAATTACCAGATACATTAACAGCCCAAATTTCTTCTCTTTTCGGAAGTAGTTTGTGTAACCTGGAGCCCGGAAAGTTCATCACTTGAATTGTGTCGGCAGCATCAAGCAAATCCAGAATATCTGAAAGTTTATCAGCGTGTTTGGCTTGAATTCCCTTGATTGTGCCATCGTAAAAGAATTTTTTCAAGCCTTTGTGCTCGAAGGATTTTATCATGGCTATAGAAAATAACCGAATTCAGGCGAAATCTGTGACTCCCCAGACTACAAATGGAATGTAACCCATAGGGTAACACATGTCAATGAGTATTCCGGTTTAAAAAAAGAATTTTTGCGGTAAATCGTGAAAATCATTTTTTGTTTTGCCAAAATAGCGACGGTTGTCCTCGCCATTGATGTTTTTTTGTTTTTTCGCTACAATAGCAAAAAGGGTTTCAATTATTTCAGCACTTGTCTTGGAAATTTTTATTTCTTGTCTATTTCTTGTCGGACCAAGCTATGTGTTTGTATTTTATGATGAAATCTTCTAAAAATGGCTGTTTTTCAGTCTTAGGAACCACTTTTCAGGGGTGAAAACATGGTTGTAAGGACTTTGGGATTCTTTAAGCTCATATCCTTCATTATTTTCCAACTCTCTGCGGCCTATTGCCTTTGCACCCAGTTTAGCTTTTGTTTCCATCACAAATTCTTTATTACCGACCCCGGTTAAATAAAGTACCCGGATTTAACAGGGCAGGCACCTAATGCTTTGCGTCCATTTTGCATCGCGTTGGTTCAAACCATTTTTCAAAACCTCCTCTACCCAATTACGATGATATTCTGATGATATCGATCTTCCCAGAATGCTCCCTTTCGATTCTTTCTTTGATTATATTCTCTTGCCGTTCTGCCGGCTATAAGTTGGATTGATTTTGGAATGATATTCTCTTTGCCGTCATAGACTAGTAAACGGTGGGCCTAAGACCCTATACAACCCCTCGCTTAGCATTTATTTCATTAATTTTCTACTAGCTAATTTGGTCCGACAAGCATTCAGAATGAACAGTAATCAAAATAAAAACGGAGTGTTGTGCGCAATGCCAGGATTAAATGTTAAATAAACACCGTCGTGCAAAGCTGTTCATCCATAACGATCCCTAATGATCTCAGACAGCATCCAATTTCGGTGGCGATTATCCACTCCGCTAATATCATAGGTTTACGCTGGAAACTCCCCGACCTCGCACTAAATTATACCAGCATTTATGCCGATATATATTTCAGCCAGTTTCTAATCCTTTTTTGCCGTTGGCATAAAAAGGGATGGAAAGAGACCAGTATTGTAAAAAAGGATAGGCTAGTCTATTCCCAACGAGCGTGACATGATCCAAACATAACAGCGCTGATGGTAATCTGCTGCCTTTTTCTGCATAGCAGCTTAAACTTACTTTTTGGTTCAGAGATTAATAGATTGCAAAGGCAGAAATAGCCTTGGGCTATCATCACTTAGGCGGGTAAAACCAAACTGTTCGTAGAATCCTCTGGCGTTGTCGTTAATAGCATCCACAACCATGGTATAGATTGCGATTTGATCACTGACCGCCAACGTGCGCTTGATTGCATCGGCCAGCAATAATTTTCCAACCCCTTGTCCCTGAGCAGCACTGCTAACCGCCAGTCTGCCGATCAGAGCGGCGGGCACTGGATGCTTGGGCAACTTCCGAGCCAGCTTTTCAGGTAATTGATTCAGTTCAATGGATAAGGTACTCAGGGTGTAGTAACCAATCACCGCCTTCGGATTATCTGGCTTAGTCGCCACGAAAACACGGCTGATGCTGCGTTTGATATCCTGCCTGGCTTGCTTTTTAAGGTAGCGATCCAGCGCTTCGACACCACACTGAAAGCCCGTCCTGTCATGTGTGAGGTTAAGCGGCTCTATAACCAGATTTTGAAAATCTGTCATTTGCTGACAACATGCTGATCATGTTCTTCAAGAGCTGCGGCCAGTTTGCGATTGAAACGTACCGGAGCGGCCAAAGCCTCGAAAAAGATCCTGGAATTTTTCGCGTTCAATGCCATAATCTCATGCTCCTGAACGGTTTTCTCGGCTTGCTCCAAGGCACTGGTTAGTATGAAATGACTAACAGTCTTACCCTCAAAACCGGCAGCACGCTCTATGAGGCTCTTTGCGCTGCTTTTCAGACGGAGGTTGATCCGTTCGTTTTTATTTTGAGTTGCTGCATCCATGGTAAATAATCCTTGAGTTTGTTTTAGTTATGCTGCAAGCAATGTACGTCAAAAAGGTGCTTTTGTCAATAAAAAGAAATAAAAAAATGAGAAATATCAATTTGCTTTCTTTCAATACTTAAATTAAAGGTATTCGATAGTGATATCGATAAACAAAGGAAGCCGGTGAGTTATTTACTTATTTATGGACGGCCCGGAGAACATAGATTTGGGATTTTTGATTTTAGAATTTGGATTTAATGCCCGCCTTCGGCGGATCAATTTAATATAAAATGATAGAGCAAAGCGATAAAACAAATCCGCAATCCAAAATTGTTCCTAAAAGAGCTTCTCCAATCCTGATCGGTAAGCGCCAGAGGAGGCGCCATTATTGAAAACCCTTATTCTTACTGAAAAGCCCTCGGTGGCAATGGATTTTGCACGGGGACTCGGTATCCGAGGCAAACAAGACGGATATATTGAAAACGACAGATATATAATCACATGGGCGGTGGGACACCTGGTGGAGCTTTTTGAGCCGCAAGACTACAATCCGGCATGGAAAAAATGGAGTTTTGAAAACCTGCCAATCATTCCAGAGTCTTACAGATACAAAGCAATAAAAAGGACAGAAAAACAGCTCAATATAATCAGTAGGCTTTTGTCGGAAAAAAACATCGCTAGGATCGTCGTGGCAACAGATGCGGGGCGGGAAGGTGAAGTTATCGCCAGAACGGTTCTATTGACCACCCAGCCCGCAAGAATGATGGAAACATACCGGTTCTGGACAAGCCAGGCCCTGACTCCCGGAGTTGTTAAAAGCGGGATGAAGTCTCTAAAGCCTGCAACCGAGTACGACCGGTTGTGGGACGCGGGGAGGGCGAGACAGATAGCCGATTGGCTTGTTGGAATGAACGGATCTCGGGCTGCTACAATCAGGATGAAGGATCTTTTCAGTGTCGGCCGGGTCCAGACAGCGGTTCTGGCCTTGCTTGTGGAACGGCGAAAGGAACGTGACAACTTCAAGCCGGAGCCGTATTGGCTGGTAAGGGCAACATTCAGAGGAGAAAAAGGGACCTGGCGGGGATTATGGATCCATGAAGGAAAAAGTAGGATCACTTCCCGTAAGGAGGCACATAACATAATCGCCGCTATTGAAAACCGTCAGGGCGTGGTGACATCGTCCAAAAGAACCAAAAAAAACCAGCCGCCACCACTTCTTTATTCACTTACCGAACTGCAGCAGGATGCGAATATCCGTTTTGGTTTTTCCGCAAAACAGACCCTTGAGATCGCACAGGATTTGTATGAAAAGAAAAAATGTCTGTCATACCCCAGAACCGACTCACGGGTACTGGGTTCAAAAAGCGCTTCCATGGTACAAGGACTGATTCAGAAGCTGGCAAAACAGTATCCGGATGTTTTTTCAGGTGTTGATCCGGAACTGACGGGTGTCGGCAACAAACGTGTATATAATGACGCCATGCTAACAGACCATCATGCCCTGATTCCGCTTGCTCCCCTGCCGGATAACAGCTCGGATAGGGAGCGGAAAATTTATGATCTGGTTCTGAAACGGTTTGGCGCAGCCTTTTATCCGGACTGTATTTACGAGGTCAGGGAGATCCTGACAAAAGTCAACGCAAACCTAATTTTTCGTACAATGGGCAGAGTGATCATCCGACCGGGCTGGCAGTCTCTTTTGTCGCCGGGACCTGGAAAAAAGAGCGTCGACGAACCTGAACAGGATATTCTTCCCCCTCTTGAAAAGGGTGATTCGGGAGATGTAGAAAAAAGTGAGATAGAAGATAAAAAGACCACGCCAGCGCCTGAATACACTGAAGCGCTTCTTTTAAAGGACATGACCAATCCCGGAAGGTATGTGAATGAGGCCGACCTCAAAAAAATCTACCGCGGGGATGTTGGGCTGGGAACCCAGGCAACCCGTGCCCAGATAATAGAAACACTTCTTGCCCGAAGCTATGTATGCCGGGAAAAAAAGACACTCCTGGCAACGAAAAAAGGTGTCTTTTTGATCGACACCCTGAAAAAGTTCAGTGTTGCCGGAACGCTGGCCTCACCGGAGAAAACGGCCTTGTGGGAAATGGAGCTGGAACGGATTTCTGCTGGGAAAGGCTCTGTGGACGTGTTTCTTGAGGGTGTCGAAAATTTTGTTCGGGATACGGTCCGGGAGTTTTTGGAAAGCGAAACTGGAGCAGTTCAACGTGAAGCGGTGGGACGTTGTCCTTTGTGCGGCCGAGATGTCGTGGACGGCTACAAGACGTATGAGTGTTCAGGAAAAAGAAAGACCGACGGCGGGTGCCGGTTTGTCATCTGGAAAAAAATAGCCGGAAAGAGTATTTCGTCCGGAGCTGCGGCAATGCTTTTGAACGGAAGGACTGTGGGGCCTTACAAGGGTTTTGTGTCCAAAAAGAAAAAGAGGTTTTCAGCCTCCCTCAAACTGGTGCGCGAAAATGGTAATTGGGAAGTTCGATTTTTGTTCGATAATTCCGGCAACCAGCCATCAGCCAGGGCGAAAGCGGCATCTTTAGATGGTACCGTAAAGCAAACTTCTGAAACCACAAAAGATTTCGGAACCTGCCCCGTCTGTGGCGCAAAAATCATCAAAGGGAAACGAGGTTACGGATGTTCTAACTGGCGGGCACAAGACGGCGGCTGTGGTTTCGTGATATGGGAGATGATCAACGGGAAAAAACTCACCCCTTCCAATATAAAAACTCTCACAGAGGGCAAAGCCACAAGAAAATATGTATTCAGGGAGGAAAACGGCAGAAAGTTCCGGGCAAAACTCAAGCTTGAAAAAAGCGGACGCGGTATATGGGAACCGGTGATGATCGAAAAAAAATGAGGAAATGAGGGAAGGCCTGGGGTCGCATCTTAATTTTTAATTATTGTCATTATTATCCAGGCTAATTATCCAGCCAACGTGCTGTTTTCCACTCATCTTTTGGGTTCCTCAGCGACCGGTTCATCTCAAAAACAAGAAACAAATAGTTAATAATTA
>PVMK01124238.1_pt1 | contig 15611 bp, 11 predicted proteins | sample 1853481 | NCBI WGS metagenome assembly PVMK01 (sample SAMN08533507, study PRJNA380276) | Marine sediment metagenome, whole genome shotgun sequencing project.
CGGTTCAGTTTTCAGTGTCCGATCGGACGCGTGATGTCCGCGTTTTTCGTCAACGGGCGTCACTTCTGTTTTCGCCGTATTTTCGGGGGTTTGCAGGGTCCATTCCGGCGCGCTTGGTCGGCGAGAACGAGCTTCGTGTTTCGCTCCCCAAGGGCATCGCGGGCAACAGGCAAGCTTGCGAAATCAGGATCGATCAAAGCCGCGCGATCGACAACCAACGCTTCATGCGCAAACTGAAGAAGCTGCCGAAGCCGATCTTGCGTGAGGTCAAAGACAAGCTACGGCTGCTCGCCGAGGTCTAGCTACTGGCCTCTTAGGACTCTCTCCATCCGCTGGAACACGTCGTCGATTACCTTTGCTTGCGGCAAGATGGTGATGCGGAAATAGTTGCGGTAATCAACGTTGAAGCTGGAGCCCGGCGCCACGAGCACGTGCTGCGTCTCCAGCAACTCCATCGCGAAATCTTGATCGTCGAACCCGGGCAGTTTGTCCGTGTCGGCACCGACGAACGCATACATCGAACCACCAGGCACGATCAAGCTCAGGTAATCGCTGGTTTCGACTCCCCTGATCACCGCTTGGCGAGACTCATACAAACGCCCACCCGGACGAATCAGTTCTTTCAGGCTCTGGTAGCCACCCAGTGCCGTCTGCACGCCCCACTGTCCGGGCACGTTGCTGCACAATCGCAACGACGCCAGTAGATCGAGACCATGCAGGTAGTCCTGGGCAAGCTCGTTGGTGCCGCTGAACGCCACCCAGCCCACGCGGAAACCACAGGCGCGATAGACCTTGGACAACCCGCCGAATGTGCCGCACAGGGTATGGCTCACCAGCGGCGCAACCGGGATGAACTCGGCGTCGTCGTACACCATGCCGTCGTAGATTTCATCGCTGAAGACCACGAGATTGTGCTGCTCGGCGAGCGCGACCATCGCCTCTAACACGTCCTGGCTGTACACCGCACCCGTGGGATTGTTCGGGTTGATGATGACGATCGCACGGGTTCGGTCTGTAATCAGACCGGCCAGCGCATCGAGATCAGGCTGAAACTGCTTTTCCGGCGGACACGGGTAGTGCACCGCCCCACCACCGTTCAGCGTCACCGCAGCGGTCCACAGTGGATAGTCGGGGCTCGGTATCAGCACTTCGTCGCCGTCGTTCAGCAGCGCGCGCAGTGTCAGATCGATCAACTCGCTGACGCCGTTGCCGATGAACACATGCTCGGCAGTCACGTTCATGACGCCGCGTTCCTGCTGCTGCATCACCACCGCTTCGCGCGCTGGGAATATGCCTTTCTGGTGGCAGTACGCCTCGCTGCTCGGGAGATTCTCGATCATCGCCATGCGCATGGTTTCCGGCGTGCGAAAGCCGAACAGACCAGGGTTTCCGATGTTCATCGAGATGATTTCGTGGCCCTGACGCTCCATGTCGTGCGCGCGCTGCGCCAGCTGCCCGCGTATCTCGTAGCGAACACCGTGCAGGTTGTCACTGGTATTGATTTTGGTAGTCATCGATTTGGGTCAGTCATACCTGGCGACGGACCTTACCACAGCCCCCACGGGAAACGCCTGGTTGGATCGCGCCGTAGTTCGAGCGAGTGATGGACTGCTCCAGATGACAGCGCGGTTGTGTCTGCTACCGTGGCCGCTTCTCGGAGGTAGTAGATTGGACCGCGAAATTCGGGTTGGATTGTGTGGATGCGGCGTGATCGGGGAAGGGCTGGTGAAGGCCTTGCTGCAGCATGCCGACGTCATCAGCGAGCGAGTGGGTGCGCCCGTCAAGCTCGCGGCCGTCGCTGACAAAGACCCGGCCCGCCTCGACATCGTCCGCGCGCAAGATCAGAGCATCGCCTTACTCGACGACGCGTTTGAAGTCGCCAAGCGGGACGACGTCGATATCGTCGTCGAGCTCATCGGCGGAGTCGAAGTAGCCGATCGGTTGGTCCGAGCGGCACTGGACGCGAAAAAGCACGTGGTCACGGCCAACAAGGCGCTTCTCGCTGAACGAGGCGGTGCCTTGTTCGCGCTCGCGGAGGCCAATGGCTGCGATCTGTATTTCGAGGCTGCGGTGGCTGGCGCCATCCCCGTGATTCGCGTGATTCGGGAGTCGCTTGCGTCCGACCGCATTCTTTCGGTCAGGGGCATCATCAACGGGACCAGCAACTACATCTTATCGAGCATGGCCAACGAAGGAGCTGCTTTCGCAGACGCCCTGAGAGCCGCGCAAGAGGCGGGATTTGCCGAGGCAGACCCGACGCTCGACATCACGGGCGGTGATGCCGGTCACAAGCTGGCGATCATCGCTGGCCTTGCATTCGGGGCGCGCGTGCTGCCCGGCGAGATCCCGACGGAGGGAATCGAACAGGTCGATCCGCGCGACATTCAATATGCGCGAAACTTTGGCTATGTGATCCGGCCCCTTGCCATTGCAGAGCGCCTGGAGACCGGCCTTCTGGACTTACGGGTCCATCCTGCATTGGTGCCCCAGGGCGATCCACTTGCACACGTCGACGGTGCGCTCAACGCGGTGGCAATTCAGGGTGAGATGGTGGGCCCTAGCTTCCTTTCGGGCCTTGGGGCCGGCGCGGGTCCGACCGCCACTAGTGTTGCGGGTGACATCATCGACATCGCGAAGAACTCACTTGCCGGCGCGCCTGTCAGGACGTGGAACTTACCGTCCGAGGGCGATCAGAAGATTCAGGCGATCGCCGACCTGTCGTCTCGCTATTACCTCCGCTTTTCGGTGCGGGACGAGTCTGGGGTGCTTGCTGCGTTATCCGGCAAGCTGGGCGACTCGGGCATCTCGATCGAGCAAATGGTCCAGGACGTAGACGCCGGCGACGAGGGCACCGCGTCGATTGCCATGCTGACGCACCACGCACGCGAAGGAGACGTTCGAGATTCTTTGCGCGCGATCGACACTACCCATCTCACGACCGCCCCCACGCACCTCATTCGCATCGTCGAATGAGAGCGTTGCCACACCTATCCGGGAGTCTTCCCGGTTCTAGCGGGCGAAGAGCCAGTCAAACCAGAGGTCTCGCGCGGCATCGGTGAAATCGGGCATGTGAGGCGCCTGCTGCACCGCCCAAAGCTCGCTTTCGACCTGTGCGTCGCAATTCGAGTACGAACGCACGCGCGTCTCCGCGACATCCGGACGTGCTCGATGAGGTCCCGGCCGCACGACGCCGAGGTGCGCCTTTCAGCAGTTTGGGCGTTCTGTGTTTACCGGGGACGCCCTCTCGGGGTAACGTCGGCCGCCTTGGGCCCGCCCGGCGGTGTTGCATTCGGACAAGAGGACCTATCGTGCCTAACTGCAAGCTGGCTCTGTTGCTGTTGGTTGCCGCCAGTCTCCTGACGGCTGGCTGCAGCGGCAACTCGTCGGCAGTTCCCTGTTCGTCTGTCCTGCTGATCGTCCTCGACGTCACGACCGACGTGGAGGGCCCCGACCTCGTGATCGACGAGGTGCTCTGGACCATCACTGGCGACGGCATGGCCGCGATGGTGGGTGTGATCGATACCAGCGACCCAAACGCCACGCCATCGGTCGAGGTCTTCGGGTTGGAACCCGGGGGCTACGTGATCGAGCTCGAAGCGACGTCAGAGAACGGCGAAAGCACCTGCCGAGGAGCGGCGACGTTCGACGTGACCGCAGGCGTCGCCACCGAGGTGGCTGTGCTCCTTCGATGCAAAGTGGGGGAACGACTTGGCGCTGTCCGTGTGAACGGCACGTTCAACATCTGCGCGGAGCTCACGAAGGCGGTAGTCGCTCCACTTCAAACCTCGGTCGGGAACGTGATCACCGTTCGTTCCCAAGCCGAGGACGCCGAGGGCGATGCCATCGAGTACTCTTGGACGGCCAATAGCGGAACCTTCGCAGACCCTTCTGCGGCCGCAACATTCTACACGTGTGAAGAGACCGGCAACGACCAACTCACTATCTCGGTGACCGACGACGGCTTCGAGTACTGCGTTGACGCTTGGACCGTCGATATCACTTGTGTTGATGGGCACGGGACGGGCGGCACCGGCGGTAGCGGCGCGACGGGTGGCACGGGTGGCAGTGGCGGCAGCGGCGCGACCGGCGGCGCAGGTGGCGCAGGTGGCCTCGGGGGTACGGGCGGCGCAGGTGGCGCAGGCGGCCTCGGCGGTACGGGCGGCGCAGGTGGCGCAGGCGGTCTCGGCGGTACGGGTGGCGCCGGTGGAAGCGGCGGTGTGGCCGGCACTGGCGGTACTGGTGCGGCGGGCGGCACCGGCGGCAGCGGCGGCGGCACGTGCGAGGTGACGATCGCGCTTACCGGATCCTAACCGCGGTCCAAGAGCTACGGTTCGGTCGACTCCTCGTTTTCGCCTTCGGGCTCGGGGCCTTCGGCGATGGCATAGGTGAGGTGAAACTCTACGCGGCGGTTCTGCGCCAGCGCCATCTTGGTCTTCGCGTCTGGCACCACCGGCTGCGTCTCACCAAACCCCTCCGCGATGAGGCGGTCCCTACGAACTCCGCCTTCGTCTACCAGATACCGGGCGACCGATTCCGCACGCCGTTGGGAAAGTCCCATGTTGTAGGCGGCCCGGCCGGTCGAGTCGGTATGGCCCTCGACGCGGATGATTGGAATCTCCGGGTGAGCGATCAGGACCTCAGCCACGTTGTCCAGAACGGCATGAGAGCGCCTCTGGAGCTGCGCGCTGTCCGTGTTGAAGTAGATCTTGTCGAGGATCTCGAGTCGAGTGTCTTCAATGACAACGTGCTGCTCTTCTGGGCAACCTTGATTTTCGACAGGACCTGGATCGTCTGGGCAGTTGTCGATTCGGTCGGGGACGCCGTCGCCGTCTCGATCGGGATCCGGATCGGCGAACACGTCCTCATCCGCATCCGTATCCACGACGACGCTCTCTTCCTTCGCGGGCATCGTATAGCCGAGCATTCCGATCAGGCGCCAATCGGGATTGCCATAGCCCGAGGTCACGCCTCCCGTGCCGGCGATACCCACCGCAAACCCGTTCCGATGGAGGTACTTGAAGCCGCCAAGAAGCTCGACCGGTGATTCCTGGCTCCCGCCGAACCCGGTTCCTGAGGCGGCCGCGGTTCGACCAAACGCTTCCACCGTGAGCATGAACTGGTCCTGCCCCAAGAGGAGTTGGACCGCGGCTCCGAACGTCAGCTGGTTGCTGATGCCCAGTGAAGGGATGTCTTGCCTGAAGCTGGTCTTGTAGCCGACGTTGAGTGGAATCCGAACCCACTCGCCCGCATTGAAGGTTCCCAGGACCTCGAACCATCCGCCGATGTTGGGGCTCTTGTTCGGCTCACCGAGATAGTTCTGCTGCGGTCTCGCCGCGGACGCCGTGTTGGTGGTCAGGGTGGCCTGGACGGCCAATTGAAAGATGTTCTCGCGCGTCCCGTACAGCACGCCGCGAGCACCTACATACAGATCGCCGAGGCCGCTTCCCGCTGGAATCAGAACGCCCAGCCCGATTGATTCGAGGAAGCCGGCGCCGGCGTCGGTAAGGTTGTCGCTGAGGATGAACGTGTACGGAACGTCCATGAAGATGACGAGGCGCTCCCACAAACCGAGGCTCCACGTCAGGTGACCCGTAAGCTGCGAGTGGACGAGCTCGAGGCGCTGATCGGGGATTGGACCGTTGGTTACTTGGAGCTCCAACGGGTCTCGCGAGAAGTCCAGGTGAACCTGGAAGCCGAACCGCAAGTGGCCCTGCCCGTCGGCATTGCTCACTGCGAACCCGTCGGTGGTGAGCTCCGAGGGTCGAAACTGGTTCAAATCAAACTGCGGAAGCGTCTGTGCGGTGGCGCCCGGCGCAACGCCAAGACCACTCACGATGGTCACCAGGACCACGACCCAAGCCCGGCGGGACCTCGTCGCGCTCGCTTTCACCCCCAACCTCCTTGGCTCCCCGGAGCACGCACGCGCTCTCACCAGGACATCGGCTCCTTGGTACCATCTTTCTTTGGTCGTTCATACAAAGGGCGTGGCTTCGGCTGTGAGGTTCAGGAGAAACTCACGAGCTCGTAGTCGTCCGCATGCAAGTTGCGCGCCCGAACGACGAACTCGGCGGCAAAGCCCGGGTAGAGGGAATGGTTGCTTCCGTCTTGGTCGAGGTACCAACTCTTGCAGCCCCCCCAGACCATGTACTTCATGCGCTTCTGGATACCCGCGTTGTACTCGTCTTGCCTGCCCTGACGGATATCCATGTACTTCAGGTTCTCTGTCATGAGCTTCTTGATCGCCTGAAGAGTGTGGGAGATTTGCGCCTCCGTATACACGAGGACAGATGTGTGACCGGGACCGGTGTTCGGGCCCATCATGATGAACCAGTTAGGGAAGCCAGCGACCGTGATGCCCATATATGCGGTCGCGCCACGGCTCCAAGCGTCCGCGAGCGTGCGCCCGTCACGACCGATGATCGGAAACGGGGAGGTGGCAAGGCCCAATTTGTAACCCGTAGCGAGCACGATTGCGTCCGCTTCGTGCAGTGTCCCATCCTTCGTTCGAACGCCTCGGCGTTCGATGCGTTCGATCGAGTCCGTGACGAGGTCCACGTTGTCGAGCTCGAATGACGCTAAATAGTCGTCGGAAACCAGGACGCGCTTGCAGCCGAACTGAAAGCTGGGCGTGAGCTTCTTCCGCAGCTCCGGGTCTTTGACTTGGCGCCGCAGATTCCACATCGAGATGAATACACCGACTCGCGAGAGTATCTTCGAGTTGAAGAAGACGATTGGTCCTAGCAACTCGCTGGTCCAGTATTTCACGAAGCGGCTTGCGCGAAGGAAGAACGGAACCCGCGCCAAGACCCTCCGCAGCCATTTCGGGTAGAAGGCGTCGAACTTGGGCACGACCCAGGCCGGCGTGCGTTGGAACACGCTCAACATGGCAACGATGGGCGCGATGCTCGGGACGACTTGAACGGCGCTAGCCCCGGTTCCGATGACCGAAACCCGCTTGCCCGTCAGGTCGACGTCATGGTTCCAGCGCGCCGTATGCATCATCTCGCCTTCGAACTCGTCCATGCCCGCGATGTCGGGATAGGCCGGATCGACCAGGCCACCGACTCCGGAGACGACTGCGCGTGCGGTGAAAGTTTCGCCGGCGTCCGTCGTGAGCGTCCAGGTTCCGGCCTCCTCATCGAAACGCGCTTCGACGATTTCCGTGTTGAGCCTCATCCGTTCGCGGAGCTTCCACTTGTCGACGACGCCAAGCAGGTACTCTTGAATTTCCCATGACGTCGCGTAGCGCCGACTCCAGTTGGGGTTCTGCTCGAACGAGAGTGAATAGACGTGTGACTGCACGTCGCAAGCAGCGCCCGGGTAGGTGTTGTCCCGCCAGGTACCGCCGATCTCGCCGGCGCGCTCGAAGATCGTGAACGAGTGGATGCCGGCTTTGATCAGCTGAATCGCGGCTCCGATCCCTGCGAATCCCGCTCCAATGATGGCGATGGGAAAGTCGGTACGCTCGTGCATGGAGACGCAAGCTAATGCAGCGCCAGTGCCCGTGCCAACGTCGGTACCGGTGTCAGCCAGGCGCAAAATATGCGCCGAGCATCGCAGCGTACGCGAGTGCCTTCGACTGAGCGGCGCGACCCAGCTACCTTGCCTCGACGATGGAAATGACCCTGTTCCAGAGAATCGAGGCCGGAGTGTCAGGGCGCTTGCTCCGCGCGTCCGATTCGTTCGTGAGGCGCATGACGAGGGATCGCCGGGTGGCCGGCGGCGAGTCGCTCGATCGGCGCGCTCAATACATGTTTGAGCTTGGCAGATTTGCCGAACGGTCCATGCCGAGCATGACGCCGGAACGCGCGCGGCATTACTACGCTCGCTTGTGCCGGGTTCTCGAAGGGACACCACCAGAGGTCGCCCGGACGTCGGAGCTGACGATTGCGATGCGCTCCGGATCACGTCCCGGGCGTGCCTATTACCCGCCGGGTGCAGACGAAGGGACCGGCGCCGTGCCCGGCCTGGTCTACTACCACGGTGGCGGATTCACGATCGGCAGCATCGAAACACACGACACTGTGTGTCGACGTCTTTGTGTCGCAGCGAGCTGTCTCGTGGTCTCCGTCGACTATCGCTTGGCGCCGGAGAATCGGTTTCCAGCGGCGGTCGAGGACTGCTACGACGCTTACCGATGGGTGCGTGATCACGCGCAGGAGCTAGGCATGGCTTCGGACCGAATCGCCGTGGGCGGTGACAGCGCAGGTGGCAACCTTGCGGCAGTCGTCACTTCAATCGTCCGTGATGAAGGCTTGCCGACGCCATGCGCTCAGCTTCTAATCTACCCGGGGGTTGGCACCGTCGATCACGTCGGCCGCAAGAGACCTGAGCTTCAAACCGGCTACGGGCTCGACACGAAAACCACGAACTGGTTCGCCGACAACTACTTCCTCGAGGCCGACCGCGACGACCCGCGCGGGGCGCCCCTCCATCTCCACTCGCATGAGGGCCTGTCTCCGGCAATCGTCATCACTGCCCACTTCGATCTGCTCTGCGATGAAGGGGTGGAATACGTGGCGAAGCTCGAGGCAGCCGGTGTCCCGGTGAAGCACCTGCATTTCACGGACCTGCCGCATGGCTTCGTCACCATGAGCGTGCTCCCGCGCGCGCGCGAGGCCATCGCCGAGCTCGCCGCCGAGCTTCGCGCTGCGCTCCACGGCTAGTGGCCACCATGGCTGTCAGTGATTTCGATCCTTTCAGTGCTGACACGATCGAGAACCCGTACCCGTTCTACGAGGCGTTGCGCGAGGAGGCGCCGCTCTTCCGGCCGAAGGGGGCCGATTGCTACTACTTGAGTCGTTACGACGACATCAAGCGAGTCACGATGGATCCAGAGCGCTTCTCGTCCAACATCGTGGCGATTCTCCTTGCGGGCGGTAGTGGGCGACTGTCGACGTTCGTGCCACCGCGCCTGCCCTTCGCGCCGCCCGACGTGCTGGCGATCCAGGATCCTCCGATTCATCGCGTCCAGCGCAAGGTCGCGACCGCCGGCCTCGGCAAGGGCTTCGTCCAAGTCCTCGAGCCTCAGGTACGCGCGCTGGTCGACGAGAACATGAATAATGTCCTTGCCGGTGGCGAGGTCGATTGGATGGACACGTTCGCGTTCCGCATCCCCATCACGCTCACGCTCGACATTCTTTCCATCCCACGTGACGACGCCATGACGGTGAAATCCTGGGCGGACGACTCCATTGCCTTGCTCAGCGGGGTGAACACGAAATGGCAGCTGACCCGGAAGTTGATGAGAGGCTTCCGTTTTGTGAAGTGGTGCCGCAGGCAGTTCGAAGAGGCCGAGGCCCGTGAGCCCCAGCCAGGCTTCATGATGGGCGCGCTGATCGACGCCGTGCGCGAAGGGAAGATGCGCCGAAGCGAAGCCGTCGCCATTGTCTTGCAGATCATCATCGCGGGCAGCGACTCCTCGGCGAGCTTGATGGGAAGCATGGTTCGACTCCTGGCGCAGAACCCGGGCGTTCAGGAGGAGCTCCGAGCCCATCCCGAGCTGGTGCCCAACTTCATCGAGGAGACCATCCGGCTCGAGTCACCCTTCCAGGGACATTTTCGCCAGACGAAGGTGCCCGTCGAGCTCCACGGCGAAGAGCTTCCCACCAACTCGCGAGTCATGCTCCTGTGGGCTTCGGGAAATCGCGACCCGCGCAAGTGGCCGGAGCCGGATAAGATCGATCTCCGTCGAGCAGGCGCGCGACAGCATCTAGGCTTCGGTCACGGGATCCATCTCTGCCTCGGCGCGCCGATCGGCCGAATGGAAGGGCGTATCGCCATGGAGCAGCTCCTCGAGCGCACCGATTGGGTCGAGCTCGGCGAAGGGGACTTCCCGCATCGGAAGAGCGTCTTCGTCCGCACACTCGAGCGGTTGCCGGTGAAGGTGCATTCGAAGAAGAAGGCTACGGTTCGGACCAGAAGAAGGCTAACCAGACCGTAGGCTCGTTCGGGGTCGTCCACGCGACTTGGTGTTTGGTGTGTGCGGGGATGAATGCGGCGTCGCCCGGGCCGAGCTCGACTTCGGCATCGTCGTCTTCGTAGCGCAGCGTTGCTCGGCCGCTCAGGACGATCACCCATTCGTGTTCGGACTGATCGTACCAGGACGTCTCGGCCGACGATTGACCCGTTGAAACGATTCGCTCGATCCTGAGGTTGGGCCTTCGGAGGAGCTCGTCGATCTGCTCTTCAGCGAGTGACGTCGGCAGATCATGGAGCAGGCGAGGGTGGCGAGTCGTCATTTGGCGGATTCGTTTCGCCGCATGATACACGGGTTTCGATCGCGATTTCGGGCGTTAAGTGGGTTTTGGCGCCGGCCTGAGATTTTCGCAATACTGTATGGGTGCGCATTTCAGGGGCGGGGGGCCTGGCGCCGACGGGACAGGCGACCCCGGATGCTCAAACACCACAAGTCGGCGATGTTCTAGACTCTCGCTACCGGATTACCGGTGTGCTCGGGTCCGGCGGGATGGGGTGCGTCTATCTTGCGGAGCACATCTCGATTCAACGGCCGCTGGCTCTGAAGCTCCTGCATCCTGGGGCGGGGGAGATCGAAGAAGTGACCAGGCGCTTCGAGCGCGAGGCGTTTGCGATCGGTCGCGTCGACCACCCCAACTGCGTGAAAGTCTCGGACTTCGGGAAGCTGAGGGACGGCACCTTCTATATGGTGCTCGAGTTGCTTGACGGCTTACTGCTGTTCGACCTGCTCGACCGGGAACAACGTGTCGAGTGGAGACGCGCGTTTCACATCGCGCGTCACGTGTTGAGCGCGCTTGCCTACGCGCATGACGCCGGCATCATTCACCGCGACATCAAGCCCGAGAACGTCATCCTGGTCGATGAAGATGGCGATCCGGATTTCGCCAAGATCCTCGATTTCGGAATCGCCAAGCTTCATGACGATGCCAAGGCCGACCAGGATACCGGACTGATGACCAACGACGCCAAGCTCACCCAGCATGGCGTCACGATTGGCACCCCCACGTACATCGCGCCCGAGCAGGCCTACGGGCTTCCCATCGATGGGCGCGCCGACCTCTATTCTCTGTCGGTGATGTTGTACGAGATGATCACGGGCGTGCCTCCGTTCGACGCGGACGAAGTGGGCGCCCTCTTGCGCATGCACGTTTCGGCCGTTGTCCCGACCTTCGACGAAGTCGCGCCCGAACTGGAGGTCCCCGAGGCGGTGGAAGCGTTGCTTCGGCACGGCCTCGAGAAGAAGGCGGACGACCGAATCGGGAGTGCGCGGGAGTACATCGACCGCATCGACGAGCTCGTGGAGCTCCTAGAGCCCGAGGGCGGCCACGCTTCAGGGCTTCGGGAGATCCCGCTTCGCATTGCCGGAAGCTTGAGGAGAACGCTCACCCCTGTGGTGACGCGCGTGCTCCCGAAACGAAGCGTTACGGGGAAGATTCTGGCGGGCGCGCTCGCCGTCGTCGGATTCGTGGGTATCTTCGCCTTTGCGTTTGGCGGTGGGGAGTCCGACGTTTCGGAGGCGCTTCTGCCGCAAGGGGAGGCCCAGGCGCTACTGGTTCGCGGTCATGACCTCGCCAGTGGGCAGCGAAGCATCGAGGCTCTGAGCTCCTACGAAAAGGCGATCTCACTCGATCGTGAGCTCGCAGCCAACAGGCGCATGCGCAGCAACGTTGAGATGATGTTGGCGAAGAGGGCGCCCCGCGTCGTCGATGCTGCCCTCGATTTCCTCGGGAAACTGGTCTCCGCGACTCACGATTGGGCCGCCGCCGATCAGCTCGTCGACTTGGCTTCCTCATCCAAATCGCGACAGAAGCGACACAAAGCGATGAACATTGCCAGCGAGGTCGGTCTTGGTGACCAAGTCGATCGGCTGGGTTCTTATCTGCTCGACCTGCGGCGAGGAGAGACCTGTCGTGCGCGCAAGGACGCCGTGGCGAGCCTCCGCGCCCTCGGGGACAAGAAAGCCATTCCGGCGCTTCGCAAAGCCAGAAAGCGCATGCGGGCGGAGGGCGGCATGGTGAAGCAGCAGGTCAACACCAATGCATGTCTTCGAGCCGACGCGACCGAAGCCGTTCGGTATCTGCAAAGCCTATAGCGATCCGGCTCAGGGACTCGCAAGCCCTGCAAATTGCCGCCGGTAGTGACGCCGAGCGTGCGGAGGCGCCTCTTCGATCGAGGCGGTGGGTTGCCACTGAGGTGACTTTGCGCGAAACCCGCCGTCGATGACCCAGAAACCAACGATCCTATATACGAAGACCGACGAAGCGCCCCTATTGGCCACCTACTCGCTGCTCCCCATCCTCCGGGCATTCACTGCGCCCGCCGATATCACCGTGGAGCTCCCAGACATCTCGCTCGCAGGCCGGATCCTGGCGAACTTCCCCGAGGGGCTCACCGAGGATCAGCGGGTCGACGACGCGCTGGCAGAGCTTGGTCGCTTGGCGCAAACGCCGGAGGCCAACATCATCAAGCTGCCGAACATCAGTGCATCGGTGCCTCAGATGAAGGCGGCGATCGCCGAGCTGCAAGCCAAGGGCTTCGCCGTGCCGGACTACCCGGAGGAGCCGAAGACGGACGAGGAACGGGCGATCGCGCAGCGCTACGGCAAGGTCATGGGGAGCGCCGTCAACCCGGTTCTCCGTGAGGGCAACTCGGATCGCCGCGCCCCACATGCCGTGAAGGCGTATGCGCGCGCCCATCCGCATCCGATGGGGGCGTGGACGAGCGAGTCGAAGACGCATGTGTCGACGATGAGCACGGGGGATTTCTTTCACAACGAGAAGTCGATCACCATGCCGGCCGCCACGACGGTGCGCATCGAGCACGTTGCCGCCGACGGAACGACCACGGTGTTGAAGAACGGCCTCGACCTGCTCGAAGGCGAGATCTTCGACGGCACCTACATGAGCAAGGAGGCGCTGCTCGCGTTTCTCCGAGAGCAGGTGGGCGATGCGAAGGCGCTTGGTGTTCTGTTTTCGCTCCACATGAAGGCAACGATGATGAAGGTCAGTGACCCGATCATCTTTGGGCACGCCGTTCGTGTCTTTTTTGCGAACGTCTTCGAGAAGCATGGTGCCGTACTCGAAGAGCTCGGGGCGAACCCGAACGATGGCTTCGGCGAGATCGTCGCGCGCATCGAAAGCCTTCCCGCAGACAAGCGCGCCGAGATCGAGGCTGACATTGAGGCTGCGTACGAGAACGGCCCCGCGCTTGCGATGGTCAACTCGGACAAGGGGATAACCAATCTGCACGTGCCGAGCGACATCATCATCGATGCATCGATGCCGGCTATGATCCGCACTTCCGGGCAGATGTGGAACGCCGCGGGCGACCAGCAGGACACCAAGGCGGTCATCCCTGACAGCAGTTACGCCGCCGTTTACCAAGAGGTCATCGACTTCTGTCAGAAGCACGGTGCGTTCGACCCGACGACCATGGGCAGCGTTTCGAACGTTGGCCTCATGGCGCAGAAGGCGGAGGAGTATGGCTCGCACGACAAGACCTTCGAGGTCCCCGCGGATGGCGTCGTGCGAGTCGTCGACTACAACGGCACTGTGCTCATGGAGCACACGGTGGGCGCCGGCGACATCTGGCGCGCCTGCCAAACCAAGGATGCGCCCGTGCGCGACTGGGTCGGCCTCGCGGTTCGCCGGGCGCGCGCGACCGGGCTGCCGGCGGTGTTCTGGCTCGACGAGGCGCGCGCCCACGACGGGCAGATCATCGCCAAGGTGAACGCCTACCTGCCAGACCACGACACCGATGGCTTGGACATCCGCATCATGGCGCCCTCGGAGGCGACGCGCTTCTCGCTCGAGCGGATCGCGGAGGGCAAGGACACCATCTCGGTGACCGGAAATGTCTTGCGCGACTACCTCACCGACCTCTTCCCGATCCTCGAAGTCGGCACGAGCGCCAAGATGCTCTCCATCGTGCCTCTGATGAATGGCGGCGGGCTCTTCGAGACGGGGGCGGGTGGTTCAGCACCGAAGCACGTCCAGCAGCTCGAAAAAGAAAACCATTTGCGCTGGGACTCGCTGGGCGAGTTCTTGGCCCTTGCGGCGTCCCTCGACTTCCTCGCGGAACGCCACGACGCATCCAAGGTGAAGATCCTCGCCGACACCCTGGACGGAGCTGCGACCAAGTACCTGCTCGAGAACAAGGCGCCTTCGCGTAAAGTGAACGAGCTCGACAACCGCGGCAGCCACTTTTATCTCGCGCTCTACTGGGCAGAGGCGCTGGCGGAGTCCGACGACGCCGAGTTGCGAACGTACTTTGCGCCAGTGGCGCAAGCGTTGGCGGAGAACGAGGCGAAGATCGTCGACGAGTTGATCGCGGTGCAGGGCAAGCCCTTGGATCTCGGTGGCTACTACCTCCTGAACGACGACCTCGCCACCAAGGCCATGCGGCCGAGCGCCACCCTGAACGCGATCATCGACGCGCTGTGATCACTGCGCTACGAAGCTAACTGCCGGTTCATTCGTGTCGGAGTACGCGGTCGACAAGAAGTGATCGTAGCCGGTTTGGCCCAGGAGGTAGCGCTTGAAGTGGGCCACCATGTAGAGGTTCTGGAGCCTGTGTGCTTCCGCGATCGGGAACACATCGTCGGTGCAGGTGTCGTTGTAGGGCTGAATCAGTGCCTCCGCGCCGAGGCCGGGCCACGCCTCCTGCTCGACCCCGAGGTCGTCGATGAGGTAGTTCCCGATATCGCAGACGTTCGCAAAGTGCGTGTGGTTCGCGTCGGTGATCTCTACCTTGAAGAGGCCCTCCGCATTCGGCATGTGGGTGAACGCGTAGCGATGGTTCTCGAACGCGCCCCGATCCAAGGTCCCCACCAAGAGTACCGTTGGTGCGATTACCGATGCGAACGCCTCGTCGCTGAAGTCGCCCTCGCCGACGCCGCCGGCGATGACCCCGATGGCCTTCACACGTGGATCCGGACCGGCGCCCGCCCAGCCAGCGACCATGCCCATGGAGGTCTGTCCGCCGAACGAATGCCCGAGCACGCCGACTTTGGATTCATCGATGCGCCCCTCGAATGCATCGCCCGGCGTGTTGGAACGCTCGAACATCGTATCGATGACAAACGAGACGTCTGGCACCCGTTTCTCCGCGGGCATGTCATCCGAGGTGTCGAGGGCGGTGTTTCCGGTGTGCGCCGGTGATGCGACGATGAAGCCATGGCTTGCCAAGGCTTCCGTCAGTTGTGTGGACTGCGTGTTGATGCCGCCAAAGCCGTGAGAGAAGACCAAAAACGCCAGCGGACCTGCGGAGGAGACGGGAAGGCCATCGACGGCGACTTCCGACGCGAGTGTGAAGGGGCCCGTTAGCGGGTACTCGGCTCGAGGCTCGGTCGCGGCATCGGCCTCGTCGACCGGATACCAGACATTCACGATGAGCTCGCGATCGTCACGCGCCGCGTCTATGGCGGTAAACATCGTATGCCCGACCGCGAAAGAACCAAGCGCATCTGGCGCGTCGACCGTTGAGCCGGGAGTGCCACCGCTTCCACCACTACCACCGTTGTCGGCGCTACCGCAGGACCCAACCAAAATCGCCATGGCGAACACAGCGACCAATCTCTTGCTACTAAGATAATTCATACAGACTCCTCGTAAGTAAGGCACGGATGCTAGCCT
>PVMK01121199.1_pt1 | contig 15610 bp, 14 predicted proteins | sample 1853481 | NCBI WGS metagenome assembly PVMK01 (sample SAMN08533507, study PRJNA380276) | Marine sediment metagenome, whole genome shotgun sequencing project.
CACTCAGGGTCCTTCTCAACAGCAATGTTCAAATATTCCCTGGCTTTCATAAATGATTCTTTACTCCCATCATCCAGGTAATAAGAACCCATGAGGTATGCATCATAAGCCTCCCTGTCAACTGTTCTTGATTTGGCAAGTAATCGCTCTTCTTCTGGAGTTAATTCTATCATGATCTCATCCGCAATCTGTCTGGTGATCTCATTATTGAGGTTTAAGATCTGGCTTTTCTCCACACTGTATTCTGCAAGCCAGAGTAGTTCCTCATCGGGAGTGACCACCTTCAGTTGAAAACATATGGTGTCACCCATGCACTGGACACCAATTTCCACCAGCGCATCCACCCTCCGTTCCGATGCGATCTCTGGTATTGTCATATCAACATCTTTGTATACATCGGATGTAGTTTTGGAAATGACCCTTAATTCGCTGATTCGTCCTACATCATTAATAAGCATAGCATGCATGCCTGATATCAAAATATCAAGCTGTTCATCACCTGTATAATTTTCGAATGGCAGTATCACCAATGACTGAATGTCACCTGCACGTAACTGTTTGCCTCCACCCACAATATTGAGGACGGCCAATCCAACAATCACTACAAAACTCACAAAGGTTGCAATCTTCCATGCATTGGGAACCACTGGTTTCTCCTTTTCTGTGACCTCTTTTATAGGTTTGGTTTTCTCGACACCCTCCGCGGTTACATCATATAGCCAGGATAGTATAATGGCCAGTGGAAATCCAACAGCCAGCACTATCACTACGATCGTAAGTAAGTTGGGCGGAAGGTTTAACGGCTCAGCCAGGTTATTGATCAATTCGATGATGACAAATGAGGCGGAGGCATAGACCGTGATAACGTGCGCGACCCTTCGTCTCTTTAACTCCTGCCAGAATTGGGATAACCTGGTTGGATTATTTGGCATTGCAGTGAAGTTGGTTACTGCAAGTTACTGTAAAACTAAAATCAAGTCAAATAATAGCAATTGTGTTTATGACAACTAACGATTGTATATCACTAATTACTTTATCTTGGTTGAACTAATCAGAAAGAACAAAAGAGAGGATTAAGGTTCTGTTAGTGAATGAGCCTGAAGCTTAGTGTCAATAATAACTTTATTCCATGTCCTGAATCAGATGGAGATGAATTCTATACTAATGGAATATTCGTATTCAATATCACAAAGATGACTGAATATATCATCGATAATCCTGGAGTCTTTGTCCCTGAAGAAGTGGCAGTTGAAGATATTCACAAATTTCTATCAATTAATGAATCACAAGTGGAATCCGTGGATATCTTCAAACCCGTTATATTAGCAGAAATTGCTCCCTCACGATTAAATCTGATGGACGGCCAGCACCGGGTGGAAAAGGCCCATAGTATGGGAATTGAAACCTTGAAGGCCTAGAGGCTGAATGTTCATCAGCACATCAGATTCCTTACAAGCAGAAAATCTTATGAGATCTATGTTGAGTATTGGAACAGTAAAATATAATAGAGAAATGATTATTAGAGCAACGAAGAAGTTATTGAATACATCGGGTTTGAAGCCAGTTAAGGATCTTAATGAACATGAAGCTCCCTTACCAGGTGAGTGGTATGCAGGATTGGTTTCAACAGGAAAACAGGGTAAGATGCTGATTCATTTCCTTCACACTTCAATTAAGCTTTCAATACTATGTCCAGGTAAATCATTAAACAAGGCGCTCCCATTATTTCCAGAGCGATTGGAACAGCTTCTTAAAAGGCTGGGATATTCAAGATTAATTTTTCAGTTTCAGGTGCACACAAAACCTGAAATCCTCACCACCAACAGCCGAAGCATGATTGCACACATGACTCAGATGAAATATCCCATTGAATACAGTATTGCACTTACGGAGGAATCAGAGGAAATAAATTATAATGATATTGAAGACTTGCTTAGTGATATGCTCGTGACATCTGGGGGACCCAGAAAATTTGAGAAACCAACAGATATTTTGCGGCGATTGATTGATTAGTTTTGAAAATACGGCAAGCAACTACACATTAGAACTAGAATAAAAGTTAGCAGATGCTTTTTGGGGCGAATAAAATACCTGTTTTTTAGAGGCAGATAATCAGCGGGTTTGATATTTGGTGTTATTAAAGTTGTTATTACTTATTTTACCAAATATCTAGTTCAGGCATGATCCTATAGCAGTTTATGATTAAATTTGAAGATAGTTGCAGAATTTGAATTTAGGCGTTTACACATAGTTTTCTACAAACCCACTCCTACTGGAATTTCCATTAGCCATCTGATCTAAGGCTTCCTTTTTTTACTAATTGAAATAAATTATCTACAGCGCTTTGAATATTTTTACGACTTACCTTTTTAGCGATTAAGTTGATTATTATTCTTTTTAATGGTGATTTCACTTTCCAATATACTTCTGCTTCAAGCTTGCATGAATTATTGGTTAGCGGGGTCACAATATAAAAATTATACAACTCATCCACTAAAGGTGGGTTTATCATCATTTCTCCATAAATTAATTGCCCCGGTTGTCCATCTTTTATTACTGTAATGATATTGAGGTTTTTTCCATTGATAACGCAGAAGTGCTCTGAACCAATTTTCGTCACTTCATTTTCATTAAATTCGAATTTATCAGCACCGAGTACCCAATGATGTCGATAAATGAAATTAGTAATGTATTCAAAAAGATGTGGAGCCGATATAGGAAACTCTTTTTTAGAAATGAAAGAAGGAGGAACATCAAACCGAATTTTTTTGGCTTGTTCTAAGGGTTTTAATTTTAATTCTTTTTGATCTATTATTGAGAAAAAGTATCTTAATTTTTCCCCATCATATCTATCACTACCCGCACTAAAATCAAAAAGTCTGCTGTGATAATTCTCAGGCAACTGGATGTCATCTGCCAATTCATTGCTTAGAAGTAGATAGTTCTTGCTATCTATTGAATTTTTCATCAAACGATGTACTTCAATCACCTGTGAACCAAAAGGTTTTCTATTATCCTGAACAGTCATGAATTGTAATTCAGCACTATGCGCGATGATTTTGAGATCCAGATTTGGTGCTGAAGCACAGGCATTGCAAGGACATATTCTGTTTGTTTCTAATAGTTTAAGATGGCTGTAAAATGCAGTGAACACCGTCTCAACTTTGGACAATAATTTTTCAAGTGATAGAATCTCTCCCTCTTTATAAAAGAACAGCGCATCTCCTTCTATTTCTGCAAGTTGAAACTCTTGCGCAGTAGCGGCAATCAAAATTTCGAGCAATTCAGCGATTACATGTTGGCTGTGAGCTACTTCAGTTATTTGAACAAACTCTGTAAATCCGGAAATATCAGGTATAAAGAGCAAAGATTTTTTTATTTCTATTCCCATACAGATCTCTTATAGTCAATTTTTAACTTGTGAACTGTCAAGTAATATTTGACTTTAGGGTTTAAAATATGCTGTTTTCGGTTGTTTATATCTCTCTCTATTAGTTCAATACCATGGTATAACAAATGACTTATATACATTGTTTATGGCTACTTGGAGATTCCATTAAAAGTAAAGAAAACGGTGCCACTGACCACTTCGGGCCGCTTCTGATTGACCAGACAAATGCTTTGGAATCATCAGTTATTTTTTTTAACCAGTTTAAGAAAACAATCAGCAGGTTGTTTCTCAACATAATCTGTTAAAACTTTCAAGCCCAAATAATGATTTGATAATTTGGAGTCAGGTTTGGTATAATTGTAATTTAAATGCCTCCAAAATGTCATAGCTGCACCAGCATAAACGGTAAATGCTTGCAAGGCATTTAATTCTATATCCAATAATTGAATTTCTTGGCGATAGCCTTTCAAGATGTATCTTGCCTTCTCAAGATTAACAGTTTTTCCCTCACCACAAATCCCAATAATCATCATTCCAATGTCAAAGACTCGATAATAATAGGCCGAATCTTCAAAATCTATTATCATAATTGAGCCTTCGTCTTCACTAATAATTACATTATTCCAGAAAACATCACTGTGAATGAATGTTTTAGGTAAATTTGAGGCAAAGTGGGGTGAAATATACTCGAGCTTTTCTTTTAGCCAAATATCAAATAAAGAATTAGCTGCATATTTCTCTACATTAACAAACTGCTCCTTTCCATAACCAATCTGTTTTGGAAGATATTCTGGTGCTTCTATTTTATGAAGTTTACCTAATTCCCTTCCAATTAATTCTATCAAATGATGAGGTAAGTCTTTTAGAATTTTTCCTTCAATAAATTTTTTAATCAGAATAGGTCTACCCTTCCAAAGGGTAACGGATTCGTTATTCGTATTGCGAATAATCTTTGAAGTCTCGAAATCATGTTTTTCCAAATGCTCTAGTAAATGTGCTAATTCTCTTGCCTTTTCCTCTGTCTTTTGTTCGCAAATGCTTAGTACATATTTGCCGTTTTCTGCATTGACTAAATAGTTTGTATTTTCTGAGCCTCCACCTAATACTTTGAAAGAGCTTATATTAGTAATGGCAAAGTTTGCCATTACAGCCTCAATTTCATGTGTTGTTAAACTGGTGTATTGTGCCATACTTGGGTTATTATATTAGTTCCTTTTGTTAGATCCCAAAAGCGTTCCATCACATTTAACAATGTCTGGAAAAAACGGATGCAGTGTTTCATTCACTACATTGAATGCCTCCTGTGCATCATAGTTTTCCCCAACCTCTGAATTGTATCAACTGAAAATAGCCTTAGCAGTTCATGTTCTAATTTCTTCGGATTTATGCTCTCGGTCAACTCATTAAGTACAGTGCAGGTTCTGTTCAATCCAGGTTAAGATATACACAAGTACATTAAAATAAGATAAATAAGTAAATAAATTACTCTTAATTTTATGCAATATTACATTTTGTATATAAGTACAATTTGGAGATTGTAACTATTGATCCTGAACAACTATTCCTATGGAATGTTAGAATATAGCTATTGCCTGTTCAGAATTCCTACCAATTGTCGGGGACTGTTTACAGCCTTATTGAGGGAATGGAATGAAGACTGGGCCTATGGGAGGATATATTTGCGTATGGATTTATAAGCATGTCGGAATATAAACATAAACATGAGAATAAAACCATGTGGGTGGTACTGTTAACAGCCACCACAATGGTTGTTGAAATCATTTATGGTTTATCGACAAAATCAATGGCACTCCTGGCCGATGGTATTCACATGGGCTCCCATGTATTCGCCATCGGGCTGAGCTGGGCAGCATATATAATAGTCAGGAAGGTTAGTAGGAACGAAAAATTTACTGGTAATCCTGATAAAATTCTGTCCCTTTCAGGATATAGCAGTGGATTGATGTTGCAAATATTTGCCATTGTTATATTGGTTAAAGCTGTTGCACGGCTTTACAATCCGGTAGAGATTGTCTATATAGAGGCAATCATTGTTGCCTCAATCGGATTGGTAGTAAATATAGTGAGTGCTATTTTATTACATCACGACCATGAACATTCAGACCACAATATACGTGCAGCATATTTACATGTTCTAGCCGATACTCTCACTAGCTTTTCAGCCATACTCGGTTTGAGTGCGGCTATGATTTGGAACATCCCTTTTATTGACTCGATTGCTGCCATCATAAGTTCACTGGTTATAATTAAATGGTCTATTGGACTGTTGAAAGACTCGAGTATTGTATTATTGGATATAAAACAAAATAAAAACGAAAAACACCATCACTAACAGCATTCTGTTTTGCATTATGTCTTCAACTACCCTTCATATCAAAAACATGGTTTGCAACCGTTGCATCAAGGTTGTCCAGGAAGAATTGGTGAGTTTAGGCTATACAATCCGAGGTATTGAACTTGGAGAGGTAACATTAAATGAGAAGTCATCAGAAGTAAATATTGATCAAATATCGCAAGTGCTTTTGGACAATGGATTTGAACTTATTGATGACCGGAAGAGCAAAATTATTAGCAGGATAAAAACTTTGATCATTGAGTTCATTCACTACGATAGGGAAAAGCCAGAACATATGAATCTTTCAGATTTCCTGGCAACTGAGTTAGGCCATGACTATTCCTATGTCAGCAACTTGTTCTCATCTATAGAGGGGACTACCATTGAAAAATACCTGATTAACCAGAAGATCGAAAAGGCGAAAGAATTACTTGTTTACGATGAATTATCCCTGAGTGAGATTTCTGATCAGCTTGGATACAGTAGCGTTCAGCATCTTTCTAACCAGTTCAAAAAGATAACCGGACTAACTCCCTCTCATTTTAAGAGGATCAAAAACAAGAAAAGGAATCCCCTCGATAAGGTATAGCGTACAAAATCATTATAAATCTTATCAATAATTATGTAAAAGTTTTCTCAGGATTGCTTCCGAAATTTGTATTGTACAAAACGCATACCTCATGGAAGCAATAACATTTAGTACCGATCTTCATTGTAATAGTTGTGTAAGCACGGTTAATCCTATATTACAAGATGATCCTACTATAGAGCATTTTGATATCAAACTCCCGAAAACAGCTTTTTGGAAATACCGAAATAACTGGAAGAGGGCATCTTTCAATACTTTAAACTGCCTGATAGGGTGTTCGATTGGCGATTTTGGGATGATCATATTTCTACAGGCATATTACCCTGAAACTCCGATGTATCTACAGATGATTCTGGCAATCATTGCTGGCCTGATGACGTCTGTTGCCCTTGAATCAACCATCCTCAGGATAAGAGAGAAATTTAATTGGTCTCTCGCCCTAAAAACAGCATTCTCAATGTCCTTTATATCTATGATAGGTATGGAGATTGCGATGAATACAACTGATTTCATGATCACAGGAGGAAAGGCCTCTTTTAATACTCCGGATTATTGGCTCGCTCTCATTCCTGCAATGATCGCAGGATTCCTGCTACCACTGCCATACAACTATTTCAAGTTGCAAAAACATGGGAAAGCATGTCATTAACAACCAAAAATTATGTAACTATTCTCCATGATCGTGTAAACATTGTTATCAATATTATTGTTTTATTTGTACTTACGGAGAAATCCATCGCATGTTAAAGAAGATCTCACATATCATCATTGCAAGTTTAATCCTCATTTCTACAACGGGATTCACTATTAATATGCACTATTGTCATGATCAACTTATTGATCTTGCCCTGTTCTCCCCTGCACATAGTTGCTGTGATGCTGAAACCGGAGGACAATGCCATTCCGATAGTGATATCAGTAAAATGAATCATTGTAAGGATGAATCCATTGTTGCAGAATTAACTGATGATTTTGTCGGATCCTCATACACTTTTAGCTTAGAAAATACTTCCAGCATTGATTTGCTGCATACTGCATCCATTCTTTTTAATATCCAGGGTTCTGACAATGCAATGGCAACGACGCCACCCTGGCACAAAGAACCACCACCCTATCAAGAGGTGGTTCTCTCTCATATCCAGGCTTACCTGATTTAGCATTTCAAAGGGATCAATTGAGGCATTGCACTATTGTGTGATGTGCTTTAATGCTTTGTCAAACAGTGCCTAATCCAAATATATTATGTTGAACAAGATTATCAGGTTCTTCCTTGAGAACAAACTGGTGACAATTCTATTGCTTCTAATCTTTGTTGGCTGGGGTATCATTTCTGCTCCATTTGATTGGGATACGGGGATGTTACCTCGTGACCCTGTGCCCGTAGATGCCATTCCAGACATTGGAGAAAATCAGCAGATTGTATATACAGAATGGCCAGGCCGATCACCTCAGGACATTGAAGATCAAATATCCTATCCATTGACTACCTCCCTTTTGGGTATTCCGGGAATAAAAACCATACGAAGCAACTCGATCTTCGGAATCTCAAGTATATATCTAATTTTTGAAGATGATGTGGAATTTTACTGGAGTCGGACCCGCATACTTGAAAAATTAAATTCACTTCCGACAGGAACGCTGCCTGACGAAGTAAAACCATCCCTGGGTCCGGATGCAACGGCTCTGGGACAGATCTATTGGTACACCCTTGAAGGTCGGGATAAAGACAATAATCCGGCTGGAGGTTGGGATCCGCATGAACTACGCACCATTCAGGATTTCTATGTGCGATACTCCTTAACGGCTGCGGAAGGAGTTTCTGAAGTGGCTTCCATTGGTGGTTTTGTAAAAGAATACCAGGTGGATATCGATCCAAATGCCATGAAGGCACATGGGGTTAACATTTCTCAGATCATGTCTGCGGTAAAAAACAGCAACCTGGATATCGGTGCCCGCACCATTGAATTTAATCGTGTTGAGTACCTGGTGAGAGCCCGTGGGTATATCACCAGTCTGGAGGACCTGGAAAAAAGTGTGGTTGCTGTCAACGGCAATGTCCCTATCAGATTAAAAGATGTTGCAAGAGTTAATTTTGGCCCTGCCACCAGGAGAGGAGGATTGGATAAGGGCGGATCGGAAGCAGTAGGAGGTGTTGTTGTAGCACGTTATGGAGCAAATCCTTTACAAACCATTGACAATCTGAAGGCCAAGATCGATGAAATTTCACCTGGATTACCTTCAAAAATATTGGCGGATGGTACAGAATCGAAGGTCACCATTGTTCCATTCTACGACCGAACCGGGTTGATCAAAGAAACACTGGGTACCCTGGAGGAGGCCATCTCACTGGAATTACTGATCAGTATCCTTGTGGTTATCGTGCTCATGTTAAACCTTAGGGCTTCGGTCCTTATCTCCAGCCTGTTGCCACTGGGAGTCCTTATTACCTTTATAACCATGCGACAATTTGGAGTGGATGCAAACATCGTTGCACTCTCCGGAATAGCTATTTCCATCGGAGTAATGGTGGATGTTGGAGTGGTTTTTACCGACAACATCGTCCGGCATTTGGAGATGCCTGACAATATAGCTGCACGTGGAAGAAAACTACTCAATGTAATTTATGAGGCCACTGTAGAAGTGGCCGGGGCAGTAATCACGGCGCTGGCCACAACTATTGTGAGCTTCCTCCCTATTTTTGCATTGCAGGCGGCAGAGGGTAAATTATTTAAACCCCTCGCTTTTACCAAGACCTTTACCATGCTTGCAGCACTGCTTATTGGCCTGGTGATCATTCCAACACTTGCTCATATGGTTTTCTCCATACGCTTTGACAGGAATAAGTACAAGAAGGTTTTAAATGCTGCATTGGCCATATCAGGATTGGTAATATCCTTTGCAACAGGATACTATATTGCCCTTGCTTTGACTGCCTATGGATCCAATGCCTATTTTGGAGACAGGTGGCCTGAGAAGAAAAAGTCACGGATGAATATTATCAATATTGCTATTACTGGGGCTATAATCGTTTTCTTCCTCACAAAAGCATGGATGCCATTGGGGGTTCAAAACTCGCTATTTGTCAATTTCTTATTTGTCGTGGCCATTGTGGCCGTTGTATTGGGAGCACTCTCTTTGGTCGTCTCCTTTTATCCAAGGATTTTGAAATGGGCACTGAACAATAAATGGAAATTCTTACTCACCCCAATTCTGATCGTATTGTTTGGGATCACTGCCTGGCAGGGATTCAGCAACATTTTCGGATTTATACCGGATTTTGTCAAGAAATCAAGTGTATATCAAAGTCTAGATGCTTCGCTTCCGGGAATGGGTAAGGAGTTTATGCCCTCCCTGGATGAAGGATCGTTTCTGCTCATGCCCACCACCATGCCGCACTCCGGTATCCAGGAGAATCTGGAGGTCATAAAGATCCTGGATAAAAGGGTGAATGCCATTCCCGAAATAGAGAGTGTGGTAGGGAAATGGGGACGTGTAAATTCTGCCCTGGACCCGGCCCCAACATCCATGTACGAAAACCTGATTAATTACAGGTCAGAGTACATCCTGAATGAGAAGGGGCACCGCATGCGATTTAAGGTGAATAAACAGGGAGCCTTTGAATTAAACGACGGAAGCACCTTCAACCCGAAGGAAGAGGATTTCCGGGTGATTGAGCGCGAACAATTAATGGAAGATAAAAAAGGGGATTATTACCGGCAATGGAGGGAAGAGATTACCTCACCCAACGACATATGGGATGAAATCATAAGACAGGCATCCGTTCCCGGGCTGACATCTGCTCCCAAACTGCAACCAATTGCCACAAGGCTGGTGATGCTTCAAACAGGAATGCGTGCGCCCATGGGGATTAAGGTGTTTGGCCCTGATCTGGAGACAATTGAGCAAGTAGGGCTTGATATCGAGAAACATCTGAAACAGGTGGAGGGAGTATCTCCAAGGTCGGTATTCGCTGATCGTGTTGTGGGGAAACCATATCTTGAAATGGAGATAGACCGGGATGCTATAGCCCGATATGGTCTGACTGTTCAACATCTTCAAACCATCCTAAGTGGAGCTGTTGGCGGCATGAAACTAACCACTACCGTTGAAGGACGGGAGCGATTTCCTGTCCGAATGAGATATGCACGCGAGTTCAGGGATAATCCGGAGGATCTGAAAAAACTCCTCGTTCCCACTCCATCAGGCGCACAGATACCGCTGGGAGAGCTGGTCTCAATGAATTATCTGAGAGGTCCCCAGTTAATCAAGAGTGAAAATACATTCCTTGTAGGGTATGTGATTTTCGACAAGGCAGAAGGTTATGCTGAAGGGGATGTGGTTGAAAATGCGCAGGACTATTTTAACGGACTATTAGAATCAGGGGATTTCGAGTTACCTGCTGGGGTAAGCTATGTGTTTACCGGAAATTATGAGAACCAGACCCGGGCCGCGAAACGCCTACTTATTGTGGTACCCATTTCGTTGATTCTGATCTTCCTTATCCTCTATTTCCAGTTCAAGTCTGTAACCTCTACTCTATTAATCTTTACAGGTATTATTGTTGCCATATCAGGCGGTTTTATCATGTTATGGCTCTACGGGCAACCGTGGTTTCTGAATGGAAGTATGGCAGGAATTGGTCTGAGGGACTTGTTTCAGGTACATACGATAAATCTAAGTGTGGCAGTATGGGTTGGCTTCATAGCCTTGTTCGGTGTGGCCACCGATGATGGGGTGCTCATAAGCACCTATATCAAACAGTTAATGGAGAAGAAAAAACCAACATCGGTCACAGAACTCAGAGGTATTATTCTTGAAGCCGGATCCAAAAGAGTTCGACCGGCCATGATGACAACGGCCACAACAATCATCGCATTATTGCCAGTTCTGACATCCACTGGGAAGGGGATCCGATATAATGGTACCGATGGCAATCCCATTGTTTGGTGGAATGACCATTGAGGTTTTAACAATGTTTGTGGTTCCTGTCCTATACAGTATGTGGCAGGAGGGTAAGATTAAAAGAGAATTAAAAACACACAAAGCATAGAATCATGAAGAGATACAGATATTTTTTTGGACTGTTCTTCTTGCTGATTACTTCCATGCTTTCAGCTCAGAAGGAATTAGAAAGCTATTTGCAATTGGCGGCTGAAAACAATCCAGGATTAAAGGCGAAATTCAGTGATTATATGGCTGCCTTGGAGGTGGCTCCGCAAGTAAAGGCGTTGCCAGATCCGAAAGTAGCCTTTGGTTATTTCATCAGCCCGGTTGAAACACGAGTTGGTCCACAGCAGGCTAAGATCTCCGCCATTCAAATGTTTCCCTGGTTTGGAACTCAGAATGCGAAAGAAAGTGTAGCCATACAATTAGCAAAAACCAAATATGAAGTTTTCCTCGAAGCTAAATCAAAGTTGTTTAATGAGACCAGGTCAACCTATTTCAATATTTATTATAACCTGAGAGCAATAGAGATTACCAGGGATAATCAAACCATCCTGAATACATTTCAAAGATTGGCCAACATTAAGGTTGAATCAGGAAAGGTATCCGCTGTGGACGAATACCGCATAGTAATGGAAATCGGTGACCTTGAAAATCAATTGGCACTGTTGGTTGATAAGCAATATGTTCTGGAGCTTATGTTTAATAATCTTCTTAATACGGAAGGATTTAAACCGGTGATTACTCCTGATATCCTCTGGACCGATGACGTGACACTGGGAAAGGAACAGGTTATGGACTCCATACGCTCAAATAATCACCAGCTGCTAATTCTCTCAATGCAACAAGAGGCCCTTACCTACAGAAAGGAGCTGGTTCATAAACTTGACAGACCTGCCTTCTCAGTTGGATTGGATTACACATTTATTGGTCAGGGTGATAACAACCTGGCAGGTACAGATGCTTTCCTATTTCCGATGGTGGGTATCTCCATTCCTCTCTATCGAAATAAATATAGAGCCATGGTGAATGAAGTAGTGTTTCTTCAGGAATCCAAGGATTTCGAAAAAACCGATAAGATGAACCTCCTGGAGACTATTCTGGAAAAAGTATGGAAGGAGTATCTGGATGCTGACAGAAGGATTCGCTTATATATCTCACAGCTTGAACTTGCTGATCGGTCCATGAAATTGCTGGAAACAGAATACGCCACCGGCAATAAAAACTTTGAGGAAATTCTAAGGATGGAACGTAGGGTTTTGAAGTATGGCCTTGAAATGGAAAGAGCCAGATCCGATAAACAGGCAGCTATTTCATTTATCAACTATTTAATGGGAAAGTAATCATGAAAAATATTATTAAAAACGTAAAAGAGAATTACAAACTGGTCCTTGGATTCTTACTCGCAGGATTATTTCTTGGGTGGTTGTTTTTTCACCCATCAAAAGCCGAAAGAGTAAATAATAATCAGATCGAGAATCACGAAGGCCATGATCATGCTTCTGAAGATCCTACCACATGGACATGCTCTATGCATCCTCAGATCAAACAGGATAAACCAGGTCAATGTCCCATATGCGCAATGGATCTTATCCCAATAAAAATCTTTCAGTCGGCTGAAGATGATGTTGACCCTAATGAAATCGTCCTATCCAAATCGGCAGCAAAACTGGCAGATATTCAAACCCTGGTGGTTACAAAAGGCTCCCCTCAGAAGACACTTTACCTTCAGGGGAAGGTGCATGCCGATGAACGAAACATTGCCGAGCTAACGGCCCGGTTCGGGGGTAGAATCGAAAAGCTGTATGTGAACTTCACAGGACAGAATGTGCGAAAAGGAGAAAAGTTGGCAACCATCTATTCTCCAGACCTTCTGTCAGCACAGCGGGAACTGCTCGAAGCCGTTTCATTTAAGGAGAATCGACCTTCCTTTTATACTGCTGCAAAGGCAAAACTTAAACTGTGGGATCTGACTGATGAGCAAATTACAGCCATCGAAGAAAACGGTGAACCCCAACTCTATTTTGAAGTGCTGTCACCTATATCCGGAACAGTGATGATGCGGCATGTTGCTTTGGGAGATTACGTGAAGGAAGGATCCGCCTTATTCCAGGTAACCAATTTGAAGAAAATCTGGGTGATGTTTGATGCCTATGAAAGTGACTTGCCCTGGATTAACCTGGGAGACCATTTGAGATTAACTATTCCATCGATTCCTGGGAAGGAATTTGATGGAAAAGTAGCCTTCATTGATCCTTTTATTAATGCAAAGACACGAATTGCAAAGGTAAGAATCGAACTACCCAATCCTGGACTAAAATTAAAGCCGGAGATGTTTGCGAATGGTGTACTACACTCAAATATTGCTGAATCTTCCGATCATCTGCTTATTCCAAAATCCTCAATCTTATGGACAGGTAAAAGAGCTGTGGTTTATGTGAAAGTACCCAGCAGAGAATCACCATCTTTCCTGTATCGTGAAATAATCTTGGGCCCTGAAGCCGGGAACTTCTATTTGGTCGCAGATGGATTAAATGAGGGTGAGGAAATAGCTGTAAATGGTGTGTTTAAGATTGATGCAGCTTCACAACTTGAAGGAAAACCCAGCATGATGAATCCGGGAGGGGGAAAAGTCTCACTTGGACATGACCATGGTACGATGACTGCTGAGGTAATTGAAGGAGAAGTAGAGACAGAGATTAATGTAGAATTTAAAAAGCAACTCCAAAGTGTTTATAAATCCTACCTCCTGATGAAGGATGCTTTTGTTGCTTCTGATGCGAAAAAGAGTGCTGAATTTGCCCTTAAAGTTAAAACCAGTCTGAAAGATGTGGATATGGGACTTCTCCAAGGAGATGCTCATATGTTATGGATGAAATATTTGGATGTCCTTGAATCATCGATCGCGGCTATTTCTAAGGAAACAAATCTCGATATCCAGAGAGTTTCATTCGCAGTATTTAATAATGCATTCTACTCCAGTTTGAAAGCATTTGGCTTACATCAGGGTACTGTATATTATCAATACTGCCCTATGGCCAATGGAGATAAGGGTGCATTCTGGCTAAGTGATATCGAGAACATTGAAAATCCATATTTCGGTGATGAAATGTTAAGATGTGGAGAGACCCGGGAAACGCTTGAATACCAATAAAAACGGAAACATAGCTTTATCGAGGATTAATAAGAATAAATTATAATAACCAATAAAAAGAGAGAAATGAAAAATTCGAGAAAGATGATCATTGTAGCTGGATTCAGTCTGGCTGTTACAATGATGGGAATTACATCATGTGAAAAATCGGAAGATCCACCTGTTAATGATATCGAAGGTGAATACATCGGTTCATTCATTGTGTCAAGTTCATTAAAATCTACTCAATACGATGGCAACTATGAAGATCATGCAACTGCAAATGTGAGTATGGGGAGTGATATGCAAATTGAAGTCCACTGCTTTGGAGAGGAGATTGACACCACTTTTATCTTAGACTATTATCAGCATGGTGACAGTGTAATGGTTTGCTTAACAGGAGGTGATTTTGAAAGCATGTATGGGCATATGCTGGGTGAAGGCCACATGTCTGGGGGCATGATGGGAGACCAGAATGGCGGAGAGACAGAGTGGATGCATCACATGAATGATGAGCATGACGAAAGAGATGATCACTTCGGCGGATTTAATATGAGCGATAATTCGTTCTCCTATTCATTTAGAATGATGGATGGAGCTACCCCCTATTATTTGAAATTTCACGGAATCAAAGAGTGAATCAATTAACCAATATTCAAAACCAAATCTTTAATATTATGAAAACCAAAATCGTTAGTTTAGTTATGATCATGGGTTTAAGTACAATAACCCTATTTGCGCGAACCGAGAAAACGGAAAAATTTGAGGTTGCTGGAAATTGTGGAATGTGCGAAGCCCGAATTGAAAAAGCGGCAAAAGGTGTTGAAGGTGTTTCAACGGCAGACTGGGATAAGGATACCAAGATGATAGAGGTAACCTTTAATTCTGCGAATACAGACATTCACAAAATACACAAGGCAATTGCAAAAGCAGGGCATGATACAAAAATGCATAAAGCACCTGATAGTGTGTATGATGAACTTCCAGGATGCTGCAAGTATGAGAGAATGGATTCGGAAGCATCTGACAATGATGGTAAAACTCAACATTCTCACAGTTTAGAGGAACACAAACATTAATTTCTTCAGCAGTGTGGAGCTTCCATTTGGAGTGAGCACCACAATCCAAAGTGTAATTGTTATAATATCAAAGCTTTGGGATTATCCTTTATTGGAAAATGTTTACTGCTCTTACAGA
>PVMK01125201.1_pt1 | contig 15608 bp, 10 predicted proteins | sample 1853481 | NCBI WGS metagenome assembly PVMK01 (sample SAMN08533507, study PRJNA380276) | Marine sediment metagenome, whole genome shotgun sequencing project.
CTGTTGGCGCTCGAGCAAATGGTGATCGACGATGAGATTGCGAACATGCTGCGCCGCATCGAGCGGGGCTTCGAAATCGATGAAGAGCATCTGATGCTCGACCTGATCGCCGACGTGGGCCACGGTGGACACTTTCTCGGGCAGCGACGCACCCTGGAGTACCTGAAGAAGGGAGAGCACTTCCAGCCGCAGCTCAGCTTTCGCGGCGCGTTTCAGGCATGGCAAGATAGCGGCTACGACGAAGTCGCAGCCGCTCGCGAGCGAGCGAACCATCTGCTGAAGGAGCACGAGGTCCTGCCGCTCGCCCCCGAGGTAGAGAAAGCGCTCGGGGAGCTGGTCGTACGTGCGGATCCCGAACTTGGCTTCGACCTGCGCGCGGCTTGTTTGGGTCGATAGGCTACCCGGCGCAGCATTCAAGAGGAGGCGTGATGGCCGACCACGAGATCTACGAAAATATCAAGCAGTGCATCGCCGACGGCGATGAGAACTGGGCGTGCGAACTGGCCCAGCAGGGCCTCGACCAGGGTGTGAGTCCGTTGGATTTGATCGAGAAGGGCTTCACTCCGGCGCTGCGCGCTGTGGGTGATCGCTGGGACATGGGAGCGATCTTCCTGCCGGAGATGATCCTATCCGCGGACGCCATGAAGGTCGCCGTGCGCGCGCTGCAGCCGGCGCTACAGAAGGATGGCGAAGGAACGCACGAGATCAAATCGTGCATCGTGGGCACGGTCAAGGGCGACATCCACGACATCGGCAAGAGCATCGTGGGCGCGCTGGTCGAAGCGGCCGGCCTCAACGTCATCGACCTGGGAACCAACGTAGAGACAGAGCATTTCGTGAATACCGCGCGCGAACAAGGAACCTGCGTGATCGGGCTCTCCGCACTGCTGACGACGACGATGGTGGAGATGAAATCCGTTCTCGACGAACTCACGAAGGCCGGGATGCGCGATCTGGTGCGCGTGGCGGTGGGCGGAGCACCGGTCACGAAAGCGTTCGCGGAAGAGATCGGGGCGGACGGCTACGCGGAGGACGGTATGTCCGCCATGCAACTGATCCAGGATCTCGCGGGCAGCCTGGATCCGGCGCCCGGCGAGAGCATGAGAAAAGTGGCATGAGAGGAGCGCCGTCGCCGGCGCTGGCGCGGCGCGCGCTTCTCTCTACCGCGCGCGATGTCGCGGGCGATTTTTCAGCGGTTCCGGCGGATCGAAGACTGATCTAGAAGCGAGGCGAAACCAAGCTCAAAGATAGGGGTATCAAAATGGCGCGTGCAGAAATGACTTTCTTGAACGAGCAAGAAGAATCTCTGATTCACGAACAGAGCATCAAAATCCTCGAACAGATCGGTGTGAAGGTCCACAGCCGGTCGGTCTTGAAGCTGCTGGAGGAAAAGGGCGCTGCGGTCGACCACGACACGATGATCGCGAAGTTGCCGGAAGAGCTGGTCAAAGATGCACTGGAGACGGCGCCCAAGGAGTTCACGCTTTGCGCGCGAGATTCCGAGAACGATCTGCCGCTCCCATCCCATCCATACCCCTATGCCACAACGAGCGGCCTTGCGATCAATGTCGTCGACCGCCACACGGGGGAGTATCGGCCCTCCACGAGGAAGGATGCTGCTGAATTCTCGAAGCTCGCAGACGCGATCGATTCGGTGGATTTCCTCTGGACGTCACTAACAGCAAACGATGTTCCCGCACTCGCGCATGGGCCCCACGAGCTATGGGCGACGATGCAAAACACCTCCAAGCACGTTCAGGGGGTTACGGTCCAGAGCGCAGAAGACGCTCGGGTCCAGATCGAGCTCGCCGCACTGATCGCCGGTGGAAACGACGCCTTGAGAAAACGCCCGCTGATGTCCGTGATCAGCTGCCCGATCGCGCCGCTCTCCTTCGAAGAGGGAGCCATCGAAGCACAGGTCGAGTTCGCGCGAGCGGGTATTCCCATCTGCTCCATGTCCATGTCCATGAGTGGCATCACCTCGCCGGTTACCGTCGCGGGGACGATCACCAATGCCAACGCGGAGAATCTGGCGAGCATCGTCATCACCCAGGCAGCCAGCCCCGGATCGCCCCACATCTACACCTCCGAATCCGCGCCGATGGACATGCAGACGGGAGCCATCAACTACTCAGCGCCGGAGAAGGCCCTGATCGCCATCGGCCTGGGCCAGATGACCAAGCGATATCGCCTACCCTCTCTGGTGGCTGACATCGGCTTCGGGAGATGATATTCAACCCCAATGTCGGACCTTTCAATGATCTGGCGATTCAAATCATGGGCGTTGCAAGCCGAACGGACATCCTCACCGGAATGGGATGCTGCGATTCTGCAAAAGGCATTTCGTTCGGGCAACTCGTGATCGATTCGTACATCTGGGAATTCGTTCGTGAATTCATGAAAGAAGTGCAAGTCACAGAAGAGAGAATAGGGTTCGATGAGATCAAAGCAGTCGGCCATGGACATCACTTCCTGAAGAGCAAGCACACGAGACGGTTCATGCGAGAAGAAATCACCCAGTGGAATACGGACAAAGTAGCGATGCTCACGTCAGACGCAGCCACGGTGATCGCTGAATCCAACCGTATCGTGGAGCAGCTACTGAAGGATCACCAAGTTCTGCCGATCGATGAAAATCTCATCCGACAGGGCGACGAGATCATCCGTGCGTACGAAGGCAGGTTGGCTGCGTGAACAAAACGGACTGAAGTGAATTCGATGGAAGGTCGGCTACATCGGCAAAGCGGCCTGAGGTGAGCCCCACGTAGCAGCGGGTCTCGATTGACTCGGCGGCGGAGGCGAACGATCGGCCGGGGCGATGCTTCTCAGCGGGGCGTTGCGACGCTGGCCGCAAGCCGTTCGAAGAGCCGCGTCTCGAGGCCTAGCAGCTCGTCGAGAGCGCTCCGGCAGCCGGCCATCGCGTCGGCAGAACGCGTCTGTCCGAGTTCCCAGAGATGCGACGAGAGGATCGTCCACTGCTGAGAGGCTCGGTTCGCCAACATCGGCGCCTCGGCGTCGACCAGGGCCGGCACGAGTTCCCGCGCCTCGCGCAGGAATGCCGCATAGAGATTGCGGAAGTTCCCCCCGCCATTGCCCCACTTCTCGAGGCACTGGGAGGTGTAGGATGCGAGTCCCTCGCAGTCTTCGCGATGGGGCCAATCCTCGAGCTGCTTTGCGAAGACCTCCAGGGCGGCGAGCCCCTGGGTGACACGCATAGCCGGATCCGGCAGCGCGGGCGCCTCGTCGTCGGCGCGGCCGAGCATGCGCCGCGCGGCCCTGTCGATGGCCCGCGCGCAGGCTTCTTCGAGCGAGTGCCGGGCCGCGGTGCCCTCGAACCGCCCCCAGAGATTGTAGGTGGAGAAGAAGCCCCGAGGGTTGCGAGACTTGCGCAACGCCCCGTAGGAACACGCCTGAGGCTCGGCATCGACGCGGTCCGACACGTACGCCACCTGCTTGTCGTCATCGAATCCGAGCAACACGAAGCGATGAGCGGGGAAGTGTACCTTGTACTCCCGATAGTCGAGATAGAAGATGTCGCCCGACAGCAAGGTGGGGCGCCCCTCGCGCACCTCGCGGCGGACGGTCTCCCAAGCGCGGTCGTCGTCGAACTCGACCTGCTCGACGTAATCGACGCCCAGCGCGTCGACAACGTCGACCTCCATGCTCGCACTGCGGCCGAAGACCAGCACCGCGGGATCGAAGTCGTGGCCTTCGATCAGCAGCAGGTTGACGCCCGCTCGCAGGCCGAAGGTCAGCGACTCGGAGAGATCGAGGCGGCAGTAGTGGTACAGGAGATTCCGCATGGCGACACTCCCGCAGTGCTCGCCGGTTCGGTTCTGGTAGCCCTCGATCATGACTCGCATGTTTGACAGCCCTCGATCATGATCTGTATAGAATGATGCACCGTCGCGTACGGCGCCAGCGTATTACGGCTGCAAAACATGCATTGAGACTGATCAGCATACATGAGCGGACTTCGGCAGGGACTCACCTCGAAAGTTATCGGCCTACGCCTGCGGGCGAAACCGCCGATCCGGAATCCGCGGTCTATCACTCACTCGTCGAAAATCGTATCTTCTTCAGCATGAAAGGACGGAGCGAGCGCCAGACTTCTGCAGTTCGGCATCGACAGCAACGGAACGAGCAGCCTGCTTCGTGGAAGTGTATCGCGGCAGGCATCGGGTTCTCCACGTGCGCAACCCTCCTGTTCGAGATCGCGTTGACGCGAATCTTCTCGGTCATCCTCTGGTACCACTACGGGTTCATGGTCATCAGTTTGGCCCTACTCGGCATCGGGCTGGCGGGAATCTTCGTCTATCTCTATCCCAACCGTTTCTCGCGTAGCAACGCACCCAGAAGCGCGGCGAATGCCTCGGTCGCGTTCGCGGTCTCGACCGTCGTGGCGCTGCTCGCGTTCCACGTCCTGGTTTCCGCGCGAACGACCTGGCCGCTTCGGACGTTCGAGCTCGTGTTCGCGTTCCTGATGATGATAATCCCATTCTTCTTCGCGGGCCTCGCGATCGCCATACCGCTCTCCCGCTATCCGGAGCGCATCGGACCTCTGTACGCAATCGACCTCGTCGGGGCTGCGGTGGGCGCGGTCCTCGTGATCCCGCTCCTGGCTCTCCTCGGCGGGCACCGAGCTGTCATCGTGGCGGCCATCCTCGCGTCGGTCGCCGCGATCCTCTTCGCGCGCGCTCAGCTCGGCCGACAGTCCGCGCCGGGTGCGGTGATCGCGCTGGTGATCTGTTCGGTGCTCCTTCTTCTCGCCGGTCCCACGGACCTCTTCCGCCTCCGATTCTCCAAGATAAGTGCGGAGCAAGGCGTCGTCTTCGAGAGGTGGAACTCCTTCTCTCGCGTGACGGTGATCGAGCGCCCCCAAAATCAGAGTGGATGGAATTTGAGCCAAAAGGCTCCCACCCGGGGCGTCAGACACAAGTGGATCGTGATCGACGGTGGCGCAGCGACGCCAATGCTCGGATTCACCGGCGACTTCGCGCCGCTCGAGTTCCTGCGCTACGACGTCTCGTCGCTCGGATACCAGGTTCGACCCCAGAGAAACGTGGCGATTATCGGCGCCGGCGGCGGACGCGACATCCTAACCGCAAAGAGCCTGGGTGTAGAGCGGGTGCATGCCATCGAGATCAACCCGATCATCGTCGACCTGGTCCGGAGCGAGTTCGCCGATTTCACGCAGAGCCCGTACGACCTGCCCGGCGTGACCTTCTCGGTGGGCGACGGGCGGAGCTTCCTGACGACCTCGCAACAGCGGTTCGACCACGTCCAGATCTCGGCGGTTGACACGACCGCGGCGTCGGCCGCGGGGGCCCTCGCCCTGGTCGAGCAGAGCCTCTACACCACCGAGGCCTTCCTCGACTACTACGATCACCTCACCGAAGACGGCCTCCTGTCCATCACGAGACCGTTCCACACCAAGCGACTCGATGTGACGCTGCGGATGGTGGACCTCTTTCAGACGGCGTGGGTTGAGCGCGGCGTCGATCGACCGGAACGGCACCTGATCGTGATCGGACGGCGGAGCGGCAAAGGCAAGGGCTCGGTCTGGGGGGTGATGCTCGCGTCACGGCGCCCTTTTGAGAGCGAGGAGGTCCAGAAGATCCAGAACCTGTGCAAGAAACTCGGCTTCGAGATCATGTTCGCGCCGCGTGCCCGCGACAACGTCGAGGAGATCGAGGCAATCCTCGGCCCCGACCGTGACAATTTCCTCTCGAGCTACTCCAAGAACGTCGAGGCCACGACCGACGACCGGCCTTTCTTCTTCTACTTCCGAAAGCCGATGAGAGCCTTCAAGAAGGCCTTCTCGCCCACCGCCGCCGCGCACACGAGGGCACGGATGGCCCCCGACCTGCTCACGAAGCTGCTGCTCTTCGTGGGAGCGTTGACGCTCAGCACGGCTTTCCTCATACCGCTGGCGTTGGGCCGCCTGAAGCTCAAGGACACGCGAGGCTCAGGCGCGAACCTCCTCTACTTTGCCGGCATCGGTCTCGGCTTCATCCTCGTCGAGATCTCGCTGCTCCAGCGGTACACGCTACTACTGGGGCAGCCGGTCTACGCGTTCGCCGTCATACTGAGTTCGATGCTCGTCTTCAGCGGCACGGGCAGTCTCGTGTCACATCGAGTCGGCATCGATCGGTTGCGCGCCTTCTCCCGCTTCGCCCTGCTTGTGATCCTCGGCGGGATCGCCGCCCACGCCGTGTGGATGCCGGCGCTCCTCAACACGGCGATGCGCTGGGACCTCCCGGCGCGGCTCGCCCTCACCGTGGGGACGATCGCTCCCCTGGCCCTCGCCATGGGCGTCGCCCTGCCGACCGGGATGCGGCTCATGGAGCGCTCATCTGCCTCGACGCTCGCCTGGGCGTGGGGCGTGAACGGCAGTCTCTCGGTGCTGGGAAGCGTCGTCGCCATGTGCACGTCGGTCTTCTTCGGCATCACCACGACGCTCTTCTTGGGACTCGCCGCCTACGTTGTCGCGCTCGTCACTCCGTGGAAGCTCGCAGCGAACCCGGAGGCGATCGACGAGCCCGCGTCGGACGAGGGCGCGGGACCAGCACCGACTGTCGTTTCTTGAACGATACCGCCGGCAGACGCCGTTGGCTCCAACGGTCGGACACAGAGGCGGTCCAACCGGAGAGTTCTTGAGGACGCGAGGCTCAATGCTGGATCAAAGGGACCACTTTCCCTTGGCCGACTCGGTTGGTGGGCGCCGCCCGCCTGGGAGCCGAATGGCCGGCCTTCGGGGATGGGGCGCGAGTGATTCGAACCTCGACGAGCGCGGGCACGTCACTCAGCCCTCTGGATTCGGAGGGAAGAACTTCCCCGGGAGCCAGTCCTCGTCGGAGTCGACATAGCGCGCGGGAAGCGTCCGAAAATCACACTCCCGCTGGATCACGGCCTGGGGCCATCCTTTCAAGAATGCGATGTCGCCGCGCTTCGCGAGGTACGCGAGGGGGATGGACTTGTCGGGGTGACCAACGCGAGGTCGCGTCGAGATCAGTCTCTCTTTTGGAAGGCGAGCGATGAACGCATCCGTGAGTCCGAGTGGATCGATGACCGTAACCTCCGACCCGGCCAGATATCCGAGGGTTCCGGGATTGCGGGCGTGCACGGTCACGGGGCCACAAGTCTCGGCGTAGGCGCGTAGCTCGTCGGCCAAGGAGAGTGGGAGATAAGGGTTCTGAATGCGCCCCTCCTCGAGATAGTAGTCGATGCGATAACCGGGATAGAAGAGTCGCTCGTCAACGATGCCGGACTTCGGGATCTGCAAGTTCCCAGCGGCTTCCGGGTCGGGGGCGAAGGGGAGTGCCACGAGCACGAGCGCAAGCGCAGCCGCGATCAGCCAGCCCGGCGCTTCGCGCTCGCGCAGATCAGCGACGAGCCTGCACAGACCGAAGGCGAGGCCGGCAACGAAGACCGAGAGCAGGAATCGCCCGCGCATGAAATCTCCCCCGACCATGATCACGTATCCCATCTGCAGCCAGATCCCTGCCGCCAGGGCGACCTGTGCGGCTGTGCGCGCGCGGAGTGTTGCGTAGATCAGGGCCAGCCCCGCGCTGAACGCGGGAATCGGCTCGTGGCGGATCCAATCGCCGAGATAGATCCCACCCTGCAAGATGCCATCCCACCAGGTGGGGAGAATTCCAACCTTGGCGTACGCGGTGTTGGGCGCGATGTCGCCGTAATAGAGGAACGCGAAGACGATCCAGATCGCGAGAGGCAGCGCGCCGAGCGTGATCGCGCGCCGGGAAAACGAATCCCGCAATCGCGGCAGCAGGACCACGGCGAACGGCAGAACCGTGAACGCGAAATCGGGGCGGTTGAGGACCAGCAGCGAACCCAGCACGCTGATCACGAAGGGTCGCTCGAGTTCGTGAAGGAATATTTCACCGATCAAGATGACGAGCAGCAGATGTGAGAGCGCGTTCTCGAGGCCGCCGGTCTGAAACGAGAGCCAAGCGTTGCTGGACGCGCAGACGAGCGCGAACAGTGCCGCCGCGAGACCGCCGCGCAGGAAGTTGCCGCCGACGAGCATCAGGCTGCGGGTCATCAGGAACTGGGTCGCAATGGTGAGGAGCACGCCCAGTCCGCACGAGAGCAGGATGAGGTCCGGCACGAAGCTTCCGCCGATCAGCAACAAGGCAAACCACAGGGGATGCGTGTAACCCTGACTGAACTCGCCGGCATTGAAGACAGCGCCGTGACCCGCGAGGGTATTTGCGACGTAGCGAAAGGTGATGAAACAGTCTTCCGCCACCCAGGCGATACGCCACACCATGAGGGCAACAGCGACGCCGAGAAGCGTTGCCACGGCAATCTGCAACCCGCCCATACGGGAGACGGAAGCGCCGGTGCCGGTTTGCGGCATCGAGGGCGGATTCTCCGGAATGAGGGGAGTCATCATTCTTTCGGCAGGTATCCCAGGGATTGAAGCTCGCGGATCTCTGCTTCGCTGAGCGGAACGGCCTCACTGCGGCCGACGGGGAGTGCGTCGCGAAAACGCTGCAACTCGGCACTCATACGCTCTGCCACCTCGGGCTCGCTCGCGAAGCGGTCGTGACGCTCTTCCGGATCGTCGTGCAGATTGAATAGCTGTCTGCGAGCCTCGGGGACGCGGGTCTCGATCAGCTTCCAGCCGCCCCGGGAGTAAGAATCGAGCGCGACGGTTCTCACCGCTCGCAGGCTCGCTTCGGCAAAAACGGGCGCTTCGTCCCCGACATCCGGGCTCTGCTCTGCCTTCATCAGCGTGACCAGGCTCTCGCCCTGCAGAGGCTCGGGGATCGCAATGCCCAGCAGCTCGAGCAGGGTGGGCGAGAACGTCGACCTGACGCGACAGCCGGGAGACCCGGCGGGCGGGAAGCTCGGGGTGGCGGATCATGAGAGGGATTCGCAGCTGCTCCTCGTAGAGCGTGTAGCCGTGGAGCACGGAGTCGTGGTCGAGGAACTCCTCGCCGTGATCCGCGACGAAGACGACGAGTGACTCGTCGAGCAGTCCCTCCACTTCGAGAGCGAGGAGAAGCGCGCCGATCTGGGAGTCGAGGTAGCTGATCTCCGCGTCGTAGAGTGCGCGTAGCTGCGCGAGATCCGCGTCGCCGAGTTCGAGGCGTCCGGCGACCATCTCGTCGAGCTGGCTGTGAGAGCCAGTAATGGGGCCACGATAGTCCGGCGACGCAAATTTCTTCACGAAGGGGGCCGGGGCTTCGTAGGGAGAGTGGGGATCGACGTAGTGGAGGTAGAGACAGAACGGAGACCTCGGCTCGGCCTCGGCCGTCCACCCCTCGATCCAGGCCAGAGCCGCGCGGTTGAGCACCTCGGCCTTCTGCCAGCCCAAGAGCTGGTAGAACTCGAAGCCCTGGGAGAAGCCGAAGCGCTCCGAGACGTTGAGATTCGCCGTGAAGCCGGCGCAGCGATAGCCCTCTTCGCTGAGAATCTCGGCCAGGGTCAGGTGGCTGGCGTCGAGAGTGCCTTTGGCGTCGAAGTGGCTGAGGGGATTCACGACGCCGTGGCTGCGCGAGTGGAGTCCCGTGAAGAGGGTCGCCACCGAGGGGCCCGTGCGCGAAGCATGGCGGGTGTGGCGGAGGAAGACCACCGAATCCTCCGCGAGCGAATCCAGACGAGGCGAGGTCGCGTGCGAATAGCCCTGGTATCCGAGGTGGTCGGCGCGCAGGGTATCGACGAGGATGAGAATCAGGTTGAGGCGACGCGGGCTGCGTTCGGCTTCTCCAGCACAAGCGAGCACGCCGACCCCGACGACCAGGACGCACATCACGCGGCGAAGGAATCGGGTGCACCCAGTCGACATGGCACACACGATACCACCGCGGCCAGAGAGGGTGAAGAGCGCGGTACGCCGCGGTGATATCGCGCAGCAGCTGGGTCGAGGCGCTTGCACCGGTCGTCGCCGCAAAGTGAAGCCAACGGCTTCACCGGCTAGAGAAGCTTGCGCAATAGAGTAACCGGTCCACCGTTGGGCGCGGCCGTTTCCCTATTTTGCGATCCTCTCTAGTTGGCTGATACGGGGCTGCAGGCTCGCTCTTCGAGTTCATGGACTTCAAAAACGTCGTTCGAATACAACAGCCGCGCGGAAGTTTTCACCAGCTGATTGATGCGACCCCGATCGGCAATGAAGTCGTCGATATAATATTCCGGGCTCAAGAGGCCGGGCTGAACCAATTTTCCGGTTAGCCGGTTGATCAGGAGGTGCGTGATCCCCATCGCCCGCAGCCCGCAGCCAAGAGCCCGGTGATCTCCAAATCGATGGACCAGTGCGAGGGTCGGTGCGCCAGACCCAATGTGGTAAGGCACGTAGTCGACACCTCGAAAGAGATAGGCCCGCTGTTCCATCCACAACAAGAGCTTGTCTCCGGGCACCATCTCGTCTCGCACAAAGGCCGCGGCGGCTTCCACGTCGCGATCGTCACCTCGTTCATGTGGTGTTTGCCCCAAGGCGAATTCAAAATTTTCGGCTAACGAGGGCAGCATCGAGAGCTGTGAGTGGATCACTGCAATCAGTGGAAGAGCCAGCAGACCCCGCCCCCACGCGGGTGATGCGCCGACGAGGCCATCGATCGCGACGGCCCCCGCGTAGGCGATCAATGGAAAGATCGGAAGTAGAAACCGCGCCTCTTGGAACGCGAAGAACCAAATCAAGACGAACACGCCGGCGACTTCGAGTAGCGGCACGAGCAACGGGATCGCGCGCAGACGGCGGCCGGACGCGGCCAGTCCCAATACCGCGACGAGACCGACCAAATGCAGGGCCGAGACCTCGAAGCCAAAGCTGTTTTGATAGATCCCCAGCTTGGAGTTCATCGTGAGATTCCACGGCAACGCGAGCAGCGACCACAAATCACGACCCATTCCAACGTGTCGCAAGAATTCCGTGTTCTGTTGCATGACGATTGCTGGGATGTACTCATTGCCGGGCGCGTAAAAAAGTGACTGCAACAGCGGCGTGATCGGATTGCCGGTAAAAACAGCGTTGCGGACCATCCAGGGCAACATCACGAGTGCCGACAGGCCAGCCAACGCGAGACAGGCCTGCAGATTTTCACGCACTCGAGTGTGACGCGGGGGAAGCCAAGCCACCACACAGAGCGCGATCGCAACACTCGCACCGAGGTAGCGAGTTGCACAGCACATGCCACACGCGATCCCCGCGTAGACGAGATCTCGTCCATTTTCAAAGGCGCGATCGTTCGCCTTGGGACCGTCCCGTTTCTGAATAAACGTGCAGAAGGCAATGGCGGTTAGCGTGGAATAGAAACCGAAGCTCAGGTCGCTGTAGGCCCAACCGAGCTCCAACTGGAAAAGCGGGTCGGCGATCAGAAATAGTGGCGCGAGGATGGCCGCTCGGCGCGAAGACACCGAACCGAGTTGCCACAACGCGGCGAGCGTCAGGACGCCAAACTCGAAGTGAATCAGTACGGCCAGGATTGGGCCGTCCAGGAAGAGCGCGAGAGCGTAGAGCATCTCAGTCCCGGCGATGTACCCCGAGAGGTGCGAGAAGGGAGTCATCGAGATGCCGTTCTCGAACAAATAGCGCTCGGGGAACGCCAGGTGGTACGTCAGCGCGTCCCAACCGGTGTCGGGTCCGAAGGCGTGGATCAATGCGTTGGTGAGAAGAAGCCCGTAGGCCGCGCTAGACCAGAGCGCAGCACGGCTCGGGCGCCCGACTCGGACCCCCCATCCACGCACGCGGAACCGACTCCACGAGAAAAGTGTCCAAAGCACTGGGGGAGCCAGCAGCAGTGTCGCAAAACCTCCGACGTGCAACAGGTGAAGCGCTGCGAGTAGCAATGTCCCGAGCCCGAGCAGCGAGAAGCCAATCCCCAACTGGAAGAGAAGACGAAATCTCGACAGCGCCGCAGACACTGGGAGCCGGCGCTCGAACAGCGCCCCGAGACATAGGGCCGATAGGTTGATGCACCCCAACCACGCGAGCGAATGCAGCATCGCGAGGAGTTTGGACGCTTGGGGTAGGGAGAATTGCGATGGGTTTACGGCCGACACCCCCGCTGCCGGGTATCGCTCGATGTGAAGGAGTAGAAGCGCAAAGCCCAGAACACCGACCACCGCCACCAACGCGATCGATCGGCGCGGGTTTTGCGAAAGTGGCTCTGGGGGCGTGGGGACTGCCCGGGAGGGCGTCGTCGCCAATTGATCCTCCTCCAATCCAGTCGGGCTTCGTGAATCGGTCGAGCTTCGTAATTCGGTCAGGCTTCACAAATCGGTCTAGTTTCGCGAATCCCGATTGTGATCTTACAGATCGAGTCGGGCGTCTTTTTTCTAGCGTAGCTTCTCCCGAAGTCCCTCGTATGGTGTCTCACCAAGAGGCATAATGCGGTAGCGAGTGCAGGAGCGGCCGGATTGGATTGCAGCAAAGAAACGCTGACGAGCAGAATGCAACGCGCAACGCACCGCTGCGCGCCGAGCGCGATGCGCCGATGGCTTCCCGTTGGCGCTTTCGTGGCGGCAAGTCTCTTTTTGACCGCGGCCTGCGACCGGGGCGCGACCGACCGCTTCCCGGGCATCCAAAACGTCATTCTCGTGACGCTCGATACCGTCCGGGCGGATCACCTGGGATGCTACGGCCGCCCTGGCGATCCCAGTCCGACGATCGATCGGCTCGCGCGAGAAGGCGTGAAGTTCGAGATGGCGATCTCGCAAGCCGCGGCCACTCCGATCTCTCACGCGTCGATCTTCTCCGGCCTCAACCCACAGGGGCACGGGCTGAGGGTCATCCACGCGCAGACGGGGTACCGGCTACCCGACACGGTCCCGACTCTGGCGACCATTCTGCAGGCGTCCGGCTGGAACACGGCGGCGTTCGTCAGCTCCTTCACGGTGTCAGAACGCTTCGGCCTACAGCGCGGATTCGATGTTTTCGACACCGGCCTCTCGGCCGCTCCGTCTCAATTGATGGAGCGCAAGAGGAAGGACTTCTGGGGCTGGGACGTGGCCAGCAATCAGAGACGGTCTGACGCGACAACCGACAAGGCCCTCGAATGGCTGCAAGGTGTCCAGGAGCCGTATTTCCTCTGGGTGCATTACTGGGACCCCCACGACCCTCGCGTCTTGCCTCCGAACGACGTCATGGATCGGTTCCCGCCTTCCGACGGCGGGATAGAGCCGATGCGAATCGCCATTTATGATTCAGAGATTTATTTTGTGGACCTTCAGCTCCAGCGACTCTTCGCGGCGCTCGAAGCTTCGGGACAGGCGGACAGCACGATGATCGTGCTGACTGCCGATCACGGTCAGGGACTGGGCGAACATGGCTGGTGGTTACACCGGCTGCTCTACCAGGAACAGATCCACATCCCACTCATCGTGAAGATCCCGGGTGGACCCAGTGGCGTCACGGTGAAAGAACTCGTCCGGAGCATCGACATCTTTCCGACCGTTCTCCAGACACTCGGTCTCAGCCGTGCCCCCCGGCATCGATGGGGAGGGCCTTCTGGAGCTCGTCGGCGAGGAAGCGCGAACGCCGCGCCGTGCCTACGCGGACGCGCTCAATCTCTACGACCTGAACTCAAACGTGGTTCGCAGACGACCGAACGATGATCTGCTGTACTCCGTGATCGAATACCCGTGGAAGCTCATCTATCGATCTCTCCGACCGGATGAAAGCGAACTCTACGATCTGGGATCGGATCCCGACGAGGCGGTCAACCTGTACGCGAGCGAGACGGAAGAAGCCAATCGCCTCCTCGAGGTTCTTCACGAGCTCGGCGGCTTCGTCGACCAACCCTTCGGCGACGGTGTGGGTGATCCCGAGGTGATCGAGCGGCTGCGTGCCCTAGGATACTTGGATGCCGACGCAGGCGACCCCTAGGAGCGCAACCCCAGAATGGGGTTGTGCGACGCCGCGTAAGCTTTGGCCGAAGGCCAGCGCGCAGCTAGCCGGCGAATCGTACGGATTCGCTTGCGGCGTGGGCAGACCCAAAACTCGGGCCGCCTACTTCAGATAGCCCAGGCTCCTGAGCTTTCGGATCGTGTCCTCGTTCTCCATACCCTCGAAGGTCGACGGCAGTGGATCGGCCGATTCGATCCAACCTTCGAGCGCTCGCCGCAGCTGACGCGCCGTCTCCTCGACCTCCTCCGTCGGGGCGCTGAGCAGGTTCTCGGTCTCCGCCGGGTCCGATTCCAGATCGTACAACGCTTCCGCTCCCATGTATGGGGTCTGGATCAGTTTGTACTTGCCTTCGCGCACGAATCTCGCATTGCGCTTGTTCGAGCTGTCGAGGGGTGTGAGAGCGGCTGTGGCCTGCCCGAACAGCTGGCGGTCTCGTGTCGAGCGGTCTCCCATCAGGTCTAGTGCCCGACCGTCTATTCCGTTCGGCAGCGGCGCTCCCAGCAGGTCGAGAACGGTCGGGAGGATGTCGATGTTGGACGAGGGCGTCGTCAGCCGTGCCCCTCCGTTGCGCGCGTCGGGCAACCGGATCATGCCCACCGAATGGACCGTGGTCTGGTAAACCCACGCGGCGTGCTGGAAGAAGAACTCGACATCGTGCTCCCAGAAGTTCTCACCGTGATCGCTCGTGACGACAAACACCGCGTCATCCAGAATGCCGGCCTCACGCAGGTAGGCGATCAACCGACCGACCTCGCGATCCATATACGAGATCTCAGACGCGTAACGCTGAGCGTAGCGTTCGAGGGACGCCTGCCTGGCGCTCCGGTTCCCGGCGCTCGGCTTGGCCAGATCGGCGAGACCGGGCAGCGGCTCGTCGGGGCTCGGGTCGTACATCTCGACGAAGCTACGCGGCGCCGCATACGGTTGGTGCGGGTCGAAGTAATGCACGAATAGGAAGAGGCGCTCCGGGACGCCGAGATCTTCCAGATACCGGATTGCGGCATCGGTTGTCGACGCCGCGGATCGCTGCACGTAGTCGATTTGGCTCTCCGAAATCAACTGGTCGAAGTACTGGTCGTAATGGTCGAATCCCTGTGCAAAATTGAATCGGTTGCTCAGGACGAAGGCAGAGACAAACCCAGCGGTGTGAAACCCGTACCCCTCGAGAATCTCGGGCAACATCCGATTCAGGTCGTTCACCCGGTAGCCATTGCGCGCAACCCCATGGCGATTCGGGTATTGCCCGGTAAAGAGCGTGGTGTGCGATGCCAGCGTTGACGGAGCTGCGCTCGTGAAGTCGACCATCACGACGGATTCCCGCGCCAGAGCATCGAGAGTCGGTGTCTTGACCTCGCGATTGCCCATGAAGCCAAAGTGGTCGGCGCGAGTGGTATCCAGCGAGATGAGGATGACGTGCCTGGGAGGCCGGAGCGGCGGCGCCTCCAAGCGTGCAATGGGCGTGACGGCGAGAACGAGGTTCTCGATCAGGTCGTGGCGGTTGTAGACCTTGCGTTCGATCTGCTCGATGGATTCGAGATTGCGGGCGATCCAGGGGTGGGCGAAGCCGTCTTCCACCGCGCGGCGATACGTACCACGCCCCCAGCCATATCGGGTTTGGACATAGGCCAGCTGGCTCGCCAGGAAGTCGGTGTCCTTGAAGTGTCCGGGCCGCCAAGGCGTGGCTCGAGTGCGGGCGAGGATGGGATCGGTCAGACCGTCGTCGTGGATCATGCGC
>PVMK01119641.1_pt1 | contig 15605 bp, 18 predicted proteins | sample 1853481 | NCBI WGS metagenome assembly PVMK01 (sample SAMN08533507, study PRJNA380276) | Marine sediment metagenome, whole genome shotgun sequencing project.
CAGTGCCTTCATAAGGCATTTGTCGGTGGTTCAAATCCACCCGTACAACAATAATTCATATATTCTATATTTTTTAAACCTTATAATATATAATTGTTAAAACACTTAGGATGTGCAAACAACTCATAACCCAATTCTAGCATAAGCTTGAAGTTCTATGCATGTTTAAACATTGACATTATTTAGGTTTGAGTACTATAATGTAGCTGTTGGATCTTTCATTGTTAATCTAGTCTGTTGAGGTAGGTAAAATGGCAGTAGGAGTTAGGTTTATTTATCTGTTTTTATAATTTTGATTTCTTTTGGAACTATTGGCGGTTGCAGCGGGTCCGGTAATGGAGAAGAGACATCCAACGTTAACAATTCAAATATAAAATTTACAGATATTACTAATAATTCAGGTCTTTTTACAATTTATAGAAATATTGGCTTCAATGATTTAGACATGATATGTGCAGGAGTTGCTGCAGGGGATATAAATGGTGATGATTTTATAGACTTATTTGTTGTTTCTGGTGATCTGGAGATTAACAGGTTATTTCAAAATTTGGGCAATGGCAGTTTCAATGATATTACCAGTGAGTATGGCCTTGATCTCAAGCCTTTCAAAGGGTGTGGCCCACATTTTGCTGATTATGACGGTGATGGGTTTCTGGATCTTTTTATAGGTGGGATAGATGGTGCTAAATCACTTCTTTTAAAAAATAGTTCTGACGAATCTTTTGAAGATGTTACCGATTTGGTAATACCCGACCTGAACAAAAATACCGTATCTGCAACTTTCGGAGATTACGATTTAGATGGTGATATGGATCTTTTTCTCACACATTGGCTCGAGGATATTATACCGGGCCAATCGACTATGAATCTTTGGGAGTATAATGAAGGAAAATTCAGTGATGTCAGCGAATCTACTAATATCAGTGAATTTATATCATCTGGCCAAAGTGACTTTACTTTTGCTGCCCATTTCTCGGATATAAATAATGACACTCATCCTGATTTGTTAATTACATCCGACTTTGGTACGAGCAAGGTATTTTTGAATAATGGGGATAAAACATTTTCAAATATAACTAATGAAGTAATCACTGATGAAAATGGTATGGGTTCGGCTGTTGGTGACTTTGACAATGACATGGATCTGGACTGGTTTGTTTCAAGTATTTCTGGTTCTGAAATATTAGAGGATAAAACAGGAAACAGGCTTTACAGGAACAAGGGAGACGGGACATTTGAAGATGCGACTGATTTTGCAGGTGTAAGAGAGGGGTTTTGGGGCTGGGGAAGCTGTATGGCTGATTTCAATAACGACGGTAATCTGGATATTTTTCATGTAAATGGTTGGTGGAGAAGTCCTTTTACAAATGACCCTTCGCGCCTCTTTATTTCAAATGGTGACGGAACCTTCGATGAAAAATCCATAGAATACAATTTAATTGATGAAAGCTCCGGTCGTGGTGTTGTTTGCTTTGATTTTGACAGGGACGGTGATATTGACCTATTCATTTCACCCTACAATTCAAATGTGAAATTGTTCAGAAACGATGGGGGGAACAAAAACAATTTTATTAATATAAAATTGAAGGGTGTTACTCCTAATACACAGGCAATCGGATCAAGAATTTACATTGAAGCTTCTGGAACCACTCAAATGAGGGAGTTAAACTCGGGAAACAACTACGTTTCCCAAAACCCTGTTGAGCAGCATTTTGGTTTAGGAAATGAAAGTATTATTGACGAAGTAAGAGTAGAATGGCTGGATGGTAAAACAACTATATTGAACAATATTAATTCAAATCAGTTTCTGGAAATAGATCATCCCGACTTATAATCCAAATCCACCCGTCGCCAAATACTCACTCATCTATACAAAACTATTATAGAGGCTAATTTGAAGCTTAAAGGACTATGATTCTAAAAAGATTTATTCTCATTGCATAGGAAAACCAACTGCGGCTGTTGCAGCTCCTCCGTTGCCATCAAGTATAACAACCCTGAGTTGATAATTGTTGCCGGAACTTTTTGGTTGTGGAGCATTAAAATTTAAAACACTCGTCCATGTACCACTATTATTGGTTGTATTTAAAGCACATGAGCCACCGCCAGTACAATCGCTATTTGTTTGGCATTCTTGACCATCATTACTTCCACTCAGAACATACGTTGAGCTGACCATTAATCGGATTATTTGCCATACTACAATTCATTGAGTTACTTGTGGGACAATCATTACCGCCTGTTGTTGTATTAATAAAATTTTGGGGATTGTTCTGGGCTGCAAGAATATCTCCGGAAAAACTTCCAGAAGAATTCCCACCAATAAGGTACCAATTAAAGGTTAATTGCTGAGAGTTTGACTTTGCTGTTATCTGAGCAGTTAAACTTTGCCCTGGGGCTACGTTACTGGGATTAGTAGACAGGGTAGCCCAAAATGGGCAAGTTCCATTAGGCATTGCCGGACATCCTATGCCTTGTCTATCACCACTTGTCGGTAGAACTGTAGCAATAAACAACTATTGCAGACAAAGTTAATTCAAATTTCTATTTAGAATTATTATCCCGATTAGGCATTTGTCGGTAGATTCCTTACTATATTTAATAATGAAGATTGTCCAGAAAGAATTCGGTCTAAACCCACGGAATAGAGGATTTCATTTAATTACTGAAGAAATACTTCAAAATGTCACTGAATTAAGAGAAATGGAAGTTGGAATTGCCCATATATTTATTTGCCACACCTCTGCTTCTTTAACCCTTAATGAAAATGTGTCACCTGATGTCAGGACTGATTTTGAAAGCCATTTTAATATAATGGTCCCTGAAAATGCTGATTACTATGAGCATACATTAGAGGGCAGCGACGATATGCCGGCACACATAAAATCTTCATTACTTGGCAATTCATTGACTATACCGGTAAAAAACGGAAGGTTTAATTTAGGAACATGGCAGGGAATCTATCTTTGTGAACACAGGAATAATGGGGGGCCGAGAAAACTTGTAGTTACACTAATCGGAGAATAAATTATGAACATACTAAAATACAGCACAATTGCCCTTTTCTTTATTCTTTATTATGAGGAAGATTAAATATATTATTTTTATTTAATAAGCCGGAATTATTTCACCGGTCCCGCCGTAAATCTCAAGCTCAAATCCATCGGGATCAAGAAAATGATACGCCCTTGATTTACCATCTTCACTTACCTTTATTTCAACAAATTCAATTCCCCTTTTTTCAAGAATTTCCCTGGCCTCTTCAACATTTTCCACTTTGAAAGCAATATGGGAAACAGATTCTACAACACTTTCATCACTGCATTTTTGATTATTTTCCGTAAGGGCAACAAATGATTTTTCTTTTTTACCTAAGAACGATTTTTTTTCACCACCATCTTTTCTTCCGTCATATAAAACAATCAGATTCAATATCTCGGAATAAAATTTTATTGACCTGTCCATATCCTTTACAACAATGGCTACATGGTCAATGCCGGAAATAAACTGTCCGTCACTTTTTAATTTTTTTAATATGTCCATAATTCTCAACCCCTTTTTTTTTAAACCGGATTTTTGAAGGTATTTGTATAAATTTTCAGTACCTTATTTGTTTAATCATATATTAACAAATTTTTACTATGTTAGCGCCAAGAATATAAAACTTTTATTATTCGCAATCACATTTCTTTTAGCTCCGATATCCGGATTTCCAAGAAATTGCGAGGACTTCTCTGCCGGCAAACTGTGTAAAATTGTTGTACCAAAGGGCGATAAGTACAACACCTGAGATATAAAGGTTCATTGCTCAGATGAATTCCGGTGCCAGCTCGGCAAGAACTGCAACTACCTCGACTGCACCCTTTTTACCCCAATTGAAAACCCGTTTGAACAATAAACCACTGGGTGATCGAGTAAATATTATTAATATTTATTGCAAACATTTAATTAATAACATTGATTAATGTATCACTTCTGATAACCTGAAAGAAATGTCCGACAATTCAGAAAAAACAAAAATCATAATAATTGGGGGAGGTTTTGCCGGTACAAAATGTGCAAAAACCCTTTCAAAAAAATTAGACCTTAATTCCAGTGAAATAATTCTGTTCAACAAGGAAAACCATATGGTTTTCCATCCCCTGCTTGCCGAAGTAGTCGGGGGATCTCTTGACCCCGACCCTGTAACAACACCTCTTCGCCAATTACTACCTCATGTACAATGCAGAACAGAAGAAGTTCATCTTATTGATCTTGAAAACAATCTCGTTACTTATGAAAACAATAACGCCACATACGACAACCTTAAATATGACTATATTGTCATTTGCTGCGGTTCAGCAGTAAATCTTAGCATAATTCCCGGAATGCAGGACCATGCCTTTCCTTTTAAAACCGTTGGAGACGCAATTGCACTAAGGGTCCAAGTAATAGAACAGTTAGAAAAAGCTGATGTCGAGGATAATCCCGCTGTAAAAGAACGCCTTTTGTCTTTTATAGTTATCGGCGGGGGTTTTAGCGGTGTAGAAGTTGCGGGTGAGATTAATGATCTTGTCAGGGGTTCCAACAGGTTTTATAAGAATATAGATGAAAAAGAAGTCAAAGTAACCGTAGTGCATGGTGGTGATCAGATTCTTCCGGAAGTAAGCCCGTCACTTAGAGATTTTGCCCAGGAAAAAATGGAAAAAGCGGGTGTAACTTTCGTTTTGGGATCAAACGCCAGTTTTGTAACAAATAAGGGTGTTGGTTATGGAGAAAACAGTATTGTAGAAGGGAACACTGTTGTTGCCGCAGTTGGAAATACTATGCCATCCGTTATTAAACGTTTGTCTGCCGAAAAGGAAAGGGGAAGAATACTCAACGAACCCGATATGAGGATTAAGGGTTTTTCAAATGCATGGGCAATTGGTGACTGCTCCTATACAATTAACAGCTATGACAACACTCCGTGCCCACCAACCGGACAATTTGCTGAGAGGCAGGGAAATCAGACTGCACAAAACATAATAAGGGTAATGAAAGATGAGGAAACCAAGCCATTTAGATTTAATCCAATTGGTTTGCTTTGTTCCATTGGCGGCAACAATGCTGTTGCAGAAATAAAAGGTATCAGGATTTCCGGTTTTTTTGCCTGGTTTATGTGGCGGGCAATATATCTTTTTAAACTTCCTAAATTTTCTAAAAAAGTAAAAGTAGGACTTGACTGGGCATGGGACATCTTCTTTGCCAGGGATCTTGCCTACACCAAAATTAAGCAGACTGATTCGGTCGCCAAAGCACATTTTGAACCCGGTGACTATATATTCAGGCAGGGTGAAAATTCCAATAATTTCTATATCCTTGAAAAAGGTGAGGTTGAGGTTACCAGGGTCAAGCCGCCTGATACAGAACAAGAGGTTATCGCTGTCCTCGGTGAAAACGATTTTTTTGGCGAAATGTCTTTACTCCAGGGAACAGCCCATACTGCAAACATAAGGGCAAGGACCGATATCGAAGTCCTTGTAATGGGTAAACATGTATTTGAAAAAACAAACTCAATAAAACCTTTCAGGAGATTGATAGAGGAAACAATAAAAAGAAGAGGTGTAAATATATGGCAGAAAATGCCTCTGATCCATGATTTGCTTGAACAGAAAAAAGTCACTGACATACTGGAACCGGTAAAAAACTTTATAGACGGGGAGAGAACTTTTGAGGAAATTCTGGAAATATTTAACGATACATCAATAGATTTCTGCTGCATTCTAAATAACGAGAAACTCGAAGGCGTTATCACAAGGTCAGACATTTTCAGGGCAATTGAAACTGGAGCGACAAGAAACAGCAAGGTTAGTGATTGTATGGTCAAAGACCCTATTGCTATAGAAGAAACAGATACTGCATTAACCGCAGCCTCAACAATGAAGGAACACGGCATCAGGAGACTCTTTATTGTTAACAATTTTATTGATAACAAGCTGACAGGTTACATAAGAGCGGAAAAACTACTTTACATTACCATGAAATCATTATAGAACTATTAATATATGGACAACAATACAGAGAAGAAATTTGAAAGCTTTTCTGAATTTTACCCTTTTTATCTCTCTGAACATGGAGACAGGCTAAACCGCAGGCTGCATTTTACAGGACTTCTTGCCGCTTTAGTGATCCTCGCCAATGCTATTATTTTTCAAAAATGGGTTTTACTAATACTTTTACCTATCTTTGGCTACGGTTTTTCATGGATTGGGCACTTCTTTTTTGAACGGAACAAACCTGCGACATTTAAATATCCCCTATATAGTATTATGGGAGACATAGTAATGTTTAAGGATATATTATTAGGGAAGATTAAATTATAAAAAGTGTTAAGTATTAAAAATAATTTTTTTTGAATCAATAAGGTTAGTATAATTAATATATGCTAAGTAAAACGGTTGGGTCTTATAAGATCATAGAAAAAATTGCTTTTGGTGGTATGGGTGTAGTGTATAAGGGAATCCATACAAAATTAGAGCAATTTGTCGCGATTAAAGTGCTTTCTCCCCAGTTTGCATCAAACCAGAATATGAAAAGTAAATTCCTGAGTGAAGCAAAGATTCAGGCACAGCTCCTTCACCCCAATGTAGTAAACATAATGAATTTTATTGAAGAAGATGATGAGACCTATCTTATCATGGAGTATATCGATGGTGAAACCCTGGAAGAGTTGCTGCAAAGAAAAAATAAACTTTCAATTGAAGAAGCACTAAATATTTCTAAAGGTATATTAAGTGCGCTTAAATATATGCACTCCAAGGGGCTTGCTCACAGGGATATTAAGCCGAGTAATATAATGTTTAACAAGGAGGGTGTAGTTAAGGTTACCGATTTTGGTATTACAAAAATTATTGGTGATGACAAAAACACCAAGTCAGGATTAGTTGGTTCATATACTTACATGTCGCCTGAACATATTCTTGGGGAAGACGTAGGAATTGAATCTGACATTTATTCATTTGGTATAACTCTTTATAGAATGGTTACAGGGCAGGTACCATTTAAGGGCAGTACTGAATATTCAATAATGAAAGGCCATTTGGAAAACCCCAGGATACCGCCCTGGATTATTAATCCTGATTTGCCGAGAAAGTTTGGAAAAGTAATATTAAAATCTATATCAAGAAATCCTAAGGACCGCTTCCAGAATACTGACGAACTTCTTCATGATCTTGATAAGTCTCTTGAACCGCGGCTCTTTTTTGATACAACTGAACTTTTAGAATATAAAAATCTTTTAAGTAAAATTAAAACAAATACTTCTTATTTCTTAAATATTCACAAATTAAAAACTACAACACCTGTAATGCTTGCATTATTAATACTGTTTATTATTTTAGGATTTAGTTTTTCAGAGAACTTTACATTAAAAAAAGACGTCAACTCATTAGGGATTGATCCTGGTTTTGATTTCGGCACATTGTACAATGAGAATGATGTACGGGATGTATCGTGGGAATATATTGTTTCGGGACTCGCTATTAATACAGCATTGATTGAGGATAGCAAAAGTTATTATGTAAAATCAAAGAAAAATGATACATCTAAACTTGATAAAGACCGGCAGCGGATATATAGGGGCAAATACACTTATACCAATATTGATGATGATATTGATGATAAAAGTCTAAAAAGCACTTTAAAGAGAACAAAAATCCTTCCAATGCCTTGACAGAGTTGCAAAAAACTTATTATTAAGATTCCTGGTTTTTCAAAAAATTACTTTTCCATTGAATTTTTTAACGCATTACCAAGCTCATTCATATCATAAGGTTTATGTAGTAATTCCTTGAATCCGTATTCCCGATATTCCTTGATAACAGGACCATTCAAATATCCTGTTGATAATATGGCTATAATTTCAGGATTAATCTCTTTTAGTTTTTCAATTACCTCTACTCCCTGCAATTCACCATTTATTGTTAAGTCAATAAGCACAGCATCAAAGGCGTTAACGTTATTAAGGGACTTTTTATATTTTTCAACTGTTTCTTCTGCATTTCCGGCATAGTCTACATCATATCCAAGTCTGTTTATCATGGCTATTATTGTATTTCTTACCAGGACATCATCTTCCATAATAAGGACATTGCCTTTCCCGGAGACAATTTTTTTAACTTTTTCCTCAGGAGCAGTTTCTATTTCTGCACTTGCCGGTAAATAAATGGAAGTTACTTTACCTGAGCCCGCATCTGGCCCGGTCTCAAGGTAACCGCCATGCCTTTCAATAATAGAGTGTGAAGTAGCAAGTCTTATACCACTACCCTCCCCTCCACTGGTATTTATCGGGTCAATTTTTCCTTTTTCGCTTTCCTTGTTTATTCCCAGCTGCTTACAATAAATATCGATTTTGACATATTTACCGCCCGGTGTTAGGGCAAGTGACTGTTCGCTGCCTATTGTGAGGTTAGAAGCATGGACGTTTATTAATCCGCCTTTTAACAACGACTCTTTAGCATCAGCAACAATGTTGTTAATTACCTGACCCAACTGCGCCTGGTCTGCTTCTACCTGCCATAATTTATCGGCAATATTAAACTGAAGCATAATATTTGAATCACTAAGTGCTGATCTTGCAAACTCTTTTAGTAAACCATCGATTGCCACTGTCTTTTTAACCGGGTCACCGCCCTGGGTTAGACTAAGAAACTGTTTTGTTAGGTCCTTTGCCTTAAAAGCTGCATCCTCGGCAAGCTTTAAATTTCCAAAGATTTTATTTGAAGGTTTTAGAGTAACTCGTGCAAGAGACAAATTGCCCAGTATACTGCTAAGCAGATTATTAAAATCATGTGCTATTCCTTCAGCAAGTGCCTCAAGGGACTGAAGCTTCTGGTTTCTAAGAGTTTCCCTTTCAATTTTCTTTCTCTCGATTCCGTAACGCATTGAACGCAGGAGAAGGCTTGTTTCAAATTTTCCTTTGACCAGGTAATCCTGGGCTCCCTGATGCAGCGCCCTTAGAGCAAGCTTTTCATCATCAAGTCCTGTTAATACAATCACAGGAATCTCGGGATACTCGCCCCTGAGCTTCATACAGGATTCAAGCCCCTGGCTATCCGGCAATGTTAGGTCAAGAAGCACAACATCAAAATCTTCAAGTCCTAGTGTTTCAATGGCTGAAGACAGATTATCCACTGTGTATATATCAAATTTTAGTGACTCAACATCATGCAGCGTCTCCTGCAACAGCCTTGCATCACCTGGATTATCTTCAACTAATAGTAGTTTTAATATTTTTACATCCATAATTTAGTTACCTGGTTGGCAATTTTACAATACTCAGCCAAAAATTCTCTATAGATTTAACTACATCAATAAATTGGCCAAAATCTACGGGTTTACTGATATAGTTATTGCATTTTTTATGCCAGTAAAATAATGAATATATTTACTGTTAATTAATTACCCATCTTATTACAAATTCATGATAATATATGAATTTTAAGCCCAAAAAGTAAAATTGATTAGTATTATTTAAAATTAAACTTATTTTGAAATAAGGAATTAGAATTTTAAAATCTTAATATTTGTAATTTTTTGGAATATTTAGTACGAAAATTGTAATAATTTTATTCTTAAATTAATGATGGCCGGAAGGACACATTTGATTTTCAAAAGAAATTTTTCCATCAATTAATATTCCCTTATTAATTACTTCTTCAGTTTTTATACCGGCACAACTTAGTTTACTAATAGAATAAATAGTCTTCAGGGTATCAAACAGGGATATAAATGCATGCTGTACAAAGAAGAAACAACATAATTAAAGGTAAAAGTGATTTTCTGTTAATAGCCATATATGAAACATATTTTTATATTAAAATAATACCAAAACAAAATAATAGTTAACATTGGCTATAATTCTATTGAAAATTCTTAATCAATAATCATTATCCAGTACTTGACATTTATAGAAAATAGTAGTCTTATAATAGGGTGGAAGTTTAAATACTTTCATGATTTAGACCTTTTAGAGGAGATTATTAATGGGCACAACAAACAAAATTAGTATTTTTGTAGCGATTCTTGTAATGCTGCTTTCAACCTCGTGTGCAACGAATAATATAAAACTGACTGCTGATTCTGACCCAACACCTCCGGAGCTTGTATTACTGGTCAATATGGTACCTGTTACCACACCGGAAGATGAACCCCTTGTAATTAACATGAAGCTGTCACAGAATATTCAGTTATTAGGCTCTGCAGTTGATGAAGAATCAGGTGTAAAACATGTAATTGTTGGAACCGCCCTGACTTATACCTGTTTAAATAGAGAGGATAGACAAGTATATTCCGGAGCAGGTCAATCGTCATCAAATAAGAATGTTCCGGGTTTATTCAGAAGAACCGATGTTGATACCAAGAGACAGGCTGTACACAATTTCAGACTTATTTATCTAAGGGACCAATGTAAAAGGGACGAGCTTTTCTTGAATGCTGAGGGAGAGATGTACGTTTCTGCGAGAAACTATTTTGGAAAGGTGAGCCAGAAAACCTACAAGGTTATTTTCCAGCCTAACGATCCTTACAACGATTAATCTTAGGTTTTTAATAATCACATCGATCTGATATCTTCGTCACCCAGTTTTTTTGGGCCGATTTTCATTTCATTTCTTTTCATAGGTGTATTGAGTATTGAATTCAATATCATTTCTATTTTACTAATTACCTCAACCGGGGAGTTTGCTTTTTCTATATAGCCAACAGCGCCGAGATCAAGCCCTGCGCTGATTTTTTCAACCTGAATTACTCCTGTAACAAGAACCACAGGAATTCTTTTTAATTTTTCATTACCCTTTATAATCCTTAAAAACTCTATTCCATCCATTTCAGGCATATTAATATCGAGTAGTATAAGATCTGGTTTTCTAATTTCATTCAGTTGCTCTAATGCTGCTTTACCGTCAATAGCAGTATCAACATGAAACCCCTTCATTTCCAGAAGTTCACTGTATAAATTCCTTAAGATTTCTTCATCTTCGATAATTAGCATCCTGGGCATTGTATTCTCCTTTTGAGACTAAAACATTTATATATTAATTTAATGCAAATTACATACCAACTAGACGGGTATTTTTACTGAAAAGACATAAATATCTTAATTTATTGAATAATTATAAATAAGTGGGATTTTACTTGGCTAGTAATTTTTAGTTGCTAAATTAAAGAAGGTTACAATAATTGTCATTTGTGAAATATTTGTCACATTGAATAATAATTGTAATTATTATAAATCAGATTTAGTAGTGCTAATTTTCTTTAAGGTTTTTCTTTTTCTCCTGGCCTTTTGTTTTTTTACTTTTTTGTTCTTTCTTTCTTCAGCCGAACAAATACCAGTATTAAATTCTTCAAACCTTTTTAAAAGCTCCCTTCTTGCAAAAAACCTGTTTAAAATTTGGGATCTTTCCTTGTCGTATTTTACAGTAATACCGGTAGGTATATGTTTAATGTTTACACATGTACTGTTTTTATTTACGTTTTGTCCACCTTTTCCGCGGGATTTTACAAATGTCTCTACAAGGTCCTTTTCAAAAATCTGAAGCTGGTCCATTTTTTTTATAAGAGCATTTTCTTTTCCCGGACTAACGTTAAATTTACCCATTTTATAACTATTCTTTAGAAATAAGGAGTTTTAACAAATCCCTTCTTGATACTATACCGACAAGTTCTTCACCATTAACAACCGGAATCCTGTGTATATTGTATTTCATAATTTTTTCTATGAGATCCGTAATTGTTTCATCTTGTTCTATGGAGATTGGAGGTGTAGACATAATTTCTTTTACTTTTATAGTTTTTGCATTTTTATACATCTCTTCTATGCCGCCTTCATTCAGCCATATACCAAATAGCTGCGGGGCATGGTTCCTGGAAAAGGGTATTAGTTTTTCTTTACCGGCAAAATCAGTTTCGGACAAAAAACCAACAAGTTTTCCATCATCATTCATCACGGGAAGACAGCTTACATTTTTTTCAAGCATCTTAACTGCAACTTCGCTTAGAGTATCATTTTCATTAGCAGTATGAACAGATGAGACCATAATATCTTTAATTATTTTCATCTAAATCCTCCAAGAGTTTTTCGTTCTCTTTAATAGTTATATTACGTTTTTTGTTCATCTCTCTGACATCATTAACTGTCTTTCCAAGTTCAATAATCGATACACTGTTATCGGGCCTTTTTAAAAAAGTAGATTTTGCATATATTAATGCGTAAATTAAAATTGAAGCAAGTATAACAATAGATAACAGAAGCCTGAGCATTTAATATTACTTACCTTGAAAGCAGGAATTGTGGATATATAATATCACATATGAACACAGATGAAATCAAATCTTTAATCCAAAACGGCCTTGTTACGTCGTTTGTAAACGTTGTGGGAGATGGTACCCATTTTGAAGCTATAATTGTTTCAAATGAATTTGAAGATAAAATTCTTATTGACCGCCATAAACTGGTCTACAGTGCGTTGGGTGATGCTATGAAGGAAGCTATCCATGCCCTGTCAATGAAAACATATACACTAGAGCAGTGGGAAAATATTCAGCAAAAAGGAGCTTGAAATGTCAGACAATATAAATGAAAAGATAAAAAATCAGGTAGAAAATAATAATGTAATTTTATATATGAAAGGCTCCAGGGATACGCCGATGTGTGGTTTTTCCGCAAGAGTAGTAGAAATATTAAACACCTACAATAAAGAATATGAAACGGTTGATGTTCTTCTTGACCCCGAAATAAGGCAGGGTATTAAAGATTTTTCAAACTGGCCGACTATTCCGCAGCTTTATATAAACGGGCAATTCATTGGTGGTTGTGATATCTGTATTGAAATGTACGACAATGGCGAGCTTGAGGCATTAATAAATTCAGCCTCAGAATAACTGCCATTGCCGTAGAGTTTTTCTATATATATTCCTGGTAGTAATCAGAAAGCCTTTCTCTCAGGAACAGCCTTGCTCTTAGTGCCCTGGACTTTACCGCGGGCAGTGAAAGATCAAGGACATCAGCAACTTCCTGGTTGGGAAGTCCCTCGATGTCTTTTAACTGGAACACTGTTTTATATTTTTCAGGCAGTTCGTCAATTGCTTCTTCAAGTTTTGTTTTACCCTCTTTACTGAGAATTTTGTCTTCCGGGACATTACTCCAGTCTTTCAGGAATACATCCTGTAAATTACCTGATTCATCAAAACGTGTTAGGTCTTCAATTTTCATTTCATTGTCATTTACTTTCTTTTTTGATCCTCAGGTACATAAAGCTGGTATTCATTGCAACTTTATATAGCCAGGTTGTAAACTTCGAATCATTTCTGAAGCTTCTGAGACTTTGTACCAGGATAATAAATACGTTTTGCAGCACTTCTTCCGCAGCATTCATATCACCTGTAATTCGGTATGCAGTTCTGAAGATCTTGTCGCCATGCCTGTCTACAAGTTCGTTAAATGCTCCTTCAAGTGAGTCATCAACATACATCTGAACAAGCTCTTCATCACTAAGGCATTTATAGTAGTTGAGCTCAAGAGAATGAAGCATTCCATCCCTTTTCACTTTATCCACCACTTCCCTGCAATCCATTGTGTTATCCAACATGACTATACCTCCTGTTATTTGACCAGTCATCTATATATACGTTAAAAAATATATTTTAGACTTCTTTACAACTACATATTGATAAATTTCTTACCACGCATCCTAAATTCTTTACTATCTCGGGGTCATTAAACGTCTTACCCATAAGTGAAAGTCCCTCCATATATGCAATTATGCTTTGCGCTGTTGCATAACTGTTGGTATTTCCGGGTAATTCACCCCTATCTACAGATTTATTTATTATTTTTTCAAAACAGTCTATCCATTCCCTGAAAATATTTTCTATCACAATTCTTATATCTTCTTCCTGTGTACTTAGTTCCAGGGCCAGGTTACCAAACGGGCATCCTGATAAACATCCATTGCATTCCTTGGAACTAACACTCATTTCGTATGATTTATTTAATAGTGAATCAAACTTTTCTTCAAGGCTTAAATCAGACTCTATCAATGGCGTTATACAGTTGTCCCTGTAAAAATCCCACATAGCTCTTAAAGAAATAATGGTCAGCTCTTTTTTGGAGTCAAAGAAATGATAAAAACTCCCTTTCTTAACTCCTGCATTGTCACATAGCTCCTGAACACCAACAGATGAATAGCTTCTGCTACTTATCAGGTTGATTGCACTGTTTATTAATTTTTCTTTTGCTTCGCTTGTTCTGCCCATTTTTTTCCTTTAGTTGACCAGTTGGTTATATATTAGCACTATATTAAAATTATGTCAAGAAAGTTTTTTATTTTATTACTTATAAGAAAAAGGGCCTGCAGGTGGTTAAACCTACAAGCCCTTTAATTTTTTATCTGTCATTGCGAATGAAATGAAGCAATCTCCTGATTTCCGGGGATCGCCACACTTTTGGCTCGCGATGACCTTTTATTCTTTTTCTTTGCCTACTTCTTCCTTCTTAGTCTCCTGGTGAAGATCCTTAGAAGTACTAGTCCCGGTATCAGTGCAAACACCGCTAGTGTTCCGAAGTTCCTTGTACCTGCTGCTGCAAGCGTACATCCTGTGTCATCATCTACTACTATAAAGCCCTGTAGTACTATCAGAGGTTCATCCAGTTGCAGTGATTCCAGCTTGTAGATTACAGCCCTGGTTACATCGTCATCACTCGTTGCTATTCCCGATGCAAACACATCAACCACCAGGTCCACTGATGAACCCATGTTAAAGGGCGATATCGTACACTCAAACTGTATTGTCTCAGCATTCAGTGGGAACGGCCCTCCATCGCTTACCTTTTCACAGTCCCCTATGTCTGGCTCAAGGAAGGCATTCTTTATTTCTAATCCTTTATCTGCCGAGATAAGGATTCTTAACACGCTCAGGTCCTTCTGGATCGTCAGGTCATCTATTACTGACCTTGTTGGTTGGTTCAAGTTCTTTATGGTACTTACAACAGGTACTGTTATACCATCTGCTATCTCGATTAACTGCTGACATATAAACGCTAATGTCCCTTCCAGTCCGCAGAGAGTTCCAATGCTATCATCATTGTAGCATCGTTGTTATCGTCGTTGTTGTCGTCGTTGTCGTCGTTGTTATCGTCATTGTTGTCGTCGTTGTTGTCGTCATCGTCATCATCATCTCCGCTCGGAGTACACGTAAGACCACATACGCTATCTCCCGCTAAGGTAATCATTGTTGCGGCTGCAGCCCCTGAACAATCTCCAAACCAAGCATATGTCTGGCCTGTTCCAGTTGCTGTTAACGTAACAGCTGTATTAAATAGGTATGTAGCCATACATACACCTACTGGACCTGGTCCGCAGCCTGCTATCGCACCAATATTTGATGATACCGTACAAGCACCGGTCACTGCTACTGTCAGTGTTACAGGAATTCCGTTGACTACCGTACAGGTCACTACTTCATCAGCGTCAAGTGTAACCATTATTACATTATTTACGCTTGTCTCTCCACTGTCGCAGGCTATTGCTGTTGTAAACGCTGCGTTTGGAGTTTCTGTTATTGTGTATGTTCCAGGTAACAGC
>PVMK01189018.1_pt1 | contig 15605 bp, 18 predicted proteins | sample 1853481 | NCBI WGS metagenome assembly PVMK01 (sample SAMN08533507, study PRJNA380276) | Marine sediment metagenome, whole genome shotgun sequencing project.
AAGGTCATATAGGTTTCGCATTTGAGACAGACAAATTTCATATCGTTTCCCTTCTGAACGCTGGCAAAGGCCAACAGTCGCTTCGAACCATTACAATTTCCCCGCTACCACCTGTTGATAGTCCAACAGGGTATGAATTTTTTGGGCAATGTCCTGAAATTTTACGACCGTGGGGTTGGATCCATCTATGATCGGTTCGCCTTTATCGAAAGTGCGGGCAAACGTGCGATCAAAGGGAATACGTCCTAAGAGCGGTAACCCTAACACCTCACACATAGATTCGGTATCGCCCTCGAATAAAGCATTTTCCTCTCCACAAGAGGGACAGCGATACTGACTCATATTTTCAACGACTCCTAAAATCTCTATGCCCAACTGCTGCGCATAGGCAATGGATTTTTGCACCACATTCGACGCGACTTCGGACGGTGTCGTTACGACCACGGCACCCGCTAAATCAGGAATGAGCCCCACCAAGAGTGGCGGTTTATCGGCAGCGGCCCCTGGAGGCAAATCTGCCAACAGATAGTCTAATTCTCCCCATACCATGTCAGAAAGAAACTCCCGGATCACATTCATTTCCGTCATGCCCAACCAGACCGGGCTGAGGTCCATTGGACCCTTCCACCGTACGGGCGCATTGTCCTGTAAGAGAAAATCCATCGACGCCACTTTAATATTCAAGGGACCTGTCGGCGGTATGACTCCCTCAGGGGTGTCTACTAATCCCTTTCCTCGCATGCCCAACATTTGCGGCACACAGGGTCCATTGATATCCACATCCAACAATCCTACACGTTGACCCATGCGTGCAAGCGCCAGAGCCAGATTCACGGTGGTCATACTTTTTCCCACCCCGCCTTTGCCACTCATCACCACGACCTTGCGGCGAATACCCTTCATTCGAGACATGACCATTTTGGTATGGGCAGACATCTGCTCAACCACTTTGGCGTCGTCGGAATAATGAAGATTATTCAGAATTGTCTTGAGATCTTTTTCTTGGTTCATAGCCACGACCTTAAATAATCCGAATGTTTATATGATAATACAGCAAATCACGGTACCACAGCACTTTTTTCAGCGTCAAACGAGGCTTTCCCGATTGGAAATTGGACGAACTCGCATACTACCTTTTCTTCACAACTCCGTCGTTTTAACCCTTTCGGGTGCCCTTACCTCAATATGATAATAGGAATCCTGCCACAAGGGCTGGGGAGTATTCAGGGGAAGGATCTGATATCAAATCTTCCTAACCCCCATTTTCCAAAGAGAGAATTTCAATGGTTACCCCATAGAAAACTATGGGGAATAGCAAGTTCAATTATTCAATTTTGGCCTTAGCTGCAGCTCTTTTCACCGCTTCTATACCTTTTTTCATCCCTTGTGGGGAGGCATAGGATTGGCTAGTCCCAATCACTTTCGAGTTACGTGCGACCAGATTAAAAAACGATTTACCAGCTTTGTTTTTCTTCGCTACATAACAGGCCGCATCCGAGGCATGATCCCGCACTGACTGGATAGCCCGCCGAGCTGAGGACCGTAACTCGTATGCCTGACTCGAAAGAATGATTTCCCCACTTTGCACTTTGAGACGAAAATAAAATTTGCCATTCTTCCCTGCAAAGACTTCGAACCGACTTGTGGTGCTTGCCATTTGAAACCCCCTTGTTGGTGATGAAAAAATTCCGGAGCCTTTCCCCTGCTCCCTCTCAAAAACCCACTATTAAATAGTCGACCCTCATGAATCGTTGCCTGAGCGCGGTGCCATAAGATTCACACCCACCAGGCTCTATTGTTCCTTGCTTCGTTTCACCATGATAGGTTCATTCGCAGATGAGATGACTTCCTTAATATAGTTCTTAGGAATGGTCTTGCAGGAGAGTGGTTCCTAGAAATTGAAGGTGACGGAAATAGGCGTTGGCGGTTTCTGATACATTCTCCACCTCGTCGAGTTCGGCAAGACAGTCGCGCAAAATCTCGACGCGTTTTTCATCTAAATGGTGTTCTTCAAAGAAATACGTCACACACCCTCCAATGACGGTATCTAAGGTCATCAATTGTCCCTCCTCACTTCCAAGATCGCCCGGCCAATCCGCAGCTTGATGCCCCTGCCACACTTCGTCAAATTTTGCTCTGTCGGAATCAGTCATTGTGAAGCCAGGAAATAGTTAGTAGTAAAAAGTAAGCAGTAAAGATAACCTTTTCTTAACACCTTACGCCAATTTTCTAACTTCTCCCTTTTCCCTCTTTATATTTTCCTTGTTACTAGTCGCGGCCCCAATTCATCGCATCTAATAAGAGAATCGAGAGCGTACACAATCCCAAGCCCCACATCCTATAGTCGACTGGCTCACGCTCCAAACACCATTTCACAATACGTAACCGCCATAGATCAGAGCCTGCATACAAAAAGATGCCCTTGGCCACCATACTGAGGCCCACGAATATCCAAAGCGGCTGATAATCAATGTCTTGCGTGCTCACCAAAAGTACCAGGCCTAATAACCCGGCCAAGCCTCCCCATTTCAAAAACCCTGGCGCGACAATGAGGGATTGGCGCAACGTCGCAATCATACGTTCTGGGGCCACAATGAGTGCTATGCCATCGGCCATCCACAAGCCGGCAATAAAAAACAGGACGATGATGCCCATTGCTGATTCCAGGGTTACAAATATCGATGTGCGGTAACCGCGCCGTTGTCATCCATGTCATAGAACAGCGGGGCGCCAGTCGGAATATTCAGTTCTAGAACCGCCTCTCGAGATAAGTCTTCTAAACGCATGACCAGAGATCGTAAGCTATTGCCATGCGCAACTACCAAAACTGTCTTATTGGCTAATAGCTCCGGGCGAATTTGGCTCTCGTAATAGGGAAGCACCCGCTCAGCGGTATCTTTGAGACTTTCTCCACCTGGTGGCGGCACATCAAAACTACGCCGCCAAATCTTGACTTGTTCGTCCCCAAACTTTTTGGCTGTTTCAGCTTTATTTAAGCCCTGGAGCTCGCCATACATCCGCTCATTTAATGCTTTATCTTCTTTAATGGGTATTCCGGTTTGACCAATTTCTTCCAACACGATCCGCAATGTGTTCTGCGCCCGTATCAGCACTGAGGTAAAGGCACAATCGAATCGAAACGCCTGGAGTTTCTGCCCAGCCTCACGTGCCTCCTCTTCACCCTTGGGAGACAACGGGACATCCACCCATCCGGTAAACCGATTTTCCAGATTCCACTGAGATTCGCCGTGACGTAATAACACCAGTTTCGACATCGCCTCTCCTCCTTCCCCCTACTGAATATTCTCAACCCCTATCTGTTTTTCTCAACTGCTGAACCGGGAATACTTGCATTGACATTCAACGCATCGTACCATGGCCGAAGGCTTCCGGCTTGATTCACGCACCATGACTTCTGATTCCATCAAATGGCAACAATTCGCCCATTGGTGGACCGCCTTGGCCCAGCGCCATCACGTCGCCGACCGCACGGAACAATTCTTTCATCACGGCCTCGGCCCAGAGCGTGCCTTGGATCGCGCCGCGCAGGAAGGCGGCGACCTGGATTATATTCTGTTCACCCTCATTCGCCATTGGATTCCTCCAGTCCTTCCACCTGAAGGGAAAGAACGGACGACAAAGCACGATTCCGATTATTGGTTAGAATCGGAACGCATTTTAAAAGCCGCCGTGACTCGACTTCGAGAACTCAAACCCGTGATTGATATGCTCACCTCGCCCAATCCCCTGAATGCCTCCCCTTCCACACCATCATCACCAGGGCCACAAGTGGAAGTCGAATTAGCCAATATGGTTGAAGGGATTGCGGAAGTAGTCGGCAGCTATGGCGGGCCGGACTATACTTCCATTGTGAAGAATTTTGACCCCATTCCTCTTCGCCAGACCCAACCGTTTAAACATAACAAAAAACATAGTGCAGAATTATGGGTGGTCTTCTTGTTACGAGAACATTTTCGAAATCTGGGGTTGGGAAAAGACCGAACATGGAAATTGATTTTCGAATTAGTTGCCGCCGCGAATATTTTTCAAGCGGACGAACAACTTTCAACTCCGGAATCACTGAAGTCATGGTGGACAAAAAATTGGCCTCGAACCTACACCCTCTTGACTGAAAAGCATGGAAATGAGGACGCCAAGCACACGGCCTATCAATCCGACTATGAATGGTTTCAAGCCTGGTTCACCTGGCAGACCACCACAGCCGCGCAGCCTATTCCATCATCCAGCTAAAAAGCCCTTACTGGCTTTTAAAAAAATTTAGGCGTGGGCCGTTCTTCTAAACCCTCAAGGAGATCTCCCTCAGGAACCCCCTGAGAGATCACCGAGACCAAAAGACCTATCATAAAGACATGCAATGCCGCACCGAGCCACAACACATACGGTTGCACTCCCCCTTCCTCTCGAACCAGTTTCGCACGGGCCGTGGCATCCATGTTGGGAATCGACATGATTCGCTGCACCTTGTCTTTGACATGCCAAAAATAGAGGTAGTTGGCACTCCCCCCCCGCTAAAACCCTCGAGACAATCCCTACCGTCATATCCCCAGTGATAAAAATCGCCAGAGCCGGAGCCACGGCATAGAGCAACGCAAACATATACATCTTCCGGTAGAGAAACCACAGGAAGGAATCAAAGAAGGCTGCGGGCCAGTTCCAACTTAAGGCAAAGCGTGGACCATCCGGAGTCTCAATGTTGGAAAATTTTTCCTTGTAATACAAAAAGGCCGGACGCCACGTCCACCACGTTTTCAATGAGAACTGAAGCGATTTACTCGGCCCAATAAAGGTTTCCCATAATTGAAACGACGTCGGAGTTGACTGAGATTGGGAAGGGTCTGGGTCTTGGGAGTTTTGGACAAGAGCTTGCCCGCATTGGGCACAAAAATTTGCATCGTTAGGATTATCCTGTGAGCAGGAAGGGCACGCAGACATAGTAGTCGTTTATAGCATCCCCGCTATATTCAAACAAGATCGGCGGCAATTCCCAACGTAGGAAATGGCTTGAATTTCTATCACCTCTTCAAATAACTATGGCTTGGGCCAGAAGATGGTTTGTTAATAATCGTACGGCTGAATGGTTCCACCGGCTCGATATTCTTCATCCAGTTTGTCATAGACCCGCCGCTTCAACTCGACTAATGAAATAGGCAGGTCTACCGTTCCCTGACAATCCCAAGAGACACCACAGTGTCGACATTGCGCAGGAACCTCCATTGAATTCTTGGACCGACCCCGTCCGCCCCACCTTTTCAAACAAACAGGACAAAATGGGCCTTGGAGTACGGAAACGATTAGGGAATCCTCGATATCTTCAACCCTACTGATTCCCAGATGGGCCCAAAGAGCATCGCTAAGTGTTAAGCGAAGACCGAAACGGACAATGGATCGTGGCCGCTGAAAGCTAGCGGTTTCTGAATACTTTTTAGAACCTTCAGACATTTCCAGTTGAGTCAACCGGCGATCGATCTCTTTCGAAACATATTGCAGTTGGGTGGAAAATTTGACAGTCGCTTCCAAACTGGTCAATCTGGTCTCCGACTGCTGCTTCAAGTGCTGAAGATGTTCCTGCATCACTCTCACATCGTCTCGACTTGTTACTCCCAAGGCTGATCGAAGACGGTGACGAATCCTGTCACAGGAGGGTTTCAAGGATCTTCCATCTCTCCACCAGACCCAAAGGGCATATGCCAACGCAAGGGCAACGACCCCTGAAACAATGGGCATCAATTCCATTTCACACCACACCAAGTTAAGAGGGCACACCGATAGATTCTCTGTTTATAGCATACACTCATGTTAATCCTAGAAACGGCAGTTGGGCGCGAAAAAGCTGTGCAAGCAATTGATGTGCATAGGGAATGGAAGAATTGCGTGGTCACCTTGTGGGTGATGAGTCAATTGTTCACATTTCCTAGGTGCGTCAAGGGGTTGTGCAGGCTTTCGTGATCCAACTGCGGTTTCTAGGTTAATTTAACTCCACCCACCTTGGGCTGAGTATCGGCATTATGGGCTGGACCCACTTATTCATTTTCGCTATGGTTTCTTGAACCTAAGTTGAGCGACTCTTATGGATGAGATGTGCCAAGACCTTGGGATGACAGGGTATTTGAAAAACGCAGGCAGACTTATTCGGTCTGTCGAGGCTTTTTAAATATCCCTGGCGCGCAAGGGAATGATGCGTCTCGCAGAGCGCGCCCGTTATGGTGCAGGTCGCCATAGAAAATCGCTCAAATTAGGTTGAAATTCCACACCACTAACTCTTTCTTCTGGTTATCATGCCATCCTCTGTTATTCGCATCTCGGAGTTGATCGATGTCAGAACATGAGGACAGTTTACCCCAACCAGGTTCTGATAAGACGGACTTGGAGGAGGATCGGGCGTTTCTTCTCGATTCCTACCGAACCTGGAAGAGAACACAACCCACCGGGATCAGGAGCCCCTCACAACCTGACAGCAAACAGACTGGTGAATCCTCCCTCTCTCCTCCTCAAGATTTTTTTCAGGTTGACCGGCGTGGCGCGGATTTCCGCCATCAGGATCTGCGTAATGCCAATTTTCAAGAAGCCTATTTACCAGGAGCGGATTTCGAAGGCGCTGACTTGCGCGGTGCGAATTTTTACGGCGCCAATTTGCGGAGTGCCCGATTTCACCGTAGCCAACTCGCTTGGGCAAATTTTTCACAAGCCGATCTCATTTGGGCGGATTTTCAACAAGCCGAACTAAGAGGCACGCTTTTTCAACTCACGACATTGCGTGGAGCCACCTTCGTTCGCGCACAGGCACGAGGGACAGATTTTTCGTCGACGGATTGTTCATACGCCGATTTTCGAGAAGCTGATTTGAGTGAGGCCGATTTTCAACGGGCTAATCTTAACGGTACCACGTTTCTCAATGCCAAAACATCCACCACCAATTTCCAAGAGAGCCAGGGGTTACAGCAGGAAACAACCCGTCAAGATTCTTTATCTTCGAACGACGACCTTTTTCTCTAAAAGTCAGGTCTGAATAGTGAGGAGTAAGGCGGAGGGGGAAAGCCCCTCGCAGGATTTTTCCTTTTTACTCTTTACTGCCCCACTCCTCACCATTCTGCACTTTTCCCTGACGACCGTCTTCACCTGCTCAGTTTACGCTGAACCTGAAAGTTGAAAATACCTTCGCAATGTTTGATTGCGTTGAGGTTCGCGTAATTTTGATAAGGCCCGTTCCTCAATTTGTCGAATCCGCTCACGCGTGACCGAGAATTCATGGCCAATTTCTTCGAGTGTAGCATCTTCAAGTTCTCCGATACCAAAACGCCGTCGAATGATATGGGCTTCTCGTGGCGTAAGCGTTTGTAACAACAACGTGACTTTTTCTTGTAGATCCATTCGCTCGGCGGAATAGAACGGGGACACAGCGGAAGGGTCTTCCAACACATCGGACAAATGCGCATTCTCGTCGTCTCCCACCGGTGTCTCAAGAGAAAGTGCTCCTTTAGTCGCATTCAGGAGCGAAGAAAGTTTTTCTGGAGGAAGATCCAGGACTTTCCCCAACTCTTCCAGTTGGGGTTCTCGGCCTAATTGGACTGCCAGCCGACCCCATGAGCGTCGCACCCGCGTCATGGCATCACACACATGAACCGGGACTCGAACCGTTCGAGATTGGTCCGCCAAGGCCCGAGTGATCCCCTGTCGGATCCACCAAGTGGCATAGGTGCTGAATTTATATCCTCGCTGATATTCAAAGCGGTCAACGGCCCGCATCAGACCGATATTGCCTTCCTGGATGAGATCCAACAGATCCAGCCCTCGGTTGATATATCGTTTAGCCACGCTGACCACCAATCGTAAATTGGCCTCCAACATCGCTTGCTTGGTGAAATGGACACGTACTTTTGCCCGTTCTAATTGTCGAACTCTTATCAGAAAGTTCGCAAAAGGCATGTGCAGTAGATGCTCTTCCAAATACCTCAAATGTTCTATGGCTTCTTGAAGACCACGTGGTTGAACCGGATCCTTTGACTCAGGGATTATTGACCTTAGTAGCGAATGCTTGGCTGTTCATGTCTATTTTCTGAAGGCCCAATTGGCGAACATCATCCTGAGAAACACCTAGTCGCTCCAAGACTTCTTCAAGTTGCCCTTCAACAGCCCGGATACGGCTCTCTATTTGATGATAAAAACCTCGGATGCCAATTCACTGTCTCCAAACTCTTCAATAATCGTTTTTTGTCTAAAGAATTTCTTTTCTCACTAGCAAGTTTGCTCTTTGCTGTTGGGAATATTCAGAGTCCGAATCAATTAGAGATTGAACGCATTGGCAGAGGTGATCAAGCTGCTGAATGACCCGTTGCCGAAATTCTTCATCCTCTTGTGCATCCTGAAGTTCGGCCTGTTCCGCGTCCCCTTCTGTCTCCACACCACTTCTTTATCCTTTTGGACAAGATGTTTGGCCAAGATTTCTCCCCTGACTGAGACGACATCCATTGTTCTTTCAAGAACTCCAATGTCATCGGCAAGACAAACAGCGCTTCCAACATGTGTTCATTGGCTTCCTCAATCTTTTTACACAGGTTCACTTCGCCCAGCACGGTCCAGCAGCAGGACTTGTCCAATTTCCTTCAAATAGAGGGGAAGCTGCCTATCTGGCATCTCCCGCAACGCTTTCTCCAACCTGAGCATTTTTTGGTGCCAGCGCGGCCCGGGCCATATGATCTTTTCCCTTTTTTGATTGGTCCATTCCACGAAGATTTTTGTGATGAAACCGCTAGGGCTCATTCCTGTCTCCCTTCTGTTCATGGTCGTAACGTCCCTTGGCGGACCTGGATGAGAACGCGGCACCGACATCCCCTGAACTTTCGCGCTCTCGTCCTATGCAGGTGAGCAAAGGAAATGCCAGACCTCATTTTTTCGTAAATTTGGAAGATTGCTTTCTGTTACGACAAGCTGTTGCGTGCTAATGATCGGGAGAACAAGGATTGTTGTATCAAGCAAAGGGAAATCGTCGAATCTATTAACGGCAGATGTAAATAATCATCAACAATGAGGCTGTATCCTGTTTAACGTGTGATTTCCTTTCGCTTTTTTTTGTAACGATCTGTCAGCGAAACTGACAACGCATCAACCGCACCAATACCAATAAAGGTACGAACCCGGACTCCCAAACAAAAAGGAAAAGGCGATCTTGCTAATGAGGCTCTTCTTCTTGGATTGAGAGCATAATTTTGATACAGTACGTTTCGTTTTTTTAAAGCTCTTCCAAGTTACTTCCAAGTAAATATGCCAAAACATGAGACACGCCAGCCCCCCCTCTTTCCCAGGACAATGAACAGGACCTCTGAAGTACGTCAGGCAAAACTCTCTTCTTGCCTAAGCAAGAGCCCGTCACTATGGATCATATTGATTCTGGGCCTTGCCCTGGGATTCGGTGGATGTGCGGGGAAGGATCAATCGACCAATACACTGGAAAACCTGGAGAAGGAAACAGAAACCACGCTGATGGAGTCGGCTGGAGGTTCACCGGACGAGGATCCCGGGTTTGACGATGAACTCTTTGATCCGTTTGATGAGTCTCCTAATGGTGGCCAAATTGAAGAATACGACCCGTTAGAACCTGTTAATTCGGCTGTCTTTGAATTTAATTACCGGCTGGATAAATATGCTGTTAAGCCCGTTGCGAAAGTGTACAATTTTTTTATTCCTCCCGATGTCCAACAAAGTTTTTCCAACGTTTTTCAAAATATTCGATTTTTCCCACGATTGCTGAACAATCTTTTGCAAGCCAAGTTTGAGGGTGCCGGCATTGAATTGAGCAGGTTTCTCATCAATAGCACGCTTGGAGTCGGAGGCTTGTTCGACCCGGCAGGAATTATGTTTGAACTAAAAACTCCCTCAGAGGACCTGGGACAAACCTTGGGAACCTATGGCGTAGGGCCAGGGCCCTTCCTGATGATTCCTTTTTTTGGACCTTTCACTTTAAGAGATGGAGTGGGGTTTATCGGAGATGCCTTTCTTGACCCCTTTAATTGGTTTATTCTCCCCTTTACAAATATTGATGGCATCCCCCAGTTGGTTCAGGACCGTTCAAACAGAAGAATCATTCGACTGGGACTCACAGTTGGAGAAGCGGTCAATTTGCGGGCCTTAAATCTTGAAAAATTTCAAGGGGTGGAGGAAGGGACACTCGATTTATACGGCGCTATCAGAAATGGGTATTTACAACAACGTCTGAACGCTATTCGGGAATAGAGTTCCAAAACTTCTGCCAACGCAAAACGAAGCTCCGTTCAAAAATTCCACCTGCAACTCCATTTCTGGAACTGCCCTTCCTCGGTTTCTCACATGCAAAGAAGCTTTCGATTACCTTCCTCAAGGACAGAAAAAGAAAAAACGGGTATCCTACTCATAGGAAGGGCACAAGTTGTTCTATAGATCAACGAGCCCTTCCCAAGAAATTCACTAATACCATAAAACCTTATGCAGACATTCTCCTCCCAACCTCCAGCCGGTCGGTTTCTGTTGACAGTGGCCGCATTTGTGGTTGTTGTGGCTGGCATGCGGGCAGCGGAACCAATTTTGGTTCCGTTACTCTTTGCGGGCTTCCTGGCTATTATTAGCACCTCTCCGGTCTTTTGGCTTCGACAAAAAAACTTTCCCGCTCCTCTAGCGGTGCTCCTGGTCGTCATGGGAGTTCTCAGTATCGGTATTGGCTTTGTCTTGATAATTGGAACTTCGCTGGAGGATTTTTCCGACGCAATCCCTCGCTATCAAGTCTTGCTCACCGAGAAAATGGCCCCCATCCACCAAGGGATCCAAGAGCTGGGATTTCAATTGAACAAAGACGGGCTGCTCAAATCCATTGACCCCGGAACCTCCATGAAACTTGTGGCCCAATTGCTTTCGGGATTGGGCATTATTCTCACAAATTCTTTTCTGATTTTTCTAACCGTTGTTTTTATTTTGCTAGAAGCTTCAAGTTGGCAACAAAAAATACACGCCGCCTTTGGGGATTCGAACCATCCGTTTGTGCCATATCACAAGATCGCGAACGCGATAAACCATTATCTTGCTATTAAAACCATTATGAGCTTGGGGACTGGAGTATTGGTAGCCATCTGGGTAGGGGCCTTGGGTGTCGATTTTCCTGTTGTCTGGGGGCTTGTTGCGTTTTTGTTGAATTACATTCCAAACCTAGGATCCATCATTGCTGCGGTTCCCCCTACCTTATTGGGATTCATTCAATTTGGTATCGGACGCGCCCTGTTAGTCGCGGCTGGATTTGTCGTGATCAATATGCTTATTGGTAATGTCATGGAGCCTAAACTCATGGGGCGTTCGCTCGGCCTCTCCACGTTGGTCGTATTTCTTTCTTTGGTATTCTGGGGTTGGGTTTGGGGTCCAGCCGGTATGCTCCTATCGGTTCCGCTAACCATGGTGATAAAGATTGCTTTAGAAAGCAGCCCCATCCACATACCGGTTCAGTATTTTATTAGGTTCCGAATCCTCCGTAGTCGAAGCAGCCAAAAGCTCGGAACCCATCTCGTCGAAATAGGACCTTTCCTCACTCCACAACACCGGCAACGGACTTCTCTTGAATGAGCCTGTTGAATATTATCACTCCCATAACCCATAAATGCCCGAGGTGCAATCGATATAAACAGGCAAGGGAATGATCAAAAAAGCATGCCCCCGCGAAGGCGGGGGTCCGTCCAGCAAGGCCGCAGCCCTTTTGACGCGCGGAGCGTACTCTCAGTACGTGAGCACGGCAAAATGGCGAGAACGCCGCTGGCGGCTTTTTTCAACATTCCCCTCGTGGAAACTAAATGCCGGATCACTGTTCCCTAACTCCTATGCATGCGGAAGAATATTCCAAGATCCTCCTAATACAAGCGCTGGAAGAATCCGATCCCACACGGACATCACCTTCCCCTCTCCACTCGGCATCATGCGACGCAACAGGCCAGGGACCAACTTAGACCTTCACCCGACCATTCGTCGGAAGGGGACTTGCCTTTTCTCATCAAACGGACCGAAATCATGTGGGCCTTTGTAAACAAGGCCTTTCCTGCCCTTGCGCAATCCTGGGACCGCTTGCAGATGGACATTCCCACTGCCCTGGTGGCAATACCTGCCCTAGGAGCAGGATTACTCATCAACGGGCTTGGAGAATCGCAACGGGTGAATTTACTCAACTTTCCCCTTCTCTTTTTGCTTCTATGGAATTTTGGAATCTACCTGTCCACCGGGTTGATGCCATTACTGAAAGGCTCCGTGAAGACAACCTGGCTAGACACGGCAGTCCTTTGGCTATCCAAAACGGCGGGAATATGGGGACAACGTTCCTGGCCCTCAGTGAATCTCTCCGATCCTTCGGCCGTCTCATGGGTCCAAGAAGCTACGAAACGATTCATGACACTTTGGTGGCCTCATGTGCGACCAGTATGGACTCGACGCCTACGCCAACTCCTTCACCTCGGAGCAGCCTGCATGGCTTTGGGCATTGTGCTGGGTCTGTATATCCGAGGGCTGGCGCTCGATTACCAAGCTACCTGGGAAAGCACATTTCTCTCAGCAAACCAGGTCCAGGTTATCCTCCATTCCCTTCTGGGTCCTGCCACATGGCTCCTGCAGTATCCCTTTCCCAATGTATCGGAAATCGTGAGCCTCCAAGCTCCGCAACATGGTCCCGCCGCTCCATGGATTCATATGTGGGCCGTGACCGCCCTTGCCGTAATCGTGATCCCGCGCAGCATCATGGCGTGGATGTGCCAACGGTCTCTGAATCAGGCTCGTCAGACATTCGTGGTACCCATGCACGACCCCTATTTTGTACATCTCCTGGCCCCGGACCGGGGGCAGGGAGTGCACGTGGATATTCTGCCCTACAGTTATCAACCATCACCGAGGGTAAAAGATTTTCTGGATCTCGGATTTCTGGACCTCTTTGGAAATCTCGCCACTATCCAATGGCAACCGGCCATGCCCTTTGGTCAGGAAATCCCAACTTGGCCTGAGGTCTCTACACTAACTCGAACCTTTGTGGTGATCTTCAATGCGGGACAAACACCTGAAGGGGAAGTTCAGGGAGAATGGCTTCATACGATTCAAACGCAGATGGATACGGCCAGACCGGGTTCAAGACTTCTTGTGCTTCTAGATGAGGAACCGTATGGCCAGACCGTAGATAAGACTCGGCTGATCGAACGCCGACGAGCCTGGCAACGCCTGGGCAACCAATACCATCTTGAAATTATCCCGCTTGATCCATCGACCACCTCACAGGACCAGTTCCTTCAACAGGCCCAAGCCGGGCTTTGGCCCGCTTCTGGTTAGAGAAATGGAAACTACACCGACCTCAATAACACTGTCCCTGATTTCCCATACCAACATCGGGAAAACCACCCTGGCCCGCACGCTCTTGCGCAGAGATGTAGGACAGGTGCTGGATCAGGCCCATGTCACCATCCAAAACGAGCAATTCCTTTTGTTAGAAACACCTGAGGGCCTGCGATTGAATCTGTGGGACACACCGGGGTTCGGAAATAGCCACAAGCTCTTGAAACGACTTCATGGCCTTTCCAATCCTATCGGTTGGCTGGTGTCACAAGTCTGGGACCGATTAGCTGACAAACCGTTTTGGTGCAGTCAGCAAGCTATTCGAAACGTCCAGGACGAGGCCGACGTCGTTCTCTATCTAGTCAACGCGACCGAAGACCCAGCCATGGCTGGATATCTCCAACCCGAACTGGATCTCCTGACCTGGCTCAACAAACCGGTCATCGTGCTCCTGAATCAAACGGGATTGGTAGATCCTGACCGACAACGTCAATTGGAATCCCGCTGGAAACAGCATTGGTCGTCACAAGCGGTGATTCACAATGTCATGGGCCTGGATGCCTTTACCCGATGCTGGGTGCAGGAAGGCCTTTTATGGAATCGCATCGTTCAGGCGCTACCGGAAGAGCAGCGACCCATCATGACCCAACTATCCAACGCCTGGAAGGAAGAGCAACTCGACACACTCCAAACGAGCATGGGCATCTTGGCCCACATGTTAGTCGAGACGGCCAAAGATGGCGAAACTCTATCCCCAGAGGGCGGAGGGCAGTCCACCAAAACCCTGGTTAAACGTACCGTGCAAGCCATGGATCAACGATTAGCTCATCGCATCTCTAGCATGAGCGCCCAATTGATCGAGCTACATGGATTATCAGGCGAGACAGCCCACACCATTCAATCCAGATTGGAAGATGTCACCGTACCCGGTGAGCGAAAACCCTGGGAAGAAGAAAGTTTTTGGAGCGGCCTGGTGAGTGGCGCGGCCGCGGGATTCGCCTCAGATGTCGCCACCGGCGGATTGTCGCACGGTTTCTTTACCATTGGGGGAGCCATCTTGGGGGCGTTGGGAGGCACGGCCTACGCCAAAAGTCAGGATGAGAGCGACCCCAACCGGATTTCCTGGGTAACAGATTTTCTGGATCGCCAAACGCGGGACGCGCTCCTGCGCTATTTGGCGGTCACCCATTGCGGTCGGGGGCGAGGGGATTACAGCGACCCCCGTGAATTTCCCCTCTTCTGGCAACAAGAAACCGAACGCGCCCTGGAAGAAAAGAAAGAGCGCCTGCATGGCTACTGGAAAGACCTTCAAGCTTCTACCGAACCACCTCGCCAGCAAGAACCCAAAGATCAATTAGTCCGGCTTCTCACCCTAATGACCACAGACATTTTACTGAAATGTTATCCGGAAGCTAGAAACTGGTTATGATGAAGAAAAAAGTTGGGGAAAGCCGTCTAATTACCTTCTTTATTTTGTACTTACTTCTGCGGCATGCTATCCGCCATACACCATGTGCTCTTTCCTTAGAGCAAGAGACGAATTCGATGCGGTGGTCTGCAGCCGAAGCTGAGCCGTAAAAGCTCCCGCCCCCTTTTCATTACAACAAACTCCTTGTTGTGAAGAGATGCGCTAGGAGAGTGTTTGAGTATAATAATTTCATACCCCTAAACTAAGAGCCGTAGCTGACGACAATAGCGACAAGCTTGTTACACGTACTTATCGGGTAGTTGCTCGTGGACTTCGGTTGTCGGAGTTAATTTCTTACTTCGTGGAGGGAAATAGTGTGATAGATGTTGGTGAACAGAATTCTTTACCTGTCTCATCCGAGGGGATTGACCTTCATTGGTTACTTGAGAATCTTTCCCAACACACCCCTGACGCTATAGCCATTGTGGCACCTGGGGGACGGCTCCCGCTTACCTTTCATCGATTGCATCGCCATGTTGTAGAAACAAGAAACACCCTGAATGAATTTGGCGTGGGTCGTGGCAACCGTGTGGCCATGGTGTTGCCAAACGGCCCAGAAATGACCATGGCCTCTTTAGCGGTCATGGCCTGTGCCATCAGTGCCCCCTTAAATCCCGCAATGCGTGCTGAAGAGTTTGGCTTTTACCTCTCGGATCTGAACCCCAAGGCTCTACTTATTCAAGAAGGGAACGATTCACCAGCGAGAGCCGTTGCTCAAGCCAAGAATATTTCTGTGATAGAACTGTCACCCGTTCACGAAGAGCCATCGGGCATTTTTACTCTGGCTGGAGGTAAATCGTGC